>R27__coassemble_2070_pt1 | contig 8252 bp, 8 predicted proteins | sample R27__metabat2_high_PE_053 | metagenome-assembled genome bin R27 | reverse complement strand
ATATTATGTAAATATTTTCAATATTTCACAATAAAAGACATGCTTGCTAAGCATGTCTATTTTTAATCACAGAATTCAATTTGTCCGTCATCAGTCATTTTAGCAACTCTAGCTAAAGCTTCAACTCTATAGCCCAAATTTCTGATCTTATCGCCGCCTGGCTGATAAGCCTTTTCAACGACTGTTCCACAACCGACAACTTCACATCCAGCCTGGCGGCATAATTCAATTAATCCGCCAAAAGCTTCACCATTTGCTAAGAAGTCATCAATCAGTAAGACTCTGTCTTCTTTACTTAAGAAATGTTTATCTACTCTAATGCAGATGTCTGTTCCTCTAGTATAAGAATGAACTGGTGCACTATAAACGTTATCATCTAATAATGCTACTGAGCCCTTCTTAGCGAAGACAATTGGTAAATTTCCCAGATGAACCGCTGTTGTATAGGCAACAACAATTCCAGATGCCTCAACTGTTAAAATCTTTGTTGGATTGGTATCTCTATAAAGCCTGGCAAATTCTTCGCCTAATTCATCAACGAATGCTGTGTCAATCTGATGATTTAGGAAATTGTCAATCTTTAAGATGTCACCTGGTAAAATTCTTCCTTCTTTTCTGATTTTTTCTTCTAGTTTTTTCATGTTACATGTCCCTGCTGGCAATGATGTCTACACCTGTGCCCATAATATTTTTTACTATTATATCACCCATTTTTACTGGTGCAACAACTTCTACATCTTTTAATGATTTTACAGCATCAATTAACATTGCTTTCGGGATTGGTCCGTTACTTCTTACTGGTAAACAAGCATGGATTCCGCCTTTAATTTTTACTATTGATGTTAATACTCTTGTAGGATTCTGCAATTCATTTCTTCCATAATCAGCCCCTACCTGACATGAATTACCGGTAACCTGATAATCATTTTCTACATCAACTTTCAGCTGGCATCCTTTAGGACAGCCGATACAAACCAGTTCAACCATAATTACTGATCCTCCTCAACACTGACGGAAATATGTGTTTCTAATTTATTCAGTAAAACTACTGGAACGTTAATTTTTTGTAATTCACCTGGAGTAATGTAACTCCTTGAGAATTTAGAAATGATGTTGTCATCATAATCTCTAACGATAATATGGCAATTTCCAAACGCTCTATTTACTCTAAATGAAATCTCAACTAATTTATCATCTAATGGAAGATGAATATGCTGAGGTACTGTATAAGTTACAGGCTTGATTGCTTTAACAGAAAGGATTCTGTCATATTTTTCATCTTCATTAATATATTTGTATGCAGCTCTAGCAGCTTTTCTTGCTTCAGCAGCAACATTATCAACTAAGTCATGAACATGAACAACGTTACCACAAGCGAAGATACCATCAACACTTGTCTCCATGTTTTCAAAGACGATAGGTCCTTTAGTTCTGTTATCTAACTGAATATTACATGTCTTACTTAATTCATTTTCTGGAATTAAGCCAATAGCAAGCAATACAGTATCACAATCAATGTTCATTTCTGTTCCAGGGATTGGTTGGAACTTTTCGTCAACTTTGCTGATAGTAACGCCTTCAACTCTGTTTTCTCCATGGATATCTGTAATTGTATGACTTAAATATAATGGAATGCCGAAGTCTTCAAGACACTGCTTGATGTTTCTTCTTAAACCACTTGATACCGGGTTGATTTCTACACAAGCCAATACCTTTGCTCCTTCAAGAGTCATTCTTCTAGCCATGATTAGACCAATGTCACCACTACCTAAGATAACTACTTTTGTACCAACAGAATAACCGTCGATATTCATATATCTTTGAGCTGTACCAGCTGGGAATACGCCAGCAGGACGAGTACCTGGAGTACCAATAGCGCCTCTTCCTCTTTCACGACAACCCATTGCCAAAATTATGGCTTTTGCCTGAAGAGTTTTATAACCCTGTGGACACACGACTTTAATTTCTCTTTCTCTGGAAATCTCAAGTACCATTGCTTCAGAAAGAACTTCAACGTTACTGTTTTTTAAAGCATTAATGAACCTGCCTGCAAATTCAGGGCCTGTTAATTCTTCTTTAAATAAATGAAGTCCAAAACCATTATGAATGCACTGGTTTAAAACACCGCCAAGTTCCTTGTCTCTTTCAACCAGCAATATTTTCTCTAAGCCAGCATCATAAGCTTCAACTGCTGCAGCTAAACCAGCAGGACCAGCACCGATGATTATCAGATCGTACATACTAATAACCTCCTTTTGCTTCGTTTAGAAGGATGTTTGTTCCTTCCTGGTTCTGCAATAACTGTTCATAACTCAGATTAAGTTCACGCATTAAAATCATTGCAACTCTTTCAGCACAGAAACCACCCTGGCATCTACCCATTGATGAATGACATCTTCTCTTAACACCTTCAATTGAACAAGGTGGAATAGGTCCTTTTAATGCATCAAGAATTTCACCTTCTGTTACTGTTTCACAACGGCATACAATTCTGCCATATGCTGGATTTTCAGCAACAATTTTTGCTCTTTCTTCATCTGATAAGTTTCTAAATTTAACTTGTTTTCTGCTGTCGATATAACTATCTTTCTTAGTTATTGTGTAATGTTCCTTATTCAAAATCCATTTAACTGCTTCAAGAGCAATTGCAGGAGCTGCTGATAGACCTGGTGAACAAATACCAGCTAAGTTAAACATACCCGGTACTGATGCACTTTCTTCAACGATGAAATCACTTCTGTCACTTCTTGCTCTTACACCAGCAAAGTTACGAATATCATCACGATAATCAATTGTTGGAATTGATAAAGCAGCCTGTTTCTTAATGAAAGAAAGTTCATCTGCAGTTGTTGAACTATCATTTTTGTCACTACCCTTAGAGTCTGGCCCAACGATTAGGTTACCATGAACCGTTGGTGAAACTAGAACGCCTTTGCCTTCTTTACTAGGGCACTGGAAAACAGTGTGTTTTACTTTCTTGCCTTGTGGTTTGTCTAATAGGTGATACTGCCCTTTTGAAGGGCGAATTGTAAATTCTTTTTTACCGATTAATTCGTGGACTGTATCAGCATCAACACCAGCAGCATTTATGATATAACGGCACTGATATGTGTTTTGGTTGGTTGTAATAGTGAAAATGTCATTTTCTTTAGAAATAGCTGTTACTTTGTTTGACAACTTAAGATCAACACCATTTCTTACAGCTGTTTCTGCCATAGCAAGAGTATACTCCCATGGAGAAATGATTGCTGAAGTGCCTGCATATAAAGCACCTAAAACATTATCACTGATAGCAGGTTCGATATCTTTTGTTTCCTGGTAGTTAAGGATATGTAAATCTTCAACACCATTTTTGATACCACGCTTATACAGCATATTAATGGTATCTAAATCTTCATGTGTGAAAGCTAGAACTAATGCCCCTACCTGCTTATAAGATACATCTAACTTTTCACAGATTTCTTTTGCCAATTTTGCACCCTTAACATTCAATCTGGCCATTAATGTTCCTTCTTTTGGATCGTAGCCAGCATGAATAATTGCGGAATTGGCTTTGCTTGTTTTATTAGAAACGTCATTGCTGGCTTCCAGTAATGCAACTGAAAGGTTGTATTGTGACAGATAATAAGCTGTAGCACTTCCAACAACGCCGGCTCCAATAATTACTACATCATACATAATTAATTCACCCCGCGTGTTACATTATAACAAACCTTTTTGCCATTGTTAACATTGGTTATTTTTTCACAAACTAAAAACTCCTTTACGGAGTTTTTACTTTTTTGCTAGTACTGTGTGGTATTGATAACCTTCTTCAAGTTTGATGATTTTTACCTCTGGAAATTTGCTTTCAAGGTATTGTTTCATACCATAAATACCCGGTATTTCATTTACTGAATGATGTAACAAAATCAAAGAAATATCATTGTCTAAACACCATTGATGTTCGGTCCAGTTTGTTCCTCCATCATCAGCAACAATCATACAATCTGCACCCATCTTGCTCATTTCAGGCACGCTTGTAGCGGCCCCAATTCCCGTCGCCAGCACATTTACCTTTTTATCTGGATCACCAAATATTTCAACACTTTGACATCCATACCCGCTTAATGCATCAGCATACTTTTGAGCAATTTCTTTAACTGTTATTTTTCCATTAATAAGTGCCTTAGTATGATAATTGTTAAGTTGTCTTGCTTCAAAATCAATACCTACTAATTTGTTTAAACTATCTGCTACGCCATAGAAAGGATACATATCCCAACCATCGTGTAAACGATAAACGGAAATGTCATTTTCCAAACAAAAATCGATTTTTTCATTTCGGCTATCTAAATAGCCTTTCCATAAACTGGTTGATTCTAAATAAAGGAAGTTTTCGTGTGAAATAATAAAATGAATGTCGTTTTCTTTAGCTTGTTGTAATGCTTGTTTTGTAGCAACCCAACAAACACCAATCTTATCGATGGTCTGATTCTTTTCTTTCGTTAAGAAAACATCACGAGTTTTGTCATAGTTGACCCATGATGCTTCTGATTTGATTGTATCTATTACATCTCTTATTTCAATCATTTTCTTGCCCCGTTATTGAACTTCAATTTCCGGTTGTGGCTCTTTGTTTTTCTCTTGTCTGAACATTAAGAAGGCACATAGTAATGGCAAGCCCAACATACCAAATAAGCCAAATAATCCTAAACCAATAATCATTGCTACCAGTGATACCATTGGATGTAATCCTAAATCACCACCGACCATCTTTGGTTCAATAATATTTCTGATTACAGTAATTACTGTATAAATTACTAAAACTAATAATCCTCTCCAGAATCTGCCAATGACAATATCAACTATTCCCCAAGGAATTAAAACTGTGCCTACGCCAACAATTGGGAAGATATCCATGATTGCTACTAATGCCGCTAACAGAATGAAATTATTAACTCTTAAGATGATAAAACCAATTGTCAATTCTAAGAATGTAATCAGCATTATTAAGCCGTAAGACTTCATAATCTTCGCAATATTGTTTTTAACAAAGAATACTAAATCATCCCAAACATCTTTTACTTTCTGAGGTACAACACTGTAAATCTTGCCAAAAATCTTTTCGTAATCAACACACATGTAGAATGATGAAACGATGATGATAGTAACATCAATGATTAAGTCTGGAATTGAAGTAATAAATGAAGTAATTAAAGAAATCAGGTATGAAGATACAGATAATACCAAACTCTTAAATCCATCGAATAATGTCTGAATTGCCTGGTTTAAGATACCTGACATATTACTAGGTAGTTTTTTGTTTAAATCAGTGATTGCTGCATAAAGTGAATTTACTGATGGTTCAATCGAATTAGTATAGAAAGAAACATAATCGACATTCTTGATTGAGTTGAATAAAACAATTCCTAATAATACGCACAATAATCCAAAAATAGAATAGAAAATAACAAGCGAAATAATAACTGTTCTCTGTTTTTTATCTCTATTAGAAATCTTCACAATTTTTCTAACAAGAAGCGCAACAAAGAAGCCAATAATGAAAGGAACCATTATTGGAAGTAGATACTTTCCAGCCAGGTAAACAATACCTGCCCAGCAGACAATATATAAACAATTTATAACAAAGTCTTTTTTATTCATTGCCATCCTCCATATTGTCATTATACTATATGTCCACCTGTTTTTACTAATGCATAATCCTAACAAAAATGTTAGAATTAAGTTTGTATCGGAGGATTTTTTATGGAAACAAAACCAGTAGTATTAATCGTTATGGATGGTGTTGGCATTAACCCTTCAGAGTTTGGAAATGCGGTTAAAAATGCTTATACTCCTACATTGGATAAACTTTGGGCTGAATACCCTCATACTGCTATTGCTGCTCATGGTGTAGCAGTTGGCTTACCTACTGATGACGATATGGGAAACTCAGAAGTAGGACACAATGCTTTAGGTTGTGGTCAGATTTATTCACAGGGTGCAAAGTTGGTTAATGAATCAATTGCATCAAAGAAGATTTATGAATCACAGACTTGGAAGGACCTTGTTGAAAACGCAAAGGGACATACATTACATTTCTTAGGTTTACTTTCAGATGGTAATGTTCACTCTCATATTAATCATCTTCTTGCTATGTTAGAAGAAGCAAAAGCTGAAGGCATTAATAGAGTAAGAGTTCATATCTTACTTGATGGTAGAGACGTACCTGAAACAAGCGCTTTAATTTATGTTAAACAGTTAGAAGACAAGATGGCTGAATTAAATGATGCTTCATTTGACAGCAAGATTGCTTCTGGTGGTGGCAGAATGGTTATCACTATGGACAGATATGAATCTAACTGGAAGATGGTTGAAGATGGTTGGAAGATCCATGTTGAAGGCGAAGGAAGACAGTTTGCTTCTGCAACTGAAGCTATTGAAACTTACAGAAATGAACTTGGCGTTAACGACCAGTTCTTACCAGGTTTCGTAATTGCAGAAAACGGTCAGCCTGTTGGCACAATTGAAGATCATGACTCAGTAATCTTATATAATTTCAGAGGCGATAGAGCTTTGGAAATCTCAAGAGCTTTCGACAATAAAGAAATGCCTCAGATTGCCCGCAACAGATACCCTGATGTTATGTATGCTGGTATGTTGGAATATGATGGAGACCTTCATATCCCTAACAGATATTTAGTTAACCCACCAAAGATTGAACATACTCTTTCTGAATACTTAGTATCAAAGAATGTTAAATCATATGCTATCAGTGAAACACAGAAGTTTGGTCACGTTACTTATTTCTGGAATGGTAACAGAAGTGAAAAATTCGATGACAATTTAGAAGATTGGGTTGAAATCAAGAGTGATATCGTTCCATTCGAACAGCGTCCTTGGATGAAAGCCGCTGAAGTTACTGATTTGTTATTAGAAGCTATCAAATCTAATAAATACCAGTTTATTAGAGTAAACTTCCCTAATGGTGACATGGTAGGACATACAGGTGACTACCAGGCTACTATCATTGGTATGGAAACAGTTGACATGTGCTTAAGAAGAATCTTAAAAGTTGTTGATGAAGCAAACTACACTTGTATCATCACTGCTGACCATGGTAATGCTGATGAAATGTATCAGAAACGTAAGAAAGATACTGACCCATTAGTTGCCAAGACTTCTCATACACTAAACAAAGTTCCATTTATCATTTATAATAATGATGTAGAGGTTAAGGATGGCCAGTTCGGATTAAGTAATGTTGCTTCTACAGTTGTTGAGTTATTAGGTTACGCCCCACTTGAACAGTGGAACGAAAGTATTATTAAATGATAGATACAATCTACAGTTTCTTTGCTGGGTTATCTGAAGAAGTTGCCTTATTAATGATTTCTCTAATTCCTCTTATTGAGGAAAGAGGTGCCATCATCTACGCAGCGGCAAAGGGCATTAAATGGTATAAGGCTTTACCAATTTGTATGGTTGGCAATATGTTACCTGTACCATTACTGTTACTGTTTGGAATGAAACTATTACAGTGGGCTAAAAAGACCAAATTGTTCGGAAATTTTGTAACCAAATATGAAAAGAAGCTGGAAACTAAATCAGAAAAATTAGTAAAGTACGGTTTCTTTGCCTTAACGATGTTCACTGGAATTCCTATTCCAGGAACTGGTGCCTGGAGTGGTTCGCTTATTGCGACAATTCTAAAATTTGATTTTAAAAGGGCATTATTATCTATTCTGTTAGGTGTTATATTAGCTGGCTGCATTATGGGCTTAGCTTGTTATGGCACTATTGGAATATTTAAGATGTTTGTGTGAGAAATATGATGAAAAATGAAAATGTAAGAGAATTATTTGAGAACAGATCTAATGACTGGCTTTCTGAAGAGCTCAAGTATGAGCGTCGTGTAAGCACTGGATTTGATATCACTGAAGGTCAAAAGTTAAAACAGCAGCATGAAGAACACTGCGAAGCTGAAGAAATTTCCACTCAGCATGCAATTGCACATAGTCAGGCAAAAGCCCGCAGCAAAAATTACACAACTCCTTCACGCACTTCAACAAAAACTTCCAGCAAAGGAAAGACATCTGTTATTGCTGCAATAATTGTTGTTCTAATTATCGTAGGATTTGTTGTTGGATTTATTAATATGGCATTATCTTATATTGATCCTTATGGATATTTCCAATATAGATTAACAGACATTTTTGAAGGAGTTATTTCATTGGCAATTCCAATTATCATCTTTATCTCTATAGCAT
>R27__coassemble_1981_pt1 | contig 8571 bp, 6 predicted proteins | sample R27__metabat2_high_PE_053 | metagenome-assembled genome bin R27 | reverse complement strand
GGTGTTTTTTACTAGAATTCTAAATTGTTCTTTGTTTCTAGATCAAATACGTGAACTAAGTTACCATTGAAAGTTAACTTAACTTCTTCACCATAGCTGAACATGCTGACTTTTGAACCATCTTCTCTTGCTACTGGGATAATAGTAACGAAATCTTTATCTTCAACCTTTACGTGAAGGTAGATTTCAGCGCCCATCATTTCAGAGATGTCAACTTTACCAATAAAGTATGGTTCGCCTTCTCTAGCTAAACGGATATGTTGTGGACGAATACCAATGACTGCGTCTTGGTTTACAACATTATTCTTAGCTAAGTTAGCAGCTTTTGTTTCGGACATTTCAATTTTTGCACCAGCTATTTCAACAAAGTACTTTTCATCTTCCTTTACTAACTTTCCATCATAGAAGTTCATTTGTGGAGTTCCAATGAAGCCGGCAACGAACATGTTACGTGGATCATCGAATACTTCCTGTGGAGTACCAACCTGCTGTACAACACCTAAATCCATAACGACGATTCTGTCACCTAATGTCATAGCTTCAGTCTGGTCATGAGTTACATAAATGAAAGTTGTATTAATACGTTCACGTAATTTAATGATTTCTGAACGCATCTGGTTTCTTAACTTAGCATCAAGGTTACTTAAAGGTTCATCCATTAATAAGACCTTTGGTTCACGAACGATTGCTCTACCAATAGCAACTCTCTGTCTTTGACCACCTGATAATGCTTTTGGCTTACGCTTTAAATATTCAGTAATGCCTAAAATTTCAGCAGTTTCTTCAACACGTTTATTGATTTCTTCTTTGTTCATTCCACTGAGCTTTAATGGGAATTCCATATTGCCTCTGACAGTCATATGTGGATATAATGCATAGTTCTGGAAAACCATGGCAATATCACGATCCTTTGGCTCGATTTCATTCATTAAAACGTCATCAATGTAAAGTTCGCCTCTAGTGATTTCTTCAAGTCCAGCAACCATACGTAAAGTAGTAGACTTACCACAACCAGAAGGTCCAACTAATACAACAAATTCATTGTCCTTGATATCAAGGTTGAAATCCTGAACAGCTAAAACGCCTTCCTTTGTAACTTTTAAGTTTGTCTTCTTAACATCTTCACGAGGATAAACTTTTTCAACGTGTCTTAAACTTACTGTTGACATAATAAACTTACTTTACCTTTATAAGAAATACAAAAAATATTTTTTACAAAATTTCACAAATTAATATTAAACCAAAACCCTTAATTTGTTCACGCTTAATATTATAGCATTTCAAATATCAATTTTAGTATTGATATTTTTTCTCAACTGTGATAATAAAGCAATCCCACAAAAAAAGCTCCACAATCGTGGAGCATTTAGTTTTTTATTAAGCTTTTTCTGTAACAGTAGTATTCTTAACCTTTCTCTTATTTGAGCTGTTAGTTGCAATCTTATCAAAAGCAATTGAAATTAATAATACTGCACCTTGTGCGAATGTCTGCCAGAATTCGTTGATACCCATCATGATCATACCGTTTGTTAAAACGCCCATAAACAGAACACCAACTAGAACGCCCTGAAGTTTTCCTTCACCACCGCCAAGTCTTACGCCACCTAATACACAGGCAGGAATAATTACTGACTCATAACCAGTACCACCTGTTGGCTGACCTGAACCAGTTCTACCAGCATATACCATACCAGCAATAGCAGCACAAACACCAGCAATAATGTAAGCTTTGTATCTTGTTGCTTTATAAGAGATACCAGCTAATCTTGCTGCTTCCTGGTTTCCACCAACAGCATAGATTTCTCTACCATAAACTGTCTTAGTTAAAACAAAGATTCCAATAGCAAATAAAACGAACATGATAATAATCTGGAAAGGTATTTTACCTAAGATTAAACCTTTACCCATAAAACTCAGTTTAGAATCAGCATTTGTAATGTATACAGGGATACCATTAGCGATGATATACGCAACACCTCTGAATAAAACCTGTGAACCCATTGTTGCAATCATTGGGAACATATTGAATTCATTAACGTTGACGCCATTCAGTAAACCAACTAATGCACCGATGATAATACAGATGATTACTGTAACAATGATTGGTAAACCTTTATTATCAAGCATAGCAGCAATACAGCTTGTCAGACCGATAACAGTTCCCATTGATAAGTCTGTTCCATTAGTCATGATAACCATACTCATACCAACAGCACAAATTCCATACATAGCAATCTGTTTTAAAATATTCAAAACGTTAACTACGCCTAAGAAGTTTCTCGCATTGATAGAGAAGAATATAAACATTATGATTAAACAAATTAATACAGATAATTGTGCCCAGTCGAAATTAAATTTCTTTTTCATTTTTCCATCCTCCAATTAAGCGGCATTTGAAGCATATTTCATTAATAATTCCTGATTTGCTTCCTGATGTGATAACTCAGCCATCTTGCTTCCTTCATGCATAACAATAATTCTATCAGCCATACCCAACATTTCAGGCATTTCACTTGATACCATGATTATTGTCTTGCCGGCTTCTACTAACTCATGCATTAATGCATAGATTTCCTGTTTTGCACCAACGTCAATGCCTCTTGTAGGTTCATCGAAGATGATGATGTCGCAGTCAGCGAATAACCATTTAGCCAATACGACTTTTTGTTGGTTACCACCTGATAAGTTTTTAGCCAGCTGATTGTAAGATGGAGTTTTTACTCTCATCTTTGAACATTCTTTTTCTGTAGCATCTAATATCTTGGCGTTATTAAGTACGCCAACCTTAGAAACCTTTGAGTAATCAGCCATTACTGTGTTTTCTTTAATTGATAAATGTAGACATAATCCGTCTTTTTTACGGTCTTCAGAAATATATCCAATTCTGTTTTTAATTGCCTTTTTAGGTGATTTAGGAACATATTTCTTGTCATATAAGTAAATTTCACCACTGTCAATCTTATCAGCTCCGAAAATTGCTCTCATGATTTCCGTTCTTCCAGATCCAACTAATCCAGAGAAACCTAAAATTTCTGATTCATAAGCATCGAAAGAGATATCGTGTAACATTGAAGTATTTAAGTTCTTAACACTTAATGACTTCTTACCTCTTGGTAATGCTGTATGCGGATAAGTATTTGACAGTTCACGATTTACCATCAATTTAATTAATTCGTCCTGTGTAGTTGAAGCAACATCTCTTGTTGTTACATACAGACCATCTCTGAATACTGTAACTCTGTCACAAATCTCAAATATTTCTTCCAGTCTGTGTGAAATATAAAGAACACTGATTCCTTTTTCTTTTAACTGTTCAATGATTTGGAATAAATATTTCAGTTCGTTGTTTGTCAAAGCAGCACTTGGTTCATCCATGATTATTAACTTAGCATTTCTTGAAACAGCCTTTGCGATTTCAACTAACTGCTGATAACCAACTGTTAACGTCCCAACTTTAACATTTACATCAATTGGCACACCTAATTCGGCCATGATGCTTCTTGCTTCTTCCTTCATTTTCTTATCATTGATTACTGATAATTTGTTTGGATAACGTCCAATCATGATGTTTTCAGCAACTGTCTGATAATTAACGAGATTAAATTCCTGGTAAATAGCGGAAATTCCATATTGAATGGCAACACTAGGATTAATATGTGTATATTCATTACCATTGAATCTAATCAACCCTTCGGTAGGTACTTCTGCACCTGTAATGCACTTAATCAATGTCGATTTGCCGGCGCCATTTTCGCCTACGAGCGCATGGACTTCACCTTTGGCAATCTCAAAATTTATGTTATTTAATGCTACGACACCTGGGTAAATCTTTGTTAAGCCTTTTACTTCCAGGATTGGTTCATTTGGCATATTAATTTCCTCCTAATAGTAAGTTAACACTCCAGCAAAAAGCTAGAGTGTTAACCTGTTCTAAATCTTTCTAATTAAATTAGTCAAGAGTAATAGCGTTCTGTGTGCACCATGCATCAACGTTTTCTGGTGTAACAGGAGTTGTAACTGTTGCGATATCGCCATATTTTTCGCCCTTAGCGTAAGCGATAGCCTGCTGCATGTTAGCCTTGCCTGTGCCAGCTTTGTTGATAGCTACAGTTGCTCTGTAAGCAGTACCGTTCTTGATAAGCTTTAATGCTTTAGAGTCGCCATCACATGCAACTAAGAACATCTTGCTAGTATCTCTACCAGTGCTGATTAATGCTTCGTAAACACCTAACATACCAGAGTCAGTGATACCTACGAATCCATCAATATCCTGATGAGCAGTTAAGATTGTTTCACCTACTGATACGCCTGCATCTGTAGTGTAAGCATCTTCTGTTGCTACTACTTCGTATTTAACTTTGCAGTTTTCTTCTAAGCCTTTTAAGATACCATTTGATCTTGCAACTAAGTTGTCGCTTGTTGAGTTAGTCAATAAAGCAAGTTTAACAACATCTTTATCAGCTAAGTTAGCATTGATCCAATCAGCTGCTGCCTTACCAATATTGTAACCATATTCAGCCTGAACAACACCTACGAAACCATCCATTCTTTCAAGTCTTGTAGCACCACAGATTACTGGAATACCAGCATCTCTTAAGTTATCAACATATGACTGAATTGACTGGTCGATTGGCATAACTACTACAGCACTAACGCCCTGAGCTAACCAGTTTTCTAAAGCAGCAATCTGCTTTGTAACGTCGCCAGCAGCATCGTTAATGATTAACTGAACGCCCTGTGCATCTGCTTCTTCCTGCATAGCTGATGACCAGTCTACCCAGAACTGGTTCTTCATATCTACTACAGATAAGCCGACAACTAATTTCTTTTCTTCCTGTTCTTTTTTACAGCCAGTGAAGCTGAGAACTAAAATAAATGACATAAGAACTACTAATAACTTTTTCATTGTTTTCCTCCCATTTGTCAAAGTTACTTCTCGTGCAAATTTCATTCAAGAATTCACACACCAAACATACTTATAGTAAAACGTTTTCATTTTTGCAAACACAATTGTTAAAAAGTACATTATTTACTTTTCTATTTTGTCATATTAAAACCTCCATTTTTGGAGGTTTTTATTTATTTGACTAAGAAATAATCGTAAATTGCCTGAGCAATATATTTGTATCCTTCATCGTTTGGGTGAAGATGGTCAGAGTTAAAGTACTTATAGTAGTTATTGAGGAATTCTTCTCTTACATATGAATATACATCAATAATTTCAGCTCCTGCTTCTACTGCAGCTTCACGAATAATTTGCTGTAATTCACCATCTCTGAACTTCTTTATTTCTTCATCTGTTGTTGGAGTACAAATTGGAAGTGCTACATAAATCTTTGAAACTGAAGGCAATGCCTTATACTCTTCAATAAATGAAATGTAAGCATCATGTAAGGCCTGTCCACCATTTACTCTATCTGCCATTACTGTTGATGTGTCGTTAACACCAAGCATGAAGATGACAACATCAGCTTCAAAATCTAATGAATTGATATATTCATCAGTTAAACGATAATATCTTGTGTCTTTCTTTGAATAAACGTTGTATGGGTTAGTATTGCTGATTGTACAAGCAGCACTCTTACCGAAGTTAGCAACTTCATATCTGTCCTCAGTTAATTGGTTGAATACTGATGGATATGAGTTTGCACTTGGATCAGTTGATAAATGTCCGTAAGTGATTGAGTCACCGATAAAAATAACTCTTAATTTTTTACCATCATAAGGTTTAATGTCATCTAATGATAATTTGACCATTGTATTATTTGATTTCCCACCTTCATTATTTTTTGCCGGTTTTTTATTTTCATCCTGTTTTTCGGCTGAACAAGCTGTCAAAAGTAACATCATTGATAATAAAATAATCAATTTCTTAATAATTTTCTTCATTTACACTACCTTTTCCTATAATTTTCTAAAAACCTCTTCCGTTTTTACCTATACACTATACACATATAATATGTATTTTGTCTAACCCTTATTTTAAAAAAACAATAACTTTTTAACCAAAAAAGGAACTTTCGTTCCTTTTATCTTGCTTTATCGGCTAGTTCTTTTTTCTCACTAAGCTCCATCCAACGTTCACTTTTAACTTCATAATCATTCTGTTTTCCATTTAAAACAGAAGACACTTCACATATTTCTTTATAGTCAGTTAATGATGATAATTTGTTTTCCAACTGGGAAATTTCTTCTTCTAGAACAACGATTTCTTCTGTCAGCTTTTCCAGTTCCCTCTTCTCTTTTGAACTCATCACAACCTTATCACTAACGAATACCTTTTCTCTTTTTTCTTTTTTCTCCGCCACCTGACTGTTAACTTTTTGTTTGCTCAAATTTTCCTCAATATAAGTTGAATAATCGCAAATATAGTTAGTAATATTGCCATATTCAAAGGCCCATAATCTTGTGCATATTTTGTCCAAGAAATATCTGTCATGTGATACAGCAATTACTGCGCCTTTAAAATCTTCAATATAATCTTCCAGTATTGTTAAGGTATCGGTATCCAGATCATTAGTTGGCTCGTCCATGATTAAAATGTTTGGTGCACCCATTAAAACTCCACATAAATATAGTCTTCTTCTTTCACCACCAGAACACTTACCAATCAGATTATACTGTTCATCTTTAGTAAACAGGAAACGTTCTAACATAGCTGATGCCGTAATCGTTTCATTGTCTGCTGTTTGAACTACTTCACCATATTGTTTGATATAGTCAATAAGTCGCATTTGCGGATCCATATGTTCATTACCTTGAGCAAAATAACCGATTTTTACTGTATCACCAATTTCCACATAACCTTCATCAGGTATAATCTGATGCATGATTGTCTTTAATAATGTTGTCTTTCCACAGCCATTATTACCGATAATACCAATCCTGTCAGTCTTTAAAATGACATCTGAAAAATCATGGAACAGTTCAATACCATCATATGATTTACTGATATTTTTAATTTCGATTGTCTTACCACCAAGTCGACTAACAGCAGATTGTAAAGTCAGTTTATCCTGTTCAACGGGTGCCTGTTGGCTGGCAACAGCTTCATATCTTTGAATGCGGCTTTTCTGTTTAGTGCTTCTTGCCTGAGCACCAGCTCTGATCCATTCGATTTCTCTTCTTAAGAAATTCTGCCTTTTTCTTTCCATTGACATCATCTGTTCATAGCGCATCTGACGTTGTTGTAGGTAATCAGCATAATTTCCCTGGTAACAATAGACTTTCCCATGACTGATTTCCATCATGTTTGAAGTAATTCGGCTTAAGAAATAACGGTCATGAGTAACCATGACTAATGCCTTATTCATGTTAATCAGAAAATCTTCCAACCATAAAATCATATCCTGGTCCAAATGATTTGTCGGTTCATCTAACAGATATAAATCAGCCGGAGTAATAAGGGCGATTGCCAATGACAATCTCTTTCTTTGCCCACCAGACAATAATTCAATTTTCTGGTCATAATCGTTTAAATTAAAACGTGTCAGAATGTTTTTAATCTGATAGTCTTCAACGTTTTTCTCTTTTACTCTTTCCCTGATTGTTTCCATTATTGTATGGCCATTAATGAAATCATCATTTTGTGGACAATAGGAAATATCAAATCCTTTAGCAACGCTGACATTACCGCTATCAGCCTTTTCCCTACCAGCCATAATCTTTAGTAATGTCGATTTGCCAGAACCATTAATACCAACAACACCCCATTTTTCTCTTTCGTTTAACACAAAAGACACATCATCCAATATTGGTGTTGTTACATATTTAAAATTGACATTTTCAAATGAAAGAATCATTATTCCATACCATCCTATATTTTGATAAATCTTAAAAGAAAATCAGTTATTCCGATAACAGTAAAACCATTTTCATCTAGGCACTCAGTTATTGGTTTATTAATTACTACTATTTTTTTCACCTGGTCATTCAACATTAAATATGGTCTGAATTCTCTTGTTTTTGTTTCGGCATTAGAAATATCCGAGGTTACTTGGATATAAAACTGTCTATTGCCTTTTCTAGCATAGAAATCAACTTCGTTTGTATTTCTAATGGAGTTACCCTGTTTATTCTTTTCTATAGTATCAAATGTTCCGACATTAACGGTATATCCATTATAAATAAGCTCATTATAAACGACGTTTTCCAACATTTGGCCTTCATCTGTAAATGCAAAATTGACTCTAGCATTCCTTAATCCTGCATCAGAAAAATAATACTTTCTTAATGCACCTATCTCCGCATGTCCTTTTAAGTCATACCGATGAGCTTCTTTTAACAAAAACGCATCTACAAAGTAACCAACATATTTTTCTACTGTATCTGGGTCTATTTTTTCGTGTTTTACGCTTTTAAATGTGTTGGCAATTTTATTAGTATTCATAAGAGTCCCGGTACCTTCGCCAAGAATATTGCACAATTCATCCAATGACTCGCTTTTCTTTAACTTGTTTCTTTCAATAATATCCTTAAAATAAGTTGTATCAAATAACCCTTTTAAGTATTCTCTTCTTTCATCCTCTTTTTTCAGAACAGCTAAAGGCATTCCTCCATATTGCATATATT
>R27__coassemble_1955_pt1 | contig 8661 bp, 9 predicted proteins | sample R27__metabat2_high_PE_053 | metagenome-assembled genome bin R27 | reverse complement strand
AGTTAAATGCTTCATTTGATAGTGAATTATGGCATAAATTGCATCATCTGATGATTCATTTTGGGCGATATAAATGCACAAGCAGAAATCCTGATTGTACTGATTGTCCATTTAAAGTCTTCTGTAATTACAATAAATAAAAATGGATGAACCTTTATGGTAACATCCATTTTATTTTGTAGAAGTTAATTGATTGAATTAATCTCCGCCTTCTCCACCTTCATCTTCAGCAGTAGCATATAAGATAATCTTGATTGGTTCACTTGCTAAGTAACCATCTCTTTCTCTGTATCTGATCCAGTATTCGCCAACTGTCAGATTCAGTAATCCATTAGAATCACATGGAATATATGTTGAACCAAAGTCGATTGAGTATTCCATTGTTGAATCAACACCCATGATATAACCATCTTCAGAAGTCGAAGTGCTTGGATTGTGAATAGATAAGTCTGATGGGTTAATACGTGGAAGAACTGCATTAGTATGAGCCCTAACAACAAATGTATTCAACTCAGTTAAGACATTTGATTGAGTATGAGCATTTGTATATTCATACCAGCCTGATACGATGTATTCAATATCCTGATCTGTAGGGTTGGATAATTGATAATAACATTCATCATTCTTTGAAGGAGTGAAGACTGTGATTTCACCGGTTGCTGTATTAGTTATTGAACAATAATACTCAACTGTACCCATAATCCAAGTTGGGTCATAAGCTCTAGCACCAGTGAACTTATATTTAGGTTCTTCATCATTTTCATCTTCATAAACTTCAATCAGTTTAGTTGTAGGCTGAACTTTTAACATATCAGGATCTGGGTAAGTAGCCCATTTAACTAATAAGTTATTAGTATTTTCATCATACGATGCTTCAAATGCATTTAATGGTTCAATGTACTGGTCATCTGTGTATTCAGATAAATGAGCATATTTAGACTGGATATAACCAGTAACTGTCTTACCACTATTAGGATATGAAGGTAATGAAACATATGGATAGTAAGCTTTCATATGAGTAATAGTTGTTACTGATGAAGGCTTGTTATTTGTATTTGTTGGTTTACCAAATGCTTTTTCAATAGAAGTAATAATCTGGTTAGATGCGTTAGAGTCATATTTACCAGTTACTAACCAGTTAGGACACCAACAAGATGAATCCATGTGTTTACCTGTATCAAATCCCATCCAGAATGAGAAAGAGTAGTCATTTGTTCCACCTGTCATCAAGAATGATTGTGAACAGCCATCCGGCAGGTTATATGTCTTTGTAAAGTATTCGTCATACTGATGAGTACCAGTCTTAACATATACTGTGTAATCCTTACGGTGTAATCTTGTCATACGGTCATATGACTGGAAGTCATCCATTGTAGCTCCACCATTTACGTTTAAGTTTTCAAGGTAGCTTACTAACCATGCAGCACCTTCTGATAAAACTCTTTGAGAAGTGAATTTACATTCGATTGGTTCACGTGTACCATTGATGAATTCAATTGATTTGATTGTATGAGGAGTAGTGTATAAACCTTTAGAAAGGATAACTGATTCGGCAGCAGCAAGCTGTATTGGTGAAACGCAGAAGTTTTGACCACCAATTGCGTACTGGTCGCAAGCTGATTCAGCAACCCAATCATCTAAACCGATTGACTTCATATACTGAGTAACTGTTTCATTACCAGCGTACTGGACAACCATCTGGTATGTCTTGATTGCTGGAATGTTATAAGACATTGAGAATGCTCTTTGAATTGAAACATCACCATGATAAATTCTATCTGAGTTCCAAACTGTAATTGTTGAATACATCCATTGTGTTGGTTCATCTTCAAAATAGAATGAAGTTGATAATGGAGTATGTTCGAAGCCCATAGGATATGTCAGGATTGCTTTTGATGTTGATCCTGGGTTAATTCTAGCATCAGAAGCATAGTTGAATAATCTAGATCCGTTGTAGTTTCTACCACCACAAACACCAACAACTAAGCCTGTATAGTTCTGAATGACTGCGCAAGATGTATTAATGTAGTCATTGATGAATTCAATGATTTCGCCTCTACCTAAAGAGTCACAAGTTTCTTGAACAGTCTGGTTAAGTCCAGTATAGATTCTAACTGGAGTAGTGTATGGGTCAATACCATACTCGTCAATACATTCATTGATAACGATATCGATGTATGCCTTATTGGAAATTGTTTCGCCTTCAGCATAGTTTTCGTCATTGTTGTTATGTAATAAGTTAGCAATATCAACACGTTTAGCTAATTTATATTCTGTTTCTGTGATATAACCATGGTTGTACATCTGATATAAGACGTAACCAGTTCTTTCAACACAGTTTTCAAGGCTGGCAAATGGGTTGTATTCATTTGGTGCATTGATGATACCAGCAAGAACAGCTGCCTCAACAATTGTCAAATCTGTAGCATCTTTACCAAAGTAATAATCAGCAGCTAACTGAATACCACGACATGAACCACCAAAGTTGATTTTATTAATGTATAATTCGAACAGCCTTTCCTTGCTTACTTCACCAGAGATTTTTAAAGAACCAACAATTTCCTGAATCTTTCTTGAAACACTCTTTTCGAAGTTGTTATCGAAATAAATGTTCTTTAATACCTGCATTGTTAGAGTAGAACCACCTTCAGAGAAGGATAATGTTCTGATGTTTGTGATTAATGCACTTGTAAAACGTGGTAAGTCAAAACCTGGATGATCGAAGAAACGTGAGTCTTCAGCTGCGACAAATGCATCAATAACACACTGTGGAAGGGAAGCGTATGATACGTTAATACGGCTTTCCTGACCGATTAAGGAAACAAGCTCACCCTGATCGTCATAAATTTCAGTAGAGCCCTGTACAACAAGGTCGTCTTTATTTACTACGATGTCAGTTTTAGTTGTTACGAGTTTGAAAATACTTAATCCAGAAAGACTGCCAAGTAAGAAGAAGAAAATAGCAATTCCCATCAGGGTATTCCAGAATTTTCTCCAGCCTTTCTTTTTCTTAAGTTTTTTCTCTCTAATCTGCCTGTTTGTTAAAGGTTCATTTTGAGATGATTTATTTCTCACAGTTAATACCTCCGAAATATAACTTGTCTATAACTTTTAAGTAGTCAACTTTTACAGCATAATTGTACTTTATCAGTTCGCCATTTTCGACAAACCAACTGTACGGAATGCTTTTACGATTAGTTTCTTTAATGAAATCAAGAACTTTACTAGCTAATACAAAGAATGTTTCATCTTTTTCCGTGAAGCGGACAATCATGAAGGCAATTCCATCATATCTAATGACTCTTTCCATATGTTTTAACTGATGGGGATGAATCATTGATAATACAAGGGAAGTCTTGGATTGTGTTTCCTTAGCTTCAAAGTCTAGATATAAGCCTTTATAAACACCGTTATAGTCCGTTGTGGATGGCGTCTGGAAGAAGGCTTCTGTAATTTTAGCAGTTGATCTTGATTTATAGTCAACTTTCGTAATACGAATTGGGGTAGGTTTCTTGTAGATGGCGGCCATATCAGCGTCTAAATAGTACTGATTAGTCGCATTTAGGTCATCTTCAAGAGACATGCCTCTGTGGGCATAGTTAATTGTCTTTGATAAATCGTTCTGTTTACCGTTTGGATAGTTAACCATATATTTCACCCGAAATATTATACCCTATTATTATTTTAAACACAAACTTGTGAACATTATGTGATTTACAGTTTTAGCGTTATTAATTAGCTAAAAATAACCTAATTATGCTTGTTTTTACAACATTGCATTATTTATAAGGATAAATAAACACTTCTTACTGATAGAAAATAGAGTAGTTAAATGTTAGAATGTAGCCGTGGAAAATAAAACCACACACTAAAAATCAATACAAATCTTTCGGATGAAAACACAGTGAAGAATATGTACTAAATGTTGTTGATTATTGATTTTATTTGTGATAATATTTTCCTGTTGCAGTCTCCATAGAGACTTCAACCGCTCTTAAAAGGTATTAAGTACGAAAGTCACCTCGGTAGGCGAGTCTAAGTGAAAAGGAGGTAAAAACATGTACGCTATTATTGAAACAGGTGGAAAACAGTTAAAGGTTGAAGTTGGTTCTGAAATCTATGTTGAAAAACTTGACGCTAATGAAAACGAAGAAGTTGTATTCGACAAAGTCGTTATGATCGCAGACAAAACACCAAAGATTGGAACTCCATATGTTAAGAATGCTAAAGTAACTGCTGTAGTTAATAAGCATGGTAAAGGCAAGAAGATCGTTATCTTCAAGTACAGACCTAAAAAAGGCTCTACTCACAGACGCCAGGGTCATCGTCAGCCATACACAAAATGCACTGTTACTAATATCGGTGTAGAGGCTTAATTATGTTGCTTGTTAATATCGGGTATAAAGAAGATAAAATTTGTGCCTTAGATATCAGTAAGCATGCCCGTCCATTGTCCAAGAATGACAAAAAATATAAATTGGTATGTGCGGGAGTGTCATCTATTTCAATTGGTTTACTGAATGCCATTGATGAACTTGCAACAGATTGTTGCAGTATAGATGTGAAAGAACTTGACAGTGATTTAAATCATATCACAGTTGTAGTCAACAACAGTAACGATGTTCTACAGACTATCCTGAAGACAGGAGTAATACAGTTAGAAACAGTTGCAGTTACATATTCAGATTATATCGAAATAAGGAAAACGGAGGTATAACTCATGAAGTACACTTTAAACATTCAGATGTTTGCATCTAAAAAGGGTGTTGGTTCTACTAAGAACGGTCGTGACTCTCATTCAAAACGTTTAGGTGCTAAAAAGGCTGATGGTCAGTTTACTAATGCTGGTTCAATTATTTACCGCCAGAGAGGAACTAAGATTCATCCAGGCGTTAATGTAGGTAGAGGTGGAGATGATACTTTATTCGCATTAACTAGCGGTATTGTTAGATACGAGAGACTTGGCAAAGATAAGAAACAGGTTTCTGTATATCCAGTAGCTTAATAATAAATCCCCATTAGTTTGGGGATTTTTTTAACGAGAGGTGATTTTATGCAATTTATAGATTACACAAAAATCCATCTTAAAGCCGGTAAAGGCGGTGATGGCATTGTTTCATTCAGAAGAGAAGCCCATGTTCCATTAGGCGGACCTTTTGGTGGTGATGGTGGTAAAGGCGGTAGTGTTATTTTTGAAGTTGATACTGCTAAGACAACACTTCTAGACTTAAGATACAGACAAAAGATCATCGCAGAAAACGGCGAGAACGGAAAAACAAAGAAAATGCATGGTGCCGATGGAGAAGACATCATTGTTAAAGTACCTTTAGGTACAATTGTTAAAAATCTTGATACAAATAAAGTAATTGCTGACTTAACAAATATTGGTCAGCAGGCTGTTATTTGTAAAGGTGGTATGGGTGGAAGAGGTAATTTTCACTTTAAGACTAGCCGTAACCCAGCTCCTGAATATGCTGAAAAAGGTGAACAGGGTGAAGAGTTCGACGCATATGTTGAACTTAAACTTCTAGCTGATGTTGGATTAGTTGGTTTCCCATCAGTAGGAAAGAGCACAATTTTATCAGTTGTTTCAGCAGCTAGACCGGAAATTGCTGATTATCCTTTTACAACATTGGCTCCAAATTTAGGCGTAGTTAATGTTGGTGATGGCAGAAGCTTTGTCATGGCTGATTTACCTGGCTTAATTAAAGGAGCATCATTAGGTAAAGGCTTAGGACATGATTTCTTAAAACATATTGAAAGATGTAGAGTAATTATCCATGTTGTAGATATGTCACCAGCAAGCAATCGTGATCCAGTTGAAGACTATAAGGTTATTAATGAAGAATTGGAATCATATAAGTTCAATCTTATCCAAAGACCACAGGTAGTAGTTGCTAATAAGATGGACGAAGATGGAGCAGAAGAAAATTTAGAAAGATTTAAAGCTGCTTATCCTGATTTAATAGTTTATCCAACTACATCATTAATAAATGAAGGTTTACAGCCAGTTTTATATAAGGCAGCTGATTTATTAGACATTACAGCACCATTCCCAATCACTGATGAAGAAGATGAAGAAGAAGTTGGTGTTGTATACAAATACGTTCCTGAGCCAGAAAAATTCACTATCAGAAATCTTGGTAATGGCAAATGGTCACTTGAAGGACAAGAAATCACAAGATTATTTAATAAGACTGACTTTGAAAATGAAGAAGATGCGATCAGATTCGGTATCTCATTACGTCGTATGGGTGTTGATGCAGCCTTGATTGAAAAAGGCGCAAAAGAATCAGATGAAGTATATATCAATGATTACATCTTTGAGTTAACAGAATTGTTATAGTAAAATATAGTTACAGAGGTAATTATGATCACATTTATCAGAGGCACAGTTTATTCATTTACAGCTGACCATGTTGTAATTGACAATAACGGTATAGGTTACTATATCAATTTCATGCATCCTGAAGTTTTGACTTTAGGAGAAACAATTACTATATTTACTTATCAGCATTTCCGTGAAGATGCGACAGTTTTATATGGCTTTGTTTCACAAGAAGAATTAGACCTGTTTATGCAGTTGATTACAGTTAAAGGCATGGGACCTAAGACTTCTTTAGTAATGCTTGGAAATTGTAAACTTAATGAATTAATTAATGCCATTGAGAATGGAAAAGTAGAATATCTGAAATCTATTCCATCAGTAGGACAAAAAACTGCTCAACAGATTATCCTTGATTTAAAAGGTAAACTAGTTGGAGATGGAGCAGAAAGTGCTGATAATGAATACGTTGAAGAAGCTATTTTAGGATTAAAGGCTTTAGGTTATAAAGGCTATGAAATTGCTGCTGTAACAGGTGAGCTAAATAAGATGAAGCTTAATTCATCAGACGAATATTTAAAAGCCGGTTTAAAACTTTTAATGAAAGTAAGAGGTTTGTAATATGGAAAGAATCATGACAAGTGAAAAAACAAGTTTTGATGATGATGCTTCATTAAGACCTCAAACTTTAGATGAATATGTTGGCCAGGATATCTTAAAGGAGAATTTAAGAGTATTTATTTCAGCTGCAAAAGCTAGAAATGAATCATTAGATCATGTTTTGTTATATGGCCCTCCAGGATTAGGAAAAACAACACTTGCTTATATCATTGCCCATGAAATGGGAACAAAGATCAAAATAACATCTGGTCCTTCAATTGAAAGAAGTGGTGATTTGGCTGCTGTTTTATCTTCACTTGAAGCAGGTGATGTCTTATTCATTGATGAAATCCATAGACTTCCTAAAAATGTTGAAGAAGTATTATATCCGGCAATGGAAGATTTCTGTATTGATGTTGTTGTAGGTAAGGATTCACAAGTAAGAAGCATGCGTTTAGAGTTGCCACCATTTACATTAGTAGGTGCAACAACAAGAGCAGGAGATATTTCAGCACCATTAAGAGACAGATTCGGTATTATTTCTAAACTTGACTATTACAACGAAGATCAGCTTGCTACAATCATTAAACGTACAGCAAGAGTATTTGATACACAGATTGAAGAAGAAGCTGTCTACGAGCTTGCAAGACGTTCTAGAGGCACACCAAGAATTGCCAACAGATTATTTAGAAGAGTAAGAGACTTCGCTCAGATTTTAAATGATGGAGTCATTGATATGGCTATTACAAATACAGCATTAGAAAGACTTAAAGTTGATAAATTAGGACTTGATGATGTTGACCAAAGATACTTAAAGGGTATCATTGAAAGATTCCATGGTGGACCAGTAGGAGTTGAAGCTTTAGCAAGCTCTATTTCTGAAGAAACAACTACGTTGGAAGATGTATATGAACCTTATCTGTTACAGATTGGTTTCATTCAGAGGACTCCAAGAGGCAGAATTGCCACAGAAAAAGCTTATCAGCATTTCGGTTTAGAGATTGAAAATACATTATTTAGCAATAATTAGCGGTTTAAACCGCTTTTTATTTGTAAAATTATTATGTAATAAAGTGTAATACATACATTAGGAGGTATTTATGACTTATATAACTGATAAATATGGCAGTACGATAGTTAAAATTGAGAATAATTATATAACTGATAAATATGGCCAAAGATTGGCATACTATGATGGAGATAACATTTACGACAGATATGGTTCAAAATTAGGTTCTTTCAGTGGTGAGCGTGTTTATGATAAGTACTATAATACGAAATATTACGTTCAAAGCGATAGAATCTGCGATACATATTACAATGTCCTTTTGAAAATTGATGGAAATAGAATCACTGATAAATATGGTGAATGTTTATATAAATTGGAAGGATACATTCCAATGCATGCCATAATTACATTTTTACTGGTTTATTAAACTTCAGATTTTTAGACATTTTTTGATTATATGATATAATTAACAAGGTGATTTAAATGAAGATTGTTATTGCTACAGGCGGAACTGGTGGACATATTTACCCAGCAACTGCATTAGCCGACTACTTAATAAAAAAAGACGTTACTAATGAGATTTTATTCATCGGTAACCAGGATAGAATGGAATCAACAGAGATACCTAAGATGGGGTATCGTTTTATTGGTATTAAAGCAGCAAGTTTTAATGGTGCTTCTAACAAACTGAAATCCTTATCAATCCTTTATAAAGCATATAAAGAAT
>R27__coassemble_1930_pt1 | contig 8755 bp, 7 predicted proteins | sample R27__metabat2_high_PE_053 | metagenome-assembled genome bin R27 | reverse complement strand
AGGATATGGTCAAGATGCCAAATGGGGCAAAGATTATCGAAAACGGCTTCATCAATATTCCAGATGGACCAGGTTTAGGTATTGAATCATTGAACGAAGAAGTTCTGAAAGAACATATTAATGAGAACATTCCTGGTTATTTTGAACCTACAGATGAATGGAACGTTGAGTTCTCAAACGATAGACTTTGGAGTTAAAAAGAAGCGAAATGCTTCTTTTTTTGTGAAATAAATAACTAGTTACAAATTGGTAGAATTTCACAATAAATAGTGGGAAAATTATAATGGAGAATATTTTGGGGGTAAGGAGTTATTATGACAAATATTAAATTCCCATATGGAAAGACTCATTTGGAAATTGACATTGAAGATAAGTATTTAAAAGGTATCCTTCTATCACATTTAAATGAGTATGTTCCACAAAAGGATGAACATACATTAGTAAAGGAAGCGCTGGAAAATCCGATTGGGTCAGAAAAATTGTCCCATCTGGCTGTTGGCAAGAAGAACGTTGTAATTATCTGTTCTGACCACACCAGACCAGTACCAAGTAAGATAATCATTCCACTTATGTTGGAAGAGATTAGAAAGGGTAATCCTGAAGCTGAAATCACATTATTAATCGCAACAGGTTTCCATCGTCTTACTACAAGGGAAGAACTTGTTAATAAGTTTGGTGAAGAAATTGTTGAAAATGAAAAGATTGTTGTCCACAGATCAGAAGTTGATGAAGACATGGTTTCTTTAGGAACACTTCCTTCTGGTGGTGAACTACTGATTAATAAAGTTGCTTATCAGGCTGACTTATTATGTTCTGAAGGTTTTATTGAACCACATTTCTTTGCTGGATATTCAGGTGGAAGAAAATCAATTTTACCTGGCGTTGCTTCAAGGAAAACCGTTATGGCAAATCACTGTTCGCAGTTTATTGATTCACCATATGCAAGAACAGGCATAATTGAAGGAAATCCAATCCATAGAGACATGTTATGGGCTGCTAAAACAGCAAAACTAGCCTTCATCTGCAATGTTGTAATTAATGCGGAGAAGAAAGTTGTCTATGCTGTCAGTGGTGATGTTGATGAAGCACATAAGGCCGGCGTTAACTTCTTAAGCAATTATTGTGAGGTTAAAGGTTTAGATGCTGATATCGCTATTTCCACAAATGGCGGTTATCCATTAGACCAGAATATATATCAGTCAGTAAAAGGCATGACAGCTGCTGAGGCAACTGTTAAAAAGGGCGGTGTCATCATCATGTTGGCATCGGCCGCTGATGGCCATGGTGGCCAGTCATTCAATGATACATTCAGAAGCGGTAAGCCACTTGAAGAAATGTACGAAGAATTTATGTCACGTAAGGCAAGTGAGACTGTTGCTGACCAGTGGGAATCACAGATTCTGACCAGAATTCTGATGCATGCCACAGTCATCTATGTATCACAACAGGATGATGAAATGATTAAAGATTTTAGAATGATTCCAGCGAAGTCACTTGATGAAGCATTAGCTAAGGCAAGAGAAATAGTTGGAAAGGAAGCAAGTATTGTAGCTATTCCTGATGGTGTATCAGTAATGGTTGTAAATAAATGAGGAGCATAAGCATGAATATTATTTGTTGTATTAAGCAGGTTCCTGGCACAAGCAATGTTAATGTCGACCCAGTTACAGGCACATTGATCAGAGATGGTGTTGCCAGCAAGATGAACCCTTATGATTTAAATGCTTTGGAATTAGCACTTAAATTAATTGAAAAATATGGAGGAAAGTTATCAGTTATTTCAATGGGACCTCCAGCTGCATTGCAGGTTATCAGAGAAGCTATTTACATGGGAGCTAGTGAAGGCGTTCTTATTTCAGATAGAAAGTTCGGAGGTGCCGATGTATTGGCTACTTCATACACATTGTGCAGTGGTATTAAGGCCGTTGGCGATTTCGATTTAATTTTATGTGGTAAGCAGACAACTGATGGTGATACAGCACAGGTTGGTGCTGAACTTGGCGAACATTTAGGTATTCCACATGTTGCCAATGTCAGAAGTGTGGAATATGAAGATGGTCAGTTAAAGTATGTTTCAGACTTAGGTAATAAGATTGTAACTGCTAAGGTTACAACACCTTGTTTAATGTGTACTGATTCAGAAATCAACACACCTAGACTTCCTTCATACAAAAGAAAGAAGGAACTTGGTGAATGCAAGGATCTTATCAAGGTCATCACATTCAATGATGTTGAGGACAAGGATGAAACTCATTATGGCTTAAAGGGTAGCGCTACTCAGGTAGAGAGAATCTTTGAACCAGACAAGAGAAAAGATAAAGAAATATTCACTGATGGTAATCTGTCAGAAAAGACTTATGAAATACTGAAGTCTAAGAAGTTTATATAGGAGGCAACTTATGGGAATTAAAGTTAATCAACAGTTAGTTAATGATCAGGTTGCGGAAGAACTGGTTGCCCTGTGTCCATTTGGCGCCATTGAATATACTGATGGCAAATTAAACATCAATGCTGCATGTAAGACATGTAAGATGTGTGTCAATAAAGGCCCTAAAGGTGTCATGACATTTGAAGAAGACGTTGTTAAAACTGTCAATAAAGATGAGTATAAAGGTATCTGTGTTTATGCTGATATTCAGGAAGGCGAGACACATAAAGTCACTTATGAATTAATTGGTAAGGCAATCCAACTTGCCAAGGTTATCAACCATCCGGTATATGCTTTATGCATTGGCTATAATCTGGATCAGAATATTGAAGAGATTCTGGAATACGGCGTTGATAAGGTATTCGCTTATGATGATGTCAAATTAAAGGATTTCGACATTGAAACTTATGCAAACTGTTTTGAAGATTTCATTAATACAAACAAACCAAGTTCAATCTTAGTTGGTGCTACTAATGTCGGCAGATCACTGGCACCACGTGTTGCTGCTAGATTCCACACTGGTCTAACAGCTGACTGTACAAAACTGGAAATGAAAGAGAACACTGATTTAGTACAGATCAGGCCTGCTTTCGGTGGTAACATCATGGCTCAGATTATTAACCCTAATAATCGTCCACAGTTTGCCACTGTACGTTATAAAGTATTCAATGCACCACAAAAGGTTGAGGCAAAGGGTACAGTTGAAAAAGTTACTATCAAACCTGAATGGTTACAAACTCATACAACAGTTCTGAATGTTGAAAACAAATCTAAGGAAGTAGATATTTCTGAAGCTGATGTAATCGTTGCTGTAGGCAGAGGCTTAAAGTCCAAAGATGATATGGCAATGGTATACCAGTTGGCTGATTTGTTAGGTGCTAACATTGCCTGCTCAAGACCAATGGTTGAATCAGGAATGTTTGATTCTAAACATCAGATTGGTTTAAGTGGTAAGACAGTTAAACCAAAATTAATCATCACTTTAGGTATTTCTGGTGCTGTTCAGTTCGCTGCAGGTATGAAGGCAAGTGATAACATCATTGCCATCAATACTGATAAAGATGCACCAATCTTCGATGTAGCAAACTATGGTATTGTCGGAGATATGTACGAAATTGTTCCTGAACTGATTAAGCTTATTAAGGAGGGCAAATAAATGTATAAGAAAATCGATAATAAAGATATAGAATATCTTAAGTCATTTATCCCTGAAAACAGAATTGTTGTTGGTGATGATATTTCTCACGACTATGCACATGATGAATTAGGCGGTATTGAGAAATTACCTGATGTATTAATTTATGTAACTAGTACAGAAGAAGTATCTCAGATTATGAAATACGCTTACCAAAATACCATTCCAGTAGTTGCTAGAGGCTCTGGTACAGACTTAGTTGGTGCTGCTGTTGCTTTAGAGGGTGGTATCATGGTTTGTACTAAATTAATGAACCACATCCTTGAACTGGATGAAAATAACTTAACAATAACTGTTGAACCAGGCGTATTGTTAATGGAATTACAGGCTTATGTAGAAGAAAGAAACTTCTTCTATCCACCTGATCCAGGAGAGAAGAGCGCTACTATCGGTGGTAACATTTCAACTAATGCTGGCGGTATGCGTGCTGTTAAGTATGGTGTTACAAGAGACTATGTCAGAGGTTTAACTGTTGTTTTACCTAATGGCAATATTGAACATATTGGCTCAAAGTGTGTTAAATCATCTTCCGGTTATGACTTAAAGGATTTGATCGTTGGTTCTGAGGGAACATTATGTATTGTTACTGAAGCAATCTTAAAGTTATTGCCATTACCATCTGAATCAGTTTCTATGTTACTTCCATTTAAGACAATGGAAAAGGCTATCGAAGTTGTTCCAGAAATCATCAAGTCAAAGGCAAGCTTAACCGCAATTGAGTATATGTCTTTAGATACAATCATTTCTGCTGAAGACTTCTTAGGCAAGAAGTTCCCAGATACAAACTTTGAAGCATACATCCTGTTAACATTCGATGGCAACTCATTAGAAGAAATCGAAAAAGAATATACTAAGGTTGCTGACATGTGTATTGAACATGGCGCAGTAGATGGTTACTTCGTTGATACAGATGAAAGAAAGAAATCAGTCTGGTCAGCTAGAGGTGCCTTCCTTGAAGCAATCAAGGCATCAACTGATGAAATGGATGAATGCGACGTTGTTGTTCCAAAGGATAAGATTGCTGAATACATCAAGTATACTCATGAAGTATCTAAACAGATTGGTATGCGTATTCCTTCATTCGGACATGCTGGTGATGGAAACTTACATATCTATGTATGTAGAGACTCTAAACCACAGGATGTATGGGAATCTAAACTTGATGAAGCATTTGAGTTATTATATTCAAAGGCAAGAGAATTTGGCGGACAGGTTTCAGGTGAGCATGGTATCGGCTACGCAAAGAAGAGATACTTATCTCAACAGCTTGGCAATAGTCAAATTCAGTTAATGGCTGGTATCAAAAAAGTATTCGATGAAAAGAATATCTTAAACCCAGGCAAAGTTATCTAATTGCAAAGTTGAAAGGTGGATGAAAATCCACCTTTTTTTGTTGTTGAAGATAATCTGTATTAAAATATAAGTATGAAGTTAGAAAATGAAATGATGTATGAAGAAAACAGTCTGATAAGCTGTAACGGTAAACAATATGAAGTAATTAAGCTACTAGGTCATGGAAAAGGTGGCTATTCTTATTTGGTACAGTTGGATGGAAAGCAGTACTGCCTTAAAAAGATTCACCATGAGCCATGCGACTACTATCAGTTTGGAGATAAATTACAATCAGAAATTAATGATTATAATAGGCTGAAAGATATTGTACTGATGCCGGTGATGTACGAATATGATAGGGAAAACGAAATAGTATTAAAAGAATATATCGATGGTGAACTGGTATCCGACTTGGTTCAGCAAGATAAACTGGAGAGTAAATACCTTGATCAGGTTATTGCGATCGCTGAGAAATGTAAAGAACATGGATTGAACATTGATTACTATCCGACAAACTTCATAGTAAGCAATGATAGGTTATATTACATCGATTATGAATGTAATGAATACATGGAACAGTGGGACTATGATAATTGGGGTGCACAATACTGGAAATAATGGGTAAGGTTTTATTCTGAATGTAAAAAATAAACGGAGGGTTGAACTCCGTTTTTTAAACTTGAAATCCAACTTTTTTAGAGTTATATATAAATTGAAGTATTATGTTTATTACAATTTTGGTTTAGTTTACAGCTTTGCTCATATTTGGAGGTCCTGTTTATGAAAAAAGGAATTATTGTGGCATTATTATTGTCATTAATAATGACAAATAATGTACTTTTACCTGTTGAAGCAAAATCAACAAAGAAAGTACTGGAAGGTAAGTACATATCAATTTTAGGTGATAGTATTTCTACCTATGAAGGTTATAGTGATAGTGCACCTATTACAGCTGAAGATTGTCAGTACAGATATGGTGAAGCTTACTATGGGCCAATAGGAAGTCAGTGCAATAATACTGATTTGTTGGTAAGCGATACATGGTGGCATCAGGCAGCTGAAGAACTTGGTGCTACAACATTGATGGTCAATTCTGGTAATTCAACTGGCTTAATGTGTGCTACTAGTACAAATGCTGACTGGCAGCAGTACCTGACAGATATGCTGGGTTACAAGACAAGACCTGACTATCTTGATAAATATGGAAAGAACCCAGATATTATTGCCATCTATATGGGTTCAAATGATGCAGCAAAAGTTGAAAAATCAAAATTTGGTTCATTGGATGCTATTAATTTTGATGATTTAATTACCGATAATGGCGATGGAACATTTACATATGCTGAACCTGAAACAGTAGCTGAAGCATATAGCATCATGTTACATAAAATACAGAACAACTATCCTGACGCTGAGCTATATTGCTTTACAGTTTTGCCAAATGCTGGCGGCGATTTAACTACCGGCAATAAGAGAGTGGCTATTGTAGAGAAATTTAATAAAATGGTAAAGGACGTTGCTGACCATTATGGTGCAGTGATTGTTGATTTGTTTGATGCTTTCCAGCTAGACCAGGATGGTGATGCGGCTATCACTCAGGAAGAATGGGACCAGTTCAAGACATATTTCCATGAAGATCCACATCCAAATGCAGCTGGTTTTGATGTTATTACCAAATGCTTTGTTGATGCAGTCAACGATGCTAATGAGGAAGTTGTCATGGTTGAAACTACTGGCGGTCATTATGAAGAGGTAGTTACTGAAAAAAGTGTTGACACAAGCACAGGGGAAAAAGTCTTAAAACGTAAGGCGGTAGATTATGTCACTGAGAGTGGTATGAAGGTCAATTATGAAAGTTCTTTAGATAAGGATTTTGAAGATTCATATACCGTTGAAAGTAGTGATGGTACATATACTGCAGCAGGCGGAAATACAAAGATAGTACACTATGTTGATTTGCCAATCATAGAGATTGATATTCCATTAGCTTGTGAAGATGATCCAGAAACTGATGTAGATGAGACAACAGCATCTGTTGTTGGTTATACAACAGTGACACCTGAATTTGTGCGTGGGGAACAAAGAGAAGACGATAATGATGGGTCATACAATTATTGGGAAATTACTGTTGGCGATAAGCCAAAGGTTGTCATTAGAACATCAAAGGCTTCAGTAAGTGAATTTACTCCTTCAGTAGATTACACAGAAATGAACTGTATTAAAAGTGATGTTGAACCAACTGATACTAATGAAATGATTACAGGTGTTGATGCAGTAACTGCTCCAGATACTTATGAAGTAGAGACTGGTTATGACTATTTGTATATCGGTTCAGATGAATTAAGCAAATTCTTCTCATCATACTTATTCAACAGAATAATTGATGATAAGGCAGAACTAGTTTATGAAGATGATACGATATCCCTTTATACGGCAAAGCTTCCAAAGTCAGATTTTGTTAGCAGAAAACTGACAGTTCCAAAACTTTATCTGAATCATATTACTGTTGATGATGGTACAAGATATCCATCATTCTGGTGTTCAACACAGTTATTTACTCTGATAGATAGGTCGGGTAATGTTATGTCAGCTTATTGTGCAGACAGAAATACCGATACATTAGAATACTATAACTACAAACTTGAAAACCTGGAAGACGCTGATTACTATTCTACAGAAGACGCTAAGATGATCCGTACAGTAACTAGTAATGGCTACTGGGGTACTAGCGAAGGATTTGGTAGTTTGCAGTCAGTTAAGGACATGATGAGGGAATCTGGTCAGTTCACAGAAGAAGAAATCGCAATGTTAGATGAAGGTATGGCAATGGCTGCAACTCAGCAGGCCATCTGGTCATTCAGCAGTAGAGAAAAAGATGATGTATTTACAAACTGTTATTATTCAGATTTAGTTTCTTTCTATAAAAGAGGCAGCGGCGTAAGTTATGATGCTGATGACAGTAAGGTTGCTGTCATTGTCAAGTTAAGACAATATTTATGTAGCCTTGAACCTACTGATCTTGGAACAATCAATTCAACAATAAACAGTAACATTATCAACGAAAAGAATTTCATTAAGAGTACATCTGTCAAACTTACAGGCAAGGTTTCAACAAGCCAGAACAATGCGGATGAAGATGAAACAAATGATGTTTATTATGCTGATATCAGTTTTGAATTGAATGGCGTTATTGATGAAGAAAAAGACAGCCTTGTAATGACGCTTTATGATGAAGATGGTTATATTATTGCTAAGGGTAGAATTGCCGGTCAGTTGCAGGATGGCGAAGTTCAACTCACAATGAATGATGCAGGAAAATATACTTTCACAAATATTCCACTAACTGAAAATGAAACGGCAAAGATCAGCTTTGAACTTGAAGGATATCAGTATCTTGAAAAGATGCCATATCTGTTAACATCAGAAATTAAAGATTATGAAGGTGAAGAAGATGTACCTTCTCAACATTAGTATGTGTTGCTGAAGGCCATCGTGCAGTAGGTGTCAGAATGGAACTTGAGTTTGAAATGAACGTAATGGAAGAAACTTACTATGAAGAACATCATTGGAGAACTGAAGAACCAGATACTGGTGTAAGGGCAAATGTTATGATGCTTGCCTCATTAATGACTATTTCAGCAATTGGCATTGTTGGAACAATCACTCTTAGAAGGAAAGAAGAACAATAAAATAATCAACCGGCAGAAATGCCGGTTTTATCTTGTCGGTTTGGAAAAATTGACAAGGGGCTCCACAATTTATGTAGGAAAATTTAATTTCGTTAACTTTTGATTAAGCTC
>R27__coassemble_1926_pt1 | contig 8766 bp, 7 predicted proteins | sample R27__metabat2_high_PE_053 | metagenome-assembled genome bin R27 | reverse complement strand
TTCAACAGAATGCTTTAAAGCATTCTGTTGAAGTTGCTCAGCTTTCAGGTTTACTTGCAGCTGAAATCGGCCTTGATGTCAGAATCGCAAAGCGTGCCGGATTATTGCATGATATCGGTAAAGCTGTTGACTTCGAACAGGAAGGTTCACATGTTGAATTAGGCGCTAAGATTGCTAAGAAACATGGTGAAAATGAGACTGTCATTAATGCTATTGAATCACATCATGGTGATGTTGAACCTAAGACAATTATCGCTAACTTAGTAGCTGCTGCTGATACATTATCGGCTGCTAGACCTGGTGCACGTTATGAATCATTAGAGAACTATGTAAATAGACTTGAAGAACTTGAAAAGATTGCTAACGGCTTTGAAGGTATTGAAAAATCATATGCTATCCAGGCTGGTAGAGAAATCCGTGTCATGGTTCAGCCTGATAAGATTGATGATGTTAACTGTTACCGTATTGCCAGAGAAATTAAAAACAAGATCGAAAACGAACTTACTTATCCTGGCCAGATTAAGGTAACTGTTATCAGAGAAACTAGAGCAAGCGAGACTGCTAAATAATATGAAGGTATTATTTGTTGGGGATATAGTCGGAAGTCAAGGAAGAAATGTCTTAAGTAGGCATCTTCCTTTTTTGAAAGATAAATACAATTATGACGTTCTGATTATTAATGGTGAAAACTCCGCCCATGGTAAAGGAATAACAAAAAAAATATATGACATGTTTGTCGATTTAGGTGCTGAATGCGTTACATTAGGTAATCATGCCTTCAGTAAAGATAACGTCTTTTCATATATCGATGAAGCGGATAAATTAATTAGACAGGCAAATATGTAACCTGAAGGATATGGCAAAAGTGTTCATCTTTTTGAATATGAAGGCAAAACTATTGGTATTTACAATATCTATGGAACAATCTTTATGGAAAATGCTACTGAGAGCTGTTTTGATGCCTTCCAGCAGCTTTTAGATGATTATCCGAGTGATATTAGGATTGTAGATATTCATGCAGAGGCGACCAGCGAAAAGTATGCATTCATGCAGTTCTACAAAGATGAAGTTCAGATGATTGTTGGTACTCATACTCATATTCAGACAGCTGATGAAGCAATATTTGATAAATGTGCATTCATCTGTGATGTTGGAATGACTGGACCTTATGATTCAGTTTTAGGAAGAGATACTCAAGAAGTTTTAGAACTGTTGGTACATGGCAATCAGACACGTTATACGATATCTGAAAATGAAGCTGTTTTATCAGCAGTATTAGTTGATATTGATGTACAAAAAGATCAGGCACTATCAATTGAAAGGATTCAGATAAGACCTGAAAGTTTGTAACAATATTGTGATTATAGCTATTTAGAATAAAGTTGTAATATACATCAAGTTTGTTGAAAAAATAGGTGTATATGATATAATTTTAAGGAAGAAGGAGATTTTAAAATGCCAGCAAAAGTTAATGGTGAAGTATGTCTTGGCTGTGGCGCATGTTGCGAAGGCTGCCCAGTAGGAGCAATTAAGTTAAACGATGAGGGCCATGCAGAAGTTGATCAGGATGTTTGTATCGACTGCGGTGCCTGCGTTGATAACTGCCCTGTAGGAGCAATTAGTCAAGAATAACCAAGCTAACCAGCTTGGTTTTTTGTGAGGTTTATTATGAGTCAATATTCATTACCAGATTTAAAGAAAGCAAGATTCCGTCAGCCTGATTATAAAGCTGATATCGTTTATGACGCTGTTAAATATACAGATTCACAGCGTATTTTAGGCAGTGGTTTAAATTACCATGTTATTACATATGGCTGTCAGGCTAATGTAAGAGATGGAGAAGTCATTGCCGGTATTCTGGAGAATATGGGCTATAAATATACAGAAGCATTGGCTGAAGCAGATGTAATTATTTTAAATACATGTGCCATCAGAGATAATGCTGAAAAGAAAGTATTAGGAGAAATCGGCTTTTTACTTTCTTATAAAAGAGTAAATCCTAATCTGGTTGTTGGTATTTGTGGTTGTATGGCTCAGGAAGAGGATGTCGTAAATACAATCATTCAAAAATACCCAGTTATAGAATTAATTTTCGGTACACATAATATCTGGCAATTACCTGAATTGTTAGAAAATGTTGTCAATAAAAGAGAAAAGAGCATTCAGGTTTACTCAATACAAGGAAATATCTATGAAGATTTACCTTCAGTAAGACAGTTTAAACATAAAGCATTTGTTAATATCATGGACGGATGCAATAAGTTCTGTACTTACTGCATTGTCCCATATACAAGAGGTCAGCAGAGAAGCCGTTACAGTAAAGATGTCGTTGAAGAAGTTAAACAGCTTTATGATTTAGGTTACAAGGAAGTAACTTTATTAGGCCAGAATGTTAATGCCTATGGAAAAGATCTTGATGATGGCAATACTTTTGCTGAATTGTTAGGACAGGTTTCTGATATCGGTATTGAAAGAATCCGTTTTACTACATCTCATCCTTGGGATTTCACGGACGAAATGATTGATATGATTGCTAAAAGAGATAACATCATGCCTTTCATTCATTTACCATTACAATCAGGTAATGATGAAATCTTAAGAAAGATGGGCAGAAGATATTCTTCAGATGAATACAGAATCTTATTTGATAAAATCAAAAACAGAATTGATGATGTCTGTGTTTCAACAGATATCATAGTCGGTTTCCCAAATGAAACCGAAGAACAATTCCTTGATACTATGAAGATGGTTGAATATTGCCAATATGACAATGCTTATTCTTTCATTTTCTCACCAAGAAAAGGTACACCGGCTTATGAAATGAGCGATGCCACAACTATGGAAGAAAAGAAAGAAAGATTACAACGCTTAAACGAAAGATTAGGCTATTATTCAAAACTTAATAACAAGAAATATGAAGGGCGTATTGTTGATATTTTGGTTGATGGTTTTTCTAAAACAGATATCAACACAATGAGTGGTTATACCCGTGGTAACAAACTAGTCAATTTTAAGGCAAATAATGCCAATATTGGAGATATAATAAATGTAGAAATTACTGAGGGAATGAAGAACTCCCTTAATGGTAAACAGGTAGAAAAATAATAGAAGGAGAGCATATGAGCACTGTAAAACTTTACGGCCTCGGTGGGCTTGATGAAAATGGAAAAAATCTCTACTGTCTTGAATTCGAAAACAGAATTTTTGTTATTGATTGCGGTATTAAAAGACAAGATGCAGCACAGTTTGGTGTTGATTTTGTAATACCAGATTTCTCTTATCTTATTGATAATGCAGATAAGGTTGCCGCTGTTATCATCACACATGTACATGATGATATGATGGACGCTGTTCCTTATTTGATAAATAAAGTTAATGTTCCTGTTTATGCAAATGCTGCTGCAGCATTCTCGTTAAAAAAGAAATTAGATCAGCAGGGCATAAAAGGATATAAAATTGTTGAATTACCTAGATATGGTGAAGTTAATTGTGAAGGTGTAAAAGTTACTACATTTGGTTTAACTCACTTTACACCAAGTGCCATTGGTGTTGCTATTGAAACACCAGATGGACAGGTAGTTATTGCTGAACAGTATATCATTGACTTTGACATGCGTGAAGATGAATACAATTGCGATTTAGGCGTAATAGCTGAAATTGGTAAAAAGGGTGTTCTGTGTGCAATGATTGAGTCAACATATGCTGATGTAGAAGGATTCACAGCACCAAGACATCGTATTACTCCTTTAATTAGACCGGTTATCGAAGATGCCCAGGGTAGAATTATTATTACTGCTTATTCACAGAGTTTCTTCAGATTAAAAGAAATTATTTCATTAGCTTCAGAGTTTAAAAAGAAAATATTCTTCTATGATAAAAGCGTCAGGGAAATATTAGAATCAGGTGTTGAAGAAGGATATTTCAAATTAAATAAGAATTTATATCTTTCAGAAAAAGATTTCCGTAACAATATTGAAGATTGTATCATCGTTGTCAGCGGTAATGGTGCTCAGACTTTCGCAGCTATGCATAAAATTGCCATCAACGAAGACGATACTATCGAATTAAGAGATACAGATAATATAATCATTGCTTCACCAGTAGTTTCTGGTAGTGAAAAAGAAGCAAGTGCTATGGAAAATGAACTTTATAAAGATAATGTTCATATCACAAAACTTGATAAGAAATCGGTTTTATCAATGCATCCAGCTGTTGAAGACATTAAGATGATGTTGTATCTGTTAAAACCTAAATATTTCTTACCAGTTATGGGCCTTTATAAGGATTTCATTTCTGCGGCTAATATTGCTGTATCAGCAGGTTTCACACCAGACAAGATAATCATTTTAGATAATGGGCAGATTGCAACTCTTAAAGATGGAAAACTGGTATCATGTTCAGAAATGATTGAGCAGATTGGTGAAAGAAATATTAATGGTGAAGATAACAAGAACGTCACTTCCCAAGTATTAAAAGACCGTGAGGCATTATCTACAGATGGTGTTATCGTAATTGGAATTGCTGTTGATTATAATACAAAAGAAATAATTGGCGGACCAGATATCCAATCGCGTGGCGTTGTTTATGTAAAAGATAGTGAATATCTGATTAAGAACTGTTCAAAGATGGTAGTTGATCAGATTAATGAAATGGTAGCAAACGGCACATATAAAAACTTAGAATGCCGTGTTGAATTAAAAGAAAAGATTAGCAGATATGTATTCAGAGAGACAGGTAAAAAACCAATGATATTACCTGCAATCATTGAAATCAATCTGCCTGCAGGGTACTAAAAATGGCAAAAAGAAGAAGAAAAAAATCAACATTGACACAGAATGACCGTGAATTTATTAGATTTTTGTATATCACTATTTTCACAATTTTAACTATATTTGGTATATTCCGTGAAAGAGCTGGTAAATTAGGAAGTCTGATATTTAGATGTTTCAATTTCCTTTTTGGCAAATATATCGCAACAGTTATTTTGTTATGTATCTTAGCGTTTTTATTAAGTAAATTATTAGGCATTAAAATCAAGAATGTTAAATATCTCATTTCATTCTTCTTAGCAATGCTAGCTGTAATGATTTATTTAGCTATTCCAACTGATTATAACAGCATTGATAAGTCAATGATTAAATATTATCTTGATAACTACAAATTGTTTTTCAATCAGACTTTCGAAACTAAAGGTGGTTTGTTGGGAACATTATTGGCAGGTGGAATTGGCAATGCTGCTAACTTCACTGGAATCATTATTGTCATTGTAGTGTTATTATTGCTTGCTATTATTATTTCAGTTGATGTATTACATGTATTCAATAGTACTAAAGCATCATTAAAGAAGAGCATTGATAAAAACAAAAATATGCTCAAGGTAAAACAAGCTCAGCAGAAGAGCGATAAGAAGATTAAAGAAGCAAATCGCAAAGTTGAAAAGGCTGAAAAAGTTGAAAAAGCTGAATCAGCTAAACCGGCACCAATTGTTATTAAGCCTACTGTTAAAGATGAAGTAAAAGAAATTAAACCAGTTGAACCAGTTAAGAAGGATGACAATGTTTATGATTTCTCTTATGAAACTTACAACTTACCTAGATTATCATATCTTGATGCAGTAAGCGTAAATAAAAAGAGTGTTAACTCAAAGAATGCCATTGAGAAATGGAATAAACTGGAACAACTTCTTGAAGATTTTGGTTTACCATCAACTCTATCAGCATATAATATCGGCCCTTCTGTAACGCAATTTGAGATTATTCCTCAGGGTTCATTCAATATTAAGAAGTATTTCACTATCAGTGAAAACATTAAAATGAATCTGGCTGTTAAAGATGTCCGTATTCAGGCTCCTATTCCTGGAAAAGGTGCTGTAGGTATTGAAATTCCTAACGTTGAAAGCAATATCGTAAGATTAAAGGAATTATTAACTGACGTTCCGGCAAAATATGCAACAAATCCATTAACGATGGCAGTTGGTAAAAACTTAGCTGGTGAGAATGTTTATGGATCAATTGATAAGTTCCCTCACTTGCTGATTGCTGGTGCAACAGGTTCAGGCAAGTCAGTATGCATTAACAGCATTATCATGACTTTCTTATTAAGAACAAAACCAAATGAAGTTAAATTACTGCTTATCGACCCTAAGAAAGTAGAATTTAAGATTTATGAAAATATTCCTCATCTAGTTTGCCCAATCATTAATGACACTTCAAAAGCAGCAAATGCTTTAAAGAAACTTGTTCAGTTAATGGAAGACAGATATGAACTGATGGGTAATTGTGGTGCAAGAAGTATCACAGAGTACAACAAAACAGCAAAAGTTAAGATGGAATATATTGTCTGTATCATTGACGAGTTGGCTGATTTAATGGCAACTCACAAAAATGATGTTGAAACATATATTTCAAGACTTTCAGCTATGGCAAGAGCTGCTGGTATCTATCTGATTTTAGCAACTCAAAGACCTTCAACAGATGTTATTACAGGAACTATCAAATCAAATATCGTTTCTCGTATTGCCTTTGCAGTAAGCAGTGCAATTGATTCAAGAATCATTCTTGATGCCAGTGGCGCAGAATCATTATTCGGTAATGGTGATATGTTATACGCACCTGCTGGTGCTGGTGATCCAGTACGTATCCAGGGTGTATATGTAAGTGATGAAGAAATAAAACGTGTTGTTGATTACTTCACTAAGAGCAATTACAAGCCTCAGTACAAGGATATCTTCGTAGTCGATGATGAAGAAAACGAAGAAACTAATCTATTTGGTGAGAAGGTCTCTAAAGACCCTATGTATGATGAAATCAAAAAGTTTGTAATGACACAAAAGACAATCAGTGCATCAGGTTTACAGAGAAGATGCAGCCTTGGTTTCCCACGTGCTGCAAAGATTATTGACCAGTTAGAACAGGATGGCATCATTTCCGGCTCTAATGGTTCAAAACCAAGAGATGTTCTAGTTCACTCAGATATTTATCAACAAAATGAGGAAATGTAGACATTAACAGTAATGTTATTTAGAATAGAAGTTGAGGTAAAAAGTTATGTATAAACGTGTCTTACTTAAGCTTTCAGGTGAAGCCCTGGCTGATAAGGAATCAACATTCAATACTGCCATCATGGCAGACTTGGCAGAGCAGTTAAAAAAGATTATTGCCAATGGAACTGAAGTTGCTATCGTCGTAGGCGGTGGTAACATCATGAGAGGTAAATTCGCTGCAGCTATGAATTTACCAAGAGTTGAAGCCGACAAGATGGGAATGCTTGGAACAATCATTAATGCTTTGGCATTAAAAGGAGCATTCAATAATTCTGGTTTAAAGGCTGAAGTACAAAGTGCTATTGAAATGGATAGAGTTTGTGAATTAGTCAATCACCAGAAAGCATTAGAGTTAATGCAGCAGGGAACTGTCATCATTTATGGTGGTGGTACGAATAACCCATATTTCTCAACTGATACATGTGCAGCTTTAAGAGCATGTGAAATTGGATGTGATGCCATCTTAATGGCAAAGAACAATGTTGATGGTGTCTATAACAAAGATCCAAAAAATAATCCAGACGCCGTTAAATATGATGAATTAACATACATGGATATGTTGCAGCAAAACCTTCAGGTTATGGATGCTACAGCTTCATCATTATGTATGGATCAGGATATTGAGACTATTGTCTTCAATATGAACAACATTGAAAACATTTCAAAAGTTATCAATGGTGAAAAATTAGGAACAGTAATAAGGAGGTAATATATGTCACAGGTCGACGATGTAAAACAGAAACAGAATTCCGCAATTAATGTGTTTGAATCAGCACTAGGACAAATTAGAACTGGTGGTGCTAACCCATCATTAGTCAGCAATGTAGAAATTAATTATTACGGAATGGATACACCAATCAATCAGATTGCTTCAATTTCCGTAATTGAAGGTAAACAGCTTCTTATTAAGCCTTATGAAATGAATATCGTTAAAGATATCGAAAAGGCTATTTTCGCTGCAAACTTAGGATTAACTCCTCAGAATGAAGGTACTCAGATCAGAATCAACGTACCACCTCTAACAGAGGAAAGAAGAAAAGAGTATACACTTAAAGTTAAAAACATGGCTGAAGAAGCTAAGGTTGCTTGTCGTAATGTCAGAAGAGATGGCAATGATATAGTTAAGAAGGATAAGACTATCCCTGAAGACTTACAAAAAGACTTAGTTGAAAAGATTCAGAAGGCTACAGATGAAGCAATCGCTAAGATTGATGAAATCGCAGCTAAGAAGAATAAAGAAATCATGACAATTTAGTATGTTAATACCACAACATGTTGCCATAATTATGGATGGTAATGGCAGATGGGCAAAAGAAAAAGGAAAGCCTAGAAGCTATGGCCATTATCAAGGCACAGAAAATGTCAGAAATATAGCAATCAAAGCAAACGAATTAGGCATCAAGGTTCTCACCTTGTATGCTTTTTCTACGGAGAATTGGAAAAGGCCGAAAGAAGAAGTTGATTACCTGATGAGTTTGCCAAAAGTGTTCATTGAACGCTTCTTAAAGGAACTGATGGAAAAAAATATAAGAATTAAATCAATTGGTGATTTATCTGCTGTTCCAAAGGAAACTAGAGAAGTATTAGAAAAAGCATTTGAAGAAACAAAAAATAACACTGCCATGACTTTAGTATTCGCAATGAATTATGGTGGCAGAGATGATATTGTTCAGGCCGTAAATAAATGCTTAAAGGATGGAATAACTGATATTACTGCAGAGTAT
>R27__coassemble_1881_pt1 | contig 8945 bp, 7 predicted proteins | sample R27__metabat2_high_PE_053 | metagenome-assembled genome bin R27 | reverse complement strand
GAATACCATCATGGCATCCTAACATGTTGACTGTCTTGATATTCTTTTCTTTGATTTCATCAACCCAAGCTTTCAGGTAAGAGCCATTCTTTCTTTCAAAGGCATCAATTAATAAACCCGGTAAGAAGAAGTCGTAAACCATATAGCCTTTATCAGCCAATAACTGATAAGTCTTTTCACCATATGAAGCATGAATTTCCGGTAATAGAGTTAGTCCATACTCCTGGGCAATTTCATCAATCTTACTTAATAAATCCCAAGTTCCTGGATCATTCAGGAAGTTTCTTTCACCTACTTCTTTAGGTGCATAAGCAAACGCATCTAATCTGACAATGGCTACACCATAATCAGAAAGCTTCTTTAATGTTTCCCTGTAATAATCCCAAACCAATGGAGATTTGATATTTAAGTCCATCTGACCTAAATAACTTCTGTTGGCATTTAAGTAATCCTTAATCTGTCCTACATAACAGTTATACTCACCTAAATCAATTTCCTTAAGGTCTTTCTTTTCGCTTAAAGTCTGATTAACAATCTCACTGATTTTAACAGCAGTCTGATATTGCATTCCCATTTGGGATACCAGTTTTAATGGGTCAATTGGATTGTAGATAACCTGCTGGTAGAAAGTATTCCAATAAGGAACATCTTTTCCATCTGGAAATCTGACCATCAAAATAGGCAGCCCTGCTTTACGGAAGAACATATTGCCAATGTATTTCTGATCAGGGACAATGTACCCATCTTCATTCATTAGCCCACAGCCCTGCCAGAACTTGTTCCAATCAATAAAGAAATCACGATATTTGGAGTTTTCACCATTAGTGATAATATCCTGGAATTGTGGTGACAAAACGGAAATATGGTTGAGGATGAAGTCCATTAATAAATCGACATTCATATTATGGAGGTCTTCAATATCTTGAGGTGAAGCTAAGGATTCGCTGATGTCATAGCTGATTAAAGAGAATCCTCTATCCAGATCCGTATTAAAAACACTCGGTAAAATATAGAATGACTGGAAAACATCCTTTAATTCATCTTTTTTAAGAAGGGAAACAATATCCTCTAACCTACCACCGATACTATCAGGATAGGCATTCAGCATTGTTCCGATACCCATTTTTCTTTTCTGCATATCTATTTACCTCAGAAATTGGCAGGGTCTAATACCTCACCATTTTTCGCAATGATAATCTTTGCGTATTTAGCTCTGTCATCCAACTCCATCTGTTCGATTTCCAGAACCATAGTCGTGAAGGCTGAGTCTGTCTTGCCATCACGTGCCCTTAATCTTCTGTGTTCTCTAGTTTCTTCTGGTGTTGAGTTTAATAAGATTGGCACATCAATACCTTCAATGTTGCCATTGCCACCATGTGTCCATTCGATAATCAGCACATCTTTATCACTGAAATCAACACTGTCATACCAACGCTGATCTTCGCTTCTGCCCATTCTCTTCATGAATATTGCTTCATTACCAGCGTGGAACTGTTTAAGAATGTTGTTAACCTGTGGATAATCCTGTTCCTTTAAAGTGCCAAGATATTCAGATAAAGCTTTTCTTCCACCTTTCTGATAACTTGCCAACCATGGATAAGTTTCAACCTGTTTAGGATCTGGGTCTGTTTCATCACACCATAACTGGTCTAAAACCTGTTGAACTTCCTTGTTATAAAGTCCATCTTCAATTAACTGTTTTAAACCTTCTGATCTGAAGACAGACATTCTTTCCGCATCATTGTATAAAGGAATGCGGTAAGGATAGTTATCTCCGGACATGACATAACAGTTAATGCCACTTTGTGATAAGTAGTAGCCTAAAAGTGAAGCTATCTCACTTTTACCAACACCTGAACCACCAAAAACACTGATGACAGCTTTTGGCTGCTTGTCGAAAACTTCAGCCAGCTGTTTTACCAGTAATGGGAAAATAGTATTGGCTTTGCCAATATGACCTTCATTAATCTGGACCTTATCACCTGGCATATCACCATGTGGTATTTCTTCTGGTAATAGAGGTGGTTGCCAATTTTCAATATTTTCAAATAACTGGCTGAATGTTTCTTTCATAATTATTCTCCTACGTATTTACGAATGTAGTTTGCTAATTCCTTACCCATGCGGGCATGAGTCTTAGCAGATGGATGTCCTGCTCCACCATATCCTTCAAACATCTGGTTAATTGGTACAAATTCGAAGCAAGCAAGTTTCTCATCACCTGTTTCAGCCTTGATCTGTTCAACTGCTTCCTTAATTGCGTAATACAGATAGTAGTCCATTGAACCTAAGCAACATAAAATGTATGATTCTGGTCCATTAGCTCTTCTAACCTGCTTAACAAATTCAATGTATTTTTCCTTGAACCATTTTTCGATTCCTTCGATATCTTCAAAATTACGATAGAAACGAACTGGGTTAGAGTCATTTGTTCCTAATGAAATAACAACGATATCACTATGGTTAGCCTGGAAGTCCCATTTAACTGGTTCTACACCTCTACGCTTGTCATAGAGTTCATCTGTATATTCATAGATGTCTTCCATTGCATGCATTGGGAACATTGGATGTTCTGGTTTAACAGCACAAATACCTGACTCACAAACTGTACTGATATCATATCCTAATTCTTGGGCAGCTAATGCACCATAAGCAATCCAGGCATTTTCTTCACTTGTCTTGAATTCAAATGTATTGTTTGCTTCATTACCGAAACCACAAGTAATTGAGTCACCAATAACTTCCATTGTCTTTTTGTAGTTAGTTACAGCCTGAACGAATTCACCATCAGTTTCAACTTCTAAGAAGCCTAATTTGCCTCTTGCATCTTCTGACAGTTTGATAACTCTGATATGTTTTTCACTCTGCTCGCCCTGCCATAAAGTAACCCACTGATCATCACTCTGTACTTCTGTTCTGTTGATTAACTCACCATCAACGATAGCGCCGAAGCATGGCCAATCAGGTTTTGGCTCTGGTGCACCAGGAAATCCTGGAATCTTATCAGATAAAGCAGTAACACGGACCTTTAAGTAAGTACCTTTAACTCCTACTGTAAATCCACTGCATGACCAGTTACAGAACAGTGCTTCTTTTTCTTCGTCAAATACTGTTCTTCCATGTAATTTAACTAATGGTAATAATTCTCTAATCTTCATATTTAAATTCTCCTTCGATTCATTAATTACAATATTCTGCCTTCGACGTCCTTAAAGAAACGGTCGCAATCTCTAGCTGCCATTTCTGGCATTTCATCAGCTGAACCATGTCCAAAATGTTGATACATCAGATACTGACATCCTGGAATAGCTTGCGCTAATACTAATGCGTCATCCGCTTTTGATAATGGGTCTAAGCCACCTTCCCAAATCATTACTGGGAAGTTAATTTCCTTTGCTCTTTCTAATAGTTCTTCCTGGCTCTTAGCCTCACAACCTGTCATATCTCCAAGCATTGGTAAGGCAAATTCTTCTTCCTTACGATGCATCAAAATATCCAGGTGTTCTTCAAAGTTAGCCTGTCTTCTAGCTAATCTTTGTGGGTTTTCCGTTGGCCAGTATTCCATCCATGCTGTCTTCTTTAACAATTCTTCATTGCCAACATATTCCTTAGCTCTATCTCTCATTTTCGCTAGAGGTGCTGGTAAATCTCTTTGCTCGTGGTATTGTGTAATTCCATCAACACATACATAAGCTCTGATTAATTCTGGACGATGGAATGCTGTATACCACCCAGCCCAGTTACCATGGGAAATGCCAGTGTAATAGAATGATTCGATGCCCATCTTTTCTGCAAAGGCAATCAGATCCTCACCCCAGATTTTGGCATAATCACGTTTTGTATCATCAAAAATGTGTGTTGATTCGCCATATCCACGCATATATATCAGAAAACAGTGATAATCATAAGGTGGTTGTCCTAATAAAGCCATATGACAATCTTTAAAGAAGAAGTTCTGTGTTGAAAGTAAGTATTTATCGCCACTGCCATATTCACGATATGCCAATGTAACACCATTTACTTCAACGGTCTTTATTTCATGCATAATAATTTGCTCCTATATCTCTATTGTAACTTTAGCAAATTCTTTCTTCTTTCATAAATCAATTTTGTTGCATATATTTATAAAATTATCACTTATCACCTTTTTTGAAATAACTTATTACATTATTTCAACCAATGAAATAACTGTTTTGGCATAATGAGAGTATAGAAATACTGCACTCCACTTTAATTGCGGTTAGAAGAAAAGGAGCGAACCGTGGCTCGCGGGTCAGCATTGTGGAGACGTGCTGAGAATGCCCTAAATCCTTAGTGGCGGTTTAGGGTGAGGCAGAAGGGTGATGACCTGACTGTCAGAGCAAAATTTTATGGCAAGTATTACATTAAAAAACATTAAGAAGATCTACCCGATCACAGCAGAGGAAGTCAAAGCTAACAAGAAGACAGCTAAAAGACTTGCTGAAATGCCAATCCCTGAAGGATTTGTACCAAACTTACAGATTACTCCAGAGGGCGTTGTAGCCGTTCAGCAGTTCAACCTCGAAATCAAAGATGGTGAATTCGTTGTTCTAGTAGGACCTTCAGGATGCGGCAAATCTACAACATTAAGAATGATTGCCGGCTTGGAAGAAATCACCGAAGGTGAACTGTACATTGGTGATGTTTATTCAAACGTTATTTCACCAAGAGACAGAAATATCGCCATGGTATTCCAGAACTATTCACTCTATCCACACATGACTGTTTATGACAACATGGCCTTCTCATTAAAGCTGAAACATTTACCTAAAGAAGAAATTGACGCTAAGGTAAAAGAAGCTGCTCAGATTTTAGGCATCACTGAATACTTAGATCGTAAACCTAAGAACTTATCAGGTGGTCAGTCACAGCGTGTTGCTATCGGACGTGCTATCGTCAGAAACCCACAAGTATTATTAATGGACGAGCCATTAAGTAACTTGGATGCTAAATTACGTGGACAGATGAGATCAGAAATCATCAGATTACGTCAGAAGATCAAAACTACATTCGTATACGTAACTCATGACCAGATTGAAGCTATGACATTAGGTGACAGAATCGTAGTTATGAAAGACGGTTTCATCCAGCAGGTAGGTACTCCACAGGAAGTATTCAACCATCCATTAAACCTCTTCGTTGCAGGATTCATTGGTACACCACAGATCAACTTCTTACATAACGCTAAGTTAACTAAAGAAGATGGCAAGTACTACATCCATGTAAATGAAAGAAAGATGGAATTAGGTGCTGCTCAGCAGAAAGCATTAACTGAAAAGAACCAGGAAAATACAGATGTTGTTGTTGGTATCAGACCAGTTCATATCAATATCTCAGATACAGGATTCACTGGTGTTATCGAAGTATCAGAAATGATGGGTAGTGAAGTTCACTTACACATCAATGTCAATGGTGATGATATCGTTGCTGTTATCCCAACAGCTAACCTTGATCTTGAAAAGGTTGCTCTTGGCCAGCATATCACATTCGACTTTGATCCATCACTTGCTCATATCTTCGACAGCAAGACTGAAGAAAACTTATTATAATTAAGAAAATCAAAGCTTAATAAAAATCACTGACCACAGAAATGTGGTCAGTATTGTATTGAAAGGATATATTTATGTACGAAAATAACTATGAAACATTGAAAAAGGTTGTTGAAGAAAAAGCTGTCATCAGACATGTTTCAAAACATCGTAATCCTGATGGTTCAATTGATGTTGCTGGAAACTTAAAAATCTGGAATGATGCCTTAGCACGTTTTGATGTCATTAAATTATGGCCAGAGGGACAGACTCCTAATTTTGACGACCGTGACCCAAACCAGCCTGAACCTTCAATTGTCTTCGTCCCTGCCCAAGGAACTGAAGAAAAAAGAGGAACAATTGTTGTTGCCTGCGGCGGTGGATTTGAAACTAGAACAGGTTGTGAAGGCTTCAATGTTGCTAAATACTTTAACGATGCTGGTTTTAATACAGCCATCCTAACATACCGTTTAAAACCTTATGGACGTAAAGATTGTATGTTGGATATGCAAAGAGCTGTCCGTTACCTGCGTTACAAAAAGGATGAATTAAACATTACTGATAAGGTTGTATGTATGGGATTCTCAGCTGGTGGTATGTTATCAGGCAACTGTGCTACACACTTTGATTATGGCAATCCAGAAGCCGAAGATCCAATCGAAAGAGAATCATGCAGACCAGATGCAGCAGTACTTGGCTATGGTGCTTTCGCATTTGCTGGTCAGACAATGGGCTTCTTTGCTGACCCATTCTCTAACTTTATCAGAAATCCATTCTTCGCTGATAAAGAAGAATTATTCTATTATTCACCAGAAGTTAACATCACTAGACAGACTCCTCCATTCTTCATTTGGCAGACAAATAGTGATGATCCTCGTAACTCATTCACATTAGGTCAAGCCCTGACTGCTATGGGTATTAAGTTTGAAATGCACCTTTTCCCAGAAGGTGTGCATGGCTTAGCTTTAGCAGACGGCAATAACGACTTAGCGATGGACCTCCCACATGTCGGACGTTGGGCTGGACTTTGTGCTGAATGGTTAAGAGAAAATAATATCTAAATAACTGCTTTCGCAATAAAGGGTCAGCCTAACTGGCCTTTTATTGCGCCAATAAGAAAAAAAGAGGCACTTAATGTGCCTCTAGTTTTTTTATGCTTTTATAAATTACTGCATGTAGAATGGAGTAATCTGAGCTGGAATACCATTTTCCATGATTAATTCAGGTTCGCCCTGGATTAATGGTAATACGTATTCATATAACTCTTTTGTTACACCCTGGTAATCAGGTAAAATCCATTCAGCTGGAACGTGCTTAACAAAGTTAGCAACCTTATTAGCTTCGATTGTGAAGTATTCAGCATTGTAACAACCAGTTTCAGGACGCTTAATACCAACCATCTTACCAGTGAATGCTGGATCCATTGAATGCATATGAGCACTCATACCAAGTTTGAATGATTCTTCAACGTCTGTCTTAGACTGGCAGTTGATGTTACATCTCTGTAATGTAGACATATCCTGTACTTTAACTCTCTTTGCAACGCCTGATTCAAGAATCATATTCTTAATAGCATTAGCAGCACCACCAAGGATTGCATGACCGAAGCCGTCGTTCTTTGCTTCACCTGCAGCTAAATAAGTTCCATCAGCGTACTTAGCGCCTTCTGAACAAACGATGTAGCACTTGTTCTTCTTTTCAACAACTTTAGCAACTTCTGCTAAGAATTTTTCCTTATCGAATACTACTTCTGGAAGAACTAATAAGTCAACGATACCACTTACAGCTGTAGAAGCAGCTAACCAACCAGCATCTCTACCCATTGTTTCAAGTACGAAGACTTCCTGTCTAGTATAAACGTTTAAGTCTTCCCAAGTTGTCTTTGCAGTCATAGCTAAGAACTTAGCAGCTGATGCGAAACCTGGACAATGGTCAATTTCTACTAAGTCGTTATCAACTGTCTTAGGACAGCCAACGAAACGATGATTAGTAATGTTATGGTTTGCAGCATATTCACTTAATGCAGCAACTGTATCCATTGAGTCATTACCACCAACATAGAACATTGTGTCAATGTTATATGCATCTAAAATAGCAATTAACTTTTCAAAGTCAGCAAGATTGTCTCTCTTTAATTTGTAACGGCAGCTACCTAAAGCTGATGAACAAGTCTGCTTTAATAATCTGATAGCATATTCGCTAAGATTTGTTAAATTAACAAACTCTTCATTTAAGATGCCTTCAACACCATGTAATCCGCCGTAAACATTGTCATAAATATGATTCAGCTGATTTGCCTGTACAATACCAGCAACTGTTGCGTTAATAACGCTTGTTGGACCACCAGACTGTGCAACTAAACAATTTCCCATAAAAAATCTCCTTTTATAAATACCACAGTTCATTATAGCACAAATAAGCTATATAGTGAACTTCCTTAACTCTTTTACATCTTTTCTATATTGAGGATAGATCTGCCCCAGACGGTCATAAAAGGCCTTCTGATGATTTGGAACTCTCAGATGAGCTATCTCATGATGTACTACCTGCCTGATGCAGTTTTCCGGTAAACACAACAGATAGTAATTTAAAACAATTAATCTTTTCGCCTTGTAACAACAACCCCATCTGGAAGTGTAATACCTAAACTGCAACTCAAACTCTTCGCCTGTATTATCTGATGCCTGTTGAGCATATTTAATCAGATAGTTTTTAAAATAACCTTTGATGTCATTTTTAATGGTGTTGATGCTTTTACCTGTAAAGATTATTTCATCTCCATTGATGACGAAAGTACTCTCCATCCCCGTTTTAACAGTCAGTTTATACTTTTTACCTAAAAACCAGATATGATTATCCGTTTCAATATTGAAACCCACCTTTTGTACTGGATTGGCCATCTTATTTAGGTACCAGCTTTCATGTTTTTTAACAAATGCATCCAGTTCAAACTTCGGAGTCAGATAATTTGTATAACATACCAGCTTGCCATCTTCAATTTTTAGGCAGGTTGTCTTTCTTTTACTTCTCACAATCTGATAATCAACTGGCATACTGTTCCCACTCCTTCATCAGATTTTCAATTTCATTATGTTTTTCATCAATCTGTTCATTAAGGGCGTTCATCTTCTGGTAGTCGTGATAATACTCTTCTTCAAAACGCAAAGCTCTTAATGCTTCCAGTTCCTGCTCAGCCTTGTCAATCTTTCTTTCTAAAGATGCTGCTTTCTTTGCATTTTCTCTTTCTGTTCTACTATCCCTGACAGCTGGTTTTTCAGCAGTTGTTTTTGTCTCAACCTTTTTATTTTCAACTACTTCTTTTCCCTGCTGCTTTTCCAAGAACTCCTGGTAGTTCAATTGATAATATTTTGTCTTATCATCTTCGATATATAAGAC
>R27__coassemble_1731_pt1 | contig 9523 bp, 9 predicted proteins | sample R27__metabat2_high_PE_053 | metagenome-assembled genome bin R27 | reverse complement strand
AAACACATTAACACAAAAATGACTTAAATCATATAAAAACGGGAATCAGATTATAACTGATTCCCTGCCTTTTATAAGTTAAATTATATAGCTTTTTAAACTCAATTCCGTTGCAGAAGGCAAACTGATTCTATATGTTCTGTTTGTGGGAACATATCAACAGGTATAACCTTCATTACTGAATATTTATCTTTCAAATCGTTAATATTTTTAGCCAATGTAGCTGGATTACATGATACATAAATGACTCTTTGTGGCTTACTGTGAATAATTGTTTCAATCATTGTTTCATCCAAGCCGCTTCTAGGAGGGTCAACGACCATGATATCTATTTTTTGTTTTTTCGCAATCTGCGCTATCTGCTGACCAGCATCTCCACAGACAAACTGACAATTAGTTATCTTATTGCTTGTGGCATTAGCCTTTGCATCCTTTACTGCTGAAGGAATAATTTCGACGCCAATTACTTTATCTGCCCTATCATGCAAATACATTGAGATAGTTCCAACCCCACAATATGCTTCAACAATTAATGAAACTTTCTCATCAATCAGATTTGAAACAGTCTGATAAAGTACTTCGGCCTGGTTTGTATTTAACTGGAAGAATGATTGTGGTTGTAAACAGATCTTATAACCACCAAAATCGGCTGTTATGCTCTTTTTGCCACCAACTAAACTGATTTTATCAGGAACCATATTCACCGGGTTTTTAGCGGTATTAACACCATAATAGAAGGAAACAACATCCTTGATAGATAAAATCTCATTAATCATCTCTTGTGGGATTTCATCATTTCCCCCAATTAATAAAACCTGGATTTCTCCAATTTTGCGGATGATTAACTGGCGTAAGCCTTTTTTCTGCTTATTATCATAACTTTTAAAATGATATTTATTTAAAATATCTAAAATACGACTTCTTGTTTCTTCAACGTCTTTTTGATGAAGGCAACATTCATTGATGATAATTGGGTTATTGCTGCGGGCGGCGTACATCGCATTGTATAACTTTCCATTCTTTTCAACAATTGGCAAGTTAACTTTATTGCGGTAATATAATACCTCCTGGCATCCAACTGTCTTTTCAATTTTTCCTTTGTAACCCGCATATTTATTTAAGGCTTCTTTTAATAAATCGTATTTAATATTCAGTTGGTTATTGTAGTCAGTAATCATTAAAGGACAGCTTCCACAGTTAAACTGGTATTCGCATTGGCTATTAACACGTCTTTTTGATTTTTTAATTACCTTATTAACTCTAGCAAAACTATACCCTTTATTACGTTGCGTTATTTCGATATCACATACTTCATCCTGTAAAACACCCGGCACGAAAACAGGCTTATGATTATCATCATAGCCTATTCCCTCTCCATTTATGCCCGTCTTTACTATTTGAAGTTTCATATTAATTTTCTTTTGCCTTATTGTTAATTAAATTCCAAATTAACTGTTCTGTTTCCAAGTCTGCCTGGATTGGATAAGTCTTTTTAACTTTTTCAAATTCTTCAGCAATCTTATTTGCTGCTTCGTCGTTTTTATTCTTCAATTTTTCAATAGCATATTGAGTTCTGATAACAGTTGGATTAAATCTCATTGACTTGATAAATGATTTGAAATCCTTTTGTTGGAGCACAGATACATCAGTATTAGCTGCATCTTTAACCAATTGTAATGTTAATCTATCCAAATACATTAAGTAATAATTTGCGCTTGAAGTTAACAGGCCATTATCAAGAATCTCATCCATATACTTTTCCGCATTTTCCCAATCAGCATTGTCCAAATATCTTGTTGCTTTATAACAACGTACATTGTTGATCAGATCATTATTGTTTTCACTATTTTCAATATCAAACCACTCGTCAGGCATATCTTTAAGTCTAGTGCCTTCCATGTTGGTGCCATATATCTTCAAAATTAACCAGTCACATTTTTTTGTCAATTCATCTTTGCTCATATCCAAAATGTTTTTAGCATCATTACTGATCATCTTCGTTTTCATTGGAACACCATTGGTAATTGCTATAGTTAAACCAATGGTAAACATTGTAAAGAAAAACAGACTGATGAACTTAACATTTTTCGTTTTTGTGGCAATCACCAATGATAAAATGGCAAACACCAGATTAAAAATGACACCGCCGGCATTGTACCAGAAATATGGATAATTGCCATCATTATAATCAGGTGCTGACAATAAACACTGTCCACCAGTTGAGGCTAACGAATTTCTTTTAACTTCCATCTTGCCATTGTTTTTTTGGAAGACAAAACTGCCAATTCTAAATGAAAGAAAACCATAACCAGTCAAAAGGCCAAATACTAAATGACCACCCTCATGGATGATAATATGAGCATATAGTGCAACAACAAACATGACAATCGTCAACAAAGTTTTAGACTGTCCCTGGTACAGTTCAATCTGATAGCCCGTCGTAATGATTGCGGCTATTGTATAAACTGCCATGGAAAACACCATTGATAGGTCGATCTTTTTATTTTTCATTTTCTTGCTCCTTGTCTGTTTTTTCAAACAGGACATTGCGATTCTTTATGGAAATCTTTTTGACCTGATAGCCGTATTGTAATAACTCTTTTTTATAGCTTAAGAAAGAATGGTCGATTTCCACTTGGCCAATCTGACCAACCTGATCAAAACTAAGTTGCAGTTTATCTTTACCGCTGTCAGCTACATATTTCCATAACTGTTCATAGTTACTCATAGATATTCTACTGTTTCCTCAAGCGGTTTTCTTGAAGCGTGTCTAGGTGAAGGAACACCATCTTCAGCCGGATAACCCATAACCAATAAAGCAACCGGAACTATTTCTTCAGGCAGATTGAATTCTTCACGAATCATTTCAGGCATGAAGTTCATAACCCAAGTTGAACCAATACCTAAATTTTTTGCCTGTAACATCATGTGGGTTGTTACTATTGCTGCATCAATATCACCAGAAGACTTACCATCATAACTTCTCTTCCAACAGACATCTTTGTTGTAACAGATTAACATAGCCAGTTGCTCACTAAAACAGTTGGTTTTGCAGTTCTGTAATCGTGCTAAATCCTCATCTTTACTGATGACGTAAATCTTTTGCGGTTGGAAGTTGACAGCTGTTGGAGCCAGTTGTCCAGCTCTTAAAATAAGGTCAATTTCCTCTTTACTGACTTTCTGGTCAGTAAACTTTCTACATGAATAACGACTGCCTGCAAGCTCAATAAACTCCATAACATTTTCCTTTCCTGTAGCTCTTTGCGCTAACATCAGCTTTTCCTGAACGGTTAAACCGGTTGTTTGTTTCATAACAACAAAATGATTTTTTATCCAGAAATGTTCAGATTGCGGATTATCTTTAATCCATGCCAACCTGACGTATTTATAACTCAATTGTCCAAGGTATTGGCAACATTCATCAACAATGAATGAACCAATTCCCTGTTTTTGCATATCCGCATTCATCATAAAGAAACCAATAAAGGCAATTTCTTTTCTTGGATACCCCAAAATCAGATCCATTACCGCAACTAGTTGCTGACCCTCTTTAAACATGATGTAATACTTATTGTCTTTTGAAACATTTGGTGGACAAGCATCCAAATCATCCAAAATGTCTTCAACCGTGGTCATAGGTGGACAATATTGATAATAAAGAGGATTGCCATGACACAATTGGTAAATCATTTCAGCATCTTCTTTTTCAGCTTTTACAACCTGATATCTTGTTGATAGTTTACTAATGTCCATGTTCAATCCTCCTTTTAATGATGTTTTTTGATTATTTAATCATCTGATAAAGGAAATCCATTCTTTCCTCATCACTCATTTCTTCAACGTCTTTGGAGTAGTTGTATCCTCTACGTATCATTTCCTTTACGGCTTTTTCAAAAGCCTGTTTTCCTTCTTTACCGATGAATTGAGCCATTACTCTACCATAAGGTGAATTTTTGAAGAATCCCACTGTACAGGTCGCTACTTCATCGCACTTATAACAGCCCTCAATACCCTTTTGTTTTGCACATTTGATGTTGGTACATAACTGGCCATCACAATAGTAACCATAACTGTTCTGGTTAGGCTGATTCATGCAACCATTACAACCGCCATCGAAGAAACAGTATTTACAATGAATTCCACAGCAGGAAATCATATCTGTTTCATCCTGTTGATTAACAACAGGACTATAGTGCTCAACTGGGAAATAAAGATAATTAATTCCCGTCTTCAAATCTGTATAGTCAAATACAGCACCCACCAATTTATAACGTCGATAATACAGTTGAAAGTACATGCCGTTTTTAAATGTGCTTTGATATTCACCTTCTGGTATCTCCATTACCATATAGGTTCTTTCCGGTACTGTCCATTTGCTCCAGCCCTCAGGTACCAAGCAATCCTTTTCAACTTCAATACCTGCTAAATAAAGTCCTTTAGAAAAGTTATCAGCCCATGGTAACAACTTGTGTTCTACATCACTCATCAAACCCCAACAATGATCAATTTTACCATTTTCGTCTTTGATAGCTAATGGATAAATCTGATTAAAATCATTGTTCATCTGTTGCCAGAGTTTCTGAACAATTCCTTCGTCCTGATATGTTGAACCTTCTTTACCGATAACGGTAAACTCTTTTAACTTTATTTCTTCGATTTTCATTTTTCCTCTTTGTATATTAGTAGTTATGTTTATCTAAAATCCTCTTGATTGCCATCATATAAGCTGCATTTCTTAATGAGCAGTTATACTGATGAGCCATGTCATAGATTTCTGTAGTTGCTGGAACAATGATGTTTTCCAGTTTCTTGTTAACTTCTTCTTCACTCCAGTAATTGTTATCTAAGTTCTGTACCCATTCAAAGTAAGAAACAGTAACACCACCTGAGTTAGTTAAAACATCTGGAGAAACAACGATGCCCTTGTTGTATAAAATTTCATCAGCCTCTGTTGTTGTAGGTCCATTTGCGCCTTCAAAGACATATTTAGCCTTAATCTGATCAGCATTAACTTCTGTAATCTGATTTTCCAAAGCTGCTGGAATCAAGATATCATCATCAGCAGTTAATAACTGTTCATTACCCTGCTGTCCTTCAACGAAGTAATCACCTGGCTGTAAAGGATAATCCTTTAACAGATTTCTCTTTTCTACGTAAGCGTAAATACTATTCATATCTAAGCCATTATCATTGAAGATAGCACCTGTATAGTCAGAAACGCCTTTAATTACAGCGCCATTTTCGTAATAACATTTAGCAGCTACAGATCCAACGTTTCCACAGCCCTGTACAACAACACTCATTCCGGCTAATTGTTTGCCTTCGCATCTTAAAACTTCCTTACCGACTAATAAAATGCCATAACCAGTAGCTGCAGCTCTACCTAATGAACCACCCTTGCCAACTGGCTTACCCGTAACAACTGCTAATTCAGGATGACCTACAACTTTTTCATATTCATCTCTGAACCAGTTCATGATAACGGCATTAGTATTAACATCTGGTGCTGGTACGTCTTTATGTGCACCAATGATTGGAGCGATTGCTCTAGCATATGCTCTTGTTAATCTTTCCAGTTCATCTTGTGATAACTGCTGTGGATCAACTTTGATAGCGCCCTTTCCTCCACCATAAGGAATACCGGCAACGGCACATTTGATTGACATCCAACCAGCTAATGCTTTTACTTCGTCTAAGTTACTGTTCTGATGATATCTGATACCACCTTTTGCTGGGCCTAATACTGTTGAATGCTGAACACGATAACCTTCAAATACTTCAACACTGCCATCATCCATCTTAACTGGTAAAGAAACAATTAATGCTCTTTCTGGTTCTAACAGGAAACTGTATTCCTCTTCTTTTAAGCCCATCCTTGCGGCTGCGGCATTTAGAACATCAAGCATGTTCTGATATGGATTGTACTGCTTACTCATAAAATTTTAACTTCCCCCTATACTAACGAAAATTTTCTTAAGCCTTTCAATACTTCTTCTTCATCACAATCGACGCTTCCCATTTCAATAGCTGGCTTTGTCTTGCCATGGAAGTCTGAGCCGACCGTCATTATTAAACCTCTCTGTTTAGCCTGTTGATAATAGAAATCTGTATCCTGCTGTTTATGATATGAAGAGAAAACTTCAATACCATCAAGGCCATACTCCATAATCTTTTCAAGCTTTTCAAGGTTATGTGCGATATTGTGATTTGGATGGGCCAATACCATTACTCCACCCGTACCATGTATTATTTCCTCAACATCCTTAATAGGCATGTTGTAATCGCCAAGCTGGCAATTTAGTGGTTTGCCCTGGGCATAATAATTTCTGAAGAAATTGAACCCTGGGTTATCGGAATACTCCCCACCTTTTCGATATGGTAATAATTCTTCCATATCATCATTTCGATGGTCAGCAAAGATGGTTTCACCAATCATTTCTTCGGTAACGATTCCATCATTTGCTTTAGCATATACTTCTTCCTTTTCAAACTGGAAACCATAATCCAAAGCTTTGTTAATAAACATATCACCAAAGCCCAATAACTGTTCTCTGATTTTCTTTTCTCTTTCTAATAGTCTTTTATCATGAATATCAATATTGTAGCCTAACACATGCAACTCGGTACCATCTAACATGACTGTTGAAAACTCACAAGCTGGAATGACTTTGATACCTACCTGTTTTCCTAACTCTATTGTTTCCTCAACGTTTTTGACCATGTTATGGTCAGACAACGCGATGATTTTCATGCCTACTTTCTGTGCTCTTTCAATTAGCTGGCTAGGAGTCATTTCTCCATCACTGCTGGCAATTGAATGCATGTGCAAATCTATTACGCTCATCTATTTTTCCAATGCCTTTCTGACATTACCATCGGCCTGATTTAATTTTTCTTCTGCCTGTTGAGCATCGATGTTTAACAATACCATCAAAATAGCTTTACGGCAATCATTGTTGCTAGCTGATAAAGCCTGGCCAGCTTCATCATGACTACATCCTGTTGCTTCCATGACGATATGGTGACATCTTTCAATCAGTTTTTCATTGGTTGCTTTAACATCAACCATTAAGTTGCCATATACTTTGCCTACACCAATCATGGTTGCTGTAGAAATCATATTTAACACAATCTTCTGACAGGATCCGGATTTTAATCTTGTTGACCCTGTGATTACTTCCGGTCCAGCTGTTAATTCAATTGGGTAATCGCAATGCTTACCAATTTCCGTATTGACATTGCAACATACACAGCCTGTCAGACATCCTACTTCCTTAGCATAATCCAAACCGCCGATAACATAAGGTGTTCTACCACTTGCTGCTATACCAATAACGAAGTCTTTTTCATTAAGATCTAAACCCTTTAAATCATCAACGCATAACTGTTTACTGTCTTCTGCACCTTCAACAGCCTTAACAAAAGCACCCTGACCACCGGCAATTAAACCGACAAAACGGTCAGAATTGAAAGTTGGAACTACTTCTACAGCATCCATCAAACCTAATCTTCCTGAAGTGCCAGCACCAACATAAATGATTCTGCCACCATTTTTATATGCCATAATTGTCTGCTGAACAAGTGCTTCAATTGCAGGTAATGCTGATTTAACAGCAGCCACAACATTCAAATCTTCCTGGTTCATTATCTCTAAAATTTCGCCAGTTGATAACAGGTCCAGATTCAAAGTCTTTTCATTTCTCTTTTCTGTTGCCAGAGCATCAATATTTACAGCCATTTTCTAACCTCTTCTATTTGAATAAAACACCATCAATATAAACATCCTGTGTATTGAAGTTATCGTCAAATACGGCGATATCTGCCTTGTAATTTTCTTTAATTAAACCACGGTCATTAATTCCTAATAAACGCATTGGGTTAATTGTAGCTGCGTTTAATGCTGTTACTAAGTCAATATTTGCCTGATGTACAGCGAAATCCAAAATGTTGTTTAACTTATGGCAAGAACCTGCTAGAGCATTTGTTCCAGTCAAATAACCTACACCTTCTTCAGTAATGGTAGTAGTTCTGCCCTTATCTTCAAATGTATATACACCAGGTTTTAAACCCTTAATGTTTACAGAGTCAGTAATTAAGACAAATTTATCTTTGCCTTTTGTCTTAGCTAAGATATTTGCGGCATATTTGTTAACATGGATGCCATCGCAGATACATTCTGCCCAAGTATTGTCAAAGTACATTGCTGCACCTACGACACCTGGTTCTCTATGATGTAATCCCTTCATGCCATTGTAAGTATGAGTGAATGATACAGCACCATGTTCGATAGTTTCTTTACAAACATCAAATGTTGCGCCAGTATGACCTAAGGCAACCTTCATACCTTTAGAAACACAGTAATCAATGACTGAATAATCGCCTTCCAACATTTCTGGAGCAATCATGACATAGATTAAATGACCATTACATGCATCATTGAATTCATCAATAACAGCCTTGTCAGGAATAATCTGGAAATCCAGATTCTGGGCTCCTCTTTCTTTACCTGAAGAAATGAATGGCCCTTCTTCATAGACACCTAAAATATGTGTGCCATCATGTTTTTCATCAATGAAATCACCGATGTTCTTTAAAGCCTTTAATAATCCTACTTTAGGGAAAGAAGAAATGGAAGCCAATGTTGAAGTAACACCTTCAGAAGGTAAATACTGTGTCCATTCGCTTAACCATTCAGGTGTAGCAGTATTTGATTCTAAAGAATTGTAACCATGATTATGAACATCGCATAATCCTGGCATGATGATTAAATCGCCATAATCTTTATCAGCTTTAAACAGATTATAAGGATAAACACCAACAATCTTATCTTCCTTAATTTCAACCTGTTGAGGCTGTAATTTTTCTTCAAAATAGACCTTTGTGCTTTGAATAATCATTTATTATTACCCCCTGAGAATATTTTGTGTTTATATATTTATTTCCTCTTAAATTATACAACAAAAAACCACGGCTGACTGCCGTGGTTATAACCTAATTTAGGTATTTTTTAGAAGTGTTTAACTCTTCCTTCAAAATGTATGTAGATAGCATCATTGTCGAAGCCATCAACGTTCTGTGACTGGAAGACATATGGGCGCTTACCATGTGAAAGAACGATCTTGATTGCTTCAGAAACGATTGTATCAACGATGAACATTGTAACAATTGAAGAAGCTGGACCAGTCTTGATGCCATCTAAATCTAATGTAGCATCAGCTGTTGGAACGCATGAGTCAACAACACAGTCAGCGATTTCAAATAATCTTAATCCGCTTGGATGTCTTGATTTAGAATTCTTTGACTGTTCAACGTTTGTTAAAGCAACGCAATAAACGCCTTCCTTCTTACAACGCATAGCCATTTCAATTGGCATAGCATTTCTTCCTGAGTTAGAAGTGATGATCATGATGTCACCTGGCTGGATGTTGTATGAATCATAAATAACATCAGCAACACCACAAGTCTGTTCCATAGCGCCTGATCTTCTAGCACCAAATGATGTTAAAGTATCTGGGTCTAACAT
>R27__coassemble_1687_pt1 | contig 9687 bp, 12 predicted proteins | sample R27__metabat2_high_PE_053 | metagenome-assembled genome bin R27 | reverse complement strand
CCCATATGAAAACTCCAATCTTTATTTCATTATACACAAATTAAAACAATATAAAAAGGCATAGGATATTCCCCTATGCCTTGTTATTTGTCTTGAAAGATTTATTTATTTTCTTTCTTCTTTTTGTCTTCGTTCTGTTCTTTCTTCTTTGAAGCAATCATCAGACCAATCTGACCAACTAATAATGTAGCCATGATTGGAGACCACTTATCGAAGAATACCATTGGAAGCTTCATATTTTCTGTCATGACGAACAGTTCTGTTCCTAAAGCTGTATTGATTGCTGAAGTGATCTTAGCGAAGTTCAGACGTTTGCTTTCGTCCTTTTCCTGTTCTTCAACCTTTTCAACCTGTTCTTTAGTCATCTGTTTCTTTTCTTCGTCATCAGTCTTTTCATTCTTCTTGAAGAGTTTTACAACAGCCTGTAAGCCAGTGCCGCATGCGCATAATAAGTTGAATAATGACCAAGCATTTCCGCCTACCTTTGGAGCATTTGGATCAACAATGTCTTCAAGTTTAGTGTATGTTACTTTGTAGTATAAGTCTTCATTAGAAACAATACCTTCGATTACTTCAGTGTCACACTGGTATCCTTCCAGAGTAGCTGAAATAACTACGAATTCAGCACCAGTAACGAATTGTTCATTAAACTGTGGAGCAGCTTCACTACCATCTTCAAATACATAGTCGATTACAACATTGTATGTCTGTTCAACTGGTGTTTCTTCTTTCTTATAGATAACATCGAATGATAAATCTGTTGATGGCATTGTACCTTCAATAACTGCGAAGTCTGGAGTATACCCTTCAATAACTGGTGATTCTACACTATAAGGTTTACCACTCTTTACTTCTTCAACATGCTGTTGAGCAGCTTCAGTTCCATCTTCAAACAGATAATTGATAGTTAACTTATATGGTTTATCAACAACTGCTGGTGTTACAGGTGTATAAATGACTGTGATGACTTTGTCTTCAGCAGGCATCTGACCACTTACGACTTTAATATCAGCAACATAGTTGTTAATTGTTGGTGAAGTAACACTGTAGTTGTCACCAGCTTCAAATTCTTTAACTATGCTGTTAGCAGCTCTTGTACCATTGTTGAACTTATAATTAATGGTTAGTTTGTACTTCTTTGAATAAGAGATCATTGGTTTAGGGAATGTATAAGTTCCACTTTCGCCTGTAGTAGAAGTATATGCTAATGTAGCAGAAGAGTTTGCTTCTGAAGCATCGAATGATCTGCTCTTATCTGTAGGAGTAACATCATACTTAATTGTTAATGGTCTTGCATTTTCAACAGGAACATTAATCTTTAATGTATACTTTTCGTTTTCGCCAGGTTGATAAGTTAATTCATATGGATATACACCATCAACTGCTTCGCCATAATACCATGAATTATCAGCAAATTCTGTAGCCTGTAATTCTGTACCGCCAACTGCGAGTTTGAATGTATTTGAACCATTTAACACTACATCGAACTTTTCACCCATAACGTCTGTAACAGTTCCACTTGCTACCATGTAAAGGATATCCTGTTTAACATTATTGAATACTGAAGATACTGAGTTGCTAACTTTAATATCAGCAGAATAATCAGAAGTTCTTAATAACCAAGTATCGAATCAGCCAGAAATACCTAAACCTGTCTGATTGCTCCAACCAGTTACATAGCCAGGAATATTATACTGGTAAATAGCTGCAACAGTATTGTACTTGCTATTCATATCAGCCCACTTATGAGCAGTTAAGTAAGTAGCCTTTTCAAGGTTAGAAACATGATACTGATAGAAATCAGGGTTTGGAGTGCTCCAATCATATTTATATTCAGTTACACCTTCAACTGTTGTTGCGATGACTTCGTATGGATTAGCTTCCTGCCAATGAACTGTTGATTCTTCATTAGTTAAACCATTTACTCTATAGTCATACCATTTCCAGTAACGGTTCTTATCTGTTCCAGTTGCAGATGCACTCAGATATCTTACGCCATTACCGTCTACATCAGTAACATTGCTAATAACGTATGTGCCAGCAAGAGCACCACCAGCAATGCCTGAATTTGCAGAACCATAAGCATACATACATTCTGTATCGTATTTAGTCTTTGTTGTAAATTCTGAATTAGTTGAATTATATAACCTCATGAAGTTGTTATATCTTAATTCTTCAACTTCAGCTCCACTTCCTGATTCAGCAGTATTGAAACTTACTACCATATCTTCTGGTCCAACTGAATAAACACCTTTGTCACGGCCATAGTTCTGGTTAATGACAATTTCACCACCATCACTGATTTCATAATGGTTATAAGCCTGTGCATAAATAGTAGTTGGAGTACCATTATCGTCCCAAATATAAGTCTTACCATCTGTTAAGAAGATAACATACTTGTCATCATTTGCTACGTTACTGTCAGCAGTTAACCACTTATCAGCAAGTACTAAACCTGCATGTAAGTTAGTACCACTTGACTTATATCCAGCCTTAAGTTTTGATTTTGCATCAAAGTTGATAGCATTTTTAACAACATTAAGAGCATCCGTATCACCATTTGCAACGGCAATCATACCGTTACTGCCAGTTGTTTCATAGAGACAGTCGATTGCTACACCACGGCATTTAATAACGCCAACGTTAGCAATAATGTTCTTCTGAGTAATATCGTTGAGCATACCAATTGCTGAGTCAACGAAACTTTCACCAACAACTGAAGTTGAAGATGAAGCATCCATTACAAATACAACGTCAACCTTACGTAATGCTTCACCAGCTGGAAGCGATAAAGTAATTGTACTAGTGTCGTTTGTTGATGTTAAAGCAGTCTGTGAAGCAGTCTTAGAACCATTTACGTTCCAGCCTACGCTTTCAGCATTTGCACCGACAAATGCCAATAATACGACTGTGATAACAGTAAGAATTCTTGCAAATCTTTTTTTCATCAATTTAACCCCTTTCGTTTAAAATATATGGAAATGGACTAGGTCCAATTTATTCCCTAAATTTATGTTTTGCCGTCTAGGCAATTATTTTTTAATGCGGACAACATTGAATGCCGCTACAATCTGAGCAATAAGGAATATTGTAACTATAATACTGTTTTTATTTACTATTGCTGCAGGTAATGTGATGTTTTCTGTAACCATGAAGTAAATTATCGAACTTGCAGCTATCAGCAAGCACACTACTCTAACAACTGAATTTTTCTTTTCTTCAAGGTCTCTGATCTTTAAACCTCTTTCCTTACGTTCCTCAAACTCAGTATATGTTTCATCATCGTGCTTATGCAGTATATGATGTCTTTTCCTTGTTCGATAAATCGTAATTAAAGCAAGTTGTGCATTTAATAGCGTCAGTACTAAACTTATCACAGACCAACTGGCAGTAGGTCTAGCTAGTGGTACATCTGAATCCAATATGATTTCTTCTGCAAATTCTGTTATTGAGTTATTTCCTTGTGCCTTTATTTGCTCACAAGTCAAAGAGAAGAAAGTCATTATTGAAATAACACATATTATCCTAACTATTTTCTTCAATTCTACCTACCTCCAATATAACATTAATTCTTTGACACATAAAGTATTTTCCCGATTGGTCGCTAAAATCCCTTTGCAATTACATTGTAAGGCACATGGTATGTTAACTTTGGTTACTTAATATATTTTTTAAATTTTTTTATATAACCATTTCTATTACTTTTTGTTTTCTAGATGGCGCTTAAGTAAATTTTTATTATCAGAATATTTCAAGGCCTGTTCAAAATCAACATAGCCTTCATCCACTAATTTTTCTAAGGAATCATTCATTGTACACATTCCTTCATTCTTGCCAGCTTGGACAAATGAAGTTAACTGGAATGCTTTTCCTTCTCTAATAAGGTTAGCAATTGCAGGTGTTACTTTTACAATTTCAAAAGCCGGATACAGTTTACCATCAACACCTGTTACTAGTTGCTGACAGACGATGTATTTCAAAACTCGAGATAATTGCATTCTTATCTGCTGTTGCTGATTAGCATTAAAACCATCGATTATTCTGTCAATTGTATCAACAGCACTGATTGTATGTAATGAAGAGATAACAAGTTTACCCGTTTCTGCTGCTGTCATGGCAATTGACATCGTTTCAGCATCACGCATTTCACCGACAAACAAAACATCAGGACTTTCTCTTAATGCTGATCTTAAAGCATCAAGATAGTTATTTGTATCCGTGTTAATTTCTCTTTGAATGACAATGCTGTTGTCATGTGGATGCAGATACTCAATAGGATCTTCTAGTGTGATGATGTTTTTATCATATTTATGGTTAATCTTATCAATGATGCAGGCTATTGTCGTCGATTTACCAGAACCTGTAGGTCCAGTAACCAATACCATTCCTGTTGACAAATCTGCAATGTCTAATACACTTTCAGGAATATGCATATCTTCAGCAGAAGGAATGCCAAATTCCAATATTCTAATTATGGCCGAAGCAGTACCTCTTTGCATGAATGTATTAATTCTGAATCTGGCAATCCCACTTAAAGATAATGAAAAGTCATCTTCCATCTTTTCGCTATTCAAAGTGTATTTTCTTTCGGCCAACTGGTACAAATCCTTTATTGCAGTTTCTAGAGTAGCAGGTCCCGGTCTTTTATCATCCTGTTTTACCAGTCTGCCATAAATCTTATATGTTAATGGTAATCCACCAATCAGGAATATATCAGATGCATGTTTTTCACTGGCATCCTTTAAAATTTCTCTAACGTTTAATTCCATATTATTTCTTCCTCCATACATTCATTTCACTGTTTTCAGTCCATTCAGTATAATACTTCCATTTAGTGATATTTTTGTTCTCATCACTGCACTCTACTTCTAAAATATGCCCACTACCATCATTAAATGACTTAGCATTTTCCTTGCTGTCAGAAGTCATCCAATTGGCTGCCTGATTAAAGCAATCTGCCCACCCATCAACTAAGGCTGCCTGTTTTTGAGCCAGCGCCAAACTACTCCTTGCTGTAATGACATCCAGGAATGAAACACAGGTAATCAATACAGAAATAATCATTATGAGTAAGGACATTGCCTGCAAACTATTTCTTTTATTCATAACGCTGTCCTGCCTTACTGATATTTATTGAATATACCATTTCATTTTCATAATAGACTTCAATCAAGGCTTTATAGATTGCATCATCCTTTGACTGATTAAGAACTACATTATAGCCATTTGAATCAACAAATGAGTAATCACCATTTGTGTTAGTAGCATTTGATACCTGCTGATACTGTTCAATATTGTCACAGCCCATCCAGCATTCAGCTGCACTACGAGCAGCAGTTACCCCATTAGTCAATAATTCAGCTTCTCTAGTTAATTGTCTGCTTTTTGTCTGTAGTATTACCAAAACTACACTTACTGCAGCAATCATTACAAACAGTAACATTTCATATGCTGGGAAATACAATCTTCTATTTTTCATCGTAAACCCCCGCACTTTCAAAACTGATAAATATTACTCCTTCATCAGTAGATATTTTAAGAAGATGATCACTGATCACTTCGGCATACATTGAATTGGTTTTGCCTAAACTTTCAGCCATAGAATCTAAAGTGGGTTCTGATTGAGGGCAATAATACTCATGCAGATAACCATCTTTAGCGTATATACGATTTTCATAAATACCATCCTGTAAGTATTCCTTCAGCACTATCATCTTGCCATCATCTCTGATTTCCACACCACCAGCATAATCATAGTTGTTGATAATTGTAGTTAAATATGATGTTACAGCTCTACGATTATCCATACTGCGGGCCTTTCCCTCGCAATATGAATATCCTTTGACAGAAACCCACATTAATAAACCGACAGCAAGTGTCAAAACAAATACCATCAAATAAAAACTTACAGAAGAATAACGTTTATCCATCTTAACGCACCAATACCTTTATGACAGGAAGCTGGTTGGATGAATAACACTGATAGTCAACAATAAAAATCTTAGTATCAATCATTAACCCATAATGTTCAGCCAAATAATCGAAACTGCTAGGATATACCCCTTCAGTAGCATAACATTGTACAGCGGCGTTTCTTATTGCTTCCTTAATGGACAATGCTCTAGCCTGATTAACCGAGTCACGATATTTATCCCATAAAATCAAAATGCCACACAACAATATGGCACAGATGAATATTCTCGTTAATATTTTAATAGCCTTCTTCATTAATTACCCCACCGCTGAAATAACCGAGATAAGCGGTAAAATTACAGATAATAATGAGAAGCCAATTGATAAAGTGAATATGATAGTAATAACTGGTTCCAAAGTCGCAATTATGCCATTGATCAGTGAAACTGACTCATCAGCTAAATAGTCCGTAATTCTGCTCACTGTTTCAGGCACCTTGCCATTACGCATAGCTACATATAAAGAATTGGTATAAAGTTCAGGAAGGATTCTGTTGTTTTCGAATGCCATTGCCATTTCCTCGCCATCGTCCATTTCCTTATTAGCTTTTTCAACTGCCAATTTATACTGTTTATGGCTGACTGACTCGGATGCTTTTAATAAAGCCGCAACCTGGCTACTACCACTTGTCAACATGATATCCATAATTGACATAAATTGATATTGGGCAACTTTTAAAGAAGCTTTCTTTGTTAATGGAGCAACCTGAATAATACGATACAGAAAATCAATGAACCAAGGCTTCTTATACAAAGCTCCAGCAACTAACGCAGCTACTAAAATAACGCACATAATAACCAGTACAAATGTCGAAACAAAATAACCAACTTTGATATAGACACCATAATCTCCACCAAAGCGGGAATAGACACCTTCAAATATAGGTAATAATTTTCCTATCATAAAAGCCATTACCATTGCCAGTATGGCAAAGAAGAACAATGGTCTTGTTAAGACATCTCTTAAATTATTGTTAATACTTTCCTTACGTGTATAGAATGCCGATAAACGGCCTAATGATTCTTCATATCGTCCTGAATATGCAGAAGCTTCCATTACTTCATCCATATATTTTGGAAATGCCTCACTATTTTTAACTGCATCCGCGAAACTGACTCCTTCAGAAACCTCATCACTCAGTTTATCAATCAATGCTTTCATTTGTTTGTCATCACACTTTTTTGACATAACCAATAATGACTCTTCAAAAGAGTCCCCACTCATAATTAACATGGAAAGATCATGGCAGAAATTAGAAAGCTGAATGTTATTTGGTTTAAAAGCCATATCTTCCCTCCTGATTAATATATGTATGATGCAGCATAACGTGCATCTGAAATACCCTGACCAAGATATGCATCTTCCATTGTAATATCAACCCTGCTCCACTGCTTGCTGGTTAGATTATAATGATACAATACCCATCCTTCATCATGCAGATAAATCATATTCCAGGCATGATAATAGTCGCCATCCAAATAACCTGTAATTAACTTGCAAGGAACTCCCTGGCTTCGTAACATTGCCGCTGCCAATGAAGCATAATCATAACAGATTCCCTTTTGTCTCTCCCAGGCTTTTTGCGGATTAGGAATATATCCTTTTTGTACTGTTGCTGCTAAATCATCATCATAGGTCAATGTCTTACAGATTATATCATATACGTTCTGTAAGAACTCGGCATCGGTGCTGCATTTAGCCGCAATCTGTGCTGCATACTTTATACATGGATCATCTTCTGAGAAATCAACAAGTTCATTACTATGTAAAAATGGCTGGAATTCATCATCCAGTTTAACTCTGACATTATAATCAACAACTGATAAATATTTAGCGTCGACGATATTCTTCATGATTCTGATTGTATAATCGCCGTCTCCTAGGCTGAATGGGAAATAATGAACTGTATCGTCATTGCAAATATCATAGTTGTATCTTTCTTCCTCATGAACAACCTGAATTTTATACTTGCCTTCTGCACTGATACTTACGGCAAAGTATCCCTCATTACTATGGGAAACTTCGATGTTAATACCTTCTTTAACTTCTACCGGTTCATCAAAGTAAACTGGTGAAAAGTACGGTTCAAAAGATGAATCGCCACTGTTTTTGCAACCACTTAGTAAAACCATAAATAAAAGTGCAGTAATCAGTATTTTTCTCATCGGCTTACTCCAAAATATATTTTAATTTTAATACGATACTGCACTTAAAACAACCAAAAGACTAAAGATAATCTTCTATTTATACTTATCAATAAAGTTATTTACTTTGTTAAAATAGCCTTCTTCATCAAGAATCTGAGAAGCAGCGTGTCCTGCTCCTTCAACAATGAAAATATCTTTTTCACTTGTACATGCTTCATACATATTTTTGCCCATATAACAAGGGACAAATTTATCTTCACTTCCATGAATAAATAGCATTGGATACTTACTTTGCGCAACTTCCTTTACTCCATTACTCTTGTCAAAATTAACATGAGCAACGAAAATTGAGATTATTCCTGCTGTATAACCAAACGGGAAATAAGACACATTGAAAACTCTCTTCATTAAATGTTTTGTAATGTCTCTAATTGATGTAAAGCCACAATCATCAACAATTCCCTTAACATTTTTCATTTCCTTATTACATGTATGAACTACAGTTGCGCCACCCATTGAAACACCATGTAAGAATATATTGGTGTCAGGATACATCTCATTTATTTTTTCTGTCCAACTGATAACATCATATTGGTCAAGTTCACTGAAGCCTAACCATCTTCCTTCCGATTGACCATGGCTACGGTCTTCAACACAAAGAATATTACATTTTCTGTCCATGTATAATTTAATGATTCCATCAAAATCGCCTTCAGGTGATGCTTTATAGCCATGTACTAATATAGCAGTCAAAGAAGGATCTTCTCCTTTTATAAACATGCCATGTAATTTCAAGCCATCAAAAGATTGTATATACAGGTCTTCAAAAGGTAGGCTGTTGAAATAGCCAGCTTTTCCTTCTTTATATGCAACTCTTTGTCTTGTCGTTGGAGCAAGAAGATTATTAGGATCATCTAAATCATCTTCCTTTGTTGGCAAAAGAAGATTTCTGTCCATAACTGTCCTGAATACCTTATTACCGCCAATAAAACTAACGACAATAAAAACAACTCCAAAAAAAACAATAAACCACATATTTAAAACACTTCTTTCTGATTACATTGTACCACTTTATTCATGATTAAAAAAGGTTTGCCTTTTTGACAAACCTTCTAGTACCATTACGGCTTTAATATCATGAAATATAAAGCAGCAATATTTACAATTAAAAACAATGGAACAAGTATCTTAAATTTCTTATGTTTAGTCTTATGTCTGAAGACATTCATTCCAATTAAAGCTCCTAATGCACCCATAAATAAAGCACTTAATAATAACGCTTTTTCCGATACTCTTCTTGATTGCCTTTTAGCTTTCAATTTATCTAAGCCATACAGTAAAAAAACAATAATATTCCACACAGATATAGCCAATAGTATTTTTTCTTTCATAAATTTTCTTCCTTACGGTTTTATTTTAACATTAATGAACAACAATTAAAAAGCATCTCAAAATAAGATATAATATAGCCATGTTTAAAAGATTCATCGCGTTTTACAAACCATATAAAAAAGTGTTTATCTTAGATTTGATAGCTTCTTTTTTAGTTAGCGTTACTGCTATTGTC
>R27__coassemble_1686_pt1 | contig 9704 bp, 10 predicted proteins | sample R27__metabat2_high_PE_053 | metagenome-assembled genome bin R27 | reverse complement strand
GGATTGAGGATGTATGGTTGATTACAGACCACAGACATTTTTACGAAAAATTAGGATTTACTTTCTGTGGGCACGTAATTGAAGATGGTGGTGGAACCGCTAGAATGTACCAACGTAAAACGAAAGTCACACATTTCCGTTAAAAAAACAGGCATATGCCTGTTTTTTTAATTACTAGATTTGATTTATCTATTGTTTTTTCTTATTAAGCTTTTTTGCTTCAATAATCTTCATTGCTGTATGATACATCAAAATTAAAGCTGTTGATAATAATAAGCCACCAATAATATCAGAAATCCAATGTACGCCTGATAATGTTCTTGTAACAACCAAGCCAACCATCACAACAAAGCAAACAAAGTTAACAGCAAACTTCAAACCTTTCTTATTCTTTAACAAACGTGAGAAGTTCATCATAGCTGTAACCATGACACAAACTGATAACATTGTATGGCTTGATGGATATGATGCAGCAAGCTGACCATCTTCCAATACTGGACGGTAGTTGATAACAATCTTATCAAATAAAACATAGAAGCCTAATACTACAACGTAGAAGAATCCCAAACCAATAATCTGGAAATCAACCTTCTTTAAACTCTTTCTTGAAATTAACTGAATTAAACCAATTAAACCAAAAATTCCGACAACACCTAATGAAACAAATCCTAATAACTCGGAAATTTTATAGTATAGGTCATTGTAAGGAAGCTTATTTCTGACAGCCTCATTTATTAAAGACATACCAACATCATCATCCATAATACCTATTGGTCTGACGTCAGTTGTTTTTACCATGACTGTAAAAGCGATGAAGATCAGAAACTGAATAACCGCAATCGCAATTCTCTTTTTGTTGTTCTCTTTCATGGCTGTACTCCTTTTCGTTATCACATACTATTATAGACACTTAATATTAACTTTACAAAACAAACAAAAAGGAGCTGCTTGGCAACTCCTTTTTTAAACATCAATTTAAATCAACTAGATTTCAGCGAAGTACTTAATTGTTCTTACCATCTGAGATGTGTAGCTGTTCTCGTTATCATACCAAGAAACAACCTGAACTAAGTATTCATCATCACTAACCTTGCTTACCATTGTCTGGTTAGCATCGAATAATGAACCATATCTCATACCAACGATATCAGAAGAAACTAATTTTTCTTCAGTGTAGCCATATGATTCATTAGCAGCAGCCTTCATAGCAGCATTGATACCTTCAACTGTAACATCCTGGCCCTTTACGATAGCATGGAGAATAGTTGTAGAACCTGTAGCTGTTGGAACACGCTGTGCAGCACCGATTAACTTGCCGTTTAACTCTGGAATTACTAAGCCGATAGCCTTAGCAGCACCTGTTGAGTTAGGAACGATGTTAGCAGCACCAGCTCTTGCTCTCTGTAAGTCACCCTTCTTATGAGGTCCATCTAGAATCATCTGGGCACCAGTGTATGCGTGAACAGTTGTCATGATACCAGACTGGATTGGAGCATATGCATGTAATGCAGCAGTCATTGGAGCTAAGCAGTTAGTAGTACAGCTTGCAGCTGAAATAACCTGATCTTCTGGTTTTAATGTTGTATGGTTTACATTGTAAACGATTGTAGGTAAATCGTTTCCTGCTGGAGCAGAAATAACAACCTTCTTAGCGCCTGCTTCAACATGAGCCATAGCCTTTTCCTTAGAAGTGTAGAAACCAGTACATTCAAGAACTACATCTACATCTAATTCTTTCCAAGGTAAATCCTTAGCAGCTGGTTTTGAATAAATAGTGATTTCTTTTCCATCAACTGTGATTGAACCTGGAACCTTTACAGTCTTTCCATCTTCTTCGAATACTGGTTCTTTAGAAGAAACAGTGTGTAAGTTTTCTCCGATGTGTCCGCAATAACCACCCTGAGCTGTGTCGTACTTTAACAGGTGAGCTAACATTTTAGGGCTTGTTAAATCGTTGATAGCAACTACTTCATATCCTTCAGCACCAAACATCTGTCTGAATGCTAAACGACCAATACGTCCGAAACCGTTAATTGCAACTTTAACTGACATTTTATAAATCCTCCCGTTTAGTTAAATTTTCGTCCATTACAATTATAGATAATAGTTATCTTATTAACAAGTATAACTTGTCATTAATAATGAAAAGAAACCTCGTATAAACGAGGTTAGTTTTTTTGTTGATTTTTAAATCTTCATTGCCACTTCGTAAGCGCGCCATATTACACTTCTCAAGTTGCCGACAGCTTTACAGTCACCAACAAGTTTGACTTTTCCGCCCTCCTGAACAAGAGGTGCTGGGATATAACCTGCTGAAGAAATTACACTGTCACACTTAATAATAACTTCCTTGCCATCTTTATCTGTACAAACGATTTCGCCATCTTTAACTTCTTTTAATGTCGTGTTCAGATATACAGGAACATTATTTAAGGCAAACCATTCTCTTAAGTAAGAACTGTTAGCTAAACATACTCCTTTTTGAGCAACTAAGTCATTCTTCATTTCAACAATGATGACGTTCTTTTTGCTTAATGCTAATTCATATGCAATTTCACAACCTGTTAAACCGCCACCAACAACAGCAACCGTATCACCAACAGGTGTACCATTTAAGAACTCACACGCCTCAATTGTCTTTTCAAATCCTGGAACATTGAGCTTTCTTGCTGTTGCACCTGTAGCAATAACAATATCCTTACCTTCAAATTGTGATAGGTCAGTAATCTTTTCATTGAAATGAATTTCAATGTCTAAATCTTTCATCTGCTTTTTATACCAAGCCAATAAATCTCTCAACTTACCTTTATATGATTCAGCAGAAGCAGGAATGAATGTTCCTCCCAACTTATCTGTTGCTTCATAAATGACTGGTTTGTGGCCTCTTAACTTAGCAATTCTAGCTGTTTCCATACCACCAATACCACCACCAATGATAATTACTTCTTTTGGTGAATCGGTCTTTTTGATATAGTGCTTTTCTTTCTGCATTGTTTCAGCATTGATAGCACATCTTGCTAAATGCAATGAGTCAGAAAGATCCTGGTCGTTTGCGACGCCTTCATAATGACACATATTGAAACAACCATTATGGCAAAGGATGCATGGACGGATGTCATCTTCCTGACCAGCCATTAATTTAGTAACCCATTGTGTATCTGCCAAGAACTGTCTTGCAAAACCGGCACCATCTAATCTGCCTTCTTCAATTTCCTTAGCAGCAACTTCAGGATTTAATCTGCCCGCACAAACTACTGGGATTGAACAGAAGTTTCTAATATGTTCAACATCCTCAAGGTTACAGTTTTCTGGCATATAAATTGGTGGATGTGCCCAATACCAGGCATCGTAAGTACCATTATCACAGTTCAGCATGTCGTAGCCAGCATCCTGTAAATACTTAACTGCCTTTTCAGATTCTTCCATGTCTCTACCTACTTCAGTGTAGTTTTCACCTGGTAAAGCTCCCTGACGGAATCCCTTAGTTTTTGATACTACTGAATATCTTAATGAAACTGGGAAATCATCTCCACATTCTTTTTTAATAGCCTTAACAATTTCAACAGCGAAACGGTACCTGTTTTCAAAACTTCCACCATATTCGTCATCTCTTTTATTTACATATTGTAATGTGAACTGGTCAAGTAAGTAGCCTTCATGAACAGCATGTACTTCAACGCCATCAACACCAGCCTCTTTTAACTTACGGCTGGAAATAGCGAATGCTTCGATATACTGCTGAATTTCTTCTTTTGTTAAAGCTCTTGAAGGAACTTTATCTGACCATCTGTTTGGTGATGGTGATGATGTGGCTGTAATTTTATCCAAATCCATAAATGGTTTTGAAACAACCCTTAAAGCCTTATTGGAATATAAAGTTTCCATCATCGGGCTAACTGTGAATGATCTGCCAAAACCAGCTGTTAACTGAACGAACAGTTTAGCACCTGTTTTATGGAATTCTGGCATCCATTCTGCAAGTTTTTTGAACATGCTGTCTTTTTTGTGTAGCCATTGGCCAAACATTGGATTGTATACAGGCTGGCAGCCAGGTAATACTAATCCACAATTGTTTTTAGCAACATCCAAAATGAAATCAGCTCCAGCTTTGTCAAAATGGTTTACTTCCATCCATCCAAATAAGTCTGTTCCACCCATTGATGTTAAAACAATTCTATTTTTAATTTCGCAATTTCCTATTTTCCAAGGAGTAAACAATGCTTCGTATTTCTTTTCCATAATCTTAATCTTCCACAACTACAACGCCGTTTTCCTTAATAGTGATTTTCATTCCATCTTTTACATAATTGAGGAATTCATCGCCTAACTGGTCAATAACTGGCATTGTTCCTTCGCCAACCCAAACATCTGTTAATACAGCACCAGCACAAGCCAATGAGTCAATAGTGTTAGAGAACAACATGCAAGCTGGTTTTCTGCCTAAGCTAGCAGAACAATATAATACCAATCCACCTGTAGTTGAACCGATTGTCTGAGGCAAGCATAATGCCTTTCCGCCAATTGGTTTTCCATTCAAGTCAGGATTGTTCTGGTCATGGACAGTAACTTTCTTATCTGCCAATAATAATGCCTTCTGCATGGAAGCTAAAGTATTGAAGCCATAATGGCTGACAACAGCTGGTGCAGATACAGTTCCGGCAGTAATAACTCTTCCCTTAAACTCTCTCATGCTATTTGCCTCCTTTTGTAATCATTTCAACAATCTGTTCATCTTTGTAATATCTTGCTGTTGAATATGTACGTAACTTATTACTTGAAGTAATAACAGGCATTGAAGCACATAATGGATTTTCCATGTACATCAAAGCACAAATAGAAGAAACAATGACACCTGTCTTTTGTAATCTTGGCCAGTAATCAGTTTTCTTGAATGCTTCTACTACCGCAGGAGCTGCATTGAAGACAGTTGGAATACATACTTTTTCATTGCCATATTTCTGTAATGAATCACAAACTTTATCTGTCCAGTCTTTCATCTGCTGTAGTGACATATGTGGACATCCTAAGAAACAAAGCTTAGGATCAGCATCCTTATTTTTCCAGATTACAGGGTAATTATCACAAACTCTCTGTAATTCAGCATCGTCAATTACACATTCCTGAACATCGTCTTTTAACAGCTTCTTACCGAGCTCTTTAGCCTCTGGAGTAAGGTTTTCGATATGGTATAGACCAACGGCACCATTAGATGCAGTTGCTGCTCCAAAGTCCTTTAAATAAGTGCAGGCAGCATCGTCCAATTCTGTTCCTAACCACTTATCCAAGCCAACAATGTATGGAACATCTTCCATAACTTTCATACCTACAGCACTACCTAAAAGTTGTGCTTCTGGTTTTTGTGTTGTTTCAATTCTGATAACCCAACTAGCTTTTCTTCCTTCATCTGTAACTAAGCCAAAATAAGGAACATAGCCGACAATTGAACCCATTAAGTCCATAATGCCTGAGTTACGGTTGCACCTTGCACCTAGTACACTGTTTGCGTATACTACAGCACTTGATTCAGACCATGAAAGAACTTCGCCTTTGTTTGGCTTATTGCCAACTTCGTCCATGTAACATGTACATGTGAAGGCGTTCTTTTCAATCAGTCCTAGTTTTTCTAATTGCTCTTCATAAGGTCCCTGATTGTTGTAAATGAATTTTTCAAATACTAGTTTCTGTAAAAAATTTGCTGGGACATTTTTGTCATAAGGTCGTGGGTCCATGGTAAACTTCTGGCCACTGACTACTCCAGCATCAATGAGCTGATCCATCAGCTGATAAACTGGCTTTAGCATGCCAATTCCTACCGAAGTAACTAAGTGGTTGTACTTCGAGGTTACAGGAACCATCTTTTCAGCATTAAAAGCTTCACCAAAAAGCACAAGGCTTCTCATGACCTTGGCCATTGTTTCACCCTTAGAACCGTCTAGGATTTCCTGCTGTTCTTTAGTTAGAATCATATTATCTCCTCTCTTTTTAATTATTATTCCTTGCTTGTTAAATTATTAACAAATTCCACTACCTATATTTTAACTTTTTTACGGCAACAAAAAAAGTGCTTTCTAAGCACTTGTGAATAAATTATCAACTTGAACAATATTTAACAAAAATGGTGAGGAGTAAGGGACTTGAACCCATGACCCCTTGCACGTCAAGCAAGTGCTCTCCCAGCTGAGCTAACCCCTCACGTGATGTTATTATAACATCATTTTTCATTTCTTTAAAGTCAATTTGATTGTTGATCAATTTTGAAATAGTACATCTCTATATCTGTTGGATAGCCTGTTGTAAAACTTCTATTACCAATGATTTTCAAAATGTCGTCTTTACTTCCACTTTCAAAAATATACTTCTGATAGTAGTACAATACTTCCTTGCCTCTTTCAACAGCTTGGTTAAACATATCTTCAAATGAAGTAGTGTAACTGTTATTTTCGTTACATGGATCATACCATCTGTCATGTCTATAGTTCATGGCATCAAGTTTGTCATCATAGACAGATGGAATCATCATCGATGTTCCTAATCCCGGTTTCTTTACAGAATTTTCAATCTTTTCAATTGTTGAATATTTGTTTCCCTTAACATCGTCAAGGATCTTTTCAATGGCAACAAAATCTTTTAAGCTGTCATAAACCTGTTTATAAGTAGCATTAATGCCATGAACATTCTGCAAAACCTGTTGCAATAATGACGCAACCTTTTCTCTCTGTTTTTTTGAATGCTTAATGAGCTTTTTCGGACGGTAATCCTTATAGGCGATTGAATTTGCCTGAAGAACACCTAAATCAATTTGCCCTTCAAACAGCTGATGGGCATGTCCAGTTTTTTTATTTGCTGATCCAGTACTGTAGCAGATATATGGATGAGCACAACTATCCAAACAGTTATGTAAAAGAAATCCAGCAACATAAGCTATTAAGTCATCATCATTACTCTCTTTGGCAATTTGAAGCATTTCATTAAATGAACCATTGATATTGGATTCATGAATACTTCTAGCATACAATCTTACTTCCTTTGCATCTTTTTGCGACTGCATTGGAATGTTGTGATAAAAAAGAAAACCATCCGGTCCTTGAGCTCCAAGGCGGTATAGGTTTTCTTTGTTTTTAATACTTTTCTTAACTTATCCGTATTACTGTTAGCTAACGCTTTATCAGCACAATAACAATGAGCTATGATACTTGGCATATTTCAAATTACTCCTCTATATGTTCTCTACCCATTTCAATAATTGTCTTTACATGGTCGTCTGCTAAACTGTAGTAAATTTGTTTTCCTTCTCTTTTTGATTTGACTAATTTATTTGATTTTAAAATTTTCAATTGATGAGATACAGCTGAAATATTCATGTTTAACTCTGTAGCAATTTCTGATACTGATGAAACATTAGAAAACAAAACATAAAGAATACGAATTCTAGTAGAATCGCCAAACACTTTAAACAACTCAGCTAAATCATAAAGTTCATTCTCATCAATCATCATTAAATCCTCTTAACAAACAGGGCACGGATGGCGTTCAAAACGGAAATCACCATAACACCAACATCCGCAAAGATAGCTGCCCACATACCTGTATAACCAAGTGCGCCAAGAATAAGGCATACAACTTTTACGCCTATGGCAAAGTATATATTTTCATAAACTATTCTTAAACACTTCTTACTTATTTTAATAGATTTTGCGATTTTTAACAAATCATCATCCATCAAGACAACATCAGCAGCTTCAATGGCTGCGTCTGATCCCAACGCACCCATAGCAACACCAATATCTGCTCTTGATAATACTGGTGCATCATTGATACCATCACCAACAAAGGCTGTTTTGCCTTTTCCAGCAAATTCTTCCAAGATACTTTCCATCATTTCAACTTTCTGTTGTGGTAATAAATGACTATAAACATCTGTTAAACCAGCCTGTTGGGCAATCTGAGCAGCAACTTTGTTATTGTCACCTGTTAACATGACAAGTTTTTTAACACCCATTTCTTTCAGTTTACTCATACATTGTTCGGCATTTGGTTTAATGACATCCTTAATCAGCAGATGTCCCTGGTATTGCTTATCAATGGCAATATGAATAACAGTACCTACATCACTACATTCAATGTATTCAACACCTAATAGGTTCATCAACTTACCATTGCCCACAGCAACACTTTTACCATCAATTGTTGCAACAATGCCCTTACCACTATATTCCTTTGTATCTGTAACATGGCTTAAATCGATCTCTTTGCCATAAGCATTTTTAATACTACGGGCAATTGGGTGATTACTATGCCCTTCTGCACAAGCCGCATAATATAAAACAGTGTCATCTGATTCTTTGTTATGATGAATTCCATCAACCTCAAAGACACCTTTAGTAATGGTTCCAGTCTTATCAAAAACGATACATTTAACATTCGCTAAAGTTTCTAAGTAGTTAGATCCTTTAATTAGAATACCTTGGTTAGATGCTCCACCGATGCCGGCAAAGAAACTTAAAGGAATAGAAATAACTAAAGCACATGGACAACTTATTACTAAGAAAGTAAATGCCCTATAAATCCATTGTGCAAAATTTGCATCCTTACCAGACAGTAAAAGATATACTGGTGGTAAAATTGCTAAAGCCAAGGCTGAAAATACAACAGTTGGTGTATAGTAGCTGGCAAACTTGCTGATGAAGTTTTCGCTTTTGCTCTTGTTGGAACTTGCGTTTTCAACCAGCTGCAAAATCTTGGAAACGGCTGACTCACCAAATTCTTTTTCTGTCTGAATTCTTAATACACCATCCATATTGATGAAACCACTTATGACCTCGTCACCAACTTCAACCTGTTTAGGAATACTCTCACCCGTTAAAGCAGCTGTATTCAAAGATGCTTCTCCTTCAACAACAACACCATCTAATGGAATCTTTTCACCTGGCTGAACGATAATGATACTGCCAATTTCTACTTCATCAGGATCAACTTTAACAATCTGTCCATCTCTTTCGATGTTGGCATAATCTGGCCTGATATCCATCAGTTCAGCAATATTTCTTCTGCTCTTATTAACCGCATAACTTTCAAACAGTTCGCCAATCTGATTAAACAGCATTACGGCAACTGCTTCTCTATAATCGCCCAAGGCTAAAGCACCGACTGTCGCAACAGCCATTAAGAAGTTCTCATCAAAAACCTGACCAGCAAAAATTCCTTCTACTGCCTCAATCAAAACATCATAACCAATCAACACATACCCAGCAATATATACGGCAATTGGTAAAAAGCCTTCACTTTTGATAAGTGAGGCTATTACTAAAAGAATTATTGTCGCAATTATGCGGGCTAATTTTTTCTTTTGTTTTTTACTCATAATAGATTTCGCAATCTCTTTCAATCTTTCTACAGTTCTTAAGAACCTGCTTCATGACTTCTTTTTCGTCAAATCCTTCAGAAAATTCAACATTCATCTTTAACATCATATAGTTAACGCTGCAGTCTTTGACACCTTCTGTCTTTTTTGCTGCCTGTTCCATTTTGTTTGCACAATTGGCACAATCTACTTCAATCTTGTATACTTTCTTCATGTCAATTCCTCCAATATTTGAACAATTGTTCAAATGTTAATTTCATTATAACTTATCCATCATCAAAAGCAACAGGTTTGCACAAAAAAATTAAAAAAGTTATCATATTTTTGTAAGCCGGTTTAGCTC
>R27__coassemble_1595_pt1 | contig 10113 bp, 10 predicted proteins | sample R27__metabat2_high_PE_053 | metagenome-assembled genome bin R27 | reverse complement strand
TTGATGTAAATATTGATGTTTATACTCATGTTGCTGATGAAACAAAAAGAGCAACGATGGAGAAAATGTCATCACATTATAAAGCGTCTGGTACCATGTTTGACCCAACCAGTACCCAGGAAAATTAAAACTTGGTGTAATCTGATTACTGGTTATGTAAATTAAATATATTCAAAAGTTCCGAAATATAAGGAATATAACCATTTGATAAGTAATGTAAAATCGAGTAGTTATTGTCCCTACAATGAAGCCAACTGATGCTGACAGAAAATCTGTAAAACCTGCCAAGACAACTGAAGTTGTAGAGAAAAAGATTGATTTCTCAAATGTTGAAATTGAACCATTGTTTGAAGATTTCGTTGATTTTGAAACTTTCAGCAAGTCAGACTATCGTGCAGTAAAAGTCTTAGAGTGTGAAGCAGTACCTAAATCAAAGAAATTACTGAAGTTCACTCTTAACGACGGAACTGAAAATAGCCGTGTAATCCTTTCAGGAATTCATGAATATTATCAGCCAGAAGAATTAGTTGGCAAGACATTAATTGCCATCGTTAACTTACCACCTCGTAAGATGATGGGCATTGATTCATGCGGTATGTTAATCTCTGCTGTTCACCACGAAAACGGAGAAGAAGGACTTCATCTGTTAATGGTTGATGATGCAATCCCAGCTGGCGCAAAACTTTATTAATTATTAAAAAAAGATTTAAAAACAACTCTAGATATCTAGGGTTGTTTTTTACTATCCATTGTTTCTGTGCTAAACTTTTAGTTATGGAAATCGTATTAATAAGACATGGTCTAAGTGAAGCAAATAAGAAAGATTGTAAGACATCTGCTTTTTTATGTGGTAGAAGTGATTGTTCTTTATCTGAACAAGGAATTGAAGAAGCCACAGCACTTAAAAAGTATCCGTTACTTAAAGATGCTGATGCAGTATTCTGCTCACCACTAAAAAGAGCGATTCAAACTGCTGAACTTTTTACAAATCAACCGCTTATTATTGATGAAAGGCTACAGGAAAGAACGATGGGTGATTTTGATGGTCAATATGTTGACCAATTGAAAGAAAATCCTCAATATTTGAAATATTTCACTGATCCTAAATATATGGATTATCGAAATAGTTTTGTAACAAGAGCTCCTAATGGTGAAAACTTAGACGATGTTGAAAAGCGTGTATCATCCTTTCTTGATGATCAGGCAACAAAAGATTATAAGAAAGTCATTATTGTATCACATGCCATGGCAATTAAATGTATGTTAAAAGTAATTAATGGATTATCCCAAGAAGATGTTTTACATATGCGAATAAAACATTGTAACCCTATTATTGCCAATTTCCATTCAAATGAAGAGTTCATGATTGAATTACAGGATGACCAATGGCCATATCAATATACTGATCATGACAGAACTATTGCTCGAGCAATTGTCTACGACGACAATAATCAGTTCTATTTTGTCAGAGTTGACCGTGATGATGATTTTGGAAAAGATCTGCTTATTGAAACATCAGGCGGTGGTGTTGATGAAGGCGAAGACTTGCATACTGCCATAAAAAGAGAACTTAAAGAAGAAATTGGAGCTGAGGTAGAAATTGTTTGTAAGATTGGTGTTGTAAGTGATTATTACAACCTCATCCATAGGCACAACATTAATAATTACTTCTTATGCAAAGTTAAATCATTTGGCGACAAACATTTAACAAAAGAAGAAATAAATGATTGGAAGTTATCAACATTGATATTGTCATATGATGATGCTGTTAATGAATACCAATTAAGAGCAAGCACACCTCTTGGTAAACTTATTGCCAGCAGAGAATTGCCTATTTTACATAGAGCACACGAATTATTAGAAGAAAAGCAGAAATCTGAAGAATAATTTCTGCTTTTTGTTTACTTTTTAATTACATATTTAGCAACTAATACCTTCTCTATTTCATCAGGTTCATCTTCATATATTTGTTCACTGGTGAATGTATATCCTTTATAAGTTAAGCATGTTTCTAAGAAGAATAGGAAGATACCAATATCAATGCGGTTATAAAACCTGACACTTTCAACAGGCATAATGCCTCTTTTGCCTGGCTTTTTATATCTGTATACAAGTAATTCATCACCCTTGTTTTCTACAATCCAAGGCTGTGTATTACAGGCACTAGGTGCAAATCTAACAATATCACTGACACCATCAATTGTTTCGCCCAACCATATTTCTTCAAATGGTTTACGTTTTGATTTGAACATGTCTTTTCTGAACTTATCTTCAGGCATCTTTGCGATTGCTATCATGATAACAAACTGCAATCCATTTATCTCTTTCTCATCTGGTTTACCTATGCCAAACCATAAGGTTCCGATATTCATGCTTGTGAGGTATAAATCAATCTGTTCCCCAATATAGCCGATGTTTCGAAGATAATTGCCTTTTTCTTCACTAAAAAGTTCAATGCAATATTGGCTTCCTCTTTTACAGGTTGTTTGTGATTCTTCAACAATTCTAAAATCAGTTTTAATAGAAGCGTCTAGTGGAGTGACTGAATAAATAAAAGATTTTATCTGTTCAAGCTGCTCTTCATCAATGTTTTCAATATCTTTAAATAGATGAAATGATTTTCTCTTAAATATTTGCTGATAATAATCCAATATTAACCCTCCATTATTGTAAGTAATCCTTCTTTATTCATATCTCTATACCTTACTGATAAATTATAGACTTTATTTTTATTTAATGTTTAAATGATTTAAAATAATATTTACAAGCGTTGTGTTGAATATGGAAATCTATCCAATATTCTATTTGGAGGAAAGTAGTTATGAATATTAAATTATTAGTTATTATCATTTTAATTCTTACAACTGCCTGGGATTTGGCTATGACAGTTTTAGACATCAAGTCAGCAAAAAATCCTATCCCTGATAATGTAAAAGACGTCTATGATGAGGGAACATATTTGAAATGGCGTGAATACAATCGCGAAAAAGCTGTTTTAGAAATTAAAGAAGATTTAATCAAATTGGTAATTAATATTGTGGTTATTTGTTTGGACGTATACGGACTCGCTGTTAAAAGTGTTGTTAATCCAATTTGGTCAGGATTACTTGTAATTGTGGTTGATTCTGTAATCTCATCAATTGTTGATATTCCATTTAACTATATAAATTCATTTGATATTGAGCAGCGTTATGGTTTTAATAAAACAACTATCAAAACATTTGTTGTTGACCAGATTCGTAATTTTATATTAGGTATCGTTTTAGTTGGTGGCTTAGTTGTTATTCTTTATGGATTACATAGCTTATTAGGTGATTCATTATTAATTGCTTTTGCGATTGTATTATTCTTAATTACTTTAGCCATTTCCTTCTTATCACCATTCCTTTTAAAGATTGCCAATAAGTTCACTTCTCTTGAAGAGGGGGAATTAAGAGATGCCCTTACATCACTATTAACAAAGAATGGTTATACAGTACGTGATATTAAAGTTATGGATGCATCACGCAGAACAACTAAATCTAATGCTATGTTTACAGGCTTTGGCAAAACAAAGACTATTATCCTTTTTGATAACCTGGTAAATCAGTTTACAACTGAAGAAATATGTGCTGTATTTGCTCATGAAATGGGGCATGGCATGCATAAAGATACTTTAAAACTTCAAGTTTTGAATTTTGTTAGAATGTTAGGTTTGGCAGCTATGGCATCTATAGTAGTTAAATATCCTAGTATTTATCACCAATTCGGATTCAGAACATTGAACTATGGATTTGCCTACATCTTACTTGGTTATGGTTTAGCATTATTTATGCCTGTATTTGGTTTACTTACAAATTACTTCTCTAGAAAATTTGAATATCGTGCTGATGAACAGGCTTCTAAGGAAGGATATGGTGCTGCTTTAATTGCTGCCTTAAAGAAATTGGCACGCGAAAACTTTGCCAACCTGGCTCCTCACCCATTAACAATCAAATTATCTTATTCACATCCAACAATTTCTCAAAGAATCAACGCTATTAAAAATGCTGAGAAATAAACTAGCAACTAACAATTAACATAATGCAACTAAGGATTTCTTTAGAGTTATTTGCATTACGTTTATGATAAGATCACCTGATTGAAGGAGGTCTATAAAATTATGACAATCGGAGAAAAAATAACTAAAATTAGAAAAGAGCAAAATCTGACACAAGAACAATTTGCCCAATTAATGGATGTTTCCAGACAATCTGTTTCCAAATGGGAGCTAAATACTGCCTATCCAGATACAGAAAAATTGATTAAGATGTGCAAATTATTCAATTGTTCTTTAGATTATTTATTAAAGGATGAAATAGAAAATACTGATACCAATATAAACACAGAATCAGAAAGAGCTATTCAGCAGAAACTACAAGCCAGTATATTAACCTATTTATCTTTTCCACCATTATTTGGTTGGATAGTTGCTATCTTTTCACTTAAATTACAACTGTCTGCCATTAGGAATAAAAAGCAAACTATTCTTACAATCATTGGTATGATCATATCACTAGCATTAACAATTATCATGATTGTTGGTGCTATATATCAAATTTAATCATTAAAAAAGGGGTACTACTATGAACATCTATCAATCATGTCCTACTTTAGAAAGCCAAAACTACATAATACGTTTATTTGATGAAGAGGATTGTAATGATCTATTAAAAGTCTATAGCGACAAAAAAGCACTGCCATTCTTTAACAGTGATAATTGTGATGGGGACAATTTCTATTATCCGACAATTGATAAAATGAATGATGTTCTTAAATTTTGGCAATTTGCCTATGATAATGGTTGGTTTGTCAGATTATCAATCGAAAATAAAACTACTTCTACAATTATTGGAACTGTAGAATTATGTAAAAGAAAATTTGATGACAATTTTAACAATATGGTTATTTTAAGAATAGATTTAAGAAGTGATTATGAAAAAGAAGATGTTCTTTATGAGCTTATAACCCTTATAGAACCAAATCTGAAAACAATGATTGGCGGTAATGGAGTAATAACAAAGGGCTGCAATTATGCGATTGAACGTATTAAAGCGCTTCAAAAAGCCGGCTTTAAAAAATCCGAACAATATCTAATAGGAAAAACTGGTTACTTATATGATGGATATTGGCAAATTGATTATTAAGTGAACTACCGCTAAACTGAAGATTTAGCGGCTTCTGACTTCATGACTGCTTCATCAAGGTACAGAACCATTGATTCAGATACCTTAAGTGATGATTCGTATGCAGCTCCATCAGTGTAATCGCCAGTTCCTGACGATAATGATCTTAATCCCTCATCAAGGATGTTTATGGAGGCGTTATAGTCTCTGTTGTGTACAGTATTACATTTAGGACAGACCCATACCCTGTCACCCAGGGTCAGGTCTGTCTTTTCATGTCCGCAGACATGACATGTTTTGCTTGACGGATAGTATCTGTCTACTGTAATGACGGATTTATCGTTCCAGTCAGCCTTATATGACAGATAAGACCTGAACAGGCCAAAAGAAGCATCTGAAAGATTGCGGTTTAGGGAAGATCTTTGTTTTCGATATTCTCCATTGCGCAGTTCTTTGGATTTCATTTCTTTGTTATCCAGGTCTTCCATACATATAGTGTCGTATTGTTTTATTAAGTTGGTAGTTGCTTTATGCAGGTAATCATGTCTGTTATTGCTTATCTTCTCCTGTATCCTCGCCACCCTGATACGCTGTCTGTTGTAACTATTTGAACCTTTCTTTTTCCGTGAAAGGTGTTTCTGCGCTTTGGCCAGGTCTTCCGAATACTTTGACATATACCTGTCATTCCCTATGGTTTCACCATTGGACAGTGTCACAAGGTTTTCTATCCCCAGGTCCATCCCTATGGACTTGCCGTTCTTCTCAACCGGTTCATGTTCTTTTTCCACGGTAATGGAAACATAGTACTTATCGGCGGGCGTCCTTGTTATGGTGAAGAACTTCATGTCTCCCTCCACTTTTCTGTGGAACCTGCATCTTATTCCTTCTTTGAACTTCGGAAAGTATATATGCCTGTCGTCCATGGTACAGAACTGGGGAACGGTGAATGAATCATGATGGTCCTTCTTTGATTTGAACACGGGCAGCTCAGAACGTCTTTCAAAGAAGTTTTTATAAGCTTCGTCCAGGTGTTTAAGGCTCTGCTGAAGAGACTGGGAATTACACTCTTTAAGCCATACAAGCTGTTTCTTCAGTTCGGTAAGCTCTTTTGCGTTACTGTAATAGCCGAGAAGGGTATGATTACTGTCATATGATTCCTTCTCTTTATTGAGAAAGTAATTATAGACAAATCTGACACAGCCAAAAGACTTAGATAATCTGATTATCTGATCATTATTTGGATAGATTCTGAACCTGTAGGTATACAGTATGGTCTTCACGATACACTTGAATTTCCTTCAACTATATTATACCATACTTCTGTTCATGTTTGACAACATGATTCTGAATGTTTTCTGCTCTACGTTTCGTTTGTATACAGATATATAGCAGTTTTATAAAATAGTCTTACAGGAGGAATCATACATATGGATCAGATTAAGACAGGAAAATTCATACAGTCCCTGAGAAAAGGAAAAGGGCTTACACAGAATGAACTGGCCAGTAAGCTTGGTATCACTGACAGGGCCATATCCAAATGGGAAAACGGAAGGGGGATGCCTGATTATGAGTACATTCAGGATTTATGTAAAGAACTGGGCATCACTTTCAGTGAACTGATGGCAGGAGAAAGAATCGGAAGTGAGGACGCGGAAACAAAACTGGAAGAAAATCTTGTAAGTGTATACAGGGACGCAAGGAAATCAAACAGACAGCTGTCAAAAATTAAAATAATACTATTGGTTATTGTTTCTGTTGTCATGATACTTGGAGGAATGTTTGCTATAGATGTTCATCAGATGAGAAACAACAAACCGGTGGTTTTTTCAACCTGGGGTTTTGATTATTTTCCACCAGAAGATATGCATGAACTGGAACTGGAAAAAGCCATAAAGGACTTCATATATGAGAAACAGCAGGTTCAGATTGAAAGAAGGCAGCTTGTAAATGCCAAAGGATTTGTTGAATTAAACACCTTCCTTATCGAGGAAAACAATGATCAGAGTGAATATACAGTTTCTTGCTGGGTATTGGAAAGAACATACTCAGAAAAAGATGGAGAAATCAGTGAAGAGACCGGATCATCAATAGCCCATGAATTTGTGATATCCAGAAGTCCTGATGATGTATACAAAGTTGAATCATATCAGATACCAAAGGATGGTGATCGTTATGAAGATTCTTTAAAAGAGATATTTACTACATCTGTCAGAAGACAAATCAAAGACTTTGATATGTCTATCGGGATAAAGAAGCTTATATTCAGGATGGAAGAAGCAAAAGATAATTACTACGGGCTAAACTGATGGGTTTCCATGAATAACTATGCTTCTGTCAACCGACATAAGTATTATTTAAAAACACATCTGGTATTCGTATGTAAATACAGGAAACAATTACTAGTAAATAATGACATTGATTCGAAAGTAAAAGAAACATTTAAGGATATAGAATCTGAAAGTGATTTTGTCATTACATCATGGAGACAGACAGGGATCATGTGCATCTGCTTGTTTCTTATCCACCAAAAGCAGCTGTTTCATCAGTTGTCAGAAAACTGAAACAGGAAAGCACCATTGAATTATGGAAATGCTTTCCTGTTTATCTGTCTAAACACTTCTGGAAGGAGCATACTTTCTGGTCTGATGGATACTTTGCATGTTCCATAGGTGAGGCAAGTCCCGAGACCATTAGAAGATATATTGAAAACCAGGGTTAATCTTACCGGCATTCATCCCATCGACTGAAGATCAATGGGTTTTCTGCCTGGTCCAATATAAAATTAGATGATGGCACTTGTTATGATTAATACTATATGGTTAAATACCTTGATTAAATTAAAAAGCACCAATTGGTGCTTTTTACATACATTTAGTGATTATTTCAATTAGGTCTTCTTTGCTTGCTAATTTTGGATGTCTAGAAACATCGCCATTAAAGTTTGTTAAGGCTAAATCAGCAACTTTTTCAATCTTATCTTCTGTTAGACCATATGATTTCATTGTAACTTTCTTATCCATCATCTTAGCAAACAGATTATCAAGAATATCTGGTAAAGCGTATGCCTGTTTATCCTCGTCCTGGCCAATTAATGACTTGTCAAAAATGCATGCTACTTTGGCCATTTTTTCTTTTGCTTGTGGCAATGTAAATCTGATTACTTCAGACATACATACTGCAATGCTTCCACCATGAGGCGCATCAGTAACACCACTTAATGCCTGACCAATAGCGTGAGGCAATGTTGTTGCTGAATGAGTAATAGATAAACCACCCAATGTCGAACATAAAGCCATATTGTTTCTTGCTTCAGTATTGTTACCATCTAAACAAGCATTTAATATGTTATCCGCAAATAACTCAATGCCCTTTAATGTGAACATGTCTGAGAAGTCATTAGCTTTTGAACCGATATAGGCTTCAAAACAATGAGCAAATGCATCAATTCCCGTTAAAGCAGTTGTTAATCTTGGAACAGAATACATCAATTCTGGATCAACCAATGATTTTGTTGGGAAGATATTATCTGATTTAATAGTGGCTTTTTCATGTGTTTCAGAATTGGTTATTACTGAATATCTTGTTGCTTCTGTTCCTGTTCCTGAAGTTGTTGGAATAGCAATCAAAGGTAATAAAGGTTCTGTCATTGGTTTAGGTGCTCTATTGGCTGCTTTTGTATATTGCCAGCTATTACCACCATTTGTCATAACAACGTTGATAGCCTTAGCTGTATCAATTGCACTGCCTCCACCTAAAGCAACAATGAAATCAACTTTCTGATTTGCTCCAGCATCAATCTCATCTGTTCTTGGATTTGGTGTTACATTTGCGTAAGTTATTACTTTCTTTCCTTCCAACAAATTGATGATTCTAGTTTCAATTTCTTTTCCCTTAAAGAAAGGGTCCATTACAAACAAACAAGTTTCGCCATAGTCTTTACATATAGTGGATAATTGCTGTAATACACCAGGTCCACAGATTACTTCTGTTGGACAGAAAAATGTCTGGTTCATCATTCTGGTAACTCATCCTTTACAATAAAGATACCTTTGCTGGATCCCATACGGACAGCTCCAGCTTCAATCATTTCATCACAAATTGCTCTGTTGTTAATACCTGTTGATGCTTTAACCATGATGTTTTCACCAACTGTTTCCTTCATTAATCTAACATCGTGTGCTGTTGCACCACCTTTGCCAAAACCAGTTGAAGTCTTTACAAAGTCTGCATTAGCTTCTTTAGCCAATTGGCAAACTTTTACTTTTTCTTCATCTGTTAATTCGCATGTTTCAATTATTACTTTTACTAATGCCTTTGGATGACAAGCATCAACAACTGATTTGATGTCATTTAAAACATAATCGTAATCTTTATCTTTTAATCTGCCAACATTGATAACCATATCAATTTCTGCTGCACCATCTTCAATAGCCTGTTGTGCTTCAGCGACTTTGATTTTTGTTGTATTGGCACCTAAAGGGAAGCCAATTACAGAGCAAGTTTTTACCGATGTACCTGCCAACTGTTGAGCAACATAGGCAACATTACAAGGGTTAACACAAACGCTGGCAAAGTTATATTCTTTTGCCTCATCACAGAATCTTTTTACAGTTTCTTTAGTTGTCGCAATCTTTAAAACTGTATGATCAATATATTTAGCATAAGAAGCATCGTATCCCATCTTAAATCCTCCTAGTTCTTATTCTTTCTCTTTAACATGATGGAAATAATGGCATAAATTAAATAAATAGCCAAAACATATAAAATTACACTTCCATAAACTAAGATGGAACCATTTAAATCCTTAAAAGTTAAGGCGCTATTAAAATCTGTAATTTCCTGTTTTAGATATAAAGGTAAAATAACCATCATAGCAATTGATAAGACACCCATTAAAATCAAAGTGCCATAATTATAACATGCATATTTTTCTAACAGTGATGGTTTATCTGGGAGATTTTCATCAGTA
>R27__coassemble_1587_pt1 | contig 10155 bp, 9 predicted proteins | sample R27__metabat2_high_PE_053 | metagenome-assembled genome bin R27 | reverse complement strand
GAAGTGGAAGCCGGTAACATTAAGATTATTAACAATAAAAAAAGAAGTATAACTTTTACTTTCATAGTAATAATTATGCTTCTAATTTAATTTGTCCTACTTAATTTCTTTAATCTGAACTTTGTAAGGTGTCTGAACGAAGACTGTAACAACATCATTAACCTTATGGTCTAATAAGGCGATTGCTAGAGGTGTTTCGTTAGAAAGCATACCGTTGATTGGGTCAGCTTCAACTGTACCAACAATCTTATATGTTTCCAGTTCATGTTCGTCCTGAGTTTCAATAGTAACTACTGAACCTAATCTGACAACTTTCTTGCCTTTTGACTTAGTGTTCTGATCGATAACTTCAAGATTGCTGAGCATGTAGTCAAGTTCTTTGATTCTTGCTTCTACTCTTGCCTGATGATCTCTAGCTGCATCATAGTCAGCATTTTCAGAAAGGTCACCCTGTGCTCTTGCGGCTTTTAATTCTTCAATAACCTGGTCACGTTCTACATGTACCAAGCGGTCATATTCTTCTTGTAAGTCGAGTCTACCTTGTTCAGTAACGACGATTTTCTGTTCTTCCATGTTTATCACTCCCGTCTACAAATTATATCACAAAGGTTAAACTAATCAACCTTATGTTCGAGTATTGAACTTATCTTTGTTAAAAGTAAATCCATGGCAACTTCATTATGGGATCCCTCAGGAATAATGATGTCGGCATACTTCTTAGAAGGTTCAATGAATGCTTCATGCATGACCTTAACTGTAGTTAAGTACTGGTCACATACTGATTCAATTGTTCTTCCTCTTTCTTTAACATCTCTTTTCAATCTTCTGATGAAACGAACATCAGCTGCTGTATCAACGAAGACCTTCATGTCTAATCTCTTTCTTAACTCTTCACTCTCTAAAACGAACAGTCCTTCAAGAATGATGACATCAGCAGGATTGACAGTCTCAATGATTGAACTTCTAGTGTGGTTGACATAGTCGTATGTTGGCTTCTGAATAGTTTCACCAGCTATTAACTTGTCCAGCTGTTCAATTAATAAGTCATTGTCAAAGGCAAACGGATGGTCATAGTTTGTCTTTACTCTTTCTGAGAAAGGTAAATGTGACTGGTCTTTGTAATAGTCATCCTGTTTGATGATGATTACTGACTTGTTGTCATTGTACTTATCAGATAAGATGTTTGAAATAGAAGTCTTTCCACTTGCCGTTCCACCGGCGATTCCAATGATAATTGGTTTTCCCATAAGCTACCTCTTTTTACTTTAGTAATAATAATGATCACAGTTGTAGTTATGCTCGTCTAATGTCTTAGCATAGTACATTTTTCCTGTGTTAATGTTAGCCATGAAATAATAGTAATCTGTGTTTTCAGGGTTTAAAGCCGCATTGATTGCTCTTTCTCCTGGATTACAGATAGGTCCAACAGGTAGACCATAGTTTAAGTAAGTGTTGTATTTAGATGAAACGTTTGGATTTGTTTCACAATCCTGCCAGTCATTGAACTTGTCATATAAGGCATAGCAGACTGTAACAGATGATTGTAATGGCATCCAGATATCCAAACGGTTATGGAAGACTGAACTTACTAACTTCATGTCTTCTTCCGTTCCGGCTTCAAAGTTAATAACGGATGCTAAAGTGAAGATTTCAAAAGTGCTGTATCCACTGTTTTCAATTTCCGTCTTATATTTTTCGTAAATATATTCTGTGTGGTCAAGAATTCTTTCGGTAATCTGTTTTACTGATGAGTTAGCATAGAAAGAATATGTTTCTGGGAAAATAAATCCTTCCAGGTAACAATGTTGTGAGTTATAAATCTCATCAGTTAAACAATCATACTTGTTAATCAGATATTCAATATAACTTGGATTGTTCCACTGAACTAAGAACATATCGGCATCAATGCCTGTAGACTGCTGTAAAGCATAGGCAGCATTTTTAGCCCACATTCCTTCAACGATTGTGCAGGTAATCTCATCAGCAACCGCATTGGAGTAATCACAAATATGGGCAAAGATTTCTTTGGTATCCCAGCTAGCGTCTAAGATATAGTTGCCATAATAGTATTCGTCAATCTTGTTTAATTTGACGAAAATCTTTGCAACCTGGCTGTTTCTGATTAAACCAGCTTCGTAAAGTTCGTCGATAATCTGATTTAAATCCTCTCCCTCTTCAATAGTGAAAGAGACTTCTGTCTTTTGATATGCAACCTGTTTTAAGTTTTTGCGGTAGAAATTGTATGCATAAAGGAAAGCACTAGAAACTAAGACTAGAAATCCTAAAATGCCAACAAGAACTAACTTACCGGTATTAGATTTCTTCTTCGTCTTCTTCATTTTGATTTTCCTCTAAGTTCCACTCTTCTAAAATAGCTTCTATGAATTCCCATTCTTCCTCAGTTTCAACTTCATATAACTGTAAAGTATTTTCATCATAGCTTGAACAATATACGTCACCCTCTTCATTAAAAGGATCAGTATAAAGTACATATTTCTTATTGAATTCTGGTGATTCAATGGTAAAAAGGATTTCCATTTTTACTTCTGAACCATCTTCCTTAGTAATAAGGATTTCTCTGTTTTCGTTATCCATTGTCTTCTCCTAGTATATGGAATCAAGATAACCCTGCAGAATAACTACAGCAGCCATTGTATCAACCATACTTTTTCTTTTGTTGCGGTTCATATTTGAAGCAATCATGCCTTTTTGGGCAGCAACTGTTGAAAGACGCTCATCCCAATAGATGCACTGAATGTTTCTTTGCTCTTTCAGCATTTCACCAAAGTCACGGCTGATTTCAGCTCTGATTCCTTCATCGCCATTCATATGCTTTGGTAAACCGATGACAACCTTTTCGACCTTGTTCTGATCAATCAACTTAACAATTTCATCACAACATGTCTGGTAATCATCCTCTTCAAATCTGATTGTTGTAATACCACTGGCAATCATGCCTAAAGCATCGCTAAGTGCGACGCCACAGGTACGACTTCCCAGGTCTAAACCCATAATTTTATTCATTGTCGTTAAGATAACTCCTGACTATTTCTTTCAAGATTTCATCCCTGTCCACTGTCTGGATCATTGTACGGGCATTCTTGTAGCTGGAAATATATGCCGGGTCATTGGTGATCAGATATCCCACTATCTGAACAACAGGGTTATAACCACGTTCCAGTAATGCCTCATTAACGCTGTTCATAATAAATTTGATGTTAGCCTGTTTTAATTCATCTGAATCAAATACGCGTGTTCTAGTCTGACTATCTGCCATATCCAATACCTCCATTTCCATTTTACTTTAATAATTTCAATAAATAAAGTTATTTAACTTGCAGCAACTGCTTAACAGCCTTAACTGCTTCTTCAACTTTGCTGACATCCTTACCACCAGCACTTGCCAGATCAGCTCTGCCACCGCCATTACCACCGCATGCTACAGCTGCTGTTTTAACGATATTGCTTGCTGTAAAGCCCTGCTTAACAGCACTTTCGCTACATGCTGCTACAAACATTACCTTATCAGTAACTGTGTACAGTAAGACAACGCCATCATGTAACTTTTCTGCCAACTGGCTTGCTAATGGTTTAACTTCTGAAGATACAACATCAACCTTCTTAATTAAAAATTTAACTGAACAGTTATCAACTGCTTCTTTAACGATTTCATCACTTGCTGAAGCATTTAACTTATCCTTTAATTCATTAATCTGCTTATTTAATGAAGCATTATCAGCAATTAATCCTTCAACCTTTTCATTAATCTTAGGCAATGAAGTAACCTTAACCATACCAGCTAACTGTTCTAACTGCTGCTGTAATGCTAAGTATTCCTGGTAAGCACCAAATGAAGTCTTAGAAGTAATTCTCCTGATACCTGAACCAACTGATTCTTCAGTAACAATCTTGTATACACCAATTTCTGAAGTGTTAGAAACATGAGTACCACCACATAATTCCTTAGAGAAATCACCCATTGATACTACTCTAACTTCATCATCATATTTCTCATCGAATAATGCCATTGCACCACTGTGCTTAGCAGCTTCAACATCCATGATTTCTGTAACAACTGGTAAGTTGTAAGAAATCTGTAAGTTAACTAATCTTTCTACTTCCTTTAACTGCTGTTCAGTTACTTTTTCATAATGAGTGAAGTCGAAACGTGCATAATCAGCACAGACATATGAACCAGCCTGATGAACATGACTGCCGACGACTTTCTGTAAAGCAGCTTGTAATAAGTGTACTGAAGAGTGGTTAGCCTTAATTAAGTTACGCTGGATTCCATCAACCTTTAATGTGAATTCATCACCAACTTTAATAGCGCCCTTTTCAACTTTTACATGATGTAAAAACTGCTTATTAGGAGCTTTACTGACCTTAACAACATTAGCAACTACATTTTCATTTTCAATGACGCCTGTGTCATAAATCTGTCCGCCACTTTCTGCATAGAAGCAGCTTTCATCAAAGGCAACTTCACCTTCATCAACAATTTCATCAACCTTTACACCATTAACAAATAAGCCGGTAACCTTACCATTATTAGTAATAGTTTCATAGCCTCTGAACTTGAATGGTGCTTCGAAGTTCATTAAATCAACAGCCTGAGTTCCCATTGACTGGTCATCAGCTCTTGCTTCTCTTGCTCTTGTTCTTTGTGCTTCCATTTCCTTATCGAAGCCAGCCTGGTCAATGCTGAAACCTTTTTCTTCAGCAATTTCTTTAGTTAATTCTAATGGGAAGCCATATGTGTCATATAACTTGAAGGCAACTTCACCAGCAATAACCTTTGAATCATTTGATTCAAGAACCTGGTTAAGAAGCTTTTCACCCTCAGTTAATGTCTGAGCAAATCTTTCTTCCTCTGACTTAACTAACTTCTGGATGTATTCAACCTTACCTAATAAGTAAGGATAGAAGTCCTTCATGTTTTCAGCAACTACAGGAACTAATTTGTACATGTAAGCATCTTTGATGCCAAGTTTCTTAGAATATCTTACTGCTCTTCTTAAAACACGTCTTAAGATGTATCCTCTACCTTCATTAGAGAAAGTAGCACCATCAGCTAAAGCGAATGTGACAGTTCTGATATGGTCAGCGATTACTCGATAAGCCATCTTGTTTTCGCCTTCATATTTCTTTTCACTCATTGCTTCTGTAGCACGGATGATAGGAAGGAATAAGTCTGTATCAAAGTTAGTTTCACCACCCTGAACCATACAAGTAAGTCTCTCTAAGCCCATACCTGTATCAATGTTCTTCTGTGGTAATTCCTTATAGTCTTTTCTTTCAACGCCTTCTTGTGAGTTGTATTGTGAGAATACGTTGTTCCAGATTTCGATATAACGGTCATTTTCCATTTCCTTGAAGAATAAGTCTTCGCCAATTCCTTCAGGGTCAAATTCTGGTCCTCTGTCGTAATAGATTTCTGAGTCTGGTCCACATGGGCCTTCACCGATTTCCCAATAGTTATCATATGACTTTAAGATATGCTTAGGGTTTAAACCGATTTCTTCAGTCCAAATATGATATGATTCATCATCATCTGGATAAATAGTTACATAAATTCTATCTGGGTCAAAACCAATCCACTCAGGTGAAGTTAAGAATTCCCAGCTCATCTTTAATGATTCTTCCTTGAAGTAATCACCAATAGACCAGTTGCCTAACATTTCAAAGAATGTATGGTGTCTGCTTGTCTTACCAACATTTTCAATATCGTTAGTTCTGATACACTTCTGAGCATTAGCAATTCTGTTGCATTTAGGTTTCTCTCTGCCATCCAGATATTTCTTTAATGCGGCAACGCCTGCATTGATCCAAAGTAAAGTTGGGTCATCAACAGGCACTAATGAAGCGCCTGGTTCGATCATGTGCTGATGCTGTTTGAAGTAGTCAAGGAACATACTTCTGATTTCATTACCTGTTAAATATTTCATCGTTTTTCTCCTTCAAATAAAAAACCGTTCCGTTTTTAGGAACGATTTATCGCGGTACCATCCTAATTCATATCTAAAATGATATGCACCTTAATTGTTCCGTTAACGCCAGATTACGTCAGTGTTTGCACTGCCCTATCAGTGAGCTTCGACAATTTCCCATGATGACTTTCACCAACCGTCATCTCTCTACAATTTTCCATTGCCTACTAGTACTGAATACAGTTTCCTGTATGATTATACCACAGCCATCTATTTTTTCAAATAGGTATTAATTTTGTTATTGAACTTACTTATTAAAGTAGTCGCAAATGTATTTGGTAGTAAAGAACCATTGCTGGCTTGCTGAAATATAAGCAACGCCATCGCCATCCTGCCAACCATAATCACCAAACTGACAATGGTTACCACCTTCAATGATGTATTCCACAGTATTCTTTGGCCAATTGACCTTATTCTTGTTATATTCTTCAATATTTAAACATCCATCCTCACTGCCATAGATTGTCACTAATTTAATATCATCACTTACTTCTTTTGAACTGTAAGATGCTAATAGAACTATACCTTCTACACTATCTGAATGATTAATCGCATAATCTGCTGCAACTACTCCACCTAAGGAATGTCCTGCCATGACCCACTTTTTGTAATCATATTCATCTATGAATTTATCAGCCATGTTCATTCCAAATATTGAAAAGCTAAATGGCATATCTGCTAAGAAACAGTCAATACCATTTTCGGCAAGTTGTAACATTAATGGCGCATACCCTTGGCATTCTACCTTTGCTCCTGGATAGAAAACTAATGCCGTATTATTGCCTGGTCCATCAAAGAAATAACCACCATCGACTTTTTCAACAGTAACAGTTTCATTTCCCTTCATGGCTGTTAATGCCGTATCTAAAGCACCATAACTAACACTCATGTATGCCAATGTTGTTGCTACCAACAGTATCAATCCTACTAAAACAGTAAGAAAACCACTTTTTAAAACACGATGTTTCTTTGCGTTTTTAGTTAATAATCTTGCCAAAACAAAACTAATGGCAAAACATACCAATAATGCACCTGTAACAATCAGAATATACTTCATCTTCCCAACCTAGACTTCCTTTCCATTACAGCATAATAAAACTGCCTGACAATAATTGTCGATGGCAGTTATTTTTACCAAAGATCACCGAAATATTCTTTCATTTCGGAATTTGACAGATTGAAGAATGATTTGGTTGAAGATAACAGATAACCAACACGTTTTTGTGAATATTCCCTTATATAAGCAACATCCTCATTGTATTCTTGCATTGAAAAACCCCATCTGTCACGATCACGTTTTATTTCTGGAGCGTAACATTCCATTATCTCATCAAGACGTTTATTGATGTTTTCCAAGCTCCAAGTGTTATTTAGGTTATATGCTAATCTCTCTAACCATAAATCGCAGAATTTTTCACTTCTGAAAAGATTTTTGATAATGTCATTTTCGAATCCCTGACTCGACAATAATCCTAATCCTTCATCATTAGTCAGATAAAGGGTGTAGAAATTGTAGGTGTAGTTATACCATGCCCAGTCCAGGTCATAGAAGATATAATGCAACTTACCATCCTCAATTTCATCACAACTGAAGAAACGGCAGTTTACTAAGTCGTTGTTAGTGACAAAGCTTTCCGCAATCCAGAAGTCACATAAGTTGACCATGTCAATCTTTGAAGCTACATAATCGTAGTTTTTCTCAATTGCCATATCATTGTTACGGACAAATGAACGTAAAGCACCATAATCGGCATATGTCCCAACTGAAGCACCTGTACCAACATTGATTAGATTCAATGAAGAAGTATCAACGTTATAGTGGTTTTCAACAAACTTACGGTTAACTTTTTCACGGATGTTATAAATGCCATGGTACTGGCCATTAACATATAAAATAGCCGGTTTGTAGTCCTGGGTATCAACCGAAGTATATTCACTTAAAAGTGAACATCCTAAGATGTCTCTGACAACGGCTCTATCCTGGTCTTGCGAACCACATCTTAAAACGATGGCATCATAGCAGGCATTATCCCTGTTATCAAACAGATCATAATGTAAAGAAGCAGCACCCCACTGTCTGTCAAAACGTAAGGCATAACTCTTTTTGACTAAGCCTCTTGCTGAACCACCAAACAGAGACAGTGAGCAAGGAACACTGAAACTGGAACCATCTTCGTAAAACTCCACATAAGCCTGCTCTTCATAATCAGTAACCCAGGCATTATAAACGATTGAGTTATAATCCTGTGGATTAAGTGAGACGGAAATGACCGGCATTGTATGGTTTTCGTTGATTATATAGGAATTGACGACCATTTCACTTAAAGTTTCGTTCTTATTGTAAGATCTAGCTTTAATAACGGTCGTCTTAGTTAATTTTAAAGGTGAATCATATTTCTTTGAGGAAGTGGTGGGAATGGAACCATCGGTTGTGTAATAAATTGTCCCATCGGCGCTTAATTCAACAAGGAGGTAATCAATGTCATTGTAGACACCTCCATTTACGCTGAATACTGGTGACTCTGTTACTTTTCTGTTGCCACCATTGTTTGCGGCTAATGGAGTTGGGCTTGTGCTGTAATAGTAGCCACCATCACCATCACGTCCATAAGAACTGTTAAGTGCTAAGTTAGAAATGAAGACTGAATCAATGATTTTGTTGTTGCTGCTTAAGAAGATGGCATCATTTTCACCAATCTTGAAATTAGCATGGTAATAAGTCTTGTTAGTTAATGAAGTATCACCTGAACACATAATGACATATAGCTGATAAGGACCAAGCTGTACTTCAGGTAATCTGTAACAGCCTAAATCATCGTCATCCTTTGATAGACAGTAATCAGATAACATAATTGTCTGATCTGAGTTATTGTATAACTCAATCCAATCATAGTAATGGTTAGAATTCTGAGCTAGATATTTACTGTTATCGCTCATTACTTCATTGATGATTAACCCTTCTTTAAATGGCATGTATTTCTTCTGGAACTGTTCAATTCCTTCACTTGTGTTTTCATAACCGGCAGAAACAATTCCGCTTATTGAATAATCGCCACTATCAGTTCTTACATAAGCTAAACCGTTAGCTAAGTTAGCATAGGAAATATTGCTGACAATTTTGCCATTGTTGCCAAGAATTACTGAACCAGTCTTCTTTGCTAGAGTGAATGAAGTGTAATTGTCTGCTGTATAATCACTTGTTGAATCAGTATATACAACATAAATCTCACCTGGTTTTAAAATCTTATCCGCAAACTGATACTTAAATGGAATATTGATATCATTACTTAAAGAGTAATTCTTTAAGTTAACATCTTTGTTGGAAACATTCTTTAATTCGATAAAGCCATCATATCTGCCATTTTCATTCTGGTAGTTACCATTGTTTCTTGGCAAGAACTCATTAATGACAATTGGGCTTTCTTCTTCAGAAACTAGAGAATCATGATATTGTTGTAAACCGGTAATAGTATTTTCAAATCCTGGAGTAGCATATTGGCAAATTGCCCACTTGCCTTCAGCAGTTCTGTTTAAAGAATAGTTTTTGCTCATGGCAACAGTTGTGATACCATCAATAACCTTACCAAAGCTATTAACTAGAATGACATCTTCTCCACCTTTACTGGAAAGTTTGAATGCAGCATCCAAGTCGCTTCCACCCTCTTTACCAGTCAGATTGACAACGATATAACCTTTTGATGGGATAGTAACATTGCCAAAGGCAAACTTTACTTTTTCTTTGGTATCAGAAAGACCATAACCTGACAGGTTAATGTCTTCATCAGTACCGTTGTATAATTCGATAAAATCAACTGGCTGATTTGAATCATTTAAATAAATACCTGAATTTGAAGAAACAATTTCACTGATGATCAGTTTATTGACATCAGTGATACTGTTGATATCTGGTAAATCTGTAATATCAATAATAGTTTGACTGCCATGTCTGCCTTCAATGAAGAAAGACGACAAAACAAGTACTGCAATCAACAGTACAATCAATAAGATGAATTTAAAATCAAATCTATTTTTTCTTCTTCTAGTCATTTTCATCAAACCTTACTTGTTAATTATAACATAGTTTGTCCAGTTCTATTTGTGAAATGCTTTACCCTTACTTTCAAATTTATTAAAAATGAATTTTGAAATCTGAACAGTTAATTCC
>R27__coassemble_1585_pt1 | contig 10156 bp, 11 predicted proteins | sample R27__metabat2_high_PE_053 | metagenome-assembled genome bin R27 | reverse complement strand
GAATAAGAATTATTCTTATTCTTAAGGAGGAAGTATGGCTAAGATTAGTAACGAAGTTTTAGATTTATTACAACATTCTGAAGGACATATGACCGCTGAAGATTTATTCCTTTTGGCTAAAGAAAAGAACATTGATATATCATTAGCTAGTATCTATCGTGTTTTAAAACAATTGTCTGAAGAAGGAATGATTAATAAAATCGCTGTTTCTGGTCAACCAGATATATTCGATAAGACACTTGCTGAACACTCACATATGATTTGTCAGAAATGTGGAAAGGTCGAAGACATATGGCTAGAGGGCTTGAAGAAAGAAATTGAAGATCGAGCTCACGTTAAGATTGAAGGATATAATCTGATAGTTGATTATATCTGTGAAGATTGTAAAGATTAATACCGCAGAAGCGGTTAAATAAAATTTGGAGGAAATCAAATGAAAAAGTTTAAATGTAAGGTTTGTGGTGCTGTATTTGAAGTTGAAGATGGCGTAGAAGCTGTATGCCCAGTTTGCAAGAAGAGTGGAGAATCTTTAGAAGAAATTAAGAGCAATCCATATGCTGGAACTCAGACTGAAAAGAACTTAGAATCAGCATTCGCTGGTGAATCTCAGGCTAGAAATAAGTACACTTATTTCGCTTCACAGGCTAAGAAGGAAGGATATGAGCAGATTTCTGCATTATTCTTAAAGACTGCTGATAATGAGAAAGAACATGCTAAGATGTGGTTCAAAGAGTTAAACGGCATTGGTTCAACTGCTGAAAATTTAGCTGCAGCTGCTAATGGCGAAAACTATGAATGGACTGACATGTATGATGGTTTTGCTAAAACAGCTGAAGAAGAAGGATTCCCTGAGTTAGCAGAAAAATTCAGACTTGTAGCAGCAGTAGAAAAGCATCATGAAGAAAGATATAGAGCATTATTACACAATGTTGAAACAGCTAAAGTATTCGAAAAGAGCGAAGTTAAAGTTTGGGAATGCCGTAACTGTGGACATATCGTAGTTGGTACAAAGGCTCCAGAAGTTTGCCCAACTTGTGCTCATCCTCAGTCATACTTTGAAGTAAATTGCGAAAACTATTAATAGGTGAAGAAAATGAAGTTTTACAAATGTGAATTATGTGGTCAGATCGTTGAAGTAATCAACGGTTCATGCTGCACACCTAATTGTTGTGGTCAGCCAATGACTGAATTAGTAGCTGGTTCAACAGACGCAGCTCAAGAAAAGCATGTTCCAGTTTATGAAGTAAAGGACAATAAGGTTCATGTAACAGTTGGTTCAGTTGCTCATCCAATGACTGAAGCACATTATATTGAATGGGTTGTCTTAGTTACAAAGAAGGGTATTCAGAGAAAACACTTAACTCCAGACCAGGCTCCAGAAGTATGTTTCCATATTTGTGGATGTGATGAGGTTGAAGAAGTTTATGCTTACTGCAATCTCCATGGGCTTTGGAAAGCATAGTCAGACGATTACAAAATAATATGTTAAGCCAGAGGGTTAAAACCATCTGGCTTTTTTGTGCTAATATAAATCTATGAGTAATGTTATTGTAGTCGGCGGAGGTGCCGCTGGAATGATGGCTGCTATTTCAGCATCGTCAAACGGGCATCATGTAACGCTTATTGAGCAAAATGAAAAGTTAGGAAAGAAATTGTTTATCACCGGTAAAGGCAGATGCAATTTTACTAACGCCTCATCAATGGAAGAACATCAGAAAAATGTTGTTTCAAATCCTAAGTTTTTATTTAGGGCATATGCTTCATTTACAAATAAGGACATCATGAATTTATTAGAGGAAGAAGGCGTGCCTGTTAAAGTTGAAAGAGGAAATAGAGTATTCCCAGAATCCGATAAATCATCTGATGTCACAAAAGCTCTAACACAGAGATTGAATAGAAATGGTGTTAAAATCCGTTTAAATAGTAGAGTTGATCATATAAATGTTGTTGATAGTGTAGTAACAGGTGTCACTTTAGAAAAAGGTGAAGTGCTTGATTGCGATGCAGTAGTAATTGCGACTGGTGGAGTAAGTTATCCTTCTACAGGTTCAACAGGTGATGGTTACCAGTTTGCTTATGACAATGGAATGAACATTACCGAATTAAGAGCAGCACTTGTACCATTTATTGTTAGCGAAAGTTGGGTTAAACAATTAGCTGGACTCAATTTAAGAAACGTCGGCGTAGTAATTAAAAATGATAAAAAGGTTCTATATACTGATTTTGGCGAATTGACATTTATGAGTTATGGCGTCAGCGGACCAACTGTATTAAGTGCTTCAAGTATTGTTGGTAAGATTTTACCGGTAACCTTAAAAATTGATTTAAAGCCTGCACTAGATGAGAAAAAACTGGATGACAGAATGTTAAGAGAGTTTACTGCTCATCAGAATCTGACAATCCATAGTGTAATGGGTCAATTGTTACCGGCAAAGCTAATTCCAGTAGTTTTGGATTTGGCTGGTATTGCTCATGACAAAAAGGTTCATGACATTACTAAGGAAGAAAGAAGAAAACTGGTCTTACAAATGAAGGACTTAGAACTGACATTAATTAAACTTAGACCATTTGATGAAGCCATCGTCACCCAAGGTGGTGTTAGTGTTAAAGACATCAATCCATCAACTATGGAAAGCAAGATGGTAAAAGGAATGTATTTTGCCGGGGAAGTAATGGATGTTGATGCCTTGACAGGCGGATACAATTTGCAGATAGCTTGGTCAACAGGTTATTTAGCAGGTCAAAGCATTGAGTAATGAAAAAAGTTCAAAGGTTATAACCCTTGAACTTTTATTTTTAGTTCACTGAATGTCGATATCCAATGGCTCATCTATTTCATCGGAAACATACTTGCCATTCTTTTTTCTTTGTTTAACACATTCGGAAAGAAGATATTCAATTTGGCCATTCACACTACGGAAATCATCCTCAGCCCATTGTGCAATAGCATTGTATAGCTTTGGTGATAACCTTAGTGGTACTTGTTTCTTCTGATTATCATCCATTAGTATAAACTTCCTGAATTAACCACTGGCTGTGCGTCATGGTTTCCACATAAGACTACTAATAAGTTAGAAACCATTGCAGCTTTTCTTTCTTCATCAAGTTCGACAGTATTGTTTTCAGCTAATCTTTCTAAAGCCATTTCAACCATACCTACTGCACCATCAACAATCACCTTTCTTGCGTCAATGATTGCGCTAGCCTGCTGTCTCTGTAACATTACAGCAGCGATTTCTGGAGCGTATGCTAAATAAGTGATTCTAGCTTCAACAATTTCCAGACCTGCCATTTCAACTTTTGCCTGAATTTCATCTTTAATCTGGCTGGCAACTAATTCTGAAGAACCTCTTAAACTTCCTTCATCATCAATGCCATCACCATTTGTGTCAACATTACTTGCGATATCATAAGGATACTTTTGAACGATATTTCTTAAAGCTGTGTCACACTGTAATGATAAGTACTCTTTGTAGTTATCTACATCGAAGACAGCCTTAGTTGTATCAACAACTCGCCAGATAACAGCGATACCAATTTCAACTGGGTTACCAAGACAGTCATTAATTTTCTGGATACCATTATTTAATGTCATGATCTTTAAAGAGATCTTTTTGCTTAAGGCATTAGCAGAAACGTCAACGCCACCATCCATAGCTGTGCTTGATACTCTAGTATTGGCATTATCAATTGACTGACCTAATTTTGTAGAAGCAGCAGGGTTAACAGCTGTACAGAATGGATTAACATAATAGAAACCATTTTCTTTTAATGTGCCATAGTATTTACCAAATAATGTTAATACTAAAGCTTCCTGAGGTTTGATAACTCTTAATCCTAAGAAGAAAATCCAACCTACGACTAAATATAGAATGCCAGGTATAATCAGAAATTCACTTTCAACAATTGAACCAATGACTATTCCATAAATAGCAACTCCATATAAAGCAATAAATAAGATAAACATTGGCATACCTAATTTTGCATGTATAACTTTTTCTTTCATTTATTTTCCTCCACATCATTTCTATGATGTATCTAAATGATATCATTATGATATCACAATGTCAATAATATGTTTGGAAAATAAAAGAGTCTTATTTAAGACTCTAATAAACTTGTTTACCACTAATGAAAGTTGCTTTTAGATTTAAATCTTTATCAAGGAGAATTAAATCTGCATCTTTTCCTTCCTCAATTGTTCCTTTGCTGTGAAGGTTCAACAGCTTAGCAGGGTTTCTGCTGGCCATTTTGAATAAATCAACAACATCACATTGACAGAAATCACGCATATGTTTAATGGCATCTAGTTGTGTAATTACTGAACCGGCAAAGATACCATTCTTTATTACGTGAATCTGATCACCCGTCTTTTTGCATTCTAAATTAGAGAATGTATAGACACCATCATCCATACCTTTTGCCAACATGGCATCAGTAATAAGAATAATCTGCTCACTTGTTAATGTACGGTATGTTGCTTTAATAACATCTGGATGAATATGATTGCCATCAACAATAAGTTCACTATAAGCATCCTTAGAATTTAAGGCTGCAGTTACTGCTCCTGGTTGACGATGCTGGTGTTGTAGCATCGCATTATATAAATGCGTGAAACCTTTGCAACCTAATTGTAATGCTTCGCTAGCCTGTTGGCTGGTTGCCATAGTATGACCAATCATAAGAACCAGTTTATCTTTTCCATATTCGATGAACTGTTTCATTCCATCTCTTTCTGGAGCGATTGTCATATATAACAGTTTTCCATTAGCAACTGACAACATTTCATCAAGTTCTTCAATGCTAGGATCTCTTAAATATGTTTCATCCATTAAAGCTTTCTTTTCTACAGAAAGATATGGACCTTCATAATGAACACCAATAAAATGAGCACCTTCTTCAGGTGATTGTAATCCACCATAGTTCTTTAATAGTTTTAAGGCGTCTTGGTGAGAAACGACAGTTAAAGAAGCTAAAAAGGAAGTTGTTCCTTCTTTAATTAAACCTTTAGAAATTATGTCTAATACTTTTTCCGGTTCGTTGATAAAGTCATAGCCATAACTGCCATGAAGATGAATGTCAATCATTCCTGGTGCCAAATAACATTGATTTCCATCAATAACCTGGTAATCAGTACGACAAATTTCTTCTTTGCTGATTTGGCAAATCTTTCCCTCATCAATTAAGAGGCAACCACTAAACTTTTCATTTTCTTTAACAATGATGACGTTTTTTATAAGAGTTTTCATATTTTAATTTTAGGATTAATAAATATTTAAAACAATAATTGATGATATTTTTTCAAATCTTGCTTATATAGGCAAAAAATACTATACTAATAGCACAGGTTGTGAAAAGAAGAGTAACAGTAACCATCTTCTAGAGAACTGCTGGGTGGTGCAAAGCAGAAAGAAAGGTGCTGTGAACATGGTCTTGGAACTGCTGTAGCGATATGTAGCTGCAGACGTATCACGGCGTTAACGTGTTGAGAAGCAATTAAGGTGGTACCACGTGAAAGACGTCCTTTTATGTGGTACTTTTTATTTCAAGGGGGAATTGAAGATGTGTGAAGAATGTAAAAAAACTTACTATGTAACTACTCCTATTTATTATCCTAGTGATAACTTCCATGTAGGTCATTGTTACACAACAGTAATTGCGGATGCTTTAGCCCGTTACAAAAGATTAAACGGTTATGATGTTTTCTTTTTAACTGGTTCTGATGAGCATGGTCAAAAAATTGAAGATAGAGCAGCAAAAGCTGGCGTAACAGAAAAAGAGTTCGTTGATAAGATTATCGAAAATGCGAAAGACTTATGGGCAAGCTTAGGGATCACTTATGACCGTTTCATCCGTACAACTGATGAAGACCATGTTGCTACTGTACAAAAGATTTTCGATAAGTTATTAAAACAGGGTGATATTTATAAGGGATCTTACGAAGGATGGTATTGTACACCATGCGAATCTTTCTGGACTGAATCACAGTTAGTTGATGGCAAGTGCCCAGATTGTGGCAGAGAAGTAAAACTTACTAAAGAAGATGCTTATTTCTTCAAATTAAGTAAATACCAGGCTAGACTTGAAGAATATTTAGCTGCCAATAGAGACCTGATGCAGCCAGAGTCACGTTATAACGAAATGGTTAACAACTTCTTAAAACCAGGTTTAAAGGATTTATGTGTTTCAAGAAGTTCTGTTAAGTGGGGAATCCCATTATTAAACGATCCACAACAGACAGTATATGTTTGCATTGATGCTTTAACAAACTATATAAGTGCTTTAGGCCATGGCAGTGATGACGACAGCTTATTCAAGAAATATTGGCCAGCTGATTTACACCTGGTTGGTAAGGAAATTTTCCGTTTCCATACAATTATTTGGCCTATCATGTTAATGGCTTTGGATATCCCTCTTCCTAAGAAAGTATATGGCCATGGTTGGTTAACAATGGGTGGCGGCAAGATTTCTAAATCTAAAGGCAACTACAAAGATCCTAGAGAATTCATCAAGGATTATGGTACAGACACTTTACGTTACTTCTTATTATCAGAAGTTCCATTTGGTTCAGATGGCAACTTCTCTGAAGAATTAATGGTTGAAAGAAGAAATAGTGACTTAGCTAACGTTTTAGGTAACTTAGTAAACAGAACAGTCACAATGACAAACAAATACTTTGGCGGTTCAGTTGTTAAGAATATTAACATCACTGATTTAGACAAAGAAGTAATTGAATACTTAGACAGCATGGCTAAGGATGTTGATGATAAGATTGAAGCACTCAATATGCCAGCAGCATTAAAGGAAATCTTTGCCCGTCTATCAAGATTGAACAAGTACATTGACGAAACAATGCCTTGGGCTCTAGCAAAAGATGAAGCACAGAAAGATCGCTTAAACGATGTTCTCTATACAATCTTGGAAGGCATCAGAATGTGTGCTATTGAGTTGGAATGTGCAATTCCTTCAACTTCCCAGAGAATTTACCAGCAGTTAAATACACCAGATGCTGGTTTCGCCAATATCAAGTATGGTTCAGTTGAAAAGTATACAGTAGTTGAAAAGCCTGAAATTCTGTTTGCTAGAATTGATGAAGAAGCTTTAAAAGCTAAGTTAGAAGCTGAGGCAGCTGAAGCAGCACCAAAGCCAATGGTATACAAACCAGAAATAACTATTGAAGACTTTGAAAAGTTAGATATTAGAGTTGGTACAGTTTTAGAGTGTAAGAAACATCCAAAGGCTGACAAGTTATTGTTGTTCAAGATTAAATGTGGAACAGAGGAAAGACAGATTGTTTCAGGTGTTGCTAAATGGTATAAACCAGAAGACTTAGTTGGCAAAAAGATTACATTCATCGCTAACCTGAAACCGGTCGTTTTAAGAGGCGAAGAATCAAACGGTATGATTTTATCAGCAGCAGATGAAAACGATAACCTTGAAGTTGTTACTATCAATGGTATTGAAGACGGAGCATCAGTTAAGTGATAAATATTGTCTGCGTTGGAAAAATAAAAGAAAAAGCCCTTCAGACTTTAATTAACGAATATGTTAAAAGAATCAGCGGTTATACCAAGATCGAAATTATCGAGGTTGCCGATGAGCCTAATGAGTCTGATAAGGTAAAAGCCATCGAAGCACAAAGAATTCTTAAACAGATTAAGAAGGATAGTTTTGTTATCCTTCTTGATTTAAAGGGTAAACAGCTGGATTCTGTCGCTTTATCAAAGAAGATTGAAGAGATTAACACATATCACTCTTCTAATATTACGTTTGTTATCGGTGGTTCACTTGGGGTTGATCAATCAGTAGTAGACAGGGCTGATTTCTTACTCAAATTATCTGAAATGACATTCCCGCATAACCTTGCAAGATTGATAATTCTTGAGCAGATTTATCGAAGTTATAAAATTTTAAATAACGAAACATATCATAAATAATTTGTGATTATATTGTGATAGTTATCAAATAAAATGTTGTTGTAAGGTAAGTAGTGACAATAATAAGATTATTGAAAACGCCTACAAAATATATTAAAATTGTTATTAAAGAAGAAGTAAGGAGTGTAAGAAAAATATGAAAGATGTAGAAGTATTAGTTATCGACCCAGTAGGCTTACATGCACGTCCAGCAACAGTCGCAGTAAGTGCAGCAAGCAAGTGCAAATGTAAGGTTACAGTTACATTCAAAGAGCGTTCAGTTGATATGAAATCAATCATGGGTGTTATGTCATTAGGTATCCCAACACAGTCAAGAATCGTAATTGCTTGTGATGGTGAAGACGAAGACGCAGCTGTAGCATCAATTGTTGATACATTAAGAGCTCAGAAAGTTATTGAATAATATGTAGATAAATGGAAGAGTAATCTTCCATTTTTTCTTTATGGGGGATTTTGATATGATCGAAGAAAAATATCAGTTATGGTTGAACCATCCACAGATGGATGAAGATTTAAAAGAAGAACTTTTAAACATGGATGAAAATCAGAAGAATGATGCATTCTATACTGATGCCAAATTTGGTACAGCAGGTATGCGCAATCTTTTAGGTGCAGGTACTAACAGATTAAATGTTTATACAGTCAGAAAGGCAACAATTGGTTATGGACGCTGGCTTTTAAGTAACAGTGAACATGTTAAAGTTGCCATCAGTTATGACAACCGTTTTAAATCTGAAGAATTTGCCCGTAATTCAGCCGAGATATTAGCTTCATTAAATATTGAAAGCTACCTTTATGAATCATTGAGAAGCACACCACAGTTAAGTTATACCGTACGTCATTTGCATTGTAATGGCGGTATTATGATTACTGCTTCTCATAATCCAAAAGAATACAACGGCTATAAAGTTTATGATGAAAATGGTTGCCAATTAATTCCAGAATTAGTTCAGGGAGTTATTGATGAAATTGAAAAACTTGGTGATTCATTTGTTGAAAGACCACAGTTAAGTGAACAACAGAAAGCTTTAATTCATATTATTGGTGAAGAAGTCGATAAACCATATATTGAAGATGTTTTATCAATTCAGTTGAACCCACAATTATCGAAAGAAGATTTCCGTATTGTCTTTACTCCTCAACACGGAACATCATATTTACCTGTAAGAACAATATTTGAAAAGCTAGGTTATGATTGTGTTTATGTTGAAGAACAATGCACACCAGATCCTGCTTTCTCAAATACTTTAGTTCCTAACCCAGAAGATCCAAAAGCTTATCAGTTAGCTATCGAGTATGGCAAGAAAGTTGATACAGATATCGTCTTATCTACTGACCCTGATGGCGATAGATTAGGTGTTGCTGTTAGAGATAATGGTGGATATACATTGATGACTGGCAACCAGACTGGTTCAGTATTGTTGGAATATGTTTTCTCCCAAATGCGTCAAAAAGGCATCATGCCAGAAAACCCTGTTATGTTTAATACAGTTGTAACATCGGATTTGGGTGAAATGATTGCTACAAATTATGGTGTTGAAACAGAGAAGACATTAACTGGATTTAAGTATATTGGTGATAAGATTAAAGGCCACGAAATTAATAAGGATAAAAACTTTGTCTTCGGTTATGAAGAAAGTTATGGCTATCTAGTTAAAGAATTTGTCCGTGACAAAGACGCAAACCAGTCATGTCTGTTAATAGCAGAAGCCGCAAACTACTACAAAAAACAGGGAATGACATTATTAGATGTTCTTCACCAGTTATATAAGAAATATGGAACATTCTTAGAAACACAGACATCAATCACTTTACAGGGTGCTGATGGCAGTGAAAAGTTAAAACAATTATTGGCTAAATTAAGAAATGAAGTTCCAACTGAAATCGCTGGTCACAAAGTTGTTAAATATGAAGACTTCGGCACTCAGAAGCGTTACATTGGCGAGGAAGTTGAAGATATCGTCGGTTATGATGTATCTGACGTCTTGAAGTATTTCTTAGATGATGGCAGCTGGATTGCCATAAGACCATCAGGCACAGAACCAAAGTGCAAGTTCTATTATTGTATCAAGGGCTGTTGCCAAAATAATGTTGAAGAAAAAACAAAACAATATTATCAAGCCATTGATGAAATGGTAAAGTAAACAGATAACCGAGTTATTAAACTCGGTTTTTGTATGCTTAAAAAGTAAAATGGTGAAATATTGACAGGTAAATAT
>R27__coassemble_1536_pt1 | contig 10456 bp, 9 predicted proteins | sample R27__metabat2_high_PE_053 | metagenome-assembled genome bin R27 | reverse complement strand
CAATATTCTAAAACCTGCCAAGGCTGGTTAGTATGGAAGTGAATCTTGATTAACTCTTCATCACCAACTACTAATAAACAGTCACCTTCAAAATTTTCGCAGAAATAATCATGGATTTCATCTTCATCCAGATTTTCACCAGCAATAAGTAATTGAGTATCAAATTTATAGTCGATCATTTCTTTTTCTTCCTTTCCACATAATACAATATCAGATAAACAACTTCGACAAGGAAACTTGCCAACATTGTTAAAGTCGAGAATGTCAGAATGTAAATCTGTATCTTATTCAACTGTTTAAATGTTAATAGACCTATTAATGTAACAATTGAAGCTATTACTAAGGTAATTGAGAAAGTCTTTACTCTATCCTTGTAAACAGCCTGTTTATCACTGATGACAGTTTCAACAGACTTCTCTATTTCCACATCACCATCAACTTTTGTCTGTTTAGGTAAGAACACCTTCAACATATATAACTCACTGACCGCAAATACTGCTACACCTACAATAAGGGCAATCCACCATTTAACAAACATGGCCGATACCAACATTGCTAAGGCAACCAGCAATAATCTTTTATCCAAAAGTTCAGCCAGATTGCTGTCTTCCTTATTAATGACATAGGCAATGCCACTTCCTTTTGGGACGTAGATGGTTCTGTTACGGCTGTCCTTATAGATATTTCCTGATACTAAAGTAAGTTTACCAAGATTCTGTTTCATCTTTACTCCTAAATATAGTATCTTTCTACTCTGTCCGCAATCTGGCATACAATTTCATCAACAATTGTTCCAGCCATTTCAGCTAACTGGTTGGCTGTAACACCTTCACCAATTAATGTAGCCAGATCATCAGTTTTGACATCATCAATATCCGTTACATCAACCATCATCTGGTCCATACAGATTCTTCCTACTATTGGTGCCTTCTGGCCATGAATCATAACATAACCTTTATTTGATAAACATCTAGGATATCCATCAGCATATCCAACTGATAATGTGGCAATCTTTCTTGTTCCCTGAGTATGGTAAATATGGCCATAAGAGATGCCCTCACCATTTTCAACATCCTTAACCATTTCAACCTTTGTATACCATGATAATACCGGTTTTCTATCATATCTTTCTGCTGTTTCACCAACATCAAAACCTAATAACATAAAACCAGGTCTGACATAATCATATTTAAACTGTGGGTAGTTTAATATACCACTACTTGCACATAAATGTGTTCTGCCTGTATCCAAGCCTAAATCTTTTACTCTGTTAATGAAAGTATTAAATATCTTTTCCTGTTGTAAAGTATACTGTTTGTCATTTTCATTAAAGCTGTCAGCACGGCATAAATGGGAGAATGTACCATTAACCTGTAAGTAAGGATTGTCATATAAAACTTTTAAGTCTTCATCGCTGCATTCAGGTGATACACCAATTCTGTGCATTCCTGTATCAACCGCAATTTCAATCTTCATCTTAATGTTGTGGTTTTTAGCGAATTCACTCATCTTCTTTGCATCATCAATACATGTGCAGGAAAGAATACAGTCACACTGTCTGGCAATCATCCACATGCTTTCTTCTGTATAAGAAAGAATTAAGATACTGCCTTCAATTCCAGCATCCCTTAACTCAATGGCTTCTGATACAGCCGCAACCGCAAAGTCATTGATACCCTGCTGCTTCATGATTTTAGCTAATTTGATGGCACCATGACCATATAAGTTCGCTTTTAGAATACCGATAATCTTACTTTCACCATTAAGTAGGGCCTGCAGACCCTTTACATTATCGATAAAATTAGAGACATTAATGTCACAATAACAACGGGTTTTCTCCATTTTTATTCTCCCATTGTTGATTCGATTAAATTATCCAGTAGCTCGCTATAGCTCATTCCTTTAGCTTTGAACATAGCTGGATATAATGAATGAGAAGTAAAACCAGGAATCAGGTTAGCTTCATTGAAGATGATTCCCTTTGAACTGTTAAAGAAGTCAACACGTGCCATGACATCACACTGTAAGATTTCGGCAATCTTAACACCTAATCTGTTAACTTCATCTCTCTGCTCTTTATTTAAATTCTTTGCTGGATAATAGATATTTGTCTTATAACCATCATATTTCTCAGCATAGCCATACATTTCTGTTTCAACGATTACTTCGTAAACCTCGCCTGTTTCTGTTTTATTTAGCACACCACAACCTACTTCATTACCATCAATAAACTCTTCATAAAGAATCTTATTGTCATAACTGTATGCATCATCAGAATATTTGACGAATTCTTCGTAGTTATGAATCTTATGAGCACCAAAAGAAGATCCTTCCTTTGTAGGTTTTACATACATTGGTAAGCCAAGTTTTTCTTCAGCTTCCTTAAACATTCTTGGATAGTCTTTATCTTTCTCAATATGGCCAACCATATATTTAGCCATCTTGATACCGGCATTTTCACAAAGGATATGCGTGATTTCCTTATCCATTGCTAATGCACAGCTTGTTAAACTGCATGATACACATTTAATGCCAGCGATATCACAGATACCCTGAACTGTACCATCTTCGCCGAACCTACCATGTAATACTGGGAAAACAACATCAACTTTGTCAATATTACCAGTCTTTAAATTATAGAAACCATGATGGTTTCTGTTAGGGCTTAAAATAACTTCTTCATTATTTGGATTTTCCATCCACTTATCATCATCAAGTTCACTGACTTCACCAGTAAAATGATACCATCTGCCGTCCTTAGTAATTCCGACTAAGTACTTCTGGTATTTCTCATTAAGATTGTTTAATACAGATGCTGTTGACATCAAAGATACTGGATGTTCACTTGACTGACCACCGAATAAAATCGCTACAACTGTACTCATAAACTTTCCTCCAAATCATTTATCAACTGTGTGAAATGAATGCCATTGCTGGCTTTAAACAACATGACACAGTCTTTATCTAAATATTCCTTAAGGATATCTTTAACCTGGTCATTGTTATCAAAGTGGTAACAATCAATACCCTTATCTTTTAGTTTATCATAAAGATGGCTCATCATATCACCAACAAGATATACTTTTTCAAAACAGTTAAAGTCTGCTGCTTCTGCCAATGAAGCATGTAGTTGAGCAGAATGTTCACCCAATTCCAACATATCTCCCAATACCGCAATCTTAATATCATCTGTCTGGTATTCTACAATTGTCTGAATTGCTGCTGAACAACTTAAAGGATTGGAATTGTATGTATCATCAATAATTGTAGCCTTGCCAATATGTCTGAGCTGTAATCTGTGTGGAGTTAATACAACACTGTTTAAACCAGCCTGGATTTCTTCATCAGTTAAACCACAATATCTGCCTACACTGATTGCTGATAAAGCATTTAATACCTGATGCTTTCCTAAAATAGGAAGTGAGAACTGCTTGCCATCAACTTTAAATGTTGTCTGTGAATTAGACATGATAATATCAGTCGCAATTAAGTCAGCACCTTCATCATAGCCATAACCAATGGCCTTATTTTGTAAATTCATTGAAGTCAAAACTTCATTTAAGTGATAAGCCTGATAATTATAGAAACATTGGCCATTACCTAAATGTAAGTTAATCTTACATTTTTCAATGGCAATATTATCCATTGTTTTAAACTGGGCAATATGAGCTGGGCCAATACTGCAGATAACTGTAATATCCGGATTAACCATTTCAACTAAAGGTTCCATTTCATTGAAATCAGAAATACCCATTTCGACAATGTTATAAACTGCTTCATCACCACAATTTAGCAGTGTCATCGGTACACCAATTTCATTATTCTGGTTACCACTTGTTTTATGGCAATTGTACTTACTAGAAATGACGGAATTAATGATATCCTTCGTTGATGTTTTGCCTGAACTTCCTGTAACACCAATGATTTTTACATCACTGTCTTTACGATACTGGCTTGCTAGAGCGGTTAAGGCTTTAACACTGTTTTCAACAACGATGATGTTGCCTGCTGGCTTTTCATTTTCGTTATTTTCTTCCCAAAAGCTGGCTACAGCACCTAAGTTAAAGGCACTTTCAATGTAGTTGTGTCCATCTACTCTTTCACCTTTAATAGGCACAAAAAGATTCCCCGGTTGAATCAGACGGGAATCAAACTGAACACCATGTATTCTTTGATTAGGATCACCTAACAGTTTTCCGTTAACGATTTGTGCGACTTTTTCTAAAGTATAATTGACCATAATAAATATTAAAGATTTCTTTCTTTTATCTTATTAACTATCTGATTACAGTACTTTTCACAGATAGCTTGCGAGGAAGCTTCAACCATAACTCTGACAATTGGCTCAGTACCACTTGTTCTAACTAGTTCTCTACCCTCATCTGCCAGTTTCTCTTCAACTTCTTTACATACAGCCTGGACTTCTTCATCCTTAATGGCCTTTTCTTTATTTTTGACCTCAACATTGATTAATAATTGAGGATAAGTCTTGAAATCAGCTGTTAAGTTCTTCAATGATTTGTTTTCTTCCTTAATAATCTGTAAAAGAAGTAAAGAAGTTAACAAGCCATCGCCTGTTGTTGCCTTATCGGCAACAATGACATGTCCTGACTGTTCGCCACCTAATTTATAATCATTTTCACCCATGCACTGGTAAACATATTTGTCACCAACGGCAGTCTTTTCATAACCGATGCCAACTTTATCCATGGCTTTAAAGAAGCCTAAGTTGGACATAACAGTTACAACAACTTTATTGCCATTTAACATGTCATGTTTCTTTAAGTAACAGCCAATGACATAAATCATCTTATCGCCATCAACAACATTGCCTTCCCCATCAACAGCGATGACTCTATCAGCATCCCCGTCATAGGCAAATCCACAATCATATTGACCAGCCTTAACCTTTTCAACCAGGGCTTCAATATGGGTGCTACCGCAATCTCTATTGATATTCAAACCATTTGGTTTGTCATTAATTACATCTACTGTACAGCCTAATGATCTTAATACCTGAGCTGCAGTCATGATATTTGAGCCATTAGAACAGTCGACACAGACAGTCATACCAGATAAATCTTCAGGGAACTCTTCCTTTAAGTGTTCAATGTATTTGTTTAAACCATCTTTGTAGTCAAAAATCTGACCGATGTCCTCACCTTTCATTAAAGGTAAAGTATCTTCTGCACCATAGATATATTCTTCCATAGCCTTTTCAATGTCACTAGAAAGCTTCTTGCCATCACTGGCAATAACTTTAATACCATTGTCATGATATGGATTATGAGAAGCGGTAATCATAATACCGCAATCAAATTTCTGAGCTGTAACCAAATAGATTAATGATGGTGTTGAACAAACTCCTAATAGGTAAGCGTCACAACCACCAGCAGTTGCTCCAGCTGCCAGGGCCATTTCAAACATACCACCAGAAAGTCTGGTATCTCTACCAATCAGAATGGTTCCCTTAGGGAAGTAATTACCGAGGTATCTGCCAATGCGGTAAGCCATATCGATTGTTAAATTCTCGTTGGCTCTACCTCTGATACCATCCGTACCAAAATGTATTTTCATAAATATTCACCTAGTTAGCAATGATGACGGCAATAGCAGTTCTGCCATCCTGAATTTCGACTTCTACGTAGTCATTTCCGCCTAAAATCTGTAATGGAATTTCCTGTGTTCCTACAGTTACGTTAGACAGGTCGATGATGATAGCGATGTTATCAATCGTAATCTTATCGATATTCTTCTGAGTGCCCTTAACGACTACTGTCATAACAGCATCCTCAGTATTGACTAACTGGTACTTGTAGCTACCTGAAGCATTAGCCCACTGAACCTTAATACCTTCAATGATCTTTGATACCTTAGGTGCCAAAGTGACCTTCATATTAACCTTTGTTACACTCATAGATGTAATACCACCTGGTAAGTCTAATGGTGTAGAAAGTGTTGTGTCTTTCTTAATTGTTGAAATATCTAATGGAATATATACAGCATCGATATTAGCAAGTACGTTGCTTGGCCCATAGATTGTTACTACTGAGTAATCAAGGTCAATTGCCTCTAATGCCATACCTTCATCTAACTGTCCCTTAGGAACAACGATGATAGGAACTTCCTTACTGTTAGAAGTAACCTTAACGGTTGCTGATACAGCAGAAGGAGTAATGTCACAATTAACGATATTACCATTATGGTCATATGCGACAACTGGAGCATTCTTTGTAAAGCTGTCTGTAACATCAGTTACGTCAATCAATGCCTTAACAAAGGCAATTGAATCGATTGTATCCTGGGATGCTCTGATCAATACTTCAGTAGTGTTGAAAGTTGGATCAGACAAGCTATAAATAGATGACATCTTATTTGTATTGATAAACTCATAAGAGATATTACATCTTGCCGTAGTCTTTGGTTTGATTGTTACTGTTACAGTAGGAGTATCCAGAACATTAACAGTTAATCTTGAGTTGAAGTTTGTTGGAGTCAACTTAATTGAATAAGTTCCTTCTGACAAACCAGTTAAGTCAGCTGTAACTGATGAGTTACTCTGTGATTTCTGTAATGTGATATCACTCATATCACCCATGACAATTACATCAACCTTATCAGGAATACCACTTACTTCATACATTAATGAGTTGACAACAACATTTACTGGAATGTCGTTTAATGTAGATGCTTGCGATACACCAATTGCCTTATCTGTGCCAGCATTTACAGACAGATAAAGAATGACAGCTAAAACAAGAGCAAATAACTTAGAGAACTTAGAGTTGAAGACAATCTTGTTTAATGTTTCAGAAATAGATCTGTAAGCATAAACAATAGCGTTCTCTGCATTAGCATAACTTCTAGCTACTCGCTTGCTTCTATTGGCAATCTTTTGTGCCAATTCCAGTTTTTCTTGGGAATTGATGTTGTTCTTTTTAACTTCTTTTGCCATTTACTTTACCTCCTTGCCTTTTTTCTCAGCTGGAGCTGTAATAGTATCTTTTGGAACGGAAATGGTTCTGATTGTGATATTCTTGTTCAGACCACTTTCTTCCAAAGTATTATTGATGATGTTTTTAACTAAAGATACTTCTTCAGTTGGTTTTCCATCGACAACCTTAAATGAAGTTGTCTTGAAATCCTTCATTTCTTTGCCGGTTTCGGAATTGCCGCTAGTGAAAGTAACTTCCTTATCACCGTTATTAATTAATGTTTCAACAGAAACAGAATCATTCTTAACTGATTTACGTGATTCACCCTGAACCTTTTCTTTATTCAAGATTACTCTGTTGAGATATTCACGTAATTTCTTTTCATCCATGTGGATTAAATGTCCGTCCTGAGTAACAGATACTCTACCTGTTTCTTCAGAGACGACAATTGTGAAGGCGTCAGTGATTTCACTGATACCGATAGCAGCTCTATGTCTTGCACCATATTTAGAAGGTAAATCAATTGTTGTTGGAGGGAAATATGCAGATGCGCAAGCCAGTTTATCACCTTGAATTATGATGGCACCATCATGTAATGGTGTTGTAGTCTGGAAAATAGAACAGATTAATTCAGCAGAAACAAGGGAATTCATTCTAATTCCTGTATTTACATAATCAGATAATGAGTTTGACTGTTCCAAAGAAATTAAAGCGCCTGTCTTACTAGCTGATAAGTTAGCAGTTGCCGCAATTAATTCTTCAATTAATCTTTCCTTTTCACTTGATGACAATACCGCGATTCTAGCTAAAGCATTGCTCTTACCAATTCTTTCCAGAATAGATCTTACTTCTGGTTGGAAGATGACAATAATAGCTAAGAAGCCCCAGGAAACAACATTGTTTGCCAACCAGGCAACAGTTGTTAAACCTAACAGTTCAGCAATCGCCTTAATGATGATGATTAAAACAACACCTTGGAAAAGTTGTATTGTCTTTTGTGAATTTCTTACTACCTTGATTAAATAGTTCAGTACTATCCAAACAACGAGGATGTCCACACCTATCTGCAGATAATGGACTATTGATTCATATGTCAGTGAGATATGCACATTTACACCTTCTTTTACATTCTACCTTGCCATTATAACATAAATACTTTATACATTCCAACCCAACCCCGTGTTGCCACAAACCTAACTTTTTAATAAAATGAATATATGGAAATTAATGTTACAAAGGTTCAATACCAAGATAAGGAAATCACACTTATTCCGACTGCACATGTTTCAAAGGACAGCGCATTATTTACAGAAACAGTGATAGACGAAATAAAACCAGACAGTATCTGTATCGAGTTAGATGAAGACAGATACCAGTCAATTACTGACCCTGACAAGTTCAAACAGACTGACATTGTCAAAATAATCAAAGAAAAAAGAGTTGCCATTCTATTAGTCAATCTCATTCTTTCTAATTACCAAAAAAAGCTAGCTGGTAAGTTAGACTCCCAAAGTGGTAATGAGATGCTAGTAGGTATTAATAAGGCACAGCAACTAAATGCTAATCTGGTATTGGCTGACAGAAAAATCCAGACTACCTTTAAACGTGTCTGGGCTAATCAGACCTTTGTTGATAAAGTAAAACTCATTTCTGCCATCGTTGATGCTGCCTTTGATGATGAAGAAATCAGTGAAGAAGATTTATCACAGTTACAACAAAGCGATATGTTAACTTCAGCCTTATCTGAAGTAACAGAAAAATTCCCACATATCGCTGAAGTATTAGTTGAAGAAAGAGATAAATACTTAGCTTATAAAATTAAAAATGCTCCTGGCAAAAACATCGTTGCCATTTTAGGAGCAGCTCATACAATCAATATTCCTAGATACATCCAAGAAGACTACTCCATTGAGCAGTATGATGTCATTCCTGAAAAGAAATTATCCCAAAAGATTGTTAAATGGATTATTCCTGTTGCTGTATTGGTTGCCATTATCTGTGCCTTTAGAATTGACCCTAATGTCGGTCTTAACCAGATTAAATCATGGATTGTCATTAATGGTTCCTTAGCAGCGCTTGGAGCATTGCTAGCTGGCGGAAGTATCATTTCTATTTTGGTTTCCTTTGTTATGGCACCAATCACTTCCCTCAATCCGTTTTTAGCATCAGGTTGGTTTGCTGGATTAGCCGAAGCTAAGATATCTAAGCCTACAGTTGCTGACTTTGAAAGATTATCAGATGACTGTTCTACTCTTAAAGGTTTTAGAACAAATAAAGTATCAAAGATTTTATTAATTGTCATATTGTCAAATGTTGGTAGTACAATCGGATCATTTGTTTCCGGTTTTGATATTATTAAACAATTATTCAACTTATAGGAGGACATGATATGTCAATAACAATGCTCGACTACATTCAAGCAACTGCACCAACCTTAACAGAAAACTTAAACAATTCAAAACAGATTACTCAGACATTAGTAAATGAATATGTTAACAACAACTACAATGGCATTACTATTGTAGCCTGTGGTTCCAGTTATAATGGTTCAATGTGTGCCAGATATTTCTTGATGAAATATTTAAAAGCTGACGTTAATCTAATTAATCCATTTACATTTGTTAATCATGAACACAACTTTGAAAACAAGATGATGGTCTTTGTTTCTCAATCAGGTTGTTCTACTAACACTATTGAATGCCTTAAGTTAATGAAAAATGAAGGAAAAAGAAGTGTTGCATTGGTAGGTAGGGACGATTGTGATATGAAACAGATTGCTGATGTCACAGTTAATTGGATGTGTGGGGAAGAAAAGATTGGGTTTGTTACTAGAGGATTAACTTCCCTAGCCTTCTATTGGATGCTATTTGCTTTAGAGGCTAGCCTTGTTAAAGGATACATTAATCAACAAGAATACAACTCAGCAAAAGAAGAACTGGCAAAAGCCATTGAGCTTAACCACAATTATATTGAAGAAACAATTGATAAGTTCAACTTAAATAAAGAAGCCTTAACAACTTATAAGAGAGTTTATGTATTAGCCAGCGGAGCTTGTTTAGGCGTAGCAAAAGAAGCAGCATTAAAGATATCTGAAACAAGCTGTAAGATGGGATTAGATGTAGAAATAGAAGAATACATTCATGGATACAACTACTCTAGTGACCCTGACTGTTTAACACTTATCATTGATAATGATGGTCATAGTTCTTCTAGAAGAATTATTGATATTGCCAAAGCAAATCCAGCTATTACAGAAAGAACATTTGTCTTAACTGACAGTAATGAAATTGATGAACAACACGCTTTCAGAAGTAACGGCTCAACAAGTTGGGAAGTAATGCCCATCTATAAGTTATCTTGCTTACAAACATTAGCTTACTTAATGGCTGATAATACTAATAAATTTCAACCTTACCCAGGAGTAATTAAATTTAAGGAAGATTCATCGGTAGCCAGCAAGTCCAGATGCAACCTTTACATGGACGTCAAAGAATTCAACAAATAACAAAAAAAACCAGGAG
>R27__coassemble_1443_pt1 | contig 10927 bp, 11 predicted proteins | sample R27__metabat2_high_PE_053 | metagenome-assembled genome bin R27 | reverse complement strand
ATATAATGGCAAATGGTTAAGGAGATGGTCGATTATGAGTCAGTTGGTTATTGAAAATCTGCACGTAAGTGTTGAAGATAAAGAAATTTTAAAGGGTGTTAATTTAACCATCAACACTGGTGAAGTCCATGCTCTTATGGGACCTAATGGTAATGGTAAAAGCACATTATTGATGACAATAATGGGACATCCAAAATATAAAGTTACAGAGGGTAGAGTTCTTCTTGATGGCGAAGATGTTTTAGCAATGTCTGTAGATCAAAGAAGCAAAGCTGGATTATTCTTAGCTTTACAATATCCAAGTGAAATAAATGGTGTTACTAACAGTGATTTCTTAAAGGCAGCAGTAAATGCCCATCAAGATCAGCCTGTTGGCTTATTCAAATTCATCAGAGAGTTAGATACAGCTATTTCTGATTTGAAAATGAGCAGTGACATTGCTCACCGTTTCGTCAATGAGGGATTCTCAGGTGGCGAAAAGAAGAGAAACGAAATCATCCAGATGAAGCTTTTGAAACCTAAGATGGCTTTATTGGATGAAATTGACTCTGGCTTGGACGTTGATGCTATTAAGGTTGTTGCCGATAACATCAATGACTTAGCTGAAAAGTCTCCAATGGGATTGGTTATTGTTTCTCACTACGAAAGATTCTATGAGTTAGTTAAACCAACTCATGCTCATGTTTTAGTTAATGGTAAGATCGTTGAAAGTGGCGATGCTTCATTAGCAAAGAAGATTGATAGCCAGGGTTATGAATGGTTATTAAAGGAAAAGAACATCGTTTTAGAAAAAGAAGATAGCAAACCAGCTGTTTCACTTGGCAGTTGTGCAGTAAATCCAAGAGGAAACAAGTAATGGAAAGAACAGTTATTACAGCATCGCAAACTATTCTAGTCAATTCCACTCAACAAAACAGTTGTGATTTTTGCTTTGGCGTTGAGAAGGATGCTGTTTTAATTATCAGAATTACTGGTGAGGAAAAACTGGCAATCAGTTTTGATGTTGAAGTAACAAACGGTTCAGTTTTTAAGATGCTGGTCATCAATGACAACAACCAGGAAGTTGTTTTACATGACCATTATGATCTTAATGAAAATTGCCAGGCTACTATTGCCTACAGTCAATTAAACAGTTATCCGATTAATGCTGATTCAAATTATCGTTTATTAGGAATTCATGCATCAATTCAGGTATTGACTGTTTCAATAACTGGTTGCAAAAAATTATTCAACCAGACTACAGAACACTTAGCCGGTGAAACTGAAGCCAACATTGATAACTATGGTGTTGTATTGAAAGATGGTTTCTGCAACTTAGTTGTTAAGAACATCATCAATAAGGGTTATCACAATTGTAAGACCCATCAGACTTCACGTTTATTGACATATGATAAATCAGCAACAGGTAAGATTTTGCCAATTCTCTATATCGATGATGATGAAGTAGAAGCATCACATGCCTGTTCATTAGGTCAGCCTGATGAAAGTCAGATTTATTACTTACAATCACGTGGCTTATCTTATAGTGAAGCCTTAAAACTGATTACAATCGGTTACTTATTACCAATTACCAGAATTGTTGACAGTGAAGAGATTAACACAATCTTAAAAGAAGAAATTGAAAGCAAGGTGCAAGTAAATGTTTAATGTTGAAGAGATTAGAAAAGATTTCCCAATGCTAAATGATAAATATATTGATGGTAAACCATTAGTATATCTTGATAATGGCGCAACAACATTTAAACCAAATCAGGTTATCAAAGCTGTTGAGAATTACTACACAAATATTACTGCCAATGCTCATCGTGGTGACTATGCCACTTCTTTAATGGTTGATGAAGCTTTTGAGCATTGCCGTACAACAGTTGGTAAGTTCATTAATTGCCAGGAAAAAGAAGTTGTCTTTACTTCTGGCGCTTCTGGTGCTTTAAACCTGGCTGCTTATGGTTATGGAAATAAGTTTTTAAAAGAAGGAGATATAATTCTTACTAGCGAAGCCGAGCATGCTTCAAACATTCTTCCTTGGTTTAAGGTATCAGAACAGACAGGTGCAACAGTTGAATACATTCCTTTAGATGATGAGGGAAGAATTACAGTAGAAAACTTCAAGAGTGTTATTAACGAAAGAGTAAAGATTGTTGCTTTGGCAATGGTTGGCAACGTTTTAGGATATATTGCTCCTATTAAAGAAATTTGCCAGATAGCTCATGAATATGGAGCAGTTGTCGTTGTTGATGGTGCTCAATCAGTACCACATTTAAAGACAGACGTTAAAGATTTAGATTGCGATTTCTTAGCTTTCTCAGCTCATAAATTATGCGGTCCTACAGGTGTCGGTGTTCTTTATGGCAAATATGAATTATTAGAAAAGATGGATCCATTCATGCTGGGTGGCGGAAGTAATGCCCGTTTTGACATGTGTGGAAACTTAACATTAAAGAATCCGCCTTATAAATTTGAAGCTGGTACTCAACCAATTGAAGGAGTACTTGGAATGGATGCTGCCATTCAATACTTAATGGATATAGGTATGGAAAATATCGCCGCCAGAGAACAGCAGCTTCATAAATATGCTATCGAAAAGATGCAGCAGTTAGATAATTTGGTTATCTACAATCCTAATGGTGATACTGGCATTATTGCCTTCAATGTTAAAAATGTCTTTGCCCAGGATGCGGCAAGTTATTTATCAACACAGGGTGTCTGCTTAAGAAGCGGTAACCATTGTGCTAAGATTTTAGTTAATTTCTTACAGACAGGTGCAACATTAAGATGTTCATTGTATTTCTACAATACAGAAAAAGAAATTGACGCAATGATTGAAGCCTTACAGAATACAACAATTGAAAACTGTATTGGCACAATTTTCTAAAAGGAGGTGTGAGCAATGAGTGAATTATTAAAAGATCCAATGGTTTTAAGAGAAATTATCATGGACCACTACGAGTATCCAAGAAATCATCATTTAAGTGAAGATCAGCATTATCACCAAGCCCACATGGCTTCAGAGTCTTGCATTGATGATATTAAGGTTCAGGCTTTAATTGAAGATGGTGTAATTAAGGATGTTTTATTTGATGGAGTAGCATGTACTATTTCCACAGCTTCAACATCAATTATGACGGAACTGGTCAAAGGTAAGACTGTTGAAGAGGCAAAGGAAATCATTGCCAATTATTACAACATGATTGACCAGAAAGAATATGATGAAGAAATGTTACAGGAAGCTGTAGCATTCAATGGTGTTGGCAAGCAGGCTAACAGAATTAAATGTGCAACTATTGGTTGGCATGGTTTAGAGCAGTGTATTGATGAGAGTGAAGTAAAAGATGAGCAGTAATAACAAGGAATTATTTGAAACTCAAGACCAGTATAAATATGGATTTAAGGATGAGGACACATCTATTTTTAACACTGGTAAAGGCTTAAATAGAGACACTGTCATTACCATCAGTAAAATCAAGGAAGAACCTGATTGGGTTTTAGATTTCCGTTTAAAAGCTTATGAAGCTTTTGAAAAGATGGAAATGCCAACTTGGGGACCTGATTTAAGCGAAATTAATTTTGATGATTATACTTACTACATCCGTAATACTGATAAAAAATCATCAGACTGGGCAGAAGTACCAGAAACAATCAAAAATACTTTTGACAAGTTAGGTATTCCAGAATCTGAACAAAAGTTTCTGGCTGGTGTATCAACTCAATATGAGTCAGAAGTTGTTTATCACAACATGTTACAGGAAGTACAGGATAAAGGCGTTATCTTCTTAGATACAGATAGTGCCATTAAGTATTGCCCGGAAATTGTTAAAAAGTATTTAGGAAAGATTGTTCCATATGCTGATAACAAATTCTCAGCTTTAAACAGTGCGGTATTCTCAGGTGGTAGTTTCATTTATGTTCCAGCCGGTGTAACACTGGAAAAACCATTACAGTCTTATTTCCGTATCAATTCGGAAAGAATGGGACAGTTTGAAAGAACATTGATTATTGTTGAAGAAGGTGCAAACCTTCATTATGTTGAAGGCTGTACAGCTCCTATTTATAATCAGGATTCATTACATGCAGCTGTTGTTGAAATCTATGTTCACAAAAATGCGAAATGTCGTTATACAACAGTGCAGAACTGGTCAACAAATATTCTTAACTTGACAACAAAGAGAGCTAAAGTATACGAAAATGGTTTAATGGAATGGATCGATGGCAACATTGGTTCACGCATCACCATGAAATATCCAGCTTGTATCTTAGCTGAAGAGTATGCTAAAGGTATGACTGTTACGGTTGCTGTTGCCGGAAAGGGACAGGTTCAGGATACAGGAGCAAGAATGGTTCATTTAGCACCAAATACTTCTAGCAGTATCATTTCCAAGAGTATTGCCCGTAGAGGTGGAGTAGCCAACTACCGTGGCTGGACTTATCAGTCAGATAAGGCCGATAATGCCAAGACAAAGATTCAGTGTGACACACTGATCATTGATGAAAAGAGTAAGAGTGATACTATTCCATCTAACATGGTTAAAAATGACAACTCAACATTGGAGCATGAGGCTACAGTTTCGAAGATTTCTGATGAACAGTTATTCTACTTAATGAGTAGAGGCTTATCAGAATCCCAAGCTACACAGATGATTGTTATGGGCTTCTTGGAGCCATTTACAAAGGAACTTCCAGTTGAATATGCGGTTGAACTTAACCAATTATTAAAGATTGATATGGAAGGATCAGTCGGCTAAAAAAATAAGTCGGGAATTTCCCGACTTTTATTTTTCATAGTTTTTACCTTGCCAATAATCCATTTCAGCCATCTTTTTGTCGATATCATTTATGACACTGACTTTTTTTAATGTCCATTGTGGTTCAATCAATACTTCCTTAAGAGCATCACCAGTTAATCTTTCAATGATGATATCTTCCCTTAAGTATGTTAATTGTTCAGCGACTATTTCAACATATTGTTCCTTAGTTAATAGTTCAAATGGTTTTTGTAAATAATTATTTCCCAATACAGTGTCTTTACAGACATGTAACATATGGAATTTAACGGCATCAATGTCCATTTTACCGACTTCTTTTGCGGTTTGAATCATCATTTCTTTGTTTTCCGTAGGCCAGCCATTAATTAAGTGAACAGAAATTTTAATATCAGTTTTAGCTAACTTCTCAACACAATCGCAGAAACTTTGATAATCATGGCCTCTATTCATTTCTTTTAATGTTTGATCATGAATTGATTGTAATCCCAATTCCACCCAGATCGGTTTTATGCTGGTCAATGATTGTAAGTAAGCGATTTTTTCATCATCAAGACAGTCTGATCTTGTCGCAATTACTAATCCTTTTACATTTTCATCATCAATAAATGGCTGATAAGCTTCTATCATTTTCTCAATTGGACCATAAGTGTTGGAATATGACTGGAAATAAACCATTGGTACACCATCAGGCCATTTGTTGTCGAAAATCTGTTTTCTTTGCAGATATTGTTTCATTAAATCTGTTCCAGATATTTGTGGGAAACCATTAGAACCCTGATAACAGAACACACAACCGCTTTTTGATAATAAACCATCTCTGTTTGGACATGAAAAACCGGCATCTACAGGGACTTTGTAAAGCTTTTTACCGTAGGTACTCTTGCCATAATAATACCAAGTTAAATATCTTTTATTGTCATCGGAATAAGGAAATGGGTTTTTCATGCCTTAATTATAATTCAATTATTATTAACATAATAGTTCAGTCTTGAAATTGAAAGGGTAAATACTTAAAATAGTTATAGCGCTGATTAGAAATAGTAAGCCGAAAGTTGCTTTTCAGAAAGCCGGTGGGTGATGCGAACCGGTATCGACTGACGCTGAACTCACTCTATGAGCTAATGTAAGACGGCATTAACGTCAATTAAGTGGACACATTGTCAACTAAGGTGGTACCGCCCTTAACAGGGTCCTTAGAGTAGCACCTTTTATTTTTGGGAAGGAGAACTTTTATGAGTTACAATCACGACGCTGTAGAACCAAAATGGAGAAAGTATTGGGAAGACAATCATGTTTTCAAAACTAATGTATGGGATTTTTCAAAGCCTAAATTCTATGCACTGGATATGTTCCCATATCCTTCAGGACATGGTTTACATGTAGGACATCCAGAAGGATATACAGCAACAGACATTATTTCAAGAAAAAAGAGAATGGAAGGATACAACGTACTGCATCCAATGGGATTTGACTCATTCGGACTTCCTGCTGAGCAGTATGCTATTTCAACAGGCAATCATCCAGCTGGATTTACAGCTGATAATATTGCTACATTCACCGGTCAGTTAAAGAACTTAGGTTTCTCATTTGACTGGGAAAGACAGGTTTCAACTTGTGATCCTGATTACTATAAGTGGACTCAGTTCATTTTCAAACTGTTATTTGAAGAAGGTTTAGCAAAACAGATTGAAATGCCTGTTAACTGGTGTGAAGAATTAGGCTGCGTTCTGTCAAATGATGAAGTTATTGATGGAAAGAGTGAAAGAGGTGGATACCCAGTTGTCAGAAAGAACATGAAACAGTGGGTTATCGATATTGTAAAGTATGCTGAAAGATTACTGGATGGCTTAAATGATATTGATTGGCCAGAATCAACTAAAGATATTCAGAGAAACTGGATTGGTAAGTCAATTGGTGCCCATGTAATCTTTAAGGTTGATGGACATGATGAGCAGTTCACAGTTTTCACAACTAGATGTGACACATTATTTGGTGCAACATACTGTGTACTAGCTCCAGAACATAAATTAGTAGATAAGATTACAACAGATGAATGCAGAGCTGCAGTTGAAGAATACAAGAAAGTCTGTGCTACTAAGTCTGATATGGAAAGAACAGAACTGAATAAGGATAAAACTGGTGTTTTCACTGGTGCTTATGCTATTAACCCAGTTAACGAAAAGAAGATTCCTATTTGGATTTCTGACTACGTATTAGCATCTTATGGTACAGGTGCTATCATGGCTGTTCCTGCTCATGATACAAGAGACTATGAATTCGCTAAGAAGTTTGGCATTGACATCATCCAGGTATTAGAGGGTGGAGACATCGAAAAAGAAGCTTGGACTGAAGATGGCTTACATATCAACAGTGGTTTCATCAATGGTATGAACAAGGAAGATGCTATCAATACAATGATTGATTGGTTAACTGAACATCATTGTGGTGAAAAGAAAGTTAACTACAAGTTAAGAGAATGGATCTTCGCAAGACAGAGATATTGGGGTGAACCAATTCCAATCATCCATATGGAAGATGGCGAACAGGTTGTATTAAGTGAAGATCAGTTACCATTAATCCTGCCAGAATTAGACAACTATGCTCCAGCAAAAGGTGGTGCTTCACCATTGGATAGAGCTGAAGATTGGGTAAATGTTGAGGTAAATGGCAAAAAAGGTAAAAGAGAAACATCCACAATGCCAGGTTCTGCTGGCAGTAGCTGGTACTTCTTAAGATACATTGACCCACATAATGATAAGGCAATTGCTGACCCTGAGTTAATCAAACACTGGATGCCAGTTGACTTATATGTTGGTGGTCCAGAACACGCTGTAGGACACTTATTATACGCTCGTATGTGGAATAACTTCTTATACGATAAAGGATATGTATTTGTTAAAGAACCATTCCAGAAGTTAGTTCATCAGGGTATGATTTTAGGCGCTAACAACATTAAGATGGGTAAACGTTTCCCTGAATTCATTGTTGACCCTAATGATATTGTCAGAGATTATGGTGCTGATACATTAAGACTGTATGAAATGTTTATGGGCCCATTAGAGGCTAGTAAACCTTGGAGTGAGGCTGGTGTAGAAGGTGCTAGAAGATGGATTGAAAGAGTATGGCGTCTGTTTATGGAAACAGATAATAAGATTACTGAAGATCCAACTCCAGAATTAGATTATGTTTATAACTTTACAGTTAAGAAAGTTACTGATGACATTGATTCATTGAATTTCAATACTGCTATTTCACAAATGATGATTTTCATCAATGAATGTTACAAGGTTGATAAGGTTAATAGAGACATGGCAATTAACTTCATCAAGTTATTAAGCCCTATTGCACCTCATGTCTGCGAAGAGATGTTCAATCATTACACAGGCAAGGCTACATTAGCATATGAATCTTGGCCAACATATGATGAAAGCAAGCTGGTTGTCAGTGAAGTTGAAATCGCTGTTCAGGTTAATGGTAAGATGAGAGGTAAGGTTAACATTGCTAAAGACAGCAGCCAGGATGAGGTATTAGAAGCAGCTAAGCAGATTCCAGCTGTAGCATCTCAATTGGAAGGCAAGACTGTCAGAAAGGTTATCTACGTTGCTAACAAGTTATTGAACGTTGTAGCAAACTAGACAAAAATATGAAAGAGTTTGTAATGGACTTACATACCCATACGATTGCTTCTGGGCATGCGTATGGAACAATCAGAGAGAATGCGCAAGCCGCAGCTGATAGAAAATTGCAGATACTAGGAATAACTGAGCATGGCCCAGGTATTCCTGGAACTTGCGATGAGTTTTACTTTTGCAATTTACGTAGCATTCCTCGAGTTTTAAACGGTGTGGAAGTGTACTTTGGCGTTGAAGCCAATGTCGATAATGATGGGAACATCTTATTGAATGAAAGATGGCTGAAACGTTTGGATTATGCCATTGTCGGAATTCATTCCTTTACTTTTGAAAACAGAGGAAGGGAAGAGAATACTGATGCCTTAATTAAAACAATGCAGCATCCAAAGGTACATATCATATCTCATCCTGATGATGATCATATGCCGTTAAACTATGAAAGATTAGTTAAGGCAGCCAAAGAGAACCATGTAGCATTAGAGTTAAATAACTCATCACTACACAAACCACAGTCACGTTTAAACTGCTACGATAATTATCGTATGATGTTGAAACTGGCAATGGACTATGGTACTTATATTGTTGTTGATTCTGATGCCCATGACCCAAGTGCTGTAGGTAATTTTGATCTAGCAATTCCATTACTTGAAGAAGTAGGGTTTGATGAGAGTTTATTGACCAACAATGATCCGCAGAAGTTTTACGAACTGATAAGTTCAAAATAAGGAATATTTATCCGTGAAAAATTGCTTAAATAAACATAAAAAAAGCGGGTAAATATTTAGTTAAAAAAGTGCTTATTTATAGGCAAAAAAACATTGACATAATGATAAATTATTGTTAATATTAATGAGCAAAAGAAATGTGGAAAGAAGAAGCACCCATTCTCACCTGATGTTCACAGAGCATAGGTAAACAGCTACGAATCAGTTACGATTGATTTTTAGTGGGTGCATGCCCACTTTTCTTTTATGAGAAAGAGGTGAGTAACATCAGTAAGAAGTATAGTGGTTCTGACGACTTAGTCAATGAAAACATCCGTTTTAAGGAAGTTCTGGTTATTGGACCTGAAGGTGAAGCTTTAGGAACAATGAATCGTATCGATGCAATTAACAAGGCTTATGATTACGAATTAGACTTGGTATGCGTAGCTCCAAAGGCAACTCCACCAGTTTGTAAGATTCTGGATTATGGAAAGTATCGCTATGAACAGCAGAAGAAAGCTAAGGAAGCTAAAAAGAATCAGCATGTCACAGAGGTAAAGCCATTAAGATTGTCACCTGTTATTGACACTAATGACTTTAACACTAAGGTTAAGCAGGCTAAAGGCTGGCTTGAAGAAGGAAACAAAGTCAGACTTGATATGCGTTTCAGAGGAAGAATGATGACCAGACAGGATGTAGGTCTAAAAATCATGAACAGCTTTATTGCTGAGGTTGCCGATGTAGGCAGTGTTGACAAACAGCCAGCTCTGGAAAGAAACATTATGTCCTGCGTCATTTCGCCAATTAAGAAGTAAGGAAAGAAGAGGAAAAGTCAGTTATGCCAAAGATGAAGACAAAGAGAGCTCTTGCAAAGAGAGTCAAGATTACAGGCACTGGTAAGATGAAGATTAAGCATGCTTACACTAGCCATTTAGCTCCAAGAAAAACACACAAACAGAAAGTTCATTTAAGAAAAGCTGGAATCGTTTCACCAAGCGATTACAAACGTGTTAAGAACTTGATTCAGGGTTAGGAGGATTTGAAAAATGCCAAGAGTTAAAACAGGACCTGTTACACGCAGACGTCATAAAAGAGTATTAAAGTTAGCTAAGGGCTATTTCGGCTCTAAACATGCTCTGTACAAAACAGCTAATGAGCAGGTAATGCATTCATTAAAGTATGCTTACAGAGATAGAAAACAGTTAAAACGCGAAATGCGTAAGTTATGGATTGCTAGAATTAACGCTGCTGCACGTATGAATGATATTAACTATTCAAACTTAATGCACGGTTTAAAACTTGCTAAGATCGACATCAACAGAAAGATGCTTAGTGAAATTGCTATTCATGACCCTAAGACTTTCACAGCTTTAGTTGCAAAGGCTAAGAAAGCTTTAGAAAAAGAAGCTAAGTAATTAGAATACAAGAATTAAGTGGGATGAAAATCTCACTTTTTTTTGAATTTATTTTTAATACGCAAGATGCGTATGAAAATATTGTAAAATATACGCAATATGCGTATAATGTAGTTGGAGAGGTGCATATGAAATTCATTTTTAATAAAACTATAAAAGGGTCCGACATAAAAAGGTTTAGAGACAGTAACAATCTTACCGTTTTTGATATGGCTGAATTATTATCTATATCCAATAGAACCTTGGAAAGATGGGAGTATTCAGACAGTACAATAAAGGGACCAGCATGTGTTTTACTCAGATTACTAAATGATGATACAAGCATAATTGAAAAATATAGGATTGAGAAAAAAACATATCCATTAAGGCTTATATATTATTGTGGAAATGAAATTTCAACAATTATTGATGTAAAT
>R27__coassemble_1413_pt1 | contig 11077 bp, 12 predicted proteins | sample R27__metabat2_high_PE_053 | metagenome-assembled genome bin R27 | reverse complement strand
ATAAGAATTTTGGAAATCAACTCTTCCCATTTTTCTGATAGCACCAGCATTAAAAAGAACACTTTCATTAAGTGTCGTTTTGCCTGCATCAACATGTGCTACCATTCCCACAACAAGCTGTTTCATAGAAAAATTATACTATATCCTACAAAAAAGAAACTTTGTATTTAAATTAAAATTAAGGATAAACAAAAAAGGGACATTAATTATAAAGCCCCTTTCATTGTTTTACCTATTCAATTTGGATATCAACGATTAATCGTAAACAATACAGTTTTTAATTACATCACCAGCTGCATGTTCAAGAATTGCTTTTTCCAAATCGTCAATTCTATATTCGTTTTGTACGAAATCATCAGCTGAAATAACACCCATTTTTAACATTTCAAACGCATCAGCAACATATCTAGGTGTAGTATGGAAGACGCCCTTGATTGTAATCTGTGAATAATGCATTAAAACTGCATCAACATTCAATACACTTCCTGATTTAGTTCCGCCAAACACAAGAACAAATCCGCCTTTTCTTGCCATCTTAATTGATGTTTCCCAAATCTGAATTAAACCTGTTGCTTCAATAACAATGTCTGCGCCTCTTTCACCATCAGTGAATGAACGTACATACTTAACAGTATCTTCAACGCCTGTCAAATTTAATGTTTTCCATACGCCCATCTTTCTTGCAACTTCAAGTCTGTTCTCTTTAAGATCAGTAACAATAACCCTTGCTCCTTTTAAAACTGCAAGCTTTGCAAACATTAAACCAATTGGGCCAGCACCATTAATTACCACAGTATCTCCTAATTCAATTGGACAGTTTTCAATGCCGTATACTGCACAAGAGAATGGTTCTAACAATGATGCAGTTTTGAAATCCATATCATCTGGCATTAAGAACATATTTTGACGAACAATTTCTTCTGGTACCAATGTATATTCCGCATATGATCCACGGTTGAATACAGGATGTTCACACATTGAATGTAATCCTTTTTTGCAATAGTAGCACTCATTACATGGTGCTGAGTTATGTGTTGCAATTCTATCTCCAACTTTAAACTTTGTTACATCTGGACCAACTTCCACGATAATTCCAGAAAATTCATGTCCATATGGGTGAGGAGGTTTTACAAGTGGATAGCCACGTTTATAGTTCTTAACATCTGTTCCACAAGTCGTAGAAATGACATTTTTAACAAGAACCTCGCCGCCCTTTGGAGTAGGTATATCTACTTCTTCAATTCTGATTTCTTGTTGGTTCCACAGAACCGCTCTTTTCATTTTTCCTTCCATTGTTTCTTTTCCTTTATTATGCTAAAATTTTGTCATATTGAGGTTTAAGTATGAATAGTATGATAAAATACATTTTTATTTCTGTTATACTGCTTTTTATGGCATTTCTTTCAAAATTCAGTGATGATACAACATTATTCATCATGTTTATCATGTGCAGTATTGGTGCTTTAATAATAGGTCTATCAAAACTGAAGAAATAAATTTTATAGGTATCTTAACATCTTATCTACTATTTTGTAAGTTACAGTGTCTTTTCTGTCGCTCGCTTTTTCTAGTGCCCATTTAACTGCATCAAGATCGTCATCAATTTGAATCAATTGAAAAGCAACAGCTTTTGCTCCATCAAAGTCTTCGTTATAAATACACTGTACTAATTCTTCTTTTTTATCCATAACGTCTCCTTTTTATTTTCATTTATCATAGACGGAAAGAAACTTTCCGTCTATTCTTTGTTATTGGTCAATACGCTTCCAAGTATTCTTTAGAGGTTCGCCCTTGCAGTAAGCAATAATATCGCCTGTTACAATTTCGGACTGATGACGTGGAATATCCATTACTTGTGCGCCAATATGCGGAGTTAATAGAACATTATCCATCTTTAAGAACGGATGATTTCCAGGAATTGGTTCAATCCAGCATACATCAGCAGCGAAGCCAGCAATAATACCCTCTTGTAATGCATCAATTAAATCTTTCTGATTTACTACAGATGCTCTTGCAGTATTTACTAGATATGCCTCTTTCTTCATCTGTTTAAACCATGACATATCAACTGAATTTCTTGTTTCAGGAGTAACTGGTAAATGAATACTTACAAAATCAACTGTTGATAATAAATCTTCTAATTTTGAAGGAATAGCACCATACTCAGAAATTTGTTCATCTGTAAGGAATGGATCATAAGCATAGACTTTCATATCAAAGCCATATTTAGCTATATGACATACTTTCTTACCAATTGCACCAAATCCTACAATACCAATTGATCTGTTGTTAAGTTCAAATGCCATTGGAAGATGTGAGTAAATTCTACTTCCATCTTTCAAAATCCAGTTAACATCTTTTCTATCTGGGATAGTGAAATAATCATCCATTGGATCACCAGCAAATTCACCATTTTTAATGCCATTTGAAGCTAGTGCGATATTCCTTGTCAATCCTAAAATAAGTCCAAAGACCATCTCAGCAACAGCTTGTGCATTTCTTCCAGGAGAATATACTAATGGTATTTCCATATCATGAATGGTTTTCCATGGGCAGTTAACAGGTGTGCCACGTGTACAAACTAATAACTTAAGTCCTGTTTCTTTCCATCTTTTTAAACAAGTATCAGTAACATCTTGCAATGAGAAGATTATGATTTCATGATTTGCGTATTCTTCAATCATTGCATCGTCAAAAATTCTAGATCCACCATTCTCTGGGCATACAGCGTAATCAATGTCACAATATTCCTTGATTAAATCTTGGCATTCCTGTGTAAGATTAGCTGCAAGTAATAATTTCTTTTTTTCCATTTTTAGCCTATTTTTTCTTCTGTGCAGCTGCAAAGTCTGCTAATACCTGATTCCACTCAGGAATTGGATTAGTTTCACCAATTGTCTTTGCAATCTCTACTGTCTTAACTGTTGCTTCAAGTGCTTCCATCCATCCTTCTGCAAGTTCAAGTGTAGCACCTACAGATACAGCACCATGATTGCCTAATAAGCATACTGGTCTTCCATCTAATGCTTCTTCAATACCATCAGCAATATGAGTAGTGCCAGCAGTTCCGTAAGGAAGGCATTTAACCTCGCCCTTTACAGCTTTGAATAAGTTTACACAATCATACTTGATAGATTTGCCCAAAATTGCGTAAGCAGTCAAATATGTTGCATGTGAATGTACAACTGCATTACAATCTGGTCTAGCTAATAAAGCTGCCTTATGCAATCTATATTCACTTGAAGCCTTTTTACCGCTAATCTGCTCTTCTGTTTCAAAATTTAAAACCGCTACATCTTCTTCTTTCAAATCAAGCTTTCTTGTTCTTGATGGAGTGATGTACAGAAGGCCATTTTCTCTATCTAAAATAGAAATATTACCTTCAATTGTGTTTACTAAGCCTTTTTCTTCGCAAATATGCGCATAATAACATACTTCTTTTCTGTAATCCATTTTCTTATCCTTTCATATTATTTTCATAATTTCTATCAATTTCTTTTGCTCGAGTAACATAAACACGTATGTCTTTTATATGTTTAATTATTCTTGAGCCCTGTTCTGGCCAATTCTTCTCATCTTTTTCATATTCAAGAAACCTTTCGGCTTCCTTCTCTAAAGTGCCAATAAGTTGATGTCTAGTTTCTTCATCATCGCATTCTTTTACTTTAGCTAAAACATCATCAATCATTTTATTTGATTCTTCAATCATATCTATCATTTTTACAGTAATATCTTGCATCTTTTTGTTATGAAGATAGATGTAAAATATTACAGCAATTCCCAAAATGATCCAAATAATTGAAGGTACAATCCCCATTGTTTTTCCGTCAAAAATTTTCATGCTAATAATTCTCCTTGCAGTAATCTTCGACTTTTGTTTTGATCTGCAGACGTCTATTTAAATCCACATAATCATTATTAATAAAGAATGAAAGCAATTTCTTCTTTTGATTTTCATCTTTATATTTAATGAAGAGATACGTGACTGTTTTATCTTTTCTCGATTTCTGAGTAATCGTTTTATTATCAATATTTGTGTAATAATACTCACCAATGGCACCAAGTGTATCATACAAATTCGTTTGAGAAATCTCTTTTATCTTATCAAGTGACAGCATTTCAACATCAACTATTTTCTTTTTTTCAATTGAAAAAGACAAACTTAAATTTTCAACATTTTCACCTGTTAAAATCATTATTTCTTTTCCTTTGAATAACAACTCACATAATTGTTCTTGCTTAATGACATCATTTCCCTCATAGCAGATTCCAATTATACCACACTGAGCCGAATGAGCATCTAGGTGACCTTTTGTAATCGTTTCTTCCTTTTTCATCAAATATCTGTCATATAAAGCCAGTGGCAATAACACTAGTAATCCAAATAAAATTGTGTAAATTCCACGAAACAGCATTGCAATAAATACTAAAACAATGCATAAAATACCAATAATTTTCGTTAACTTAACCGCTGTCATAATAAGCACCTATTTCTATAAAGCCATTTTGTAAATATCGATAATATTTTGTTTGTTACTTGTTCTAGGATTGACTTTCACATTACCTGACTTTAATGCATCATCAGCAAGAATTGATAGCTTATCTTCTTGCACTCCAACATCAGATAGCTTACAAGGAATGTCAAAATCCTCTAACATTGTATAAATTTCTTCATACAACATTTCATTTACAAAATAATCTTCTTTATTTCCTTTATTTTTCTTAATGTAGTTGTAGATTTTTTCGTATTTATCGTCTGCAGCCAATTCATTATATTTTAGAACTGCTGGTAATAAAATTGCGTTTGCAACTCCGTGTGCAACCCCAAAATGTCCTGATACTGGATGAGACATTGCATGTACATTTCCCAATGATGCATTTGAGAATGCCAACCCTGCAAGAGTAGATCCGAGCAACATATTACTTGCTGCTTCAACATTGCTTCTATCTGCGACAAATTTTCTAATATTTGCTCCTAATAATTCCATAGCTTTCTCGGACATAGCTTCACTATATACATTGTTATTCTTTGAAATATATGATTCTATTGCATGGACAAGAGCATCAACGCCAGTAGAAGCGGCAACAAAAGGTGGTAACCCTGTAATCATTTCCGGATCTAATAAAGATATCTTAGGAAGAATTCTTAATGATTGAACACCAAACTTCCAATTATTTTCAACATTAGTAAATACAGCTGCTCTTGTAACTTCACTTCCTGTACCAGCTGTTGTTGGGATAGCAATTATTGGGGTAGTTGGACCAGGTACATGATTAGGCCCTTCATAGTCCATAATTGTTCCACCATAAGATGCTAAAATTGCAACTCCTTTTGCAGTATCCATTGAAGATCCACCGCCTAAAGCAATAATACAATCTGCACCAGATTCTTTGAATTGTTTTGTAGCTTCGTCTACTACAACATTAGTTGGATTAGGAACAACATCTAAAAAAGATACACAACTTGCTTTAGATTTATTTATGACATCAATAATTCTTTGAACTAATCCAGCTTTTTCGAGCCCTCTATCTGAAACTAAAAATACCTTATTGATATTTTCCTCATCGACAATGTTTGCTAATTCGTTGACAATTCCAACGCCAAATCTAATATCTTGAGGAATCGTAAAAGAAAAGTTTTTCATTTTTTGTCTCCTGTTATAAATACAGCCCTATACTTAACTGCATAGGGCTTTATAAATTTAAAAGTTAAATTTTATTCTGCAGCTTCAGCAGCTTTTGCTTTGTAACCAGTAGCCTGTCTTTCTAAGTATTCATCAACTGCAGGCTTGTTCTTCTTATAAAGAATTGCAAGTACGAAGTACAGAGCAGTTTCAAGTGCAGCAAATAAATAGTTGCCCTTAGAGAATGCATAGTAAATAGCAAACATACCAGGCATAGCAGCGATACCACCACATACTAAGTCAGCGCCTTCCCATGACATACCTACACCATTAACCATTTCAGTGAATAGAGGTGCGTTATATGTACAAATGTACAGAGAAATTGCAGCGTATACAGCGTGTGATAACATTGCTTTCAAAATGTTTCCATCTCCTAACAGGATTGGAACTTCACATCTATATGCTAATGAAGTTAATGACATGATAGGAAGAACAATGTTGCCAGGTAAGAAGAATGCTTCGATTAAGTAAACTGGAATTGATAATAAGCCAGCTGTTAATGTTGCTGATTCACCATAACCTAATGCGTCGTTTACAGCAATATAAACTTCTCTGCTCTTTCCTGATTTCTTAACCATCTTCTTAGAAGCATCTGTGAGTGCTGTGAATGCACCTGCGAAGATTGAACCAACCTTAGGGAAGATTGCCATTGTAGCAGCTGTTGCAATTGCGAACTGCATAATCTGAGCCCATGCTTCTAATTCTCCAAGATGTTTGAACTTACCTACAACACCAACTAAAACACCGACGATGAAACCGATTGCCATTGGATCACCAAGGAATCCGAGTTTCTTCTGGATTGCATCTGGACGGAAATTAACTCTGTCAATGTGTAATTTGTTCCATAACCAGTCTAATGCCATAAAAATTGGAACGTTTGAAATGTGGTGAGCAGCAACCATTGCTGTTCCAGGATAACCATAATAAGTTGCCCATCTCTTCTGAACTACTTCTGCGAATAATGATACATACAGAACCTGTAATAACATACACCAGAATGCTAACAACATACTACCAGTTAACTGATATACGAAAGTTCCCCAAATGATGTAAGAATAGTTATTCCATAAGTCTGTAGGAATGAATACTGGTGTCCATCCAATGAAGAAAATTAAGAACTGGAATGCTAATCCAATACCAATGAATAACATACATACTGTTCTTGAATATGATACAGCAGCTGTGTATTGCCATCCTAAGTCCATAGCTTCCAACTGGAATCCAGTATCAGCAGCGAATGTAGCCATAACTTTTGTTAAGTAAGGAGAATAACCGCCAGTAACGAAGTTGAATCCAATAAGACCAACACCGCATGTTAATGCAGAAATTACAGCCTTCTTAACAGGAGTTTTAAGAATTAAAGCGACTACAAACAGCATGATTGGAACGAATACTACGTTTCCAAATAAATCAAGAATAGTTTTTAAAGTCTCCATAAATTTTGTTATTAAACCCTTGTTTAATAAGCCCCTTTCTTTTTGATCTCGCCTTATACACAAGTCAACAAATTGAGATCAGAGTTCATCGACTTGTTTTGCGATTTTACAACCGCCTCCTATTATCCCCATTGACAAGGATAACAATATGAATCACAAGGTAAAAAATTATTTAGCTCTTGCAATTTCCAAAACCTTTTCAATTACTTCATCATCACCAATTCCAATTAAGATTCCAACTGAATTGATACAAGGTATATCTGGGAAATCTTCCTGTTTTACTGGTGAAGCATGACAAATCATATCCCAATGTCCCTGAGCTAGTAAATTAGGAATTTCTCCATTTGTGCATTCTCTGAAAACACATGAGAATCCTTCATTTTCTAGTTCTTCTATTAACCTATCTGCTAAGAATTTTGAACTAATGGTACCTGATCCACATACAGTAATTATTTTTACTTCTTTTGCCATATAAATACTCCTTTCTTTTTATTAAAAGTTACTTTTCTTCATCCTCTAAGAATGACAGCAACTCTAAAGTTCTTTTCTTATCTCTACATTTATATATTTCGTCAATTAATTCATCATTTTGAACTAAATCTACAATTTTTCTCAAAAGTGTCAATTGGCTATCTGGTTCCTTAATTACTAATGGTATAATCACTTCTGCTTTTACCCACTGATCAGTTGAACCCATCATTAAGAAGTCTACTGGTTCTTTAGGGATTAAAACACAAATTGCCTGTTTGTTAACAAGTGTAGGGTTAGTATGTGGAATTGCAATACCCCTTCCTGTTGCGATTAATCCTGTTGAGAATTCTTTTTCTCTTTCAACAACCATGTCGGCATATCCTTCTTCGACAAATCCGTTTTTTAGTAAAAGATCTGCATTATACCTAATTGCCTCTTCAGAAGTTTTGACATCAACGTCATAACTTATCAATTCTTCATATAAAATTTTCATATTTTATTCCTCTACCCTTTTATTTTACCGATTGTTTTTTCAAATAAAAAGCTTAACTGTGTTCCTTTTTTTTGAAACCACTTACACCGATTAAACATAACTTTATTTGTTTTAAACTAATAGATTTTGTATACGAGTTATGTAAGTTTCCAAACAGGAAGCGTTCTTTTGGTGAATTATCAAACATATTTGATGTTTCGACAAGAACAATACGAAACAGATGTAGTGAGCTCGAATACATTGCTAATTCATGTGGCTTAGGAAAGATATTAGAATACACTACTGGCGGAGTGTCTTTTATAGGCAGTAGTGATTCCATTAACGCCATCATTGAGAAAATGCAATATGACGTCTACTTGAGTGCAGAAGAAAGAATAGTAATAATAATATTAATGCTGTTAACGGCAGATAGTTTTGTCTCAATTCAAGATATTTCAAATTCATTATTCATAAGTAAATCAACCATTTTGAATGATATGACAAAAGTCAGAACATATTTCGAACAGTATCAGATTGAGATTGCTTCAACATCAAAAGGATATTCGCTTAACAACGATGAGCAAAAAAGACAGGACGTTATTTGTGCTACTTGTTTTCCATATATTAGCGAAATTGATGAAATTAATCCACAAAAAGAATTGTCATCAACAATAATAAACTCTGTTCTACAAATTGACGATATCATCGACATTGTTGCTATTTCTGTAAACGAAGTTGAAACGATGTTCGGACTTTCTGTGTCTGATACTTTCTACAAGCAAACCGTATATACCTTGGCGGTATTGTGTAGTAGATTGATAAAGAAAAAAAGAATAACTAGTTTAAATTATTCGGACATTACAATTGCAAAAACCTCTGTCGAAGAGATAGCAAGAATATTGCTTCGTAAATGCAGCGAAAAGCTAGAATTTGAATATGGTGAATTAGAAATACTTTATTTAGCATACAAATTACATTTATGTCATTTTGATCTCTTGCAAAATTTTGAACATTCTTCTGATCTACATTTCTATACTGAAGTATTACGCTTTTTATCTTCTTTAGACAAAGAAATTGGAACAGATTTCCTGAATGATCACGGTTTTTCTATGATGTTGACAAGACACATATGGTCAATTTGTAATGGCAGTCTAAACTCATATGATTTCAACAACATGTCATTGTTAGAGAACTATAGTTATTATTATCAAATAATCAAAAAGAACATGCACATTATTGAACAGTGCATTAATAGAAAGTGCACTGACAATGAGGTGTTGTCAATTTTGTTATATGTTGTTTCAGAAATTGACAGAAAAGAGATTAAGCGAAACAAACCACGCATTATTGTTTTATGTCATGTAGGAATTGGAACGGGTCATTATCTTGCAAACCGATTATCTGAAACGTTCAATATTGAGATACTTGAAGTTAGCTCTGTACACAAACTACCCGTAATTCTAAAAAAAGGAGAATTTGATTTAATAATATCAACCGTACCATTAACAGATAAGTCAATAAATCATGTTACAGTATCGCCATCTCTTGATGACAACGATATTTTGGCGGTCCAAAAAGCAATTGTCATTACTCAAAGAAAAATTGCTACAGGGCAATTGAGTTCCAACAATGAAATTTTGGGAATCAGAAAATATTTGGAAAACATCTATGCAGCAACTGACGTTGTCTGTGATAACTGGGAAGAAGCATTAATTGCAGCATCATTACCATTAATGCACAATAAATGCATTGAATTTAGTTACATTGATGCTGTTGTCCAATCTATGAAAATAAATGGTCCTTATTTTGTTTTCTGGCCAGGTGTCGCTCTTGTTCATGCAGCACCTACTGACGGCGTAAATAAATTTTGTATGTCGATAAACCGCCTAAAGAATCCTGTAAAGTTTTTCCATAAAAGCAATGACCCAGTTAGTATTGTCATAATGGTAGGGATTGTTGATACAAAGACTCAAGTCACATATATAACATCCATAATGAACAAATTTAGCAATAGTAAATTTTTAGAAAAAATAAATGCAGCAACTAACGAAAACGAAATAATTGATTTAATAGTTTCTGAATAGTAAAGGAAAGACATGAAATACAAACTTATAGTTTCAGACCTTGACGGTACATTAATACCCTTAAGAAGTGAAACTCTATCAACAAAGACACGGGAAATTGTTTCAAAAATTGTCGAATCTGGTGTATATTTTGTTCCATGCACTGGCCGCTCCTTTAATTGCATACCCAAAGAATTTGAGGATTTAGGAACTCGCTTTTACATTTACGCCAATGGAGCTGTCATCTATGATAAGATGACACACTCTTTCTTACGAGAAAATTATATTGAATTAGATTGTGCTTTATCAGTGATTGATATATTAAAGAAATATGGCATATTAGTGTACACATTCATCGATAAAGATATGTATACCGATAAGTTTTATTTTGACAAACTATGTGGCAATGAAGAGTTTTCTTACTTCTTCTCAAAAGCCACTATATTAGATGATTTATCTACTTACATTATGGACAACAAGGCTAAAGTTCAGAAGATTTCAGCGACTTTAAATCCAGGTGAATACGACACTGTTTATCAAACCATTAACAATATAATCCCCGGTTTAACAATTACTTCATTTACCGAAAATAACATAGAAATCTTATCAGAAGGATCAGACAAAGGAACAGCTTTATGTTTTCTTTGTGACTCGCTTGAAATCAATAATGAAGAATGTGCTGCACTTGGCGATAGTGATAACGATATAGAAATGATTAAAAATGCAGGATTAAGCATTGCGCCTATTAATGCAAACGATAATGTAAAAATGATTGCTAATATTATTGAGGGAGATGCTAACAATGATACTTTTGCTGACACTTTGATGAAATATATTTTCTAATAACATAATCATTTTCGAACATTGTTTTGCTTTATTAGTTCTCACTTTTTACAATCTATACATCTTAAACCTTTAATGTTTATAATAAGCAACCCATATGCACTATTC
>R27__coassemble_1286_pt1 | contig 11903 bp, 10 predicted proteins | sample R27__metabat2_high_PE_053 | metagenome-assembled genome bin R27 | reverse complement strand
GTATTATTGAACAATCTTTTTTCCATAAATTATAATCGCTGAATATGGAAACCACCATCAATATCAATGTAATTTCCAGTTGAATATCTGAACTTATCACTAACTAAAGCACTTACTGCATTAGCTACATCTTCAGGTTTTCCCCATCTTGCGATTGGGAATGCACCTTCGCTGATTAATTTATTGTATTTTTCATGAACAGTAGATGTCATATCAGTATCAATAACACCAGGTCTTACTTCATGAACTAAGATGCCTTCTTTAGCAAGTCTGTCAGCATAGAGTGTTGTTAACATAGAAACACCTGCTTTGGAAATACAGTATTCACCTCTGTTAACGCTGCTTACTGTAGAAGAACAGCTTGATACATTGACGATTACACCTTTGATATCATCAATAAATTCCTGACTGATCATCTGATTGGCAACAGCCTGAGTTAAAAACATATTTCCTTTTGTATTGATGCCAATAACTCTATCAAAGCTTTCTTCACTCATTTCTAATAAATCAGCTCTGACATTTGGAGCAACGCCGGCATTATTTACTAAAACATCAATTCTGCCAAATGTTTTAACTGTTTCAGCAACAATCTTTAAACGATCATCATGGTCAGCTATATTTGCCTGCGTATAGGCAACGGTAATTCCTAATTCAGTTAATTCATCAATAGCTTTCTGGTTTTTGTCCTGAGTGCCTGTAGCAACCATCATGACATTATAACCATCTAAACCTAACTGTTTAACAATAGCGAACCCTATACCTCTAGAGCCACCAGTAACAATAGCTGTTTTTTTCATCATAACACCTACTTTCTGTTTTCCCTTATAACAGCCTCTGCATTGAATTTCTTATACAGTGGCATGTAAACTTTCGAATTTCTAACGACACAACCAGTTGTACCATGGTCACGCATAATCTGCGTACATAATGAACAAGTGATACAACATTTTTCAGGATGCATGTAACCATCCTTCATTAAGTCTGCTGGTCCATCTGGATAAGCAAAGCTGCTTCTTCCGAAACCGATAAATGAGCATTTGCCATTCTTCAGATTGCTTGCTCCAACATATGGAATAAACTGTCTTAACCAGCTATAACCATTGCCAACGACAGGTACATCACCAGCTGCTTTTTGAACAACACTTGTTAGATAGAATAATCTTTCAATTGATTCTAATGGATGTTCTTGTGGAGTAGGAATACCATAAGAGCTTGTATCAAATGGTCTGGTTACCTGTGGATAAATATAGTATGGGTTTCCACCAGAATTGCTTAATAATTCAACACCAGCTTCAACCATTGCTTTTACTAACTTAATTGGTTCTTCTTCATCAAATTTCCAGAAGTCTTCTTTATCTGAGCCAAAACCATATGGATATGGATGAGCATCAAAGACATTGAAACGTGATGCTACGATGAAGTCTTCACCACAAGCCTGCTTAACAGCTTTAATAGTCTGTAATAAGAAACGGCTTCTGTTTTCAAAGCTTCCACCATATTTGCCTTCTCTAGTATGAGATGCCAGTAATTCGTTTACTAAATAACGGTGGCACGCTTTTACATCAACGCCATTAAAGCCAGCTTCTTTTGCCAGTAAGGCACTTTCAACATATCTTTGTGTAAGTGAATCTAAATATTCATCTGTTACTATTACTTCATTACCTTTATCTAAATAAGGGTCATGTTGAGGTACTAATGGTCGGGAAAGATGTCCTTCAGGACGTGAATATCTTCCTGAGTGTGTTAACTGAAGAATTAGGATAGGATTATGATCTTCACCATATATTTCTTTAGCATCTTTTCTGACTGTATCTACCAAATCCTTAAACTTAGAAACATTAGAAGCAGTCAGCATCATTTGAAGTTCATTGGCTCTACCTTCACAAACTACAGCGTTTGCTTCAAACCAGATTAATCCATAACCGCCTCTAGCTAATTTTTCATAGCGGTCATATACCAATTGTGAAGGGGAACCATCAGTGTTTGAATCGCATCCTTCCATAGGTAATACTGCCATGCTGTTTGGTGCAGTCAGCTTACCAATCCTTTTAGGAGCAAATAGTGGGGAGATATCTTCATCAAAAGAAATATCTACCTTTAAGTCATCTACTTTTGTTTTGATTTCTTCTAAACTCTTAAAATTAAACTTCTCATGATTACTCATTATTCACACCTCCTAATGGTTGAATCTCTAACAATTAACTCATGTTCTAATATTAATGTTTTAGATGCTGGAAGATTTCCACCATGAGTCTTTTTGTATTCAATCTGTTGAATGACACTTTTAGCGGCTTCTCTGCCAAACTGATACAGTGGCTGGGAAATAGTTGTTAATGTTGGATAAATAATTCTGCTCATATCAACATTGTCCAAGCCGATAATAGAAACATCTTCTGGAATCTTGATACCAAGTTCTCTTAAGTTATGCATGATTGAAATGGCTTTAGGGTCACTAGTAGCGAAGATGGCGGTTGGTTTATCTTCCAATTGCATCAGATTGACAACTTGTTGAGAAAAATCATCAGTTGTTGAATGCATGATTAAGTTCTCATCGACTTCAATACCGTTATCTTTTAATGCCCTTAAATAGCCATTTAATCTTTCCTGGTAGAAATATAATTTTTCATCACCTACAGCTATCGCAATACGTTTATGGTTTAAATCAATCAAATATTTAGTTGCATCATAACCAGCGTTATTATTGTCGATACCAATAATGTTAAGCTTGTTAAGATCTTCCTTGTGATATCTGTTAACTAAAACTGTTGGATAGTTTTCGGATGCTAATTTATAAATGTGCTCTTCGTCTTCGGTTGCACTTGCGATAACAAAACCAGCGATATAACGGTTTTTCATGTTTTCGATATATGCTTTTTCAACATCGCTCTTTTCATCAATGTTGCACAAAACGACAGTATAGCCATTATCTCTAGCTACATCTTCAACACCTCTAGCAATCAAAGGGAAGATAGGGTTAGAGATTGAGGTTACCATCAAACAAATGGTATTTACCTGACCGTTTTTTAAACTTTGAGCAACAATATTAGGTTTGAAATTGTTATCGTTGATAACCTTTAAAACCTTTTCTCTGGTTTTTTCATTAACATATGTCTTGCCGTTTAATACTCTAGAGACAGTACTGGCACTGACATTTGCTAGCTGAGCAATTTCCTTAATGCTGGTAATTGCCATATTAACCACCTAGATATGCTTTTCTTACTTCATCTGAGTTCAATAATTCTTCGCCTGTTCCCTGTAATGATATTTTGCCGTTTTCTAATACATAGGCATAATCACAGATAGATAAGGCCTTCTTAGCATTTTGTTCAACTAATAGAATAGTGATTCCACTATCTCTAACCTGCTGGATAATATCATAAATCTGATTAACGATAATTGGTGCTAAACCCATTGATGGTTCATCCAATAACAAAATCTTTGGATGGCTCATCAAACCTCTAGCAACTGCCAACATCTGCTGTTCACCACCAGATAAAGTACCAGCAAACTGTTTCTTTCTTTCCCCTAGGATAGGGAAGAGTTTATATTGTTTTTCTAAATCATGTGGGATTTCTTTTTTATCTGATAGATATGCGCCAACTAATAAATTATCTTCAATTGTCAAACCACTGAAACATCTTCTGCCCTCAGGTACATGAACAATACCCTTAGCAACTATCTTACTAGGCTTCTTTGGTAATACTTCATTTTCGAAGGTGATTGTTCCTTCAAGAGGTTTTACTAAACCGCTGATAGTTTTTAACAATGTTGATTTTCCTGCTCCATTAGCACCAATAATTGATACAATCTGGCCTTTTTTGATCTCAATATCAACATTCTTCAATGCTTCAATATGACCATAGTTTACACTTAAATTTTCTACTTTTAACATTACTTCAGCCATAATATATCTCCTATTCTGCACCTAGATAAGCATCAATAACTTGCTGGTTATGCTGAACTTCACTTGCTGTACCAACAGCGATAGTTTTACCGAAGTTTTGAACATGGATTTTTTCAGATATTGACATAACTAAGTCGAGTCGATGCTCAATCAAAATAATCGCAAAACCAAATTCCTTGGAAATCTTTTTGATTAATTCTGTTAATTCCATTACTTCTGTTGGAGTTAAACCAGCAGCAGGTTCATCAAGTAATAAAACCTTAGGATTACACATTAAAGCTCTGGCAATTTCAATCTTTCTTTGGTTTCCGTAAGAAAGGTTTTCAGGTTTTTCATCGGCGTAATCTAACATACCGACAACGTCCAGATACTTTTTAGCTAATTCTCTGCCTCTAGCTTCTTCGCTCTTTCTCTTTGGTGTAGGGAATAAACCGCCAACCAGAGAATATTTGCTTTGAGGGTCAAAGGCACACATGACGTTTTCTAATGTAGTTAAACCTTTGAATAAACGAATATTCTGGAATGTTCTACCAATACCAGCTCTAGTGATTTGGTACTGAGGTAGATTTGTAATGTTTTTACCATCTAAGAATACTTCGCCTTTATCAGGAGCATAGACACCAGAAATGGTATTAAAAATAGTTGTTTTTCCTGCACCGTTTGGTCCGATTATTCCATGAATCTCTCCAGGGTTAGCTTCTAAAGAGAAATCTTCAATCGCAACAATTCCACCGAAATTTTTGTAGATGTGCTTAATTTCTAATAATGCCATTTAGTTTCCCTCCTTTTTATTTGAAGGTGTTTTCTTAAGCTTTGCGAATGCACGCTTAAGGTTCTTTAATGTCAATTCCCATTCTCCAAACACACCATTTGGTTTGAAGTTGATAATGATGATTACCAATATTGCATAAACAATGTATCTGTACTTAACTAGTTTTCTTAACATTAATGGTAAAGCTGTTAAGAATACACCACCGAAAATGGAACCAGTTAATGAGTTAACGCCACCGAAGAATACCATGATTACCCAGTCAGCTGACTTTTTCCAACCGAAGATTGAAGGGTCAACATAACCCATATAGAAGGCATATAAGCAACCAGCAAAAGCAATCAATGCACAAGAGAATAAGAAGGAAATTGTCTTAACTTTGTTAACATTGATACCCATAGCTTTAGCAGCTAATTCATCACCTTTTAAGGCAATACATTGACGGCCATATTTACTATTTTTGAAGAAGGCCGTCAGCACCACCGCAATGACGCAGCCAATAAATGAGAACAGTAATCCGACCTTTCTAGGAATACCGATTAAACCATTAGCACCACCAGTGATAAAGTTCAGCTGAATCAATAACTGAGCAATTGTTTCACCGAAACCTAAAGTAACTAATGAAATATAGTCTCTTTTTAATCTAACAACTGGGAATGAAATTATAAAGCCAATTACTATAGCAGTAATGATTGCTAAAGCAAAAGCTAAATACATGTTGATCTTTAACTTAATAACAAGCAGACCAGCAACATAAGCTCCGATTGCCATAAAAGCAGCAGAACCTAAAGAGAATAGACCAGTTAATCCTGTCAGAACATAAATTCCACAAACAGAGACGATAGCGATAAAGACTTGAGTTAAGACATTTTGTAATAGTGCAAGTGACATAACTTTTCCTCCTTACGCTTTTTCCTGGACATTGCTTCCAGCAATACCCTGAGGTCTGATTAAAACGAAAATCATCATAATGACGAATGTAACAATTGTTGCCCATCCTGAACCAAATATTGAAAGGCTGAAAGCTTCAAGAATACCTAAGAGCACAGCGCCAATAACAGCACCGACCAGTGAACCAAGTCCACCAATTACAGAAGCAATAAAACCTTTAGTTACTAATGAGCCTAAAGTTGAATATAAAGTATATTTAATGCCTAAGAAGCAGCCAGCTAATCCTGCAAATATTCCTGAAATGAAGAAGACAACCTGAACAACTAATGTAGCATTAATGCCCATTAGCTGAGCTGTATCTCTATCAAAGGAAACTGCACGTACCGCTCTTCCTATGCGTGTTTTCTGAATTATGTAAGCTAAAATGATTAATGAAACTGCTGAAATAACAAACATCAAAATGTCTGTTTTTGAAATAACAGCTCCTAATAATTTAGTTGAAGATACCTCAAAGAAATTTGGATATCTAAAGAAATTTGCTCCAACAGCCAAAGCGATAAAACCTTCATACATTGTGGCTAAAGTAATAGAAGAAACGAAGAAATAAGTTGGAGCACTATGATTAAGTGTAATTCTTCTAAAGCCAATAAATTCACCAAATAAACCAATAAGTCCACCAGCGAGAGCTGAACAGACTAAAGTACCTACTAAGCCAAGATTCAATCTTGTACACATAAAGTATGCTATAAATGCTGCACTTGTCATTGTTGCACCATATGAGAAGTTAGAGAACTTCAGAATGTTGAATATCAAAGCGAAGCCAATAGCAATTAATGCATAAATAGATCCTGTGGCTAACCCATTCACAAGAACCTGAAACATGATAACCTCCTTGAGAAAAGCCGGGTAAGCGTAGGCATACCCGGCTTAACAAAACAATCAATAATTAATCTTTTGGATATTTCTGAAGCATAACTGGAGTAGTTCCTTCATATGTGTACATGAACATTGGAGTTTCAAGTGCAGGCATATGAGTTTTAGGATCCATAGTTAAAGTACCAGTTAAACCATCAAAGTTTTTAACGTTAACAATAGCGTTAGCTAAAGTCTTGCCATCTAAGCCGACTTCTTCAATACATTTAGCTGCCATTGTCATAGCATCATAACCTAAGAAATATTTGTTGATAGCACCAACTTTGTCAGATGCTTTAGCTGCCTTAGCTGCAGTTACTTCATCGTAAATATCGATATTGTTGATGTAGTAAACGAATGATAAGTCATCAATACCAGCCTGGCTATTGAATGCTGGAGCAGCGTCTAAGCCGTTGATGATCTTGCCCTTGTATTCTAAGTCAACACAAGTCTGTGCGATTAATACTAATGGCTGAGTGTAGTTAGGACAATAAATAGCGTCAAGTCCAGCATCTACTAATGGCTTAATTAATGTCTTGATATCAGTTTCAGTTGACTGATAAGGGATGATGTTCTTTTCTTCGATAGTTCCACCTAATGATCTGAATTCATCTACGAATGGTTTTAATAATGCTACAGAGTATGAGTTGTTTTCAGTGTAGAAAACACCAACGTTTCTGTGGCCATTCTGATAAGCGAAATCAGCCATGATCTTACCCTGAACGTCTGTTGAAGGCTGGATACATGATAAGTAAGTGTATAACTTACCGTTTTCATCTGTGTAACAAGCAGGGTCTACTGCGAAAGTGATAACTGGAACGTCATAGCTTTCAGTAGCAGCTTTAATACCATTAACGATGTTAGCAATTGGAGGACCAATAATTAAGTCAACATTGTCAACTGTAACAGCTGTTGTGTACATGTTTACAGCAGTAGCTGTATCGCCTGCAGTGTCGTATTCAACATAAGAAATTTCTAATTTTCCTTGTTCGTTGATTTCTTTAATAGCATCCTTAACACCTTCTAAGCATGAATTTCCTAATGATGAAGTAGCGCCAGTTAAGTCCTGAAGGATACCAACTTTTACTTTAACAACGCCATTGTCTGGGTCATTATTCTTTTCGCTACAGCCGAATAAAGAAATTGCAAGTAAAGTTACTAATAAAACTTGTAGTAATTTTTTCATTTCCTCTCCTCTTTCTACAATTTATTTCTGGAACAAATCTTTAATAATTGCGCTATTCAATTATTGTTGATTTGTTAATCCCTAAATGATTTGTGCTTACAAAATGTTTAAATCAAACAATTCAGCAAGCAGTCGACATTTTCTGGTAATGTCTTCAAACGCGAACACCTGATGACATCCTAGAGCAGTATTGATGTATTTATCAAAGTCATCAAGTTTAACATACATCTGACTACGACATACGTTTTCTCTTTCACCCTTTACAGTAATGCCTTTTTGAATTGTGATGTCATTACATTCATTAGAAATTCTAACGGCAGTTACAGTAGTATTTAGTGGGTATTCAATCTGAAGAGAAACACCAATAGATGATTCATGGTGATTTCTCAAGATAGCTTTATTTCGATAATTTAAGCAGTTAATTGGACCAGTGCAATGTGAGAAGTTAATCGTTTTATCTGGATGAATTCCAGGATTAGCCATCCATAATTTGGAAGATGTTAAATGTTTTGTAAATAACATTGTCACAGCACTATCAACATCACCTTCGCAACTTACTGACATATCAGTACAGTCGTTAATGTAGCTTGAACCTAGACATGCTGTTGTACCAGTCTTTAATAAGTTGAAACATGCAATGGCACAGCTCTTTGCATTGTAGAAATTCATCATTTCTTCTAATGCATATGCCATTTTACAGGCATTTACAAGGTCCTCATTTGTCGGTTCCTCAACGCCATCAGTATTAGCAGTGAAAAAATCTATATATTTTTGTGCATCACTATCTTTAGCAGCATAATATCTATCAGCTAATTCTTGCTGAGGCACTTCAATGATGTTAACTCCAAACTTATTTTCGTATGTTTCTTTATTTTTAGCATTTGAAACAACCCATGGTTCTGTTTCGCCAATCTTTAAAACATTAGCGCCTTTTACATAACTGTATGCATCTAATATTTCTAACTTTTCTTTTAGATCATCTTTAGTTGTAGCAAGTAAAACATCTTTTCTTTCTCTTCTTAATACAGCCCAGCAATCCATCAGGGTTGGAGCACTGTTATATTTAGCCATTAAGTCAGTTGTTTTGTAAGAAGCATTACCAGAAATATAACCACCATAAAGAATCGCACATTTATAATTTGCTACATCATTTAATATTCTTCTTTGAACTGCACCAGACATTGGAACGGCACCCAAACAATCAGCGCAAGGTAATTCAATGTTATCTACATAAAAAAGCAGATAACTTTCAACATCACCTAATGAAGAGGTGAGATCATCATAAGCTTCCAGTAGCTCATTTCTATCTTTCCAATAACGATTGGCTGAGTAGAATGCATAAATAACTTTCATCGTAAAATCCGCCATTTTTGAACTTATTGATTTGAATTGTTTTATTATTGCAATCGTTTGCAATAACCTTCAAAATAAAATGGAAACGAATTATAATAATTTCTTTCCTGTAAGATTATACTAACAAAGATTATATTTTCAGTCAATACTTATAAGTTGGTGAGACAATGGGTAAAAAGACACTGATAAAAAGTGTAATAATTTGGACTGAATAATGAAAACAATAATGATAAAATAACAATGCATTAAGAGAGGGGCGAGAATTATGCATTTCAAAGAGTACAAATCAATACTATCTCAGAAAAATGGTATGAACATCTACCGTGGTTGTACACATGGATGCATCTATTGTGATTCTCGTAGTAAGTGTTATCATATTGACCACCAGTTTGAAGATATTGAAGTTAAAGAGAATGCGCCATTAATGTTGGAAAATGAACTAAGAAAGAAAAAGGCACCGATTATGGTTGGAACTGGTGCAATGACAGACCCATATAATCATATAGATGATCAGATTCATTACACCAGACAATGTTTAGAAGTAATTCACAGATATAATTGTGGAATATCTATTCAAACAAAGTCTGCCAAGATTCTTAATGATATGGATTTGTACAAGCAGATCAATAGAGATAGCAAAGCCGTTATTCAAATGACATTAACCACTTATGATGACCAGCTATGTAAGATACTGGAGCCTAATGTATCTGTAACTTCGGAAAGAGTTGAAGCATTAAAACGTTTTGCGGAAGAAGGTATTAAAACAATCGTCTGGTTATGTCCAATTCTTCCTTGGATTAATGATAGTGAAGAAAACTTAATGGGATTGCTTGATTACTGTTCACAAGCAAATGTCTATGGAATTATCTTCTTTGGTTTTGGATTAACATTAAGAGAAGGAAATAGAGAATACTTCTATCAGAAACTGGACCAGCATTTCCCTGGTTTAAAAGAAAAATATGAAAAGACATTTGGCCAGATGTATGAATGTTCTTCACCAAATAATGACAAATTGACACAGTTATTAATAAGTGAATGTGCTAAAAGAAATATCATTCTTGATAATGATGAACTGTTCAAATTCATGGCTGAATATCCGAAGAAAAATCAGCAGATGTCATTGTTCTGATATATCAAAAAAGCAGCCTAATAAGGCGGTTTTTTTGTTTGGGAAAACTTGACTAACATATATGATTATGTTTAAATATTCACATAATAAAAGAAGTAGTTTTTAACTTACTGGTACTTATAATACAATATAATACCTTTACACGATTTGCGTTGAATTTGAATTAAATAATTGATTGTACTTTCTACAAAGAAGGGGGTAAAAGGATGAGAAGGAATAGACCTATTGCGTTGATGCTTTTATTAGTTATAGCGTTAATGTCTCAGAACTTATCAACCATAAAAGCCGCTGATAACAACTATGGTGAAAATGGAACAAGCGTTTTATATGTTTCTGTTAGTGGTAGTGATACTACTGGTGATGGTACACAAGCAAATCCATGGGCAACTCTTGGATATGCCGCATCACAAGCAAGTAGTGGGGATACTATTCACATGTCTGCAGGAACATACAATATTGACTCATCTGTTGAGTTGCCTCTTGGCGTTAGCCTTGAGGGGGATGTCCCTGGCAATAATGAAGATTTAGCCACTATATTAACAACTACTATTGAAAGAGAATTGGAAGATGGTGGAGACCATGCTTTAGTAAGACTTGTATCTGAAGGTGGTGTTGATATACCAAAAGTTAATGGTAATCAGCATATATCTTACATCCATTTCTATGGCGCAAGAAAAGGATCACAAGCTATCGAAATTCAAAACCGTAACAATGTATCAATTCATGATTGTGTTATCAATGATTTCAAGTGCATTGGTGTTGGTTGGCGTAGCACTGGATTATTGGATGTATATGATGAAGCTCCAACATATTTTGTTACAGGCGGTTTATTCTATAACAACTACATGAAGGACAATAGCTACTATGTCGGTTATGCTCGTGGTGCATTGTTCTGTGGTGGTTTAAAGGATTTTGAAATGTATAACAATACGATAATCGAAGATTGTCGTACTTCTATAACAAATGACAACCTACGTGGTGTTCCAGTTAAATTCTGGTACTATTGCGGATGGATGGTTGGCTGTAAAATGCATGACAATGTAATTGAGCGCCTTGGTTCAACAGTATATTCAAATGAGGATAATGGTTGGGCGTTCGCAATTGAATCAAGAAGACATTCAGGTGTTGAAATTTACAATAACACATTTGTTGGTGCAGTTGATTTGGTTGAAGGCTTTACAGGCACTTATGGTGGAACGAAATATAGTTATGCTACATGGATTCATGATAATGAATTTATTGCCGATCCTAATCCAAAAGAGAACTGGGGAAATGTTACTTATGAACAGACAGCAATCATTCTTGAAGGCGTTTCATATAAGACAACAATCGAGCACAACAAAATAACAGGATATGATGGTGCAATCTATTTCAATGTCCGTGATGGTGTAGATGATTTTACTTTCGAACATAATCTCTGTTTAGAAATGGGAGGCCCAGGAGCTGGAAGTTTATTCCGTTTGGATGGAATTTACACATATGACAGCACTCAGCCAATTATGGGAATATCAGAATTTATCGTAAAGGAAAACGTGTTTGAAAGTAAATCTGCAGATGTCATGGGATTTGGTTTCGACCTTGGACACGTAATGGATGATTGGCAAGGATATAATATTAAAATATTAGGTAATGTTGTTGCTAATGTAGCGTGGAACTGGATACAGATAGTTAACTTTAGCTCACTTAATCAATGCTCAATAAAAGACAATATTTTATACAATGTTGGTGATACAGTAAATGTTAATCCATTGGACGAAAC
>R27__coassemble_1252_pt1 | contig 12236 bp, 10 predicted proteins | sample R27__metabat2_high_PE_053 | metagenome-assembled genome bin R27 | reverse complement strand
ATCATCAACATAGCAGTAATAGCATTTACTGTTCTAGCAGTAGTTATCGGATACAAAAAAGGCTTCTTATGGCAGCTTTTAAAAATCTTAGGCATCTTGGCCTGCATTTTAGTAGCATGGATTTTAGCTCCAGGTTTATCTGAATTAGTACATATTATTCCAGAAAGCTGGACACCATTTGTTGCCTCACCACTAGCTGGATTCTTCTATGAGAAACTGAACTCAATTTGTTGGTTCATTATTGTATTCTTAATTGGTTTATTAATTTTGGTTATCATTAAACCAATCTTCAAGAGCATCACAAATCTGCCAGGCTTAAAGACAGCAAATAAAGTAATCGGTGCTATTTTAGCATTGGTTCCAGTATTCATCGTTTGTTTATTAGTAACATTTGTTTTAAACAGTGCCATTTTTACTAATGGTAAGGATATTGTTAATGGCTCAATCTTAAAGTACAACAATGTCATCATTGAAAAAGGTTTAACATTATTCTCAGGTAAATTATCTGAAAATATTGCTATCCAAAAAATCATCAACGATCCATTATCATTGGATAAAAAGGATGTTGAAGCCATCGTTAAATGGTTACAGGAATCACAGGTTGATGGCGATACTATTTATGAATTCTTAAAACAGTATGGTATTGATATTACTGTTTTAAATGGTATTTTCAACAAATAAGGAGTTTTAAAAGTGCATAATTACGAAGGACTACAATTTACAGAGGTTAAAAAGATAATCTGCAAGTATTGTAGTTTTTCATTAGGCGAAAAGCTTATTGAAGACCAACAGCCAAGTTTTTCAAAACTTGAAGTGCAGAGAAATAATGAAAGAATCAAGGAAGCATTAGCCTTGACTGTTTCTTATGGTCAGATGCCATTTGGCGGTATTTATGATATCAGTGAGCAGATAAATTACGCTTTAAAAGATGGAACACTAACAGCTGGTGATTTATTAAAAGTATCAAGCCAATGTTATGCAGTTGGTCAGATTAAAAAGTATATCGAAGATGCAAAAGGCGAGTATCCTTCAATTAAGGACTTAACTGACAGCTTAACTGCTTACCCTGCCACAGCACAACGAATTGACGCATGCATTTCTCATTCTGGAGAAATCTATGATAAAGCCAGCAATGAACTTTATAACATCAGAAGAAAGATTAAAACTTTAGAAAAGACAATCGCTGCGAAAATGGGAGAGTATGTCCAAAAGAATGCGAATTATTTACAGGATACCATTATCGCAACAAGAAATGACAGAAGTGTAGTACTTGTTAAAAATACATTTAAGAATACAGTTTCAGGTTTACAATATGGCTCAAGTGCATCTGGTGGCGCTACATATGTAGAACCAAGTGAAATGATTCCATTAAATAATGATTTACAGAATGCGATTGCTTCAGAACAGGAAGAAATCAGACGTATTCTGTTTAACCTTTCACAGATGGTTAAAAACGATGGTTATGGTTATCTGGCTAATGTTGAAACATTAGGTATTCTTGATGCCTTATTTGCTAAGGCTATGTTTGGAAAAATGTATGATGGTATTGCTGGTGATATTTCTGAAACAGATCTGATATTGGAAAAAGCAAGACACCCTTTGATTGACAGAAGCAAGGTAGTTGCTAACAGTTACCATATCATTGATCCAATTAAGACAATCTTAATAACTGGAGCCAATACTGGCGGTAAGACAGTATCGCTTAAAGTTATTGCTTTATCTTCATTAATGTTTTTATGCGGTATTCCAGTTCTTGCAGATAAAGCTGAGATTCCAGTTTTTGATCATATTTTCTATGACATTGGTGATAATCAGTCAATTGATGACGATTTATCAACATTCTCGGCTCATATTAAAAACATTTCTTTCATCTGCCGTAAAGCTACAAAGAAATCTTTGGTTATCATTGATGAGTTAGGTTCAGCAACTGATCCTAATGAAGGACAGGCGATTGCTTCTGCTGTATTAGATCATTTAAGAAAGAAAGAGGTCTATGTAGTGGCAACCACTCACTTCTCAAAACTAAAGGCATATGGTAAACAACACAATGATATTCTTATTTCCGCAGTTGAATTTGACCAGGAAAATTTACAGCCAACTTACAGATATCTTGAAAACTCCGTAGGTCAGTCCAATGCGATAGAAATTGCTAGAAGATATGGAATATCTAAAGAGATAATTGACTCAGCATACAGGTTTAAAAAGGCTCAGCAAACGGATTCTGATGCCTTATTAGAAACTTTACAGACAGAGTTGGAAACTGTAAGACAAAATAAAGAAAAAGTTGAGGCCGAAAAGGCTGAAGTTGAAAATATCAAACAGCAGCTTTTACAACAGCAGGAAAAATTAAAAGAAGACAGAGAAGTAATCCTTGCCAAAGCAAAGGATGATGCTGCTGTAATTATTGAAGATGCACGTAGTGAAAGTGAAAAACTGATAAACGATCTTAAACAGATCAAAAACTACGATATCAATAAAGTTGCCCAGATCAAAAAGAAACTTGATAACCTTGATGATTATCAGGAAGATGAAGATATTGATGATACAGATTTCAAGATTGGTGATTATGTCAGAATTACTTTGACTAATCAGAAGGGAACAATTACCGATTTAAGAAAGAAAGAAGCCGTAATTGATTGTAATGGTGTTACAGTAAGAAGCTCAATCGGCAGTATTGTCAAAACTACAAAACCGGTTGAAAAGAAAGTGGAATCTAGGGCTAAAGTTACAAGAACATCATCATTCAGTATTGAACTGAATCTTATTGGTATGCGTGTTTTAGATGCCATGGAAGTATTGGACAAATATTTAGATGATGCAGTTGTTAATAGGGCACCATATGTCCGTATCGTTCATGGTATGGGTACAGGTGCTTTAAGAAAAGCCGTCTGGGATAAACTTGCCAAGTGTAAGTATGTTGCTAAATATGAATTCGCAAGCAGTGGCGAAGGGTCAACAGGAGCAACAATAGTCACATTTAAGGAGTAATAATGTTAAAGGATAAGTTACTTACTTTACCTGAAGAGCCAGGTTGTTATCTGATGAAGGATAAAAACGGCACGGTTATTTATGTAGGTAAAGCTAAGGTTTTAAAAAATAGAGTTAACTCCTATTTCCACGGTGCGCACAACTTTAAAACAACAAAGTTAGTGCAGAATATCGTGGATTTTGACTTTATTGTCACTGGCAGTGAAAAAGAAGCTTTTATTCTTGAATATAACTTAATCAAACAATATAAGCCTCGTTTTAACATTCAGTTTATGGATGACAGCTCTTATCCATACATCCGTTTAACAAAGGAAAAGTATCCAACACTTTCATTAGTAAGAGATAAAAAGAAAATGAAGAATGCCATCTATTTTGGCCCATATCCAAATGCCGGTTATGCTAGGGAATTATTGGAAGTTTTAAATAAACTGTATCCTTTAAGAAAATGCAAAAACATGCCAACAAAGGTCTGTCTATATTACCATATCGGTTTATGTTTAGGACCTTGCCAGTATGAAGTTGACCAGAAACAGTATGAACAGTTAACTGATGAAATTGTTTCTTTCATGAACGGCAACACAAAGGAAATGCTGGTGGATTTACAAAAGAAAAGAGACCAGTATTCTGAGGATCTGCAATTTGAAAAAGCAGCTGATGCTCAAAAGTTAATTGAGGCAATCAATCACGTTACTGCTTCACAATATATGCAGACTAATCAGAGAAGAGATAAATCATATGATGTCTTTAACTATTATGTAGATAAAGGCTATTGCCATTTGCGGCTTATTATATTCTGATGGTAAATTGCTGCATAAACATCAAGTTTTAAAACCTTTATATGACGATGTTGAAGAAACATTCACTTCCTATTTGTTGCAGTATTATAACCATAATCCTTTACCGAAGATATTAATGATGCCAAAAGAAATTGACATAGCATCTCTAAATGATGTTTTAGATAATCGTATTGTCCAGCCAATTAGAGGAGACAAGGTACAACTTGTTAATTTGGCTAAAGAAAATGCCAAAGTAAACTTGAATCAGAAATTTGACATTATAAATAAACAGGAAGATTCAACAGATAAGGCAATAAGTCAGTTAAATGAATTATTGGGTTTCAATTGTTACCGCATTGAGCTATATGATATTTCCCATACAGCAGGAAGTGAAGCAGTAGCTGGCGAGGTAGTTTATCTAAATGGCCGTCAGTCCCCTAAAGACTACAGGACGTACAAAGTCAGTAATGGTAACGATGATACTGGAAACAGGAAAGAAGCGCTATACAGGCGTTTATATCGCGCTGTAAGGGAAAATACAGTTTTGCCAGACTTGATTATTGTTGATGGTGGCGTTAATCAGATTCATGCAGCTAAAGAAATAGCCGATTCATTGGCTTTAAGCAATATTGAAATATTGGGCTTAGTTAAAAATGACAAACACAGCACTTCAGAACTTATTGATGGTGATGAAAATATCATTACCATTGATAAGCAGTCAGAACTGTTCTATCTGTTAACAAGAATGCAGGACGAAGTTCACAGATTTGCCATTTCTTATCATAAAAGAAGAAGAGAGAAGGCACTTATTGCTTCTGTGTTAGATGATATCAATGGAGTTGGCACAAAAAGAAAAGAAAAACTGTTAAAACATTTTGGTTCCGTAAATAAAATATCTCAAGCTTCAATTGAACAATTATGTGAAGTAGTTGATAAAACAACAGCCGAAAACATTTATGAATTTTTCCATAAAGAAAACGATGATTAGATCATCGTTTTTTTCAGTTTTGTAAATTTAATCTCTGCCAGTTCGTACTTGCCTTTAGCGTTTGATAATCTTTGTGGCATATTGGACCAACCTATATCCTCACCATTATCTAATGTCGTGCATTCAAATTTGGTAATTGATTTCATTATTTCTCTTACCGGATCAGTAATTCCATTGCTGGCAAATAAGTAATAACCGCCATCTTTTTGCGCGACTGTTCTGCCTGCCATGTTTTCAATAACCAGTATCTTCTGTCTTTTATCAAGCTTTTCAACAATCTTCATTGAGTAGAGAAGTTTTTTCAGGTACTCAATTATATCTGTATCCATCTGATTAAGGATGGAAATAATCTTGTTATGATAACGCCAATAATCTGTTGAATATTCACTGATCATTTTATTGAAATAATCACCTAATATTTCACTACGCCATTGGTTTTCTTTTGCTTTTGATATCTGCAAATTTTTATAAGCGGTATATTCTTCAGGCATCTCGCGGTCCATGAAAAAATGCGAACCATCGTATTGTTTAAAGAATTTTTCAGCATATTGAATATCCATATTTATCACCACCTCAATTATAACAAATCCACTGCTTATTTGTATTGAATTATGGCATAAATAATTATATACTTGCAAAGTATGAAGACTAGACTGGTTATTATGAGCGATTCCCATGGCAATGATGATTTGGTATGGAAGATTATTGATGAAAATCCAGAAGCTGATTACTACATCCATTTAGGTGATTTATGTAGTGATGCAGCATATTTTCCTAATTTCATCATGGTAAGGGGAAATAACGATTACGATTACACAATTCCTAATGAATTAGTTACACAATTCAATGGTGTAAGAATGTATTTAGTCCATTCTTCAGGCTTTGGATATAACAGGGAAGCATCACTTGTCAGGATGGCAAAACTGAACGAATGCAGTATTGTTCTATTTGGTCATACCCATCAATGGTGTGATGAAACAGTTGATGGAATAAGATTACTGAACCCAGGTTCCTTACAATGGAACAGGGACAGAAGTCAGCTTGGTTATTATCTGATGACAATTGATGAAAATTCTTCAATAGAAATTAACAGAAAGTATGTTAATGTGCTATAATATTGCGGTTTGGTAGAGGTGAATCTGATGGGCAAACAAAAAATTATTAACTTGGCAGTCATTGCGCATGTCGATGCCGGCAAATCTACATTAGTTGATGCTTTCCTGAATCAGTCAGGTGCTTTAAGTGGCGCTGATGCAAACGTAGTCTGTGTTATGGACTCTAATGATTTGGAAAGAGAAAGAGGAATAACTATCTATTCCAAAAACTGTTCTGTTTATTACAAGGATTATAAGATTAACATCGTTGATACTCCGGGTCATGCTGATTTCTCAAGTGAGGTTGAACGTGTTATTAAAACAGTTGATACTGTTATCCTTTTAGTAGACTCATCTGAAGGACCAATGCCGCAGACAAGATTCGTTTTACAGAAATCACTGGAATTAGGCTTAAGACCAATTCTATTAATTAATAAAATCGATAAGAAGGATTCTCGTGTTGAAGAAGTTATCGAATTGGTTTATGACTTATTCTTTGACCTTAACGCCAATGAGCAGCAGATTGAATTCCCAATTTTATATGGTATTGCTAGAGACGGTATCGTTAAACTTAATCAGACTGATGACAACAGTGACATCATTCCATTATTTGAAACGATTATTTCATACATCAAACCTTATCCAGATTTAGACGAAGAACCATTACAGATGCAGGTTTCTAACCTGGCATATGATGAATACATCGGTAGATTAGGTATCGGACGTATTTATAAAGGTGTTTTAAGAACAGGCGAGCAGGTTGTTCTTTGCAAGAACGATGGCAAACAGGAAAAGTGCACCATCACTAAATTGTTCAACTATCAGGGCATTAAGAGAACTGCCATCACTGAAGCAAGAAGTGGTGATATCGTTATTATTGCTGGTATTCCAGATATTTCTATCGGTGAAACAATTTGCGATAAGGATATCGTTAATCCATTACCGCCAATCCATATCGATGAACCAACTCTGTCAATGAACTTCATGGTCAATACTTCACCATTTGCAGGTAAATCAGGCAAATATGTTACAAGCCGTAACTTGAAGGAAAGACTGGAAAGAGAACTTGAAGTTAACGTTGGATTAAAGGTTGAACCTACTGATACTACTGATACATTCAAGGTTTCAGGCAGAGGTGAATTAGGCTTAACTGTCTTAATTGAAAACATGAGAAGAGAAGGTTATGAATTGGCCGTATCAAAACCTCAGGTTATTTATAAGACTATTGATGGCAAAAAATGTGAACCAATTGAAAAGGTCATTTGTGAAGTTCCTGAAGAGTATGAAGGAACAGTTATTTCTAAGTTAAACTTACGTAATGGCCAGATGGTTGATATGACAAATAGAAATGGTTATTCAACTATCATCTTCAAGGTTGCTACTAGAGCATTAATCGGTTTCAGAAGTGATTTCATTAACTTCACTAGAGGTGAAGGTATCTTAATCAGATCATTTGAAGATTATGAACCATATCAGGGTGATATTTCTATCCGTGGTAATGGTGTTATGGTTTCTAATGCTACTGGAACAGCAATGAAATATTCTATTTATAACTTACAGGAAAGAGGACAGTTCTTCATTGGACCACAGACTGAAGTATATGAAGGTATGATTGTTGGTATCTGTTCAAGAGATATGGACATGCCAGTCAACCCAACTAAGAATAAGACTATGACAGCTGTAAGAAGTACGGGACATGATGATGCCATGATTCTTACTCCTCCTATCCAGTTAACTCTTGAATATGCTTTGGAATTCATTGATGATGATGAGTTAGTTGAAGTAACTCCTGATGCTATCAGATTAAGAAAGAGATATTTGACTGAATTGGCAAGAAAAGAAGCATTCAGAGCTAAGAAAAAATTCGAAGAAGAATTAAACGAAAAGGCAGAGTAATCTGTCTTTTTTTCGATAAATAATGTTAAAATGTACATAGATAAAGGGATAAAAAATATGAAACCGATTATTGGAATTGTAGGAAAAGAAGCAGTTCATGATGAAAATGATTTATGGCATCGTTTTGATGTTGTTGACGAGTTTATCTATTTAGTAAATAAACATGGCGGCAACAGTATTTGTTTATTACCTACTGAACCAACTATGCAATTTAATCAAAATGATACTGGTGATGATACTGTATTAACTGAGCAACAACTGGAAGATTTAAAACAACAGCTGGATTTATGTGATGGTCTGATTTTGCAGGGTGGAGAGTATTCTTGCCAATATGAAGTAGAACTAGCAAAGATGGCTCTAGAAAGGGATATGCCTATTATTGGCACCTGCGCCGGTTTTAATAATATCTTAAGAGCATTAGGCTCTCATACATGGGAAGATAAAACAAAGAAACATAGCATTTACAAAAAAGATTATCGTCATGCTATTACAATAGAAAAAGACAGCCTGTTATATGATTTTATTGGGCAGGAAGAATATCAAGTGAATTCATTACACACCATGATGGCAAATGTTGAAGATGTTCAACCATATGCCAGAGTAACTGCTTTATCATATGATGGATATGTCGAAGCATTCCAACCTGAAGGTAAACGATTTGTCTGCGCTGTTAAATGGCATCCAGAACAAATGATGGAAGAAGAATATGTAGATAAAATGTTTGAGGCGTTTGTTCAGGCATGTAAAGAAAAATAAAACTCAGTGAAAACTGAGTTTTAATTTGGCATTAAAAAAGCCTTCGTACTGAAGGCTAATTTGTATAGTTATCGAAATATCCCTGAATCAGAACAACTGGAGTTCCTTTATCGCCTGATCCGCTTGTTAAGTCGGATAATGAACCGATAAGGTCAGTTAACTGTCTAGGAGTAGTTCCTTCAGAAACCATCTGACCAACTAAGTTAGAATCTTTTGCTTTGATTCTTTCTGAGATAGCATCTTTTAATGCTTCGCCAGATAATTCTGCGAAATCATTATCAGCTAAGAACTTTAACTTTAATTCATTTGGAGTTCCGAGCAAACCACTTGTGTAGTTAGGTGAAACAACTGGGTCAGCAAGTTCCCAGATCTTACCCTGAGGATCCTTGAAGGCGCCATCGCCATAAATCATAACTTCAACATGTTTACCAGTTTCCTTTAGGATGTTAGCTTGAATGGTATTGATTAAATCAGTAGCATCATGAGGGAATAATTTCACTGAATCCTCAGTAGCTTTATTTGAACCTAATAAACCATATTTCTCGTTATAACCTGAACCGTTAATTGATTCGGTCATAATATCATCTAATGAACAAACAAGCTGTGCACCTGCTTCATTTAAGATTCTCTTAGTTCTTTTACGAGTGTGGATGTCACAGTTGATGACATATTTAGTGTAATCTAAGACGGCTTTAATCTGATTAGCGAAGATGATTTCACATTCACATCCTTCATCTTCTATGATTCCCTTATAGTAAGCAACATAATCTACACCAGTGAATTCGTGTTTATTTTCGCCAAATAACTGACGATATTGTTCTAAAGATAGAACATCTGAATAAGGGTTTACACCTGATTCATCTAATTTGTCTAAAGAAATCAATGCATTACCAACTTCATCAGAAGGGTAGTTAAGCCCTAAAACGATTTTCTTAGCTCCTCTAGCAATTCCCTTTAAACACATTGCAAATCTGTTTCTTGAATAAATAGGGAAGATAACGCCTACTGGATTATCGCCAAATTTATTCTTGATATCTGCAGCAATATCATCTGCGCTGCAGTAGTTGCCTTGGCTTCTTGCAACAATTGACTCAGTAATGGCGATTACATCACGGTCTCTGATTTCAAAATTTTCAGATTCAGCCGCTTCTAAAACGCTCTGTGTTACGATTTGTGCTAAATCATCGCCCTGTCTGATAATTGGGCAACGAATACCACGTGATACAGTACCAACTTTTCTGCTCATATTTTTTCCTCCGAAAAAAACAACAATATAATTATAATGATTTTTCAAACGTTGTAAATAGATATTTTTAGCACTTACAGGTTGAAAGTGCTAACGTTTGTGTTATAATAAATCCATGAGCGAAAATTACTATACTAGCCTTATTGGCAATATTGAAAAACTGATAGACCAGCAGCAATTCCAACAGGCATTTGACTTAATAAATGAGGAACTTTCAATGCCTTATGTACCAATGGATGTTGAAGAGAAATTGAATGATTTATTGCTGGATGTCATTCCATTTGTAAGCAAGCCAAAACAAGAAAAGATTATGACAATGGAAGAAATCAGACTGGCTTTAAAAGGTAATGATGAAAATGCCTACAATGCTTTAAAGTGTCTGATGCAGGTTAACATCCGTCATTACTTGGCTGTGGTTGGTGATGCTTTATTGGATGAAAACATTAACCACATGATCAAAGCATTGCTGATTGAATTATTAAAACAACAGCAGGTAGATCATCTGTTTACAGTTAATGAACCACAAAAATCATATCAGATTAATCCATATTACTTGCCGGAAGCATTGGAACAGGAAAACATTATCCTGATAAATGATTTATTGACAAAGAGAATTAACGATAATCCTTCAATGTTGCAGATGTGTCAGCAAACTTTAGTTTCTGTAGTATATCAGAAGTATCCTGATTTGATTCAACCAGATGATGTAATCAACATTACCGATTCAATTGTCAGATATGTATTTAAGGCTTTTGATGATACAGAAGGTTGGCAGAAGTACAAGAACAGTTATCCGGTTGCTGAAACTCAGTTGGAAGAATATTTGTTCTAGTAGAAATATATATTTCGTTTATGTATAATAAACAATGGTGTTTAAAGGAGAATCGCTATGAAAGCAGTATATGAAGTAAAAGAAAACAGCAGTGCAGAATTAAAAGTTACAGTTGATGGAGAAATGTGGGCAAAAGCTAATAAGAAGGCTTTTAATAAAATTGCCAGCCAGGTAACTGTTCCAGGTTTTAGAAAGGGACATGCTCCAGAGGCAAAAGTCAGACAGTTAGTTAATAATAAAGAAATCATGATGGATGCAGTTGAAGCAGTAGCACAAGAAGCATTAAATTATGGTTTAGATGAATTCAAAGAAATCAAACTGGTTGACAGACCAATGTTAGATGTTGAATCAATCACTGAAGAAGAAGCAGTATTAAAGTTCATGCTTACAGTTTATCCAGAAGTTAAACTTGGAGACTACAATGCAGTTAAATATGCAGAAAAGAAAGTTTCAGTTGTAAAGAAGGATGTTGAAGAATACATCGAAGATTTACGTAAGAAACATTCAGAAGAAGTATTAAAAGAAGAAGGAACAGTTAATAATGGCGATATCGCTGTTATCGACTTTGAAGGATTTGTTGACGGTGTAGCATTCGAAGGCGGAAAAGGAACTGAATATCCATTAGAAATCGGTTCTGGTTCATTCATTCCTGGCTTTGAAGAGCAGTTAGTTGGCATGGCAACAGGTGAAGAAAAAGATATAAACGTTACTTTCCCTGAAGAATATATGGAAGACTTAGCTGGTAAGGCAGCAGTATTCAAGGTAAAGGTTGATGGCATCAAGGAAAAGGTTTTACCAGAAGTTGATGACGATTTCGTAGCAGAATTAAAGATGGGTGATGATGTTAAGACTGTTGAAGACTTAACTAAGCATGTAAAGGAAACTTTAAGAGCTCAGAAGAAAGAAAAGGCTGAAAATGAAGCAACTAATGCTTTACTTGACGGCTTATGTGAAAAGTGTGAAGTTGAACTTCCTGAATGCATGGTAAATCAGGAAATCGAAGACACATACAGAGATTATGAAAACAGAATGAGTCAGCAGGGCTTGAACATGGATATCTATTGCCAGTTCATGGGCACTACAAAAGAACAGTTCAAGGCTGACTTAAAAGAAGAATGTGAAAAGAAAGTCAGAATCAGAACAATTCTCGAAGCAATCGCAGACGATATGAAAGTAGAAGTTACTGAAGCTGATCTTGAAGACGAATACAAAGCATTAGCCGAAAATTACGGCATGGAAGTTGAAAAAGTCAAGGAATATCTTCCAACTGAATATATTTCAGAAGATCTGAAAATCAGAAAATGCCTGGACACTCTTAAACAGAACAAACCAGAATAGTTAGAAGAATATTCCTGAAAAGGAGTTATAAATGAGTATTTACGCTGATATCTATCAAAATGTAGATTATCCTGCAATTTGTACCAGAGGAGTAATCATCTTTCCTGGTCAGGAATTAACTATTGATGTAGGAAGAGAACAAAGTGTCAATGCCTTAAAGCTTGCCCAATCAAATGTGGGCAACGCTTTAGTGTTCTTAATCACTCAGAAAGATGTCATGGTTGAACATCCTTCCGTTGAGGATATGTATGACTATGGTACACTTTGTGAAATCAAGAATGTCAGAAAAGACAAAGACATATATAAAGTTAAATTAGTAGGC
>R27__coassemble_1227_pt1 | contig 12398 bp, 10 predicted proteins | sample R27__metabat2_high_PE_053 | metagenome-assembled genome bin R27 | reverse complement strand
CAGGGAACAAGTGTCAAAGTTGAAGGACTTTTCTATAAAACACCAGCAAGATTAAAACATTTAAAGAGTGCAAATACTGAAACAAATATGGTATTTGATCTTATTCAGAAAATGGCTTTGGGTCATCCAGAGATTGCTTTTGAATTATATTGTGATGACAGATTGAAAATTCAGACAAATGGTTCTGGTTCTTTGCAGGAAGTCATCATGAACATTTATGGTTTAGAAACAGCCAAGAAGTGTATTCCTGTTTCTTTTGGTGATTTTGATTTCCAAGTTGATGGTTACATTGTTTCACCATCAATTAACAGATCAACAAGACAATATATTAACTGTTATGTTAATGGAAGAGTAATTCGTTCATTAGCTTTACAGAAAGCCATTATTGATGGATATCATGGTTTTATGATGCCTGATAAGTTCCCAATTTGTGTTTTAAACATTTCAATTGATAATCAGTTGGTTGATGTTAACGTTCATCCATCTAAATGGGAAATAAGAATATCTAAAGAAAGACAATTATACAGCCTGCTAACAGAGAATATTGCTAAAGCAATCAGACAATCATTAACACCATCAGATATGATTGTTGAACATATTAAAGAAGAGAAAAAAGAACCTGAAAGAGTAATTCTAAATGAAGAAAAAGTCAGTTATCAACAACAGGAAATAGCTGATTTCATCATTGAACCGACCCATACAGAAAGATTCTCTTACTTAACACAATTACATGGTCGTTATATCTTGGCATGTGATGAAGAAAATTTATATATTGTTGACCAGCATGCTGCCCAAGAAAGATGTATGTATGAAGAAATTCAAAATGACATTTTAAATAAGTCAATTGATATGCAGCCATTGTTGGTTCCATTAATTATTGATGTTACTCCAGCGACTATAAATAGACTTGAAGAGATTAATGAACAATTAGCTTGTATCAATGTTGAGATGGAACCATTCTCAGCATCTTCTGTGATTATTAGAGAAGTTCCTGTTTTCTTTGAACAGATTGATGAAACAGAATTTATGCAAGACTTAATTGATGAAATCATCAATGATAAAAAGATGAGCACTTTAGAAATCAGAAAAGAGAAGATTGCTTCTTTAGCTTGTCATAGTTCTGTTAAATTTAATAAATACTTATCGGCTGATGAAAGCAAGAAACTTTTATCCCGTTTATCTAATTGTAATCAGCCTTTCAACTGTCCACATGGTCGACCAACAATGATTTCCATTAGTGAAAAACAGTTGGAAAAGGAGTTTAAACGTGTCTAAGGTTATCGTTGTTGTGGGCCCAACATCTTCTGGTAAGAGTTCATTAGGCGTTGAACTGGCCAAAAAGTACAATGGTGAAATAATAAATGGCGATGCCATTTCTGTTTATAAAGAGTTAAACATCGGTTCAGCAAAGATTACTGAAGAAGAAATGCAGGGTGTTAAGCACCATTTGATTGATTATTTAGATGTAAAAGAAGAATACAATGTTGCCCAATTCCAACAATCAGCCAGGGCAGCAATTGAAGATATTATTTCCCAGGAAAAGTTGCCAATAGTAGTAGGTGGAACAGGCTTGTATGTTAAGGCGTTATTGTACGACTATGATTTTTCAAATCCGACAGAACGCAATGATGAACAATATGAAGAATATAAAAATGAACAGCTTTATGAAATGTTGGTAAAAATGGATGAAAAAGCTGCTGAAAAAGTTCATCCAAACAATCGTAGAAGAGTAATTAGAGCTTTACAGATTTGTAATACAGGAACTAAGAAGTCAGAAATTGAAGATGCACAAATGCATCAGCCAATTTATGATTGTTTAATTATTGGTTTAAATACTGACAGAGAAGTAATTAACCAGAGAATCAACAACCGTGTTGATCAGATGGTTGAACAAGGTTTAGAAAACGAAGTTAAGGATTTGTTTGAAAAATATCCTTATACATACCACTGTTTCCAAGGCATTGGCTATAAAGAATTTATTGATTATGTTGAAAACAGAACAACATTGTCAGAAACAATTGAGGCAATCAAGTTACATACCAGACAGTTTGCGAAAAGACAGATGACCTGGTTTAAAAATCAGATGGATGTAACATGGTTTGATATTGCAGATGAAGACTATAAACAGCAGATAGAGCAGAAAGTTGAGGATTTCATTAATGGATAGCGAACGTTTTTCAAGAAATATCAGCTTAATTGGTGAAGATAATCAGCAAAAGTTAGCTGATAGCTGTGTTATGCTTGTCGGCGTTGGTGGCGTTGGTGGTTATGCTGGAGAGACCTTAGTAAGAGCTGGTATTGGTAAGATTATCATTGTTGATAAAGACACTGTTGATATTACCAACTTAAACAGACAGATAATTGCCACAGAAAAAACAATTGGCCAAAAGAAAACTGATGTTTTCGAATCACGTGCAAAGTCAATCAATCCAAATATTGAAATAGTAAAATATGAAATATTCCTCGATGGAAATAACACTGAGGAAATATTCAAAGAAAAAGTAGATTTTGTTGTTGATTGTATTGATACAATGAGCGCAAAAACAGAGATTTGGCGTTATTGTCAACAAAATGACATTCCATATATCTCATCTTTAGGCATGGCTAAAAGAATTAATCCGCAAAAGGTAAGAATTACAACATTAGATAAAACGGAAAATGATCCAATGGCAAAAGCATTAAGACAGATTTCTCGTAAAAAAGAGTTATCTTTGAAAGTTCCTGTTGTCTTCTCAGATGAAAGTCCGATGAATAATGATGTGCTACTTGGTTCAATGATGCCAGTTTGTGCAACAGCAGGAATTATGTGTGGTTATTACGTTATTTCTAAGATATTGCATTTAGAATAATGATGTAATAAAATAAAAACCCGGAGGAATTTTATGAAGTTAATAGTCGGTTTAGGAAATCCAACAGAAAAATATGCAAATACCAGACATAACACTGGTTTTTTGACTGTGGATAAAATTGCCGACAAGTTAAATGTTAAGGTTACAAGAAAAGCTTTTGATGCTTTAATTGGCAAGATTAACTACAAAGGCGAACAGGTAATCTTAATGAAACCACAGACTTTTATGAATGAATCCGGTCGTGCAGTTAGGAAAGCGGTGAACTATTATCACCTTGATGTTGAAGACATCTTAGTAATTTATGATGATCTTGATTTGAATTATGGAAAAATCAGATTAAGAGAATCTGGATCATCAGGTGGACACAACGGAATTAAGAGTATTATTGAAAACATTGGTACCCAGAAGTTCAAACGAATCAGAATCGGTATTGAGAAGAAGGGTGATGTAATCAACTATGTTCTTGGAACGGTGGAAAAAGAAAAACAGCCATTATGGCAGGATGCAATGACAAGAGCAGCAAATGCCGCAATTGATTTCATTGATCAGCCATTCCAAAAAGTAATGAATACGTATAACAAGGAGACAGATGGATGAGTTTTATCAGCTGTTGAAAGATGATCCGGCGATAAAGGCGATAGTAAACCACAAGGAAGGATTGAGTTCCCTCAGTGAGGTTGAAGAAACCTTATTAATGGCTGTAAGCTTCTATCAACAGAAAAGAAATCAGGTAATCGTCAAATCAAATATGTATACAGCACAACAACTTTATAATAGGCTATACCACCTATTAAAAGAAGATGTGCTGCTTTTCACTATGGAAGAATCATTACGAGTTGAAGCCGTAGCCGCTTCTCCAGACAACTACGCCACACAAATGGAGGTTCTTTCAACTCTATTAACAAGTGAAAAACCAAAGTTAATTATTACTAATCCAATGGCTATAATCAGATACTTACCATCAAAGGAAGTATTTGCTAAACATATATTAAAATTAAAAGTCGGTCAACTTTTCTCAATGGAAGAAATGAGAATATTATTGATTGAAGCTGGTTATAAACAAACGGCTAGAGTTGACCAACCACTTACTTTCTCTTTGAGAGGTGGAGTAGTAGATGTTTTTTCAATTCAAAATGATAATCCATTAAGAATTGAGTTCTTTGATGATGAAATTGATTCATTAAGATATTTTGATATTTCTTCTCAAAGAACAGTTGAAAAGATCAATGAATGCACTGTCGTTCCAGCAGGAACATTAATATATGATAACTATCAGGTTATTGAAGACAGGGTTATTGAAGAATTAAATAAAGAAAAGGCAAAGGCAATCAATTTCAGTGAACTGGAAGAAAACATCCGTCGTGATCTTTCTTATATTGAAAATCATGTTAATGAGCATTATCTGTATCGTTATCAATGCTTTATGAATGATAGAGTATCCATTCTTGATTATGTTGATAATCCTTTTGTCATATTGTCCAAAGTTGAAGATATCGATGCTAACCTGGATATGATTTCCAGTGAAAACAACAATTACATTAAAGAATTATTTGAAGATTGTGATGGCTTAAATTACTATAGTCTATTTGATGATTTTGGTAGAGTAACCGATAAATTTGAAACATATAAAATAATGTCTTTAGGTATTTTCAAAGACACAATCCGTTCAGATATCCGAATGGTCTATTTCCCACTATTACCAATTGATAAAACTGTAGATGAATTAGTAAGATTGTCACAAAGAAATCATATTACTGTCTCATTAAACAAGCTTCAGTATCAATTGTTGCAGGAAGCATTCAATAGTGCCGATTTAGATATTGAAGAAACAATTTCTCAAACATCAATAGATCTTAGTGAAGGATTTACTTATCATGATGAAATGTATCTGACTGCTAAGGAGCTTTTTGGTGTCAAAGTTGTTAAAGGAAGATACGAAAGCAAGTTTAAAGAAGCAACAGTACTAGAAAACTATACTGATTTAAATATCAATGATTATGTTGTTCATAACCAGTATGGCATTGGCCGCTATGAAGGAATTATCACAAAAGAAATCCAGGGCAAACATCGTGACTATTTACAGATCCGATATAAAGATGATGATATGTTACTTGTTCCATTAGAGCAGTTTAAGCTTGTCAGAAAGTTTGTGGCCGCTGAAGGTGTGGGTGTCAGACTTTCTAAACTTGGTTCGGCTAGTTGGGGTAAGACAAAGGCTAAGATTAGTGAAGAAGTAACAGATATTGCTCAAAGATTAATTGAACTTTACTCAGAAAGAGAAAAGAATATTGGTTTTGCCTTTAGTAAAGATGATGAGGTAGTCAGAGAATTTGAAAATAACTTCCCATATGAACTGACTCCTGACCAGATTAGGGCAATTGCGGAAGTTAAGTATGATATGGAACAGCCTAAACCAATGGATAGGCTTTTATGTGGTGATGTTGGTTTTGGTAAAACTGAAGTTGCGATGGTAGCTGCTTTTAAGGCAGTAAAAGATTTAAAACAGGTTGCCTATTTATGCCCGACAACTATTTTATCCCGTCAGCATTTCAACACTTTCACGGAAAGATTTAAGGGATTCCCGGTTAAAATCAAGTTAATTAACCGATTTGTTCTTGAATCAGAGCAGAAACAAATCTTAAAAGATTTAAAAGAAGGAAAGATTGATATTTTAATTGGCACGCATCGATTACTGTCAGATGATGTTAAATTTGCTGATTTAGGATTGTTAATCATTGATGAGGAACAGCGTTTTGGCGTCCAAGCTAAAGAAAAAATAAAAGAATTAAAGAAGAGTATTGATGTTCTTTCTCTTTCAGCTACACCAATTCCTCGTACTTTACAGATGTCATTGGTTGGTGTTATGTCACTTTCACAACTAGAAACAGCACCAGTTAACCGTATGCCAATTCAGACATATGTTGTTGAAAAAAATGACAGTTTAATTAGAGAAGTAATTCAAAGAGAACTGGCAAGAAATGGTCAGGTATTCTATCTGCACAACAATATTTCCGATATCTATGATATTGCTAGAAAAATACAACTTATGGTTCCTTCTGCATCAATTGCGATTGGTCATGGTCAGATGAGCAGAGATGAGATTGAAGATGTAATGTATCGATTTACAGAAGGACAATACAACATTTTAATTTGTACAACGATTATTGAAACAGGAATTGATATCCCTAACGTAAATACAATTCTGATTGATAATGCTGATACATTTGGATTGTCACAATTGTATCAGATAAGAGGAAGAGTTGGCAGAAGCGACAGACTTGCTTATGCATATTTAATGTACAGGGGTAAAAAACAGTTGTCAGAAGTTGCCTATAAACGTCTGCAGGCAATCAAAGATTTTACCGAACTGGGTTCTGGCTATAAGATTGCTTTACGTGACTTAACAATTAGAGGAGCTGGCGACCTACTGGGTGAAAGACAGGCTGGTTTTATTAACACAATAGGTATGAGTTTATATTTGGATATGTTAAATAAAGCTATAAAACAACAGAAAGGTATTGTTGAAGAAGTAATTGAAGAAGCACCAATCAAGGTCAATGACATTGATGGATATATTCCAAAGCAATTTGTTCATGAAGATTACGAAAAGATTACAATCTATAACAAATTGGCAAAAATTAATGATCAGCAGAAACTTGATGAATATCTTGGTGAAGTAACAGACTATTATGGAAAACTGCCAACAAGTATCTCAAATCTTTTCTTAAAGAAAAAGATGGAAATAATGTTGAATAATGTAAATGTCGAAAGATATGACCAGGGCGAAAAAGAAAACAGAATAGTTCTAACTAAAGAGTTCTCTAATAAAGTTGATGGAGTTAAATTGTTTGGCGATATTTCTAATATTTCCTCGGAAATAAAAATGAGATATTCCCAGGGGAAAATTGCCATTATCATTCCTAAGCGTAAAAACTTCAACTATATGTTGGAAAAGGTAATGCAGGCAATAGAAGAGTCGGAAAAGAAAGAGGATTAAACCGCCTTATTTGAATAATGAAGGGAAAATAGGTAATATTGAGTTATGAGATTAGACAAATATTTAAAAGTATCACGTATTTTAAAAAGAAGAACAATATCTAAAGAACTTGCAGCTAATGAAAGAGTAATGATCAATGGAAAAATAGCTAAACCTTCAAAGGAGGTTGTTGCTGGCGATATCATTGATGTCATGTATGGTGAAAGAGGATTAAAGGTTAGAGTTCTGGAAGTAAAAGATGTTGTTAAAAAGAACGATGCATCTTCACTTTACGAAGTAATTGAAGAGTATAGAGTAGAAGAAAAGGCACAATAATGTGTCTTTTTGTTATAATAAGAGTAATCAAATTAGGAGAAGATAATATGAAGGTACTTGATTGGACAATTGAAGATTATCATAAAGCCATTCTTCAAAAAATGAATAAAGATTATCCTTGGTATACTCAGGAAATGCTTGTAAAGAAGGATAAAATAAGCATAAAAGCAATAGAAGATCTTGTTGAAGAAAAAAAGGCTTTGAAGACACCAAATAAAGTCGTTAACAATATTTGCAATGATATTAAACAGCATATAGAATGGAGTCCTAGTGCATACCTAAAAGAAATAGATAGATATGATGTTCCGTTTTTACCGCAGGAAGTGGTCGGCGGATGGAACCTGGAAAGATATTATTTCATGAAGTTTGAAGGTGACGTATTTTTTTCATCAGTAACAGCTGGGGATCGTGTGGCTGGTGCCGGTAGAACATTTTATATTCCACCTAGATTAATTAAAAATCACACATATCAGGAATTTTTGGAAGCCTATTTTGATAAAATAGCAGAACCATGGGCATTTGGGTTGAGTGTTTCAGAACTTATTGATGACGGCCAATTAAAAGCTTTCCTTGGTTTTACAGAAAACAAGCCCCAACAGGAAGTAACAGAAATAAGCCTTAGGAAATGAATTTATACTATAAACACGAATTTATCAGGGGCGATTGTATGAATCATATCAAAGAAAACCAGATAGATAACAAAACAGATTTAGTTGAAGAAGGATGGAAAGAATTTAAAAAAGACCTTCATAGTATTAAAACGTATACTGTTAAAGACGAAAATGGAGACATTCCTTGTTATTGGGGTATCATGACTAAAGACAATGTTTTCAGAGATGATATTGAATTTGAAACTTATTGGGACCATTATTATCGTACCGGAAGTTATGTCTATGCCGTAGAAGTTGAATCAGATGCTCCTAAAAGAAACCTTAGAAGTGATTGGAATAGTAATGTGCTTCCAACCCGTAATTATGTAGTAGTTGATGTAACAGGAAAGACATCTGAAGAATATGACGAGATATTCTTAAATTATATTGATAATGTTATTCCAGAAATGGGATGTAGATTGTCAGGAGCAATTTTGGAACGTATCGATCCTAAAAATGGAGAAATACAGTTATACTTCCCAATTAAAGAATTACAATAGAGATTACGCAAATTAAAAAGTCTTCCGAATTTCCGGAAGACTTTTGTTTATGAATTAAATTACTTCTCTATGAATGTCTGCGCCTAATGCAGTAAGTTTACTTACGATATCTTCATAACCTCTATCAATATGATAAATATCATGTATTGTTGTTGTTCCTTCTGCCATCAAACCAGCAATAACCATAGCAGCACCACATCTTAAGTCAGTTGCTTTAACATCAGTTCCAACAAGAGGTGTTGGTCCCTTGATTGTAGCAACTGGACAATTAACTTCGATGTTGGCCTGCATTTTATTTAACTGTTCGCAATGTTTAAATCTTTCAATATAAATGGTTTCTGTGACTTTAGAAACACCTTCAGCTTTTGTTAATAAAGCTGTTAATGGTGACTGTAAATCTGTAGCAAAACCAGGGTAAGGCATTGTTTTGATGCTTGTTCCTTTTAATTTAGGACTGCTGTAAACATCAACATGGTCAATACTGGATTCAATATTTACACCGATTTCTTTTAACTTAGAGATTAATGAATCTAAGTGATAAGGAATAACGTTATCAATTCTTACATGATTAGCCATAGCAGCAGATAGGATGATATATGTTCCTGCTTCAATTCTGTCAGGAATGATTTCATGTAAACATCCGCCTAATCTTTTTACGCCATCAATGGTAATAGTGCTTGTGCCACCGCCTCTGATCTTGGCGCCCATTTTGTTCAATAAGGTAATAGTGTCAATAATTTCAGGTTCTCTAGCAGCATTTTCAATAACTGTTGTACCCTCTGCATAAACAGCAGCCATGATGATATTGATTGTTGCTCCAACAGAAGCGATATCAAGATAAATTCTTGTACCAATTAATCTGTCAGCTGACAATGTAATGAATGTTCCATCATCTTCAACTGTAGCACCAAGTGCTCTAAAGCCTTTTAAATGTAAATCAATTGGACGAGGTCCTAGATTACATCCACCAGGCATTCTGATCTTGCAATATCTATATTTTCCTAATAAAGCACCCATGAAATAATAAGATGCTCTAAGCTTGCTGACAGCATCAATGTCTAAAGTTTTATTAATCATCTTAGAAGGATCAATATAAAGTTCTTCTTCACTTACAGTTGAAACTTCAACATCTAAATATTCTAGGATTTCTTTTAAAGACTGAACATCGGAAATGTTAGGAATTCCGATGATGTTTATTTTTTCATTGGCTAAAACAGTTGCTGGAATCAAAGCAACTGTTGCATTTTTACTTCCAGAAACACGGATAGTTCCATTAAGAAGTTTTCCACCATTTATCTTAATTACTTCTTCCATAAATTGTGCTCCTATTCCTCTTAAGTATATCATACTTTACTGGTTTCTATGGTAGAATACTATCGATGGAAAAAATTAAAGCAAACCGCAAACTCATTCAGTTTTGCATTATCTTCTTATTATGTTACATAGCAACAGGCTTATCTTATTGTTTGTTTGTTGCCTATTTAACTTCGCTTGGTTTTTCTGCTTCAGCTAGAAATGCCTTCTTTTCATTAGGTGCGGTGTTTGGCATGATTCTGCAATTTGTTGTTGGTTTCTTATGCGATAAACATCATACAATCAAAAGATATGCTTTCATTACATTAATAATGACAGCCATTTTCGCAGCCATCCTTTATGCTCTCACTGAAGGCTCATTCTGGGTATATCTGTCTTTGGCAATCTTATTTATTGGTTCATTTAAAGTCTGTTATGGTGTATTCGATAGCTGGTGTATGGAACTGAGTGAAGAAACAAAGAATAACTATGGATTTGCTAGAGCATTTGGTTCAATTGGTTGGGCAATAGGTTCATATCTTTCTAGCTGGATAGTTGAAAAGTTTGGTTATGCTTTTAATGGTTATGCCTGTATTGCTTTTTCTATTTTGTTAATTTTGTATTGTTTACATGTTGATGATGCGCAAAAGCAGGCTGAACAAAAAGTTAATTTAAAAGATGTATCAGTTCTCATCAAAAATAAGAAGTATGTATACATTGTTTTAGCTTTCTTTGCGATATGCATCATGCAGGTTGCTTTAGATACAACAGTTGTTGATAAGTTGATTGCTTGTAACGGAACTGAGAAGGATGTCGGTTTATATTGGTCGCTGACTGCCATTGTTGAATTGCCACTGTTCTTTATCGGAAACAGATTAGTAGATAAATTTGGAAACATCGCTAATGTACTTGCTGTAGTTATCACTTATGGAATTAGATTTGTATTATATGGTCTAGCTACAAATGCAACTCAAGTATTATGGATTTCAACATTACAGTTTATTACTTTCCCATTATTCCAAATTGTTTCTAAAAATATGGTTGATGAAGAATCGCCAGATAATTTAAAGTCAACAGGTCAACAGTTGGCTATGGCTGTCTATTCAGCATTCAGTGCCCTGGTTGTTCCTATTATGGCGGGTTTAATTGAAGACGCATTTGACATCAATGTAGCGATGTATGCAATTAGCTCAAGTACAATAATTGCTTTGATATTTATTGGCCTATATTTAAGAGAAAAGAGGAAGAATTAAATATTTTTGGTTCATTTTCTGATAATTGTGCTATCATAACAAAGGTGTAAATATATGACGAAACTTGTAAGTTCTAAAGACTTTGATGAAATCGTTGAAACTCTGCTGAGCGGAGGTATTGTTGCTTTCCCCACTGATACCGTTTACGGTATCGGTGTTTTATATTCGGACGTTGAAGCAGTCAAAAGAATGAAAAACGCCAAAATCCGTCCAGAAACAAAACCGTTCCCATTAATGGTTGCTAACAATAAACAGCTAAATTCAGTAGCTTATATTGGAGAAAGAGAAAAAAAGATAGTTAAAGAGTTGACTCCAGGAGCATTAACGCTTATCTTAAATAAAAAGAAAAAGATTTCTGATGAATTAACTAATGGTTTAAATACAATTGCCATTAGAATTCCAGATGACAAATTTGTTCTTAAATTGTTGAGAAAAGTCGGACCGATGTTTGTTACAAGCGCCAACTTATCAGGTGAACCAGCATGCAATACAAATGAGGAAGTAATGCAGCAGCTGAATAACCGAATTGAAATGGTCGTAAAAGGCGAAGCATATTCACATGTTGCCAGCACAATTATTGATTGCACAAAATCAGAATTAGTTGTGTTGAGACAGGGAGATGTTACCTTGGAAGAAATAAATGCGGCATTAAGCTAGGAAAGGAAGAAAATTATGTTACATGTATTTGATCATCCATTAATTAAGCATAAGCTTACTACTATGCGTAAAACTGAAACTGGCCACAAGGATTTCCGTGAGAACTTAAATGAAATCGCATCATTAATGGCTTACGAAATCACAAAAGACTTCCCAACAAGAGATATTGAGATCGAAACACCAATGGGAAAATGTGTTGGTAAAGAACTCGATAAGGAAGTTGTTCTTGTTCCAATTTTAAGAGCTGGTTTAGGAATGGTTGATGGCATTCAGAGAATGCTTCCTACTTCAAAGGTTGGACATGTTGGTCTGTACCGTGATGAAGAAACACTTGAACCACATGAATACTATGCTAAATTCCCTAAAGAAATTGTTGATAGTATCGTATTAGTTCTTGACCCAATGTTAGCAACTGGCGGAAGTGCTGATGCTGCAATTGACTTCGTAAAGAAAACTGGCGCTAAAGACATCAAGTTAGTTTGCTTAGTAGGCGTTCAGGAAGGTATCGACAGAATTCAGAAGTCACATCCAGATGTAGATATTTACTTAGCTGCAAAAGATGAGAAGCTCAATGATATCGGCTATATTGTTCCAGGTTTAGGCGATGCTGGCGATAGAATCTTTGGTACTAAATAAGTTAAAAAAAAGCAGTTAACTGCTTTTTTATTTTTTGTTTTACATTTCACGTTTGATACAATCTTTTTCTAAGAATTCTTCAATGATTTCTTCGATGCTTTTTTCATCTTTTCCATAGGCTAAAGAAGGTATTGATTCGCTAAGAAAATTCTTGTAATTGATAGATATATTTCTTGAAATGTCATCAAGCGCAACGTCAACATCAACAACATTATCAATAGTATCAGTTAGAGTATTATATAATTTTT
>R27__coassemble_1197_pt1 | contig 12597 bp, 7 predicted proteins | sample R27__metabat2_high_PE_053 | metagenome-assembled genome bin R27 | reverse complement strand
GTATGTTTCTATTACAACTGTTGATGCTTTCAAAGCCTCATTAGAAAGAATGGGAATGAAAGTATACCTGCACTACTCAATTGAAAATTACCCTAACAATGTTGACTTAATCGTATCTGATGAAGGATATGGCAAAAATGAATATATTGAAACAACAAAACCATTAGTTGTTGTAACTGCACCAGGACCAGGTAGTGGTAAAATGGCTGTCTGTTTATCACAGCTTTACCACGAATACAAAAGAGGAATTGTTGCCGGATATGCGAAGTTTGAAACATTTCCTATCTTTAATCTTTCACTTACTCACCCAGTTAACTTAGCATATGAAGCTGCTACTGTTGACTTAAAGGATTTCAACTTAATTGACCCTTATCATTTGGAAAAATATGGTATAACTGCTACAAGTTATAACCGTGACACAGAAATATTCCCTGTTTTATCTAGAATCTTAAGACAGATCACAAAAGAAGATGTTTATTATTCACCTACAGATATGGGTGTTAATATGATTGGTTTATGTATTTGCGATGATGATGTTGCCAGAAAGGCAAGCTGTAATGAAATCATCAGAAGATACTACCACACTTTAGTAGACTACCGTTTAGGATTGGCTGATGATAGTGATGTTGCTAGAATTGAAGCCATCATGGCAAAGGCTGGCATTTCTGCAAGCGATAGAAAAGTAGTTAAGGCTGCTTTAGACAAATCAGAAAAGACTGGTGGAGTAGCATGTGCTATTGAATTACCAGACGGTCAGATTGAAACTGGAAAGAATTCTTCACTGTTAGGTGCTGCTTCAGCTTCATTACTTAACTCATTGAAGTATTTGTGTAATATTCCTGATGACACAATGTTGTTATCACCAATCATCATTGAACCAGTACAATCACTTAAAGTTGATTATTTAGGAAACAACAATCCTCGTTTACATGTTGATGAAGTGTTGATTGCTTTAACAATTTCCGCTCAAATGAACCCAGTAGCTGATCAGGCAATTAAGGCATTACCTAAGTTAAAAGGTTCGCAAATGCACTCATCAGTTATTCTTTCTCAGGTTGACCAGGACACTATTAGAAAGCTGGGAATTAACTTAACTTGTGAGCCAAAATATCAGACTAAAAAGCTATATCACGGCACTAAATAAAATAGCGAAAAATACGCTAAAAAATGATTGACAAAGGCACTGCGCAGATAGTAGTATAGATATGCTACGCATTTAGCGCAGTGTTTTATGTGGGAGAAGGGCAACCCTTCACTTACCACATCATAAATATTTAAGAAAGGACAGTTTATGAAAAGAGTTGCTAAGATTTGTAAGCTCCAATTCCAAGCTGGTGGAGCAAGACCAGGACCGGCATTAGCTTCTGCTGGTATCAACATGCCTCAGTTCTGTCAGGCATTCAACGATGCTACAAAAGACAGACAGGGAGACATCGTTCCTGTAGTTATTACAGCTTATGAAGACAAATCATTTGATTTCGTCTGCAAGACTACTCCTGCTGCATTCTTATTAAAGAAGGCTGCTGGTGTTGCTAAGGCTTCAGGTAAGCCTAAGACTGAAAAGGCTGGCAAGATCACTGTTGATCAGTTAAGACAGATCGCAGAATATAAGATGCCAGACTTAAACGCTAACGACGTTGAAGCAGCAATGAGAATTGTTGCTGGCACTGCCAGAAATATGGGCATTGTCATTGAAGGATGGGAGTAAAGAAGTATGCCAAAGCACGGAAAGAAATATGTAGAGGCTGCTAAGCTTATCGAACCAGCTAAGCTTTACCCAATCAATGAAGCAGTCGAATTAGTAAAGAAAATCACTTTCACTAAGTTTGATCCATCTGTAGAAGTTGTATTCAGACTTAATGTTGACCCACGTCATGCTGACCAGCAGTTACGTGGTGCTATCGTATTACCTAATGGTACAGGTAAATCTCAGAGAGTTTGCGTTATCACTCAGGGCGCTAAAGAGCAGGAAGCAAAAGATGCTGGTGCTGACTTCGTAGGTGGTAAGGAATTACTCGAAGACATCAAGAAGGGTTGGTTCGATTTCGATGTAATCGTAGCTACTCCTGATATGATGGGTGAGTTAGGTAAGTTAGGTAAGTTATTAGGACCTAAAGGCTTAATGCCAAACCCTAAGACTGGAACAGTTACAATGAACATTGGCAATGCTGTTAATGAAATCAAGAAAGGTAAAGTAACATACCGTACTGATAAAGAAGGTAACGTTGCTGTTATCATCGGTAAGGCTTCATTCGACACTGACAAGCTCGTTGAAAACTACCAGACAATTTACGATGTAATCGTTAAAGCAAGACCTGCAGCTGTTAAGGGTACTTACATTAAGAACATCGCAATGTCAACTTCAATGTCACCAAGCATTAAAGTTGAAACAGTTATGTAATTAACATTTTAAAAAATTAGTTGTAAACAATATACCATAGACAGTAACGACCGAGTTGGTTTAAAAATGTTACCGAGGTAAAAAGTTGATATGAACTTTAGCCCGTTTTGTCTATGCGAAATGGGCTTTATTTATACAAGGTATATTGTACAAATAAAAAAGAAAGGAAACGAACATTATGAATCAACAAGTTTTAGAGCAGAAGAAACAGACTGTTGAAGAAATCAAAGAAAAGATTGACAACTCTGGTTCAACTGTTGTTGTTGAGTACCGTGGCCTGACTGTAAAGGAATTAACTGAATTACGTAGATCATTACATGATGAGGGAATTGACTTTGTAGTTTATAAGAATACCATGGTACAGCGTGCTTCCGAAGACCTTGGCTATGATGACCTTCAGGCATCATTAACTGGTCCTAATGCTATCGCATTCGGCGCTGATCAGGTTGCTCCAAGCAGAATCCTGGTTAAGTTCGCTAAGAAGCATGACAAGCTGGTTGTAAAAGCCGGTATTGTTGATAAGCAGGTACTTGGCGCTGATCAGATTAAAGAATTAGCACAGTTACCAAACAAGGAAGGCATGATTTCAATGCTGTTAGGCTGCTTGCAGTCACCAATCCGTTCATTCGCTGCTACAGTTAAAGCAATCGCTGATGAACAGACAGAAGCCAATTAATCACGGGAGGAAAATAAAATGGCAAAATTATCAAATGAAGAAATTATCTCTACTTTAAAAGAGATGACAATCTTAGAAATCAATGATTTAGTAAAAGCAATCGAAGAAGAATTCGGCGTTACAGCTGCTGCTCCAGTTGCAGTTGCTGCTGCTCCAGTTGAAGAAGGCCCAGCTGCTGGTCCAACAGAAGTTACAGTTATGTTTAAGGAAGCTACAGGCTTATCATTAATGGAAGCTAAGACAATCGTTGACGCTTGCACTCCAGACAACCCAGCAGTTGTTAAGGAAAACGTTAAGATTGAAGAAGCTGACAAGATTAAGGAAGCTATCCTTGCAGCAGGCGCTGTTGTAGAATACAAATAAGCTATAACATTACATTTTCAGCAAAGCCGAAGCAATTCGGCTTTTGCTGCCATAGGAGGACATTGTATGAAACACTATTTTACAAATGATCCTGAAAGAACAATAAACCGAAAGAATATAAGCTTTCGGTTTTCAACTATATTGGAGAGCTTTGTTTCTCACGATGGAGTGTTCTCAAAAGATACTTTGGACTTTGGCTCAAGGGTGCTTTTAGAAACATTAATGAACCAACAAATTGATGGTGACGTTTTAGATTTAGGATGTGGAATCGGCTATATCGGCATTCTTCTAAAGAAGTATAAACCACAGATAAATCTGACAATGAGTGACGTAAATCGGACAGCTGTAGAGTTAGCTGAGATCAATAGTTATAATTACCGTCAGGCCAACACATGTGTTGTTTCTGACAGCTTTGAAAACTTGTCTCAGTCTTTTGATGTTATTGTCAGCAACCCACCAATCAGAACAGGAAAGCAAAACATTTACAAAATGTTTGCAGAAGCATACGCCCATTTAAAAGAAAATGGAAAACTTTATCTAGTCATCAGAGTAAAACAGGGTGCAAAGAGCGCTTGCGATTATTTGGCAACTCTGGGCGGTAGCGTTTCTGTAATTGAAAAAGAAAATGGCTACTGGATTATCCTGTTAGAAAAATAAAAAATCTATTCTTGACATCTTGATTTAGATTTGTTAAGATATTAAATTGCATAATGATAATTAAAATGGGTACTTTTGCCGATTAGAGTACCCATAAGTATTAAAGAAAGGGTGTTGTTATGGATAAAAACGTTACTTACCGTAATGTGCACTTCGGTAAGAAATCTGTTCGTAGAGACTATTCAAAGGTAAGTGGAACCCTGCCATTACCTAACCTCGTAGAAGTCCAAACTAAGTCATTTGACTGGTTCTTAAAAGAGGGACTGAGGGAAGTATTTGATGAGATTTACCCAATCGAAAATCAGAACAAATCCATTAAAGTTGACTTCCTGGATTATGAATTCCTTCCAGCAAGCAACAGTATCGAAAAATGTAAAGCTGATGGGTTAACCTATCAGTGTTCTTTGCATGCAAAGCTTCGTCTTACTACTATTGACGAAAATGGCGTTGTCATGGAAAGAGAACCAGAGGATGTAACATTAGGCGATTATGCAATGCTTACTCCAACTGGAACATTTGTTATCAATGGCGCTGAAAGAGTCATCGTTTCTCAGATCGTCAGATCTCCTGGTGCTTACTTCTCAATGGATGTAGAAGATAAGACAGGTAAGGATATTTTCGCTTCTGAACTTATCCCATCAAGAGGAACTTGGCTTGAGTTCATGACTGACTCAAAGAAGGTTGCCACTGGTAGAATTGTCAATATGAGTGTTGATAGAAAGAGAAAGATTCTTTCTACAATCTTATTCAAAGCTATCGGTCTTTCATTAAATATTGAAAAAGGCGAAGATGCTTTCAGTACTGATGAAATTAAGAAATTCATGACTTCAATCGGTCTTGAAATTCATGATATAGAAAACATTAACGAAGAAATGCCTCGTGAACTTCTCAACACATATCTGTTACTTTATACAGGTATTTTCGGTGACTATGAAGAAGTTTACAACACTCTGGTTAATGATAAGATCAAAACTACTGATGAATCATTAAAAGCTATTTACGAAAACCAGAGATCAGATGATATTCATACTCTTGAAGGTGCTAAGAGCTTAATGAACGCTAAGTTCTTCGATTCGAGAAGATATGACTTAAACAAGGCTGGTCGTTATAAGACAAACAAGAAACTTGGTGCTTACGCTAGATGTAAGAACAGATATCTTGCTGAAGACTTAAAAGATGAAAACGGCAATGTTGTCGTTGAAAAAGACACTCTTATCGATAAGGTATTACTGGCTAAGATCAGAGATACTCTTGATAAGGGCCTTTATATGGATGCTTTACCACAGAGTTATGAATTCTCTCATCCAGATGAGGTATTAGTACCAGTTAGCTACGGTAAGGGTTTAATCGGCCGTATCTTAGCAAAGAATGTTGATACTAAGAAGACTATGCTGGAAAAAGGCACTGTTTTAACTGAAGAAGATGTTAAGGCATTAGCTAAGAGCGATATCGAATTTGTAAATATCTATGGTGGTATCTTTGCTAAGGAAGTTAAGCTTACTAAAGAAAACGTTATTTCTGTTCTCAACTATGGTGGCAGATTATATTGTTACGGCAGATTAACAGACAGCAAGGGCAAAGACGTCATGAGTGATGATGAACTTGTTGTAAGCCGTTATATCCCAGATACAGAGCAGCCAATCTTAGAAGATAGTGCTAGAGCATTTATCGTTGATAAGGTAAAGGGCGGCGAGCAGTACAGCTTATACTTAGTTGGTAGTGCTAACCAGATTATCTATGTAAAGAATAACAATGATCAGGTAGTTAAGGTTATTGGTACAGACCCATTAACTAAGAAGAAGACTATCATCATTTCTGATATGTATGCACAGTATTCTTATCTGTTGAACCTGATTGATGACATCGGTTCAGTTGATGATATCGACCAGTTAGGTAACAGAAGAATCAGAACTGTTGGCGAACTTATTCAGAACCAGTACAGAATTGGCTTCAGCCGTATGGAAAAGAACGTTAAAGAAAAGATGTCAATTTCTGATGTTTCTACTTTAACTGCTAAGAACCTGCACAATCCAAGAAGCTTATCAACTGCTGTAAAAGAGTTCTTCTCTTCTTCACAGTTATCACAATTCATGGACCAGCAGAACCCATTAGCTGAATTAACTAATAAGAGACGTATCTCAGCTTTAGGCCCTGGTGGATTAACTAGAGAAAGAGCTGGTTTCGAAGTACGTGACGTTCATGCAACTCACTATGGAAGAATCTGTCCTATCGAAACACCAGAAGGACCAAACATCGGACTTATCAACTATTTAACTTCATATGCAAAGGTTAACGAATATGGCTTCATTCAGACTCCATATCGTAAGGTCTTTGTTGAAGGTGAAGGCGAAAATAGAAAGTATAGAGTATCAGATGATGATATCGTATACCTTTCAGCAGATGATGAAATGGATTACGTAATTGCTCAGGCAAACGAAGTAAAAGACGGATACTTAAAGAATGACATCTGTGTTTGTCGTTATCAGACTGAAACAGTTATGATGAACAAACAGGAAGTTGAATTAGTAGACGTTTCTCCAAAGCAGATTATTTCTGTTGCCGCAGCATGTATTCCATTCTTAGAAAACGATGACGCATCACGTGCGTTAATGGGTGCTAACATGCAGCGTCAGGCTGTTCCACTTTTAAAACCTCATTCTCCAAATGTTGGTACTGGTATGGAACACTCAATCGCAAAAGATGCTGGTAGTGCTGTTCTTGCTAGAAAAGATGGTGTCGTTTCATACGTCGATTCAAACAAGATTGTCATTGATGAAGGCGATGAAGAATTCACATATAACTTAACTAAGTTCCGTCGTTCTAACGCTGGAACATGTATCAACCAGACTGCTATCGTAAAGAAGGGTGAAAAGGTTGAAAAGGATGACATTATTGCTGATGGTCCATCAATGGAAAATGGTGAATTAGCATTAGGCCAGAACGTTAAGATTGCATTCATGACTTGGAATGGTTACAACTACGAAGACGCTGTTATCATGTCTGAAAGATTGGTAAGAGATGACGTATTCACTTCAATCCATATCGAAGAATATACAATTGAACGTCGTAACACTAAGTTAGGTGATGAAGACTTCACAAGAGAAATCCCTAATATCTCTGAAACAGCAAAAGCAAACCTTGACGAAAACGGTTTAATCAGAATCGGTGCTGAAGTTAAGGAAGGCGATATCCTTGTTGGTAAGACAACTCCTAAGGGACAGTCAGAATCAACTCCAGAAGAAAAACTGTTATATGCTATCTTCGGTGAGAAATCAAAAGAAGTTAGAGACTCTTCATTAAGAGTTCCTCATGGCGGTGCTGGTATTGTTCAGGCTGTTAAACGTTATACAAGAAATCAGCTCCCTGATCTTCCAAGTGGAGTAAAGGAAGTTGTTAAAGTTTACATCGTTCAGAAACGTAAGATTTCTGAAGGTGATAAGATGGCAGGTAGACATGGTAACAAGGGTGTTATTTCAAAGATTCTGCCTATCGAAGATATGCCATTCATGGCAGATGGTACTCAGATTGATATCATGTTGAACCCATTCGGCGTTCCATCTCGTATGAACATCGGACAGGTTCTGGAAATTCATCTAGGCCTTGCTGCTGAAAAACTCGGTTGTAAGTTCGCTACACCAGTATTCGATGGTATCAACAATGAAGAATTAATGAGCATTCTTAAAGAAGCTAATTCTACAGTAGACGGCAAGGTACAGCTGTTTGATGGTAGAAATGGTGAACCTTTCGATGAAAGAATTGCTGTTGGTGTCATGTATATGATTAAGCTTGCTCACATGGTTGACGATAAGTTACATGCTAGAGCTACTGGACCTGTTTCTGTTATTACTCAGCAGCCTTTAGGCGGTAAAGCTCAGAATGGTGGACAGAGATTCGGAGAAATGGAAGTTTGGGCTCTTGAAGCATATGGTGCTGCTCATACTCTACAGGAAATCTTGACTATCAAATCAGATGATAAAGTAGGTAGAGATCAGACTGCTGTCAAGATCATCCATGATGAATCAATCCCTGAGCCAAGTGTTGGTGCTTCATTCAAGGTATTATTACACGAACTTCAGGCTTTAGCTCTTGACGTAACAGTAAGAGATCAGGAAGGCAATCCAATTGACATTTCAGCCATCGACGACTTAGCAGTTAAGCCAGTTGAGGGAACTGAAGAAATCCATTACGAAGAAGGCGAATTGGATGAACACAGCGATTTCGAAGATGATTCAGTATTTGACGCTGACTTCGTTCCAGAAGCTGCAGTAGTCGGTGCCGATGATTACGATGATGATATGACTGGAGGTTTTAACTATGAAGATTAATAATGTTGCTTCAGTACAGATTGCACTGGCATCCCCAGAGCGTATTCTTGAATGGTCACATGGCGAAGTAAAGAAGCCAGAAACTATTAACTATCGTTCCCAGAAGGCTGAAAGAGATGGATTATTCTGCGAAAGAATTTTCGGACCTTCTAAGGACTGGGAATGTGCTTGTGGTAAATATAAGAAGGTAAGATACAAGGGCGTCATTTGTGACAAGTGTGGTGTTGAAATCACTAAGTCAGAAGTCAGACGTGAAAGAATGGGACACATTACTCTTGCTGCTCCAGTTTCTCACATCTGGTATTTAAAGGGCACTCCAAGTAGAATCGCTTTACTTCTTGATATGGCTCCAAAGCAGGTTGAAGAAATTGTTTATTTCGTCAGCCATGTTGTTGTAGATCCTAAAGATGTTCCTGAATTAACATACAAACAGGTCATTTCAACAAAAGAAATGAGAGAAAAACAGGCTGAATATGGCTATACATCATTCGTTGCTAAGACTGGTGCAGAAGCTATTAAGTTATTGCTTGAAAATGTTGATCTGGAAAAAGAATATACACAGTTGGTTACAGATTTACAGACTGCACAGGGTGAAAAGCGTAAGAAGTTAATCAAGCGTTTGGACACTGTACAGGCATTCAGAGAATCTAATCAGAAACCTGAATGGATGATTCTGACTGTATTACCAGTTATACCACCTGATTTAAGACCAATGTTACAGCTTGATGGCGGCAGATTCGCTACAAGCGACTTAAACGATTTATACAGAAGAGTTATTACGCGTAATAACCGTCTACAGAAATTACTCGACCTGGGCACACCAGCTATCATCGTTCAGAACGAAAAGCGTATGCTTCAGGAAGCAGTTGATGCTTTAATTGATAATGGCAGACGTTCAAAACCAGTTACAGGTACTAGCAATAGAGCCTTAAAGTCTCTGTCACATTCATTAAAGGGTAAGCAGGGTAGATTCCGTCAGAACTTATTAGGTAAGCGTGTTGACTACTCTGGACGTTCAGTTATTGCTGTTGGACCAGACTTAAAGATGTATCAGTGTGGTATTCCAAGAGAAATGGCTGTCGTATTATTCAGACCATTCATTATCAATGAGCTGACTTATCAGAGAATTGCTTCAAATCCTAAGACAGCTGAAAAGTTAATCGACAGACAGGATCCAGTTATCTGGGACGTTGTCGAAAAGGTTGTTTCAAATCACCCAGTATTACTGAACAGAGCTCCAACTCTGCACAGACTAGGTATCCAGGCCTTCATGCCTAAGTTAGTTGAAGGTAGAGCTATCAGATTACACCCATTAGTATGTACAGCATTCAACGCTGACTTCGATGGTGACCAGATGGCTGTTCATATTCCATTAAGCGAAGAGGCACAGGCTGAAGCTAAGATTTTAATGCTTGGTTCTAACAATATCCTTGGACCTAAGGATGGAAAACCAATCGTTACACCATCACAGGACATGGTACTTGGTAACTTCTACTTAACAATGGAAGAAACTAAGGAAGAATTCTATGCTGAAGCACAGCACTTAAGAGAATTAGGTGATGAACAGAGTGCTCAGTTATGGGAAACTTATGGCAATTCAGAAGGTAAGGTTTATAAGGATGTTAATGATGTAATGCTTGCTTATGACAACAAGCTTACTCACTTACACACAAGAATTGCTTTAAGAGCTAGTTCTTTGAATAAATCATTCTTCAGCGAAGAACAACAGAATAAATATCTTATTACTACAGTTGGTAAGATCATCTTCAACCAGATGTTCCCTGATGATTTCCCTTATGTTAACGAAGTTAAGGGAGATTGGAACGTTAAGTGTCCAGACGAATATTTCGTTGATTATGGTGTTAATATTCCTGAATACATTCATTCAATGCCTGAACATTCACCAGTTAAGAAGAAGGATTTAGGAAATGTCATCGGAGAAGTATATGCAAGATATGCTAACGAAGGTGATACATATATTTATTTCGACAGAATTAAGGATAACGGATTCAAGTATTCAACAGTTGCCGGTATGACAATTTCACTTGATGACATTAAAGTTGCTCCTAATAAAGAAGAAAATGTCGAAAAGGGTAAAGTTAAAGCTAATCAGTTGATGAGACTCCACAAGAGAGGCTTATTAACTGAACAGGAATGGGAAAAACAGTTAATGACATTATGGGATGGCATTAAGGATGACATCGGTAACTCATTAATGGCTTCACTTCCTAAGAAGAACCCTATCAATATGATGGCCGTATCTGGTGCGCGTGGTAATAAGTCACACTTCACTCAGCTTGCTGGTATGCGTGGACTTATGGGTAAGCCAACACAGGCTAAGAGTGCTAAGGGATTCCAGTCATCAATCATTGAGGTTCCTATTTATTCAAGCTTCCGTGAAGGATTGAACGTATCTGAATTCTTCATTTCATCACATGGTATCAGAAAAGGTTTAACAGATACTGCCTTAAAGACAGCTTCATCAGGTTACTTAACAAGAAGACTTGTTGACGTTGCTCAGGACGTAGTTGTTGAAGAAGAAGATTGCGGAACAGATAACGGATATCTGGTAGAGACAATCATTGACCGTAAGGATAATACAGTTATCGAAAAACTGGAAGACAGACTTATCGGTAGATATGCTAAACAGGACATTGTCAACCCAGAAACAGGTGAATTAATTGTCGCTGATGATGAATTCATCGATGAAGTTAAAGCTAAAGAAATCGTTGCTGCAGGTATTAAGCAGGTTTATATCAGAAATGCCTTCGTATGTCAGTCAGAACATGGCGTTTGTGCTAAGTGTTATGGTAGAAACATGGCTACAGGCAAACAGGTAGAAACAGGTGAAGCTGTTGGTATCATGGCTGCCCAGTCAATTGGTGAACCAGGTACACAGTTAACAATGCGTAACTTCCACACTGGTGGTGTTGCTAATACCGGTGGTGATATCACTCAGGGTCTTCCACGTGTAGAAGAACTGTTTGAAGCAAGATGTCCTAAACATCCAGCTGTAATTGCTAAGGTTTCAGGTGTTATTACTGATATCTCAAGATTGGATGAAAGTGGTAATATTGAAATCGTCATCACAAATGAACAGGGCGAAAATATCAAGCATAAGGTTGATAATACACAAGTCATCCGTTCATGGTGGGAAGTTGGCAAGACAATCGAAGCTGGCGATAAATTAACTGAAGGCCAGGTTAACCCTAAGGAACTTATCCTTGTTGCTGGTGTAAAAGCCGTACAGGACTACATTCTTAAGGAAGTTAAGAAGGTTTATGCTTCACAAGGTATTGATATTTCAGATAAACACCTTGAAATCATGATCTGCCAGATGTTACGTAAAGTTATTATTGAAGACGGTAATGACACAGGCCTGACAAAAGACTCATCAATCAGTAAGGCTATGATTACAGAAATTAACGATAAAGTAATGGATGAAGGTGGCACTCCAGCAACATTCAAACCAACATTATTGGGTATTTCTAAATCATCAGTTGAAACTGACTCTTGGTTATCAGCAGCAAGTTTCCAGGAAACTACAAAAGTCTTAACAGATGCTGCTGTAAAGGGTAAGATTGATAATCTTAAGGGACTTAAGGAAAATGTCATCATTGGTAAGCTGATTCCAGCAGGAACTGGCACTTATGAGGATCGTGAATCAACAAAGAAGATCAACGAAATCGCTGCTAAGATGAAAGAAGAAAAAGCTGAAAGAAGAGCTAAGAAACAGGAAGCAGATGAGCAGAGCGATGATGCTTTGAAAGAAATTAGCGAAAGTATCGAAAACGATTCAGTCTTTCCAGAAGAAGTATTAGTAGAAGATTTAAACGAAAATATTGAAGAATAAAAAGATAAAAGGCATGCCCAAAGGCATGCCTTTTTCATTGCTTGAAATAAAAATGGACAGCACTATCTGTCCATATGTTTTTTTATTGCGTCAAATGTTTCTTCGGAGATTACATGCTCAATTCTGCATGCGTCCTGTTCGGCTTGTTTTTGACTTACACCGATAGAAATTAACATCTGGGTAATATATGTATGTCTGTCATAAATGCTTTCAGCTAGGGCTTCTCCTGTGTCTGTAAGAGTAATGTAACCATTATTATCAATATTAATATATTCATTATTCTTAAGTATGCCAATAGCACGGCTGACAGAAGGCTTAGAAA
>R27__coassemble_1013_pt1 | contig 14332 bp, 13 predicted proteins | sample R27__metabat2_high_PE_053 | metagenome-assembled genome bin R27 | reverse complement strand
GTGCTGTATTGTTTGCTCTATATCATATTGGTATTGTTTCCGGTTGGTTTAACCCAATATTATTAGTTCTATGTATTGCTGGGTTGGCAGCTGTTGGACTTATCCTACAATACATTGACAGTAAATATGACAGTATTTTGCCAGGCTGGCTGATACACGGTTGTGCTAATTTGGCAATAAATACAATAGGTACGATTATTATTTTAGGTAAGTATTAATTGATGAAAGCTTCTTCGGAAGCTTTTATTGTAAATGGTGTTAAAATATGCTATTATTGTAATGCGCGTTAAATGAAAAGAGAACTACTATGCTTAAACCAAAAGTAATTGCGATGGATTGTGATGGCACAATGGTATCTGATGATAAAGTACTGACTCCAATGATGAGACAGGCTTTAATTGATCTTCATAATGAAGGTGTTTTGTTGATTATGGCATCAGGAAGACCGGCAGATATGTGTTTAAAGTCAATCGAAGATTGGCAACTGGGTTTTGAATTTGATGGTGTTATTGGTTACAATGGCGCCGAGCTATACGATAATGAAACAAAAAAGACAGATGAGTATTATAAACTGTCAAAAGAAAACCTTAAGGAAATCGTTACTTTATTAAGTCGGTTCGATAAGGGAAATCCGTTTGTTTTAGATGAGAATTTCAAATGTTTAAATTCAAAGTATGACGATGCACTGGAATGGGCAATTAGAAAAGGATCAACAGAACAATTAGTTGTCAAAGATATAAGTGAATTGTGGGCAAGAGAACAGCCAAAAATTCATTGTCGATTTGCTGTACCGGAAGATTTGGACGAAGTAATCAGCCAGATTCATCTTCCTGAAGACTGTCCATATTATTGTTTCAGAACACAAACAACAATGTTGGAATTCACTGATAAAAGAACAAATAAAGGTTTTGCCTTAAAAGAATATTGCAGAAGGCATAATATTGATCTATCAGAAGCAATGGCTTGTGGAGACACAACCAATGATAACGGCATGATTGAAGTGGCAGGAATGGGCGTTTGTTTATTAAACGGTTCTGATGATACAAAAGAAAAAGCCAATTACATTACTGAGGAAGATGTCGACAATAATGGCTTGGCTAAGTTCTTCTATAAATATGTTATTTAATTACAGTGCTAAAGAATCACAACGGTCGAGCGAATCAAGTAGCTCGGCTTTTATTGATTCGATCATAATAGTATTTTCAGGCTCTCTTTTAATTGTTCTTCTTAATAATCTAGTAAATCCCACAATCTTTGCTTTGATTAACTGTTCGTAATATTCATTACTGTTGAAGTAATTACGGAAAGTTAAATCAAGAATTTGATAAGCAGTGATAATGTCCAATTTTAGGTATTTAATGATCGTGTCAGGATTGCTGATACCAAATCCTTTATAGGTATTGAATAATGCACCAAATTCAAAGACTGGATTGCCTCTGGCAATAGTGTCCATATCAAGTAAAATAGCTTCCTTGCCATCATAATGAACGTTACTAGTGTGATAATCACCATGGATTAAATGATTATCATCAGGCACTTCATTAATTAAACGGATTAATTTATTGTAATGTTCATCATCAATATAACCTTCTAAAAATTCGGCCCAATGAAGGACAATTTTCTTCTGGTCAGGTATTTTCTCGTCAGTGACAACAGTACTATGAATTTCCTTTAAGAAATCTGAGAAAACCTTAACATAATCGCCAAGATGGTCATGGTCTCCTAAAATCCATTTAGAAATAGATTTAGCTTTTAACATTTCAAAGACAGAACCATAACAATCACCGACTTTTACAACATCATAAGAAATAGCTGTATTAATGCCCATAATTAAGGCTGTTCTAGCCAAATCCTTTTCTCTTGTTATGTCATCTAAAGAAGCGTTTGGTTTATAAACCTTGATGACATTTTCTTCATCAAGACGATAAACCTTACCATTAGAACCAGAACCAATAAGTTCGCAATTAGAAATATCGACTGTTCTGAATGCTTTTGTGATATCAATCATCTCGGTAAAACCAGTCATTTCTAAAATGTCATAAACTTCACCATTGACGTTAATGATATGAAGGTCACTGATTTCCTTTTTCAATCGTAAAATTTGTCTTAATCCGGCGCTGGAAATATACTCGAGTTTTTCAAAATCAAGTACTAATGATTCATATTTGTTTTCGTTACGGATTGAATCGATTTCATTACCGATATCATTGGCGTTTGATGAATCAATTCTACCTTCTAAGAAGATTGTTAATTGATTTTCGTTGAGAGCACTTTTCATTACGAAACCTCCTTGAACAATTCATTAACAATAGCTTTGAACTCTTTATAAACGCTATATTCTGATAGGTCGGAAAGAATTTCCAGCATTTGTTGATAATACCATTTATGATTACGTGGATCTTTCTCATTGAATGTATTCCACATTTCTTCACCTTGTACTAAATGATTACGGTAAAGAGAACGGATATTAGATAACTTATCGCCTAAGCAGATCATTTTTGCGCTAATATCAGTTTCGTTTGCTAGCTTTTCCAAAGCTTCTTCTTTTCTTATACGCCAAGTAGCAGCTTTGTCTTCGTTTTCTCTTTTGTCTTCTGTTTCTAAACCAACTAATTTGGCAACTCTCTCACCAAAAAGGTTCGTTATTTCTTCAAAAGTTGTCTTTGTGTCCTCAACAGTATCATGTAATATAGCAGCCGCAATAACATCTTCATCAGTAGTCATTTGGGCAACAATTTGTGCTACTTCTGTTGGATGGAAAATATAAGGCAAACCACCTAATTTTCTTACCTGACCTTTATGGGCATCAACAGCAAACTTAATTGCATCATCAATCTTAGACATTTTTTACCTTCTTTCTAAGAGTTAAAATATTCATCTTATCTTTATATTCATATTTGATATCGTCAAATGTTTTCTTAACCATATAAATTCCTAATCCACCAATATTTCTTTCTTCTGCTGAAGAGGATAAATCAGGTTGTCCGGCTTCGAGTGGATTAAATTCAATACCATTATCTTTGAATGTAATAACGATATCATCATCTTCAAAATCAATTGTTGAATACAACTTACCTTTTTGGTTTGGATAAGCATATGTGGCAATATTAGTAAAAACTTCTTCACATGCTACCTGTACAGGCATGATGTATTTAAAATTAGCCTGATTTTCATCCATTACTTTTTCAACTTCGTCTAAAAACGTGTGAAGCATACTTAAATCGGCATCGTATTCCTTTTCCTTATTGCCGACATAGTTGAAGGCAAGAATAGTGATATCATCAAACTGCTGCTGGTCACCAGCAAATTGCTCGAGTTGCTGTAATAACATTGGTATAATATCCTTACAGTTTTTATCTGTATTGTTATTACAGAATTCAATCAGACGATCATTGCCATATAATTCATTATTTGAATTAGTAGCTTCAGTAACACCATCAGTATAAAGTAGAAGTTTATCATTAGGTTGTAATTGGAGTTCAAATTGTTTGTATTGAATGCCTTCTAAACCACCAAGAACAAATCCTGGTTTACATTTTAAAAATTCAAAATGACCATTTTTATAAATTAATGGAGGGTTATGACCGGCATTTACATAAGTTACTTTTCCACTGCTTATTTCAACGATAGCCATCCATGCTGTAACAAACATTCCTGTTTCGTTTTTGTTGCATAATGTTGAGTTGATAGATGTAAATGCTTCAGCGGGACTTTGTCCCATTTTAACATGGTCCAACAACATCGACTTAGTAATTGCCATGAACAATGATGCAGGAACACCTTTACCAGATACATCGGCAATTTCAATCATCAAATGATCATCATCAATTAAGAAGAAATCATAGAAGTCTCAACCAACTTCTCTAGCAGGAGTCATGCTAGCATAAATATCAAATTCTTTTCTCTCTGGATATGGAGGAAAAATAGATGGAAGAAGTCTTTCCTGAATACGACTAGCTAAATCCAATTCTGTTGACATTCTTTCATTTGAACGTGTTGTCTTTTCCTGTTGTAAAATCATATTTTTGCCTGCTTCAGCAATCATGACACATAATGTACCAATAACCGCATATATCAACATCTTTGGCGTGTAATAAAAACGTAAGGTATCAATTACATATTCCTTAACGTCATAGCCATGAGCAATGACTGATTCAGTAATTGAGCCATTAATGATATTGATAACGCCAGATTCTTCAAGTGGTACGTTTGAGACATTTAAGACACCATGATAACAGCCATAAATACTTGAAATGCTGAAAACAACGGTTGTAAATATCGCAATAAACTTAGTTAATTTACTGGAGAAATATCTTACAGACAATATTACAGGGAAGACAATAAGAATAGGGACGATAAAAGTTAAAGCAGCATCAATTCTTGATAAAACAACTGTAAATTCAGTAAGAAGAACGATTTTTAACCATGTCTTTTCGCCTTTGAATTTTAAACATATAACAGCAGGAATTATTAATTCAAATAAACCTTGAATAACAAGGACATTAATGATTTTTTTATTAATTGTAAAGAAGCCAACATAACGTAAAACATACACAACAACAAGAACTCCGGACATCATTAACATAACCAGAGCAGTTAATTTATTACCTGCAACTTCAGCCTTCCAGAAAACTTCATCTTCAGGGATAGTTAAAGCATGCATTATCTTATTTAATAATTTCTTTTCTTTTTTCATATTTATTCAATATTTAATATGTCCGCAAATCCAGTTATCTCAAAGATTTCCATGATGCTTTCTTTGACGTTTTTAATAGTCATCTTACCAATTTCATTCATTTTCTTCTGCATTAAAAGAATGACTCTTAATCCAGCGGAAGAAACGTATTCGAGTTCACTGAAATCAAAGACAATTTCTTTATACTGTTCATTAAAATCATTAAATAACTGTTCAAGTTTTGGTGCTGTAACTGAGTCAAGACGGCCAATTAAAGAGACACTCATGACCCCGTTTTCTTCGTTGTTAATAATATCCATAATGTTAACCTCTATTAATTATTATAACTTATTATTTGATTTCTTCGCCAATGTTATACAATGCCATTCAACATAATCTGATTATTTAGTTATAATAAATATGGAAGGTTATTTATTTAAGGTGGAAATAAATGAAAAGATATAAAAAAATAATCTGCTTTTTGCTGGCGGCAATGATGTTATTGTCAGTAACAGGCTGTAAAAAGAAACCAAAATATCCAGAAAGAGATTTAGTTGATTTACCAACTGAGTTACCAAAGGCAACTGAGGACTCAATTGCGATTCACTATAGTAGAAAAGACAACATTTATGATAAATGGGCTTTATGGCTATGGGATCCAGCAGGCGATGATGATAATGCTGAAGATTATTGGAACTACCAGGATGATTATGGTGTAATTGCGTTCTACCCATTATCTAAATTTGGTGCTTTATCTGAGGGAAAATTAGGAATCATTGTTAAATCAAAAGGCTCATGGAGTGCTAAGGATGGTACAGATTCAGACCGTTTCATTATCTTTAGTACATTAGAAAAAGACGAGAATAATACATATCACGTTTATTTATCAAGCGGAGATGCTCATATTTATGACAATCCTGATTTAGTAATATCTGATATGATTATCACTGCCAATTTCAGTAATGATAAAACAATCTATATAAAAGCATCCAATCCTTTAGATTCATTCCGTGTTTATGAGAATAAAGAATTAATTTTTGAAGGTGATGGTTTGGGAAGATCAACTATTTCACAGGCTTTAGAAAAGAGTGCCCAATATGGTAGAAACTATACTGTTGAAGTCACATTTAGAGGTTCAGGCACAGTCTTAAGTAGTGATGTTGATACTTCAGCCATCCTAAGTGGTGATAGCTTTGATGATCTTTATTACTATGATGGAGAATTGGGTGCTATTTATAGTGCCTCATCAACAGTATTCAAAGTATGGTCACCTGTATCAAGCATGATTAAATTAAGAATTTATGAAAATGGTACACCTACCTCTGTTAATGCTGCAAAGGGTAGCGATAAGTATGATGAATACAAGATGACAAAAGGAGAAAAGGGAGTCTTCTCCTATATCCTTTCTGGCAACAATGAAGGTAAATATTACACTTACGTTGTATATAACGATTCATATCCTGATGGAAAAGAAATTGTTGACCCATATGCAAAGAGCACAGGAATCAATGGCTTACGTGGTATGATTGTTGACTTCTCAAAAACAAATCCAAAAGGATGGGATAACATTGACTATTTGAATATTGACCGTAAAGCGATGACTGTTTGGGAAACACATGTTGCTGATGTTACTTCTTCTGAAACTTGGACTGGCAAGGAAGAAAACAGAAGGAAATATTTGGGCTTAATTGAAGAAGGAACAACATTTGCTTCGGAAGCTTTAACTGTTACAACAGGTTTTGACCACATTAAAGAATTAGGCATTAATGCCATTCAGCTACAGCCAATCTTTGATCAGGCAAATGATGAAACATCATATACATTCAACTGGGGTTATAATCCATTAAACTACAATACTCTTGAAGGTATGTACAGTAGTGACCCATATGATGGTTATGCAAGAATTAAAGAATTCAAACAGGTTGTTATGGCATTCAACCAAGCAGGTATCAGTGTCATCATGGATGTTGTTTACAATCATGTAAATGGTGCTAAAGGCAGCAACTTTGACGTCTTAATGCCAGGTTATTATTTCCGTTACAACACTGATGGCTCATTATCAAATGGTTCAGGTTGTGGAAATGAAACAGCCAGCGAAAACTCAATGATGCGTAAGTTCATCATCGACAGTATTACATTCTGGACTAAAGAATATAAACTTGGTGGTTTCCGTTTCGACTTAATGGGATTACATGACATTGAAACAATGAATGAAGCAACAAAAGCTGCTCAGGCAATCAATAAAAATATCGTTATCTATGGTGAACCATGGACAGGCGGAACTTCAACATTAAACAAGGATGTACAGGCTAAACAGGAAAATGGCAATCAGTTTGTCGGCTATGGTCAGTTCAATGATCAGATGCGTGATGGCTTAATTAAAGGCGGGTTAAATGGTCCTGAAGCAAAGGGTTGGGTAACAGATAATGAACACATCGTACAGTCTGATGTTACTTCCATTGTTAAAGGCATTAATGGTATCACTTATAACATCGCATATTCTATTGAAGATGCTAATAAAACAACTAACTATGTAACTTGTCACGATAACTACACTCTTTACGACAGAATTAAAGCTGCTGGTATCACTGGTGAGGACACAATCAGAAAGATGGCCATGTTAGCTAACTCTGTTGTCTTCACTTCATCTGGTACATCATTTATGCTAGCTGGTGAAGAATTCTTAAGAACAAAACAAGGCAACAGCAACTCTTATATGGCTGGTGATGATATTAATGCTTTGGATTACTCACTCAAAGTTAAAAACTATGATATCTTTGAAAATTACAGATCATTAATTTACTTCAAACAGAACACTGAAGGTTTACAGACTAATGATAAAAACATTCAGGTTGAAACATTGGAAAATGGTGCTTTGTTGAAGTATAAGGTAATGTGCCAAGGAAAAGAATATGTTATCATCCATGGCAATGGTTTATGTAAGAATGTTCCAGTTGATCTTTCTGGATATAATGTCTTCTTAGATACACAGGGATGTTATTATGGAATGGTCGGTTCAGTAACCATATTCCCATATCAGACATTAATTCTGGAAAAATAAAAACAAACCTCTTTGAAAAAGAGGTTTTCTTATGGCTAAAATTGTATAATATATACATAAAAAGGTATAAAAATGGAACAGATTTCTTTACTTGAAGACAGAATGAATCAGCCTTTAGCCGTCAGATTAAGACCACAGACTCTTGATGATTTTGTAGGTCAGGAAAATTTGGTTGGAGAGGGGAAAATCATCAGAAAGTTAATTGAATCAGACAGCGTCTCGTCAATGATTTTCTGGGGCCCTCCAGGAGTTGGAAAAACAACTTTGGCTAATATCATCGCCCTTAACACAAAATCAGAATTTGTGAATTTTTCAGCTGTCACAAGTGGAATAAATGAAATAAAAGCTGTAATGAAGGAATCAGAAGACAGAAGAAAAATGGGTCAGAAGACCATTCTGTTTGTCGATGAAATTCATAGATTTAACAAAGCACAACAGGATGCCTTTTTACCATATGTTGAAAAAGGCAGCATTATCTTAATTGGTGCCACAACAGAAAACCCTTCATTTGAAGTTAATAACGCCTTATTGTCCAGATGTAAAGTTTTCGTTTTACATGAATTAACAACTGATGACATTATGAAGCTGCTTAATAGAGCATTAACTTCACCAGAAGGCTTTGGAAACAGTAAGATTAATATTTCAGAAGAAAACTTAAAAGCTATTGCCAACTTCTCAAATGGCGATGCCAGAAATGCTCTTTCAACATTGGAAATGGTCATTTTAAACAGCGATAGTGTAAATGGTGAAATTAATGTAACTGATGAAACTCTTCAGCAATGTATTTCTAAAAAATCATTATTGTATGATAAAGATGGTGAGGAACATTATAATCTGATTTCGGCTTTACATAAATCAATGCGTAACTCTGACCCAGATGCCGCCTTATATTGGTTGACTAGAATGCTGGAAGCAGGTGAAGATCCGTTATATATCGCCAGAAGAGTAACTAGATTTGCCAGTGAAGATATTGGTTTAGCTGATCCAAGAGCTTTAGAACAATGTGTTGCTGCTTACCAGGCATGTCATTTAATTGGTATGCCAGAATGTGGCGTCATTCTTGCCCAGGCGGTTGTTTATGTCTCATTATGTCCTAAATCAAATGCGATTTATGTAGGTTATGAAGCAGCAAGAGAAGATGCTATTAAGCAGATTGATGAACCAGTGCCTTTAGTAATCAGAAATGCCGAAACAAAACTGATGAAACAGTTGGGATATGGCGAAGGATACCAATATGCGCATAACACTAAAGATAAATTAACAAATATGCAGTGTCTTCCAGATTCACTTGTTGGTAGAGAATACTACAAACCAACAACGCAAGGTTTAGAAGCTAAGTGGAAAGAAAGACTAGAATATATTAAGAACTGGAAGAAACAGCACGCTAAATAAGTTCTCGATAGGAGGTCAAGAATATGGAAAAATTTTGCCAGATGTATGGCCCCTACTCAATTACGGCTTAAATGAGCCGATTATATAGACTTCAGAAATGAAGTCTTTCTTTTGGTGAAATTGACTACAAAAAGGAAATCATTTAAAATTTGTTTACACGCAGACTTGTGTGAGAGGTTTAAACAACCACATTGGAAATGTGGCATACGGGAAACTGTATCACAGGTTCAAATCCTGTAGTCTGCGCCATTGTAAATAAAGCCCAAATGGGCTTTTTAATTTAAATGGATAATAATGGTATAATATTTTTAAATAAGTAGGTGGCTAATATGGTAAATAATCTTATTGAGCAATGTATGAGAATGTTTTAAATGAAGTTAATGATCTTGTAAAAGAGAATAAAATAAAGCAGGCAAAAGAAAAACTGGAAAACTATGTTGAATCATTTCGTGACAGCAATTTATATTGCGAAACAGAAAATACGACATACAAGTATTTCTATTCACCATTTGAAAAAGACCTATATCAATATTATTTAAAGCCAACAAAAAAGGTCGATGCCCCAATGATTGATATGACAAATTTATATCTTGCTTATGGGTCTATCCTTTTAGAATTAAAAGAAGTTGGTGAAGCTCAGTATTATTTAGGAAAAGCTGTTTATTATAACCCAGTAAATGCGGCTACAAATTTTGAATATATTGAAACATACCGTTATAACAACGATATGGAAACCTTCTACAGCAAAACCAAGGACTTCGCGAAATTTTGTTATAAAAAAGATGACTTTTCAAGAATATTAAGAAATTTTGGTTATTATTTCATCGAGCAAGGTATATATGATGTGGCATATAGCTGTTATATGTTATCAATGGTTGTAAATGGCAAAGAAAACGAAAAAGCAATACAGGAGTTAAACTATATTGATCAGAACTATGATGGAGAAATACCAACTGCTTCAGAAGGCATTAAACTTTTGAAGGAATATGATATTGATTTCAATATTTGTCCAGAAACCATAACTTTAGCAATTGAGAATTATAAACATTACTATATGGAAGGAAATAAGGAAGCTTCTTTATACTATTTACAGGTTTATTATCAGATGACTGGTGATGAAGAGGCCTTAGAACAAATTAATGAGCTTAAGGAGGAACTACAATGAACAAATATATCAAGGGACAAATTGATATAACTTCAAACTATTTAGACACTTTTAAACAAGCTTGTTATATGGCTGCTTTGCAGGATGATGGCAAGGTTGATGGAGATGAGAAAAAGCTATTAGATGAAATCAATAAATTAACAGACGAATACAAAAAGAAACTTAATAAGTTGAGATAAGAAAATTATTTATTGGAATTTCACATATTTTACTTTTTTAAATGATAATATTAATACATTAACAGAGGACGGATAATATGGACGTATTTGCTAGAATATTAATTATTGCTGCTGTGGCGCCTTGTGTTGCCTTTATGATTTACGTGTATCGTAAAGACAGAGTTGAAAAAGAACCTTTAGGATTACTATTACTATTATTGGTTGGCGGTTTTATTGCTACCGGTTTAGCAATGGTTTTAGAATTGGTATCAACCAAGATTCTTAGCAATGTTTTCTATTCATATTCAATGTTATATTATGCTATCGAAAACTTCTTATGTGTTGGTTTTGTTGAAGAATGGTCAAAATACATATTCTTAAAATTATTCACTTGGAAAAACAATAATTTCAATTGTACATTTGATGGCATTATCTATTCGGTATTTGTTTCTCTTGGCTTTGCCATGTTAGAAAATGTTTTATATGTTTTACAAGGTGGATTAAAAACCGCAATGCTAAGAGCCGTTCTTTCAATTCCTGGCCATGTTTCATATTCTGTCATTATGGGTCTATTCTATGCATATGCAAAGAAAGCTCAAGTTCAAGGAAACAATTTGCTGTCAAAGAGATTACGTTTGGCAGGGTTGCTGTTAGCGTCAGTAGTTCATGGATTATTTGATTTCTGTCTAACAGTTGATAACGAGATCTATATTGTAGTATTCGCAGTATTGGTAGTCGTTTTGGACATCTCAATGTTTGCGATAGTTAGAAAAGAATCAAAAAATGATGATTTCCTTGAAGAAGAGGAAAAAGTCATTGAGGAAAGAAATACAGATTTCGTTGATTGGAACTAAAAAGATGGGCAATTGCCCATCTTTATTTTAACTAGCATATTGAAGCTGAAGCTTCTTTCTTCTTACTAATTCTTTAGCTGTAGACTTGTCTGTAATAAGGACATTAATGCGATTTGTGGCAAGAGCTCCTAAAATAGCGTCTATCTTTTCTTTACCATAAGCAACAGCTATGATAATTGTTTTATCAGAGAAATCATCAAGTTTGATAGCTAATGTCCTATCGTCGCCAGAGAATCCAACGTTCTTACCTTCTGCATTTACAATTGATCCGCAGCAGGAGACGACAGCGTTTTTCTCCTCAAGTTCCAGTAAGTTCTCTTCTGTTAAGAAGCCAGTTTCAAACAATGTTGCAGTTTTGTCTTTTACATGTCCCATACCAACCAAAACAACATTAGCTTTCTTAGCCATTTTAACAACATCACGAATTTCTGGCTCTGCTAAAATGATGTCTCTGATTTCTTTAGAAGAAACGGCAGAAGGCACTGAGAGCAGGTAAGAAGAGGCATTCCATTTGTTGGAAAGATTGGTTACAGATGCCATGGCCTGCCATCTGGAGTTTTTAGGCCCAATAGATCCTACTACCGGGACCAATGTAACACCTCTTCTGTTGATGTTTGGTATGTGGTCAGTTGCATGGAAGAGAGTTTTTCCAGAAGATACACCAACGATATCATCATCTCTTATGAATCGTCTTAATACTTCACCAGAAGTCTGACCAACTCTTTCATAGAATTCTTCAAGGTCAGAACCCGCATCATCAACAATCGCACAGTCGGTTAATCCGAATAACTCTCTCATGCTTTTTTCAATTTCATAAGCTTCAACTTCAGAGTCCTGAATTTGAATAGAAACAACACCTTCCTCAATAGCTTTTGAAAGTAATCTGGATACTTGTGATCTTGACAATCCTACAACAGATGCAATCTCATCCTGAGACTTATTTTCCTTATAATAAAGGGATGCAATTTTAACAAGTAATTCACGTTTTGTATTAGTTAACATATAAATATGATAACAAAATCAAGAAAAATGCGCAAATGTGCAAGCTTAGAAAGAAAGTGCAATTTTGGTCAAAAAACATGCACAAATGTGCTTACATTGGTAGCAGTTGTATTTGTCCAATAATTATCAAAGAAAATGTGCAAAATTGTGCATTTGTAAGGAATATGTGTATATTAAACCCCTTACAATTTGAATAAATGTGCAATTATGTGAGAATTATGTTTGACAAAACATATTGTCGTGCTCATAATTAAGGTATCTATTGGAAAATGTGTATTTTCTTAAAATTGGTTATTGGTGCATATGCACACGGTAATAGATTAAGTATCAAGATTATTTAATCTGGACTTTAAAGATTTCAAAACGAAAGGAGGAAAATTTTTTATGGTCCTACAGGCTATTTTAGTTGCTATCATTTCAACTATTTCTGGCTGGTGGTTCTCTCATTTAATTACTAGAACTTGGCTGTATCCTATTTGGAACGGTTTCTTAGTTGCATTAGTAATGGGTGAACCTATCGAAGGTATGAAGATCGCAGCTGCTATTAACTTACCATTAGTTGGTTTCGTTACTGCAGGTGGTTCAATGCCTTCAAACGCACAGTTCGCAGGTTCAGTAGGAACTGCATTAGCTATTGCAGCATTCAAGGCTAACGGTTCTATGACAGTTGAACAGTGTGTAGCTATTTCTACTATTGTTGGTGGATTTGGCACATTCGTATGGACTGCTTATATGACAGTTAACGCTAACTGGGTTCATATGGCAGACAAGTTCTTAGCAGAAGGTAACATCAAGATGGTTAGAGTTATGAACTATGTTCCTTCATGCTTAGTATCAATCGTATTAAATGGTATTCCAGGCTTCTGTGCAGTTATGTATGGTGAAGCATTCGGACATGCCCTGGCTGCATTCCCTCAGTGGATTATGGATGCATTCACATTAGCAGGTGGTATCCTTCCAGCATTAGGTATTGGTATGCTGTTGAACTACCTTGCAAAAGACAAGATTTATCCATACTACTTCCTAGGTTTCGCATTAAGCGCATTCTTCGGAATTTCAACAATGGAAATCGTTGTATGTGGTGTTATCATCGCAGCTATAGTTTACTTAAACGGTAACAAGGAGGTTGCATAATGCCTAATTTATCAAAGAAAGATTTAGTTAAGAACTGGGCTTTAGGTTACTCATCAGAGTGCTGTTACAACTATGAACGTTTACAGGGTTTAGGTAACACTAACTCATTCATGCCTATTATCAAGGCTTTATATCCTGAGGAGAAACAGGCTGAAGAATTAAAAAAATACTTAGTATTCTTCAACACTGAGCCTTCTTGGTTAGGTACTTGTATCCATGGTATTACAGCTGCTATGGAAGAAAAGAGAGCTAATGGTGAAGAAGTATCTGCTGAAGAAATTCAGGGATTACGTTCTGCATTAATGGGTCCTTTAGCTGGTATGGGTGACATCGTTTCACAGTCAATTGCTTACCCAATTCTTGCTGGTATTTGTATCCAGTTCGCTTTAGACGGCAACGTTTTAGGCCCAATCTTATTCGAAGTTGTTTATAAGGTTCTTATGATCGGCTTAGGTTATAACTCTTACATGTTAGGTTATAACAAAGGTAAGGATGCTATCGTTGACCTGTTAAGATCAGGTATCTTCGACAGAATTCTTGAAGCTGTATCAATCGTTGGCTTAATGGTAGTAGGTTACATGACTTACTCTAACGTAGCTATCGACTTAAGCTTCATTAAGTGGGAAGTTGAAAACGCTCAGGGTTCAGTTGGATTCAACCTTCAGGAAAAACTGTTCGACAGCATTTTCCCTGGTTTATTACCACTGATTACTGTTCTGTTAATCTCTAGCTTACTTAAGAAGAAAGTTAAACCAATCACAATCATCTTATTCGTATTTGTTATCTCATTCGTATTAATCGGTATCAAGTACTTATTAGGCGGTTACGCTGGTTAATAATTGATTAACTTATAATAATTGTGCGGGGAGTGCTAAAATATGTAAGGGCACT
>R27__coassemble_969_pt1 | contig 14776 bp, 15 predicted proteins | sample R27__metabat2_high_PE_053 | metagenome-assembled genome bin R27 | reverse complement strand
CCTTATATCCGGCTTCAATAGCTGCTTGGATATAATCTTCATCGCTGCCTAAAGCATGGCGGCATCTGAATGTGTGGTTATGGTATGTGAAATCCTGTCTTAACATTAATGTATAATCCCCTGAAAGAAAAAACTATCCTAATAGAAAGGATAGCCATCAAAATCTTCAGCCATCTGATAAAGAACAACATCCTGTACTTCCGGAACCTCGTCGATAATCCAACTTTTGATTCCATCGTTGAGTGTTGTATCAATCATTGAGCAACCAATGCAGGCACCTGTTAATGAAATAGTGACGACACCGTCTTCATATTTCAAAAACTCCAGGTCGCCGCCATCGGCCTGAATGAATGGTTTTATGTGATCAATAATCTGTCTGATTTTGTCTTCTGTTTCCATATTTACTCCTTAACGCTAAACAATTATACAACAAAATGATAACACTGTAAAAGAAATTTGTTATAATGTCAGTGGTGTAAGTTATGTATAAAATCGGACAAGTAGTACAAGGTGTAATTAGTGGCATCAAACCATATGGTGCTTTTGTTAAGATGGATGATAATACTACTGGGATGGTCCATATTTCCGAAATCAGTGACCTGTATGTCAATGATGTATCCCGTTATTTCCGCAAAGGAGAGAAAGTAGTTGTCAAAGTCATCGATATAGATGAGAAGGGGCAGTTGCGCCTTTCTTTAAAAGCAATCCAGTCCAACAGAAAATATGCTGCTCCTTTAAGGACGGAGATTGCTTCAACATCAATAGGATTCAAATCACTTCAGGAGAAATTGCCTGAGTGGATAGATAATGCTTTGGAGGAAATTAATAATGATTAAACTCGATTATTCACGTGCTGATCTTCACCAGGACATTTTGGATTATCAGCCAACCGTTGATGAAATTCATCACTCAATAATGAATTATACCTGCAAAGGTAATGATTTTTTAGGTTGGGTACAGTGGCCTGAAAACTATGACAAGGAAGAATTTGAAAGAATTAAAGAAGTTGCTAAGGAAATCAGAGAAAATGCTGATGTTTTATTAGTTTGTGGTATTGGCGGATCATATTTAGGCGCTAGAAGTGCCATTGAAATGATGAAAGGTTTATATCCTGATGATAAGTTAGAAATCATCTACACAGGAAATACCGTATCACCAACATATTTAAAGCAGACTCTTGACCACATCAAAGGCAAGAGCGTTTACTTAAACGTCATCTCAAAGAGTGGTACTACAACTGAAACAGCTGTTGCTTTCCGTTTATACCAACAATATTTAGTTGAAACATATGGTGAACAGCAAGCCGCTAAAAGAATCATTGCCACTACAGATAAGGCAAGAGGAACATTAAAGAATCTGGCAACTGTTAAAGGATACAGAACATTTGTCATCCCTGATGATATTGGTGGCAGATATTCAGTATTTACTGCTGTTGGTTTATTACCAATCGCGGCTGCTGGTTTGGATATTGATAAATTGATGGAAGGCTGTAGAGCTGCTATGAAGGATTTTGAGACTTCAGACTTAAGCAAAAATACAGCTTATCAATACGCTGTTATCAGAAGAATTCTGGAACAGCAGGGTAATTCAGTTGAGTTCTTAGTAACATATGAACCAAATATGACAATGATTGCTGAATGGTGGAAACAGTTATTTGGTGAATCAGAAGGCAAGGAAGGAAAAGGTATTCTTCCAGCATCTGTTACGTTTACAACTGATTTACATTCAATGGGTCAGTTCATCCAGGAAGGAAATGGCATCTTCTATGAAACTACATTAGTTGCTGATAAGCCAATGTATGACTTAACATTCCCAACTGATGAAGAAAACTTAGACAACATGAACTACTTGGCAGGCAAGAGCATTGACTGGGTCAATAAGATGGCTGCTGAGGGAACATTATCTGCCCACTATGATGTCGGAAGTGTACCAAACATTGTTATTCATCTTGATGACAATAGTGAGTTCAGCTATGGCTATATGATTTACTTCTTCTTCAGAGCATGTGCCATGACAGTATTGATGTTGGATGTTAACCCATTCAATCAGCCAGGAGTTGAAGTATATAAGAAGAGAATGTTCAAATTATTGGGGAAAGAATAATGAAAACTACAACTTTAATCGAAAAAATAAATAATAGAGAATATGACCAGAAGATTACATCATTATACCTTGATGCTTCTTTAACAGACTATCACAGAGCAAGATATGTCAAATTACTGGAAGAATTCCAGCGTCGTTTTGGCCAGGACGACGTCAGTTTATTATCAGTTGCTGGCAGAAGTGAAGTTGGCGGTAACCATACTGACCATCAGCATGGTAAAGTAATTGCCTGCTCAATCAACCTGGACATGATTGCTGTATGCCGTAAAAACGAAACGGTAACTTTATGGTCAGATGGCCATAAGGTTGAAGTAGATCCTTCCCACATTGTTGCTTTGGAAAGGGAAAAAGGCACAACAATCTCCCTTGTTAAAGGTGTTTTAAGCCGTATGAAGGAATTGGGTTATCAGATTGGTGGATTTGATTGTGTCATGACTTCTGATGTATTAGTAGGCTCTGGAATGAGTTCTTCAGCTGCTTTTGAAGATATGATTGGCTATATCATTTCTTGCTTATACAACGATTCTGAAATTCCATATGTTGAAATTGCTAAGATTGGCCAGTATTCCGAAAATGTCTTCTTTGGTAAACCTTCAGGATTAATGGACCAGGTTGCTTGCGGTGTTGGCGGATTAGTAAACATTGATTTCTTTGATGTGGAAAATCCAGTTGTTAAAAAGGTTGATGTTGATTTCTCTAAGTATAATTACTCATTATGTTTAGTCGATACAAAAGGTTCACATGCCAACTTAACTGATGAATATGCTGCTATTCCTTATGAAATCAAAGAAATCGCAAATTACTTTGGTAAAAATTATCTGTCTGAAGTTGAATATCAGCAGGTAGTTGATAATATCGTTGAATTACGCAACAAGTTCTCTGACAGAGCTGTATTGAGAGCTTTACATGTCTTAAAGGAAAACGAAAGAGTAGACAAGGAAGTTTATTGTCTGGAAAATGATGACTTTGCCGGATTCTTAAAGTATGTACAGGCATCAGGAAATTCATCATATAAATATTTACAGAATGTTTATGCCAATAGTGATTATAACAACCAGTCAATTTCCATCGGTTTAAATATGTCTGAGGACATTTTAGGCGATAATGGTGTATGTAGAGTACATGGTGGTGGTTTTGCCGGTACAATCCAGGCCTTTGTTAAAAACGGTTTTGTTGATGAATACAAAGAGAGAATCGAAAAAGTATTCGGTAAAGGAAGCTGTCATGTTTTAAAGATCAGAGAACATGGCTGTTACAGATTTGAGAAATAGGTGAGTTATGGCAATTTATCTCGTTGACTTCGAAAATGTTAAAAGCGATGGCTTAAATGGAATAAATAACCTGACATCTAAAGATAAGGTGTACATTTTCTATAGCGTAAATGCGGATAAGATTACTTTCTCATTACATAAGAAAATGGTTGAATCAGAGGCAAAGATAAACTTCATTAAGGCTGAAGTAGGCTCAAAGAATTCATTGGACTTCCAGTTGGTTACTTATCTGGGTTACCTGATCAATGAAAACAAATCGGAAGACTTTGTATTGATTTCTAATGATAATGGTTATAACAGCGTTGTCACTTTCTGGCAGAAAAAGAATTACAAGGTCAACCTGGCTTCTGATTTATCAGGAACAAACATGAAACAGAAGAAAAACAGCCTGTTAAAACAGGTCATGGAAACTGTTGAGGACAAAAAAGAAGCAGAATTGCTGACGGATTATATTTTGAAATATAAGACAAAAATGTGTTTGAACAATGCGATTGTTAAAGTATACGGAACGACAAAAGGCGGAAAACTTTACAATCAGATAAAACCTTTGATTCAGGACAAAAAAGGTAATTAAAAAAGATGATTGACAAAAAGGGTACCGAAGGGTATCCTTTAAAATTGTGCGTTATTTTGATACATAGAAAATATTTGTAAGCGTTTTTAAAATGTTATTGAAAATATTTTCATTTTGTATTAATATAGTAGTGAGGTGGAATTATGGATATTTTAACTAAAGTTAGTGAAGTCTGCGGTTATTTGTTACCAATACTAGGAGTTATTTTATTAGTTGTATTAATCGTACTGGTTAGCAAAATCTTAAAGACTTTAAAGAAAGCTGATGAGGCTATCGTAATTACGAAAGGTTATCTGCAGGAATTGGATACTACAGTTAAGACAATCAATAATGTCTCAATGTCTGTAGAGGCAGTAAGATCTACGATGACTAGAGTAATCACCAAGTTCGTCAACAAGTGCTCAAAGAACTATGATGAGATTAAAGCAGCCGTAATGAATTTATTAGAAAAGATTTTCCCTAAAAACGGTGTAACAGTTGTTGATGAAGTGAAATTAACTAAAGAAAACAACACGGAGGTATAAAAATGGAAGAAAACAAAGAAATTAAAAAAGTAATGGATGAAATGGACATTGATGTTGTTGATGAAGACATTGAAGGATTCGACGGAGCAAGTCTTGATGATGTCATCGATGAAGTAAAGAACGCAGTCGAAGATGTCAAAAAAGGCATGAAAACTGCTTATGACGCTTTAAAAGAAAAGGTAAGCTCAGTTGATGTCAGCAAAGAAAAAGTTAACGGTTATGTAGATGAATTCAAGACTACAGTTAACGAGTACATTGCTAAGGCAAATGATGTTGTCAAAAACTTCAAAGACGATGAGAAGACAGTTGAATACTGGTCAAAGGCTAAGACAGTTTACGTAAGCACTACTGATAAGGTAGTTGATGGTGTCAAAGGCTTCTATAACAAGGCTATGGAAAACGATGGCGTTAAGAAGACTGTTGATAACGTTGTAACTAAGGTTAAAGACGTTTCTGGCAAAGCTGCTGAAAAGTACAACGACTTCACACATGATCCAAAAGTCAGAAAGACTGTTGTAACAGCTCGTGATACAGTTGTTAAGACATTCAACAGCGTAAAAGAGCAGATCAAAACTGCTATGAAAAAAGAAGAAAAACCAGTAGAAGAAGAGAAGAAAGAGGAAGAATAGTTTATGAACGTTAATGACGAGAAGAAAAAAGTAACCATTTATTCTGTTGCTCATGAGGCAGGTGTATCACTTGCTACTGTTTCCCGTGTCATTAACGACTCTTCGCTAGTTAAGGAAGCAACCAAGAAAAAGGTTGAAGATGCAATTATTAAGCTCGGCTACAGACCAAACGCTGTAGCCCAGGGCTTAGCATTAAAGAAAACAACCAACATTGCCTTGATTGTTCCAGATTCAAGTTTCCTATATATTGGAAAAATTATTAATGGTTTACTTGATGTTGCTAAGATTTACAAATACACAATTTCTCTATATACAACTAGTTCAACAATTAGTGAAATGGATGAAATTATTGACAGTATCGTTAAATCTAGAGCAGATGGTGTAATTGTCTTCAATGAATCATTAGGCCAGCAGGATATTGAAACATTGGAATCATTCCATATGCCATTAGTATATATCGGCCAGAAGGTTACTTCTGAATCAGCATGCTGCGTATATGTCGATTACACACAGGCAGTTTATGAACAGGCAACTAAATATCTTGACAAGGGTATTGATGATATCGTTCTTGTTGAAGACAAAAAGAACCCAATCTACATTGATGAATTATTAAGCGGAATTGAGAAAGCATTCAATGAACATGGCAAACAGTTTAATGGTTTCATTCAAATCCCTGATGATTACCACAACTCATATGATTTCTTAAACGGATACTTTAAGGAACATAAACATAAAGTTATCTTTGCCTTAAGAGATTCACAAGCTATGGCTGTTCTCAATGCTTGCCAGGAAAATGGAATCGCAATTCCTGAAGATACAGATTTGATCTGTGTCATGGATTCAAGATTCTTAGGAATGGTAAGACCACAGATATCTTCATTCATGACTCCTTCATACGACATTGGTGCATTGGCAATGCGTGTAATAACAAAGCTGCTGCATGACGATGAACTTGAAGAAAAGGAATATCTGCTTAATTACTTCTACAAACACAGAGGTTCAACAAAAGATTAGCATCCATTATATGGATGCTTTAATTTGGTAAATATGTTAAAATAATTCTCGAGGTGTTTTTATTATGACTTTATTTGAAGATTTACAGTGGCGTGGCCTAATTAAAGATGTTACAGATGAGGAATCATTAAAGGAAAGACTTAACAGTCCTATTACTTGCTATTGCGGTTTTGACCCAACAGCAGATTCATTACATATCGGACATTTACAGCAGATTCTCTTATTGAAGAGATATCAGAGCTACGGACACAGACCAATTGCTCTTTGCGGTGGTGCAACAGGTATGATTGGTGACCCAAGAATGACTTCAGAAAGAAAACTTTTAACTTTAGAACAGGTTAAAGAAAATGCTGTCTGCATTCAGAAGCAGTTAGCTCATTTCTTAGATTTTGAAGGTGAAAATGGTGCCATCATGCAGAATAACTATGACTGGATCAGTGAATTATCAGTTATTGATTATTTAAGAGATTATGGTAAGTGTTTCAATGTCAGCTATATGCTGGCAAAGGATACTGTTGCTTCAAGATTGGAAAGAGGTATTTCTTATACTGAATTCTCATATATGATTCTACAGTCTATGGACTTCTTACATCTGTATGACAATTTCAATTGCCAGTTACAGATTGGTGGTTCTGACCAGTGGGGCAACTTAACTTGCGGTGTTGAATTAATCAGAAAGATGAGAGGAGAAAACGTTAAGGTTTATGGCGTTACTTCACCATTAATCACTAAATCTGATGGAAGCAAGTTCGGTAAGTCTGAAGGAAAGAACATCTGGCTTGATCCTGAAAAGACTAGTGCATACGAATTCTACCAGTTCTGGGTAAATGTTGCTGACAGCGATATCGTTTCAATGTTAAAGCGTTTATCAATGAAATCAAGAGAAGAAATCGAAGCACTTGCTGAAAAGGTTGAAACTGCACCTCATTTAAGAGAAGCTCAGAAGGCTCTTGCTGAAGAATTAACACTTCTTGTTCATGGACAGGAAGGTTTAGATAATGCCTTAAAGATTACTGAAGCATTATTCAAAGGTAACATTCAGGATTTAACAGTTGAACAGGTTAAAGAAGCATTCAAGGATGCTGAAAGTGTTCAGATTGAAGCAGGTCTCAATATTCTTGATACTTTAGTTGGTGCTAAGATTGCTTCAAGTAAAAGAGAAGCAAGAGAATTCGTTTCTAACGGTTCAATTTCCATCAATGGTGTTAAATGCCAGGATTTAGAAAAGACTATCACAGCTCAAGATACACTTGATGGTTCTTTGATGATTGTCAGAAAAGGCAAGAAAAACTACTACATGTTAAAGATCTAATTATGAAAAAACTAGTTATTTTACTGGCAATGCTGTTAGTATTAACAGGTTGCAGTCTGTTTAATAAAAAAGATGTTAAAAATGATCAATTAGAGGCTTACTACGGTTATTATGAAGAAATCCTCAATTGTGATATTTTAAGCAGTAACTCAGATGATTTTGATTTTGAGTTTGTTGTCAACAAAGTTGATGAAAAGCAATATCGTTTTGATTTGATTATTGATGAACCTAAGGTAGCAATGTATGAAATCAAGGTACTGGCTATTGTTGACAATATTGATGAGGGAATCAATAGAGAAGAGATGATGCCTTCAATCGGCATCATTGATGGCACAAGCTATAATATGATTCCTCATCAGGTTGATAAAGAGCAGAACTATGTTGAAGGCCTGATTCTTTCATTTATTTCTGAAAGTGAAGAATTAAGAGCTGATTTTGTTATCGACTACAAAAACTCAAGTAAGGAAGAAGTAAAGGAATTCTATACAGTACACAATGTCTACAAAGAACCAGAACAATAAAAAAGAAAAGAAAGAATCTTTGATTATTGGCGCCTTAACAGGGGCAGCCGGTATTTTCATTACGAAAGTATTAGGATTAATATATGTTTCACCTTTAAATGCGATGGCACAAGGTGAAACAGCCTTTTATTCGTATGCATATACAGTCTATGATTATGCCCTGACAGTTACCATGTCAGGTGTTCCTTATGCCATTGCTACATTAGTTGCAGAATATATGGCAAAGGATGATAAGGCAACTGTTTTACTGGTTAAGAAACTTTCAAAGATGTTAGTTTCTTTAATGGGCGTTTCCATCTGTGCTTTGATGATTATTTTCTCTAAGTATTTAGCTTTAGGCGTTTTACCGACAAACTTAACAGATATGAGTTATGTTGATAAGACTCAGGCTGTTATCATCATCATTTCCTTTGCGATGATTACTGTACCAATTTTAGGTTTCTACAGAGGATATTATCAGGGCTTAAAAGACATGAAAGTCTATGCTTTTACTCAGGTAATTGAGCAGGCTGTAAGAGTTGGATTCTTACTGGCAGCAGGTGCTATTTGTGTTTATCTGTTAAACATGGAAAGAATCTGGGCTGTTTACATGGCTGTTGCTTCAGCTGCTATTTCCGCTGCCGTATGTATCATTTATTTCTACTTCTATGACAAACGTTGTAGTAAAGAGATGCAGCTGGATGATGTTGGTGAAAGCACACATTCTAAAAAAGAAATCTTTAAGGAACTTATATCTTATGCCGTACCTTATTTATTAGGTGGTTTGATCAACAACGCTTCTGGTGTAATCAACTTATTCTTCACTAAGAATGGTTATGTTAAATTTGGTTATCCAGCTGAATATATCGTTACTATTACTGGACTTGTTAACTTCGAATGTGGCAAGCTAGTTTCCATACCACAGATTATTGCTACTTCATTTGGCTTGGCAATCATTCCGCATATTGCAGAAGCATATGCACAAAATGATGAGCAGAAGGTTAATGACTTAATTGCTAAGGCTTTAAAGACAGTATTCTATTTATCAATCCTTACAAACTTCTGGATGTGCATCTTTGGAACAGAGATTTATTATCTGATGTATGGCGATTATGAGTTAAGTTTAGGTGCAAATCTATTAAAGGCAATGTTAATCTCATATTTGCTATGGGTTCCAATTGTTGTTATGGGTCCAATCATTGTCACACAGGGTAAAAAGAAGAGTTATGTCATTATTGGTATTGTTTCTTTAATCCTTGACGTGTTCACTCTACCATTCTGGGTATCAAGATTGGGTAAAGACGGTTATTTCATCAACCTGATTCTTAACTGGCTGATTACTGCAGCAATTATGGTTTATGTTATCAAGAAGTCATCTTCATTTGATATGAAATCAGTATTTGTTACTATTGGTCAGTCATTGATTGCGGTTATTCCGATGCTTATATTAAAAGTTATTCTTGTAGCCCTCAACATTCAGGGATTCGGTAATGGAAGACTGAGTACATTAATTTACTTATTCGTATGTGGTGTTGTTTGCGTGGGTGAATACGTGTTTGTTACATCAAAGTTTAAATTACCACAGCAATTACTGGGCTTAGAGTTAAGCAAACAGGGAATAAAGAATTTTATTTCAAATCTAAAAGGATAAAGAAGTCAGATTATTCTGACTTTTATTTTAGGGGATAAAAAAAGACGATTTTGTAAATCGTCTTTTTGATTTGAAATATCGACTATTTCTTTCTGTTGTAGTATTCAACAACTAACAGTTCGTTGAATTCCTGGTTAAGTTCATTTCTTTCAGGAAGTCTAACGTATTCGCCTCTCATAGTCTGCTTATCGAATGTAACGAATGCAGGAGTTGAGAGTGTAGCAGCCAGTGCATCCTGTACTGCTGGATTGTTGTGCATCTTTTCTTTTAATTCAATGATTGAACCAGGTTTTACCTGATAAGAAGCAATGTCAACCTTCTTGCCATTTACTAAGATGTGTCCGTGGCAGACTAACTGTCTAGCGCCTCTTCTAGTTCTAGAAAGACCCATTCTGTAAACGATGTTGTCTAATCTTGATTCAAGTAACTGGAGGAATACTGTACCAGTATTTCCCTTTGCCTTTACGGCTCTGTCAAATGTGTTAGAGAACTGCTTCTCGTTAACACCATACATGAATCTGATCTTCTGCTTTTCGCTTAACTGCTGACCATAGTTTGAAAGCTTAACTTTCTTAGTAGGGCCATGCTGACCAGGAGCATAAGCTCTCTTCTTTAATTCTTCGCCAGTTTCTAATACAGAGAAGCCTAATCTACGAGACTGCTTCCAAACTGGACTCTTCATTCTTGCCATCTTTTTTCCTCCATTTTTTCAAATAACAGGTGTAAATCAACTATATACGGTGTTAGCTTTTCGCTTTAACAGCAAGCTACTTGGATTGCTGCTAACGCCTGTAAATAGCCTTTACATGCTGTTCGGCTTGAATAATATAACATTTTTAGGGTATATTGTCAAATTGATTTTCTAAATCTGTTAAGCTTTTTGACTGGACAATTACCCACTGTTTTTTATGATATTTCATTACTGTGGTTTCCGCAATATGTGTTTATAGAAAATCTCATTTATGATACAATATTGTAGAGGTGTAGCATTATGACATTTAAGGAACTGATGAACAAATTTTTGTCTAGTAATTACCTGTATGTAGCCATTGCGGTTGTGATTGCATTGGTTATTTTAATCACAATAAGGGTATCAAAAAAGAAGAAACTTTCTAAGCGTATAAGCAGTGCAAAAGTAAAGATTAACAGCTTGAGAAGCCATCCTTTTAGTGTTGATATTGCTAAGATGGATGCTATTGCTAGAGTAAACAGTTCCATTAAAGAAACAGCAGTCCAGTGTAAACAGGATTTTGATGCTATACAGATCAATATTAAGGATTCAATTTCCTTACTTCAGGATTGCGATGAATTACTTCAGTTATCTAAACTGAACAAATGCAAGGACAAGGTTACCGAAGCAGAACAGCATATTGATAAGGTTGATGTTTTAGTTAAGAAACTTGATGAAGTATTGGGCGGTATCTTAACACAGTCAACTTTACAAAGAAACAAGATCAATGAATTAAAGACTGAATTCCACGATATTAAAACTATCGTTAACAATAACCCTAACAGCTATACTTTCTGTTGGGAACAGTTAGATAAGATTACTGGTGGTATCTCTCATCAGTTCTCTGACTTTGAAGCAATCATGGATGCTTCTAAGTATGATGATGCAGCACAGCAGGCTGATGTAATTTCTCAATCAATCGTTTCCTTAAATGATTTAGTTCAGAAATTACCAGAACTGATCACAGTTGCTAGAGATGACATTCCTAATTTACTTGTAACATTACAATCAAATTACATGGTTGCTTTTGGTGATGGAATGTACCTTGATCATTTAAACATCAATGGAAACATTGAAAATATCAACTCCATATTGTCAGATTGTCTGGCTAAAATTAAAAATTGCGAAGTTGAGGGAATCAATGAACAGTTAATGGATTGTGAAAGCCGTATTAATCAGATGATTTTACAGTTGGAAGATGAAAAAACTGATTATCGTCAGTTAAATACAACAATCCAGAAATGTCAGAATTCACTTGACGGCATTTACAATACCTTACAGTCAATCGTTACAGAAAACAATCAGTCATTCGCTAAATATGATTTAGCAGAAACTAAGCAAAAGTTTGAACAGTTACAGGGTGTATATGTTGAAAATAAGGAAAACTTTGAGTCTTTAATGAATGCCTATAACACTCATTCAATTCCTGCTTCAACTCTGTTAATGAATTTTAAGGAAATTGAAAATACAATTTCACAAAGCTATGCCAATACTGAATCAGTATCAAATAAGATCAACAGCACTAAAACTTCTGAGGCTAGAGCAAGAGGCTTATTATCAAGATTCACGGTTGTTCTAAATGAATCAATTGCCTCAATCCGTTTAAGCCGTTTACCAAATATCTCCAGCAAATATCACGATGACATCGATACTGCTGAAAAATACATCGATGAAATTGGTGAAATGTTGTCAAAGGAAGTATTGGACATGGATGCTATCAATGTCAAAATTGAAGAAGCTCAGAATTTGATTGTCAGCTTATATAAGAATGTTGAAGCTCTTATTGAAACAACTGGTAATATTGAAAAGTTTATTGTTTTATGCAATAAATACAGACCTTATTATCCAGAAATTGATTCAGTTCTTTATTCTGCTGAGTTGGCATATCGTAATGGAGAGTATACAAAGGCTTGTCGTATGACGGCTGAAGCTCTAGCAAAAATTGACCCACAGGCTGCTGAAACACTAACTGCCAGCATTAATAACCGTGTGGCTTTACAGAAGGAAGCATAAATGAAATATTTTGATTACACATCAACAACACCTCTGCATCCGGAATTGTTGAAAACATACAATGAGCTGCTGGGGAAGTATTACATAAACTCTGAATCTTTATATCCTGAGGGAGAAGAAGTAAACAGATTAATGGAAAAATCAAGAAGCATAACTGCTTCTTTATTGGGTGTGCACCCTAAAGAAATAATCTTTACTTCTGGTGGCTCTGAAAGCAACAATACCGCAATTAAAGGTGTTGCCTTAGCAAGAAAAGATATTGGCAAACATATAATCACAACATCAATTGAACATTCAAGTGTTTATAACTCATGCAGATGGCTGCATGATTATTTAGGTTATGAAATTACTTATCTGAAAGTAAATCAGGATGGAGTAATTGATGTTAATGAATTGGAGAAAGCTATTCGTGAAGATACAATTTTAGTTTCCATAATGTATGTAAATAACGAAACGGGTGCCATTCAGCCAATTGACGAAGTTAAAAAGATTGTCAGAAAACATCACAATACTTATCTGCATGTGGATTGTGTCCAGGCTTTAGGTAAGATGGAAATTGATTTGAAGGATATTGATTTGGCAAGTTTTTCAGCCCATAAGATCAATGGTTTAAAAGGCGCCGGCTTATTAATGAAGAAACAGCATGTAATGATGGCTGAGTTAATAAGTGCTGGCCAGCAGGAAAACCATTTACGTGGTGGCACTTCCAATGCTTGCACAAATATCTTGTGGGGTAAGACTTTAAGACTGGCTTTAGACAGCCTACAGCAGCACCAGCAAGTTGTTACACAGTTACATGATTATTTATATGATTTACTAGAAAACACTGAGGGAATTGTTCTAAACAGCGCAAGAAATGGCTCACCATACATCATAAATTTCTCAGCACTCAATGTTACTTCCCAAGTAATGATGAACGCTTTGGTAATGAAGGGATTTGAAGTTAGTGCGGTAAGTACGTGTGACTCAAATGAGGCAATAAGTAGAGTAGTTGCCCAAATGTACAGCGATGAAAAACGTTTAAAAGGAACAATAAGAGTTTCAATATCTTATCAGCATACAAAACAGGATGTTGATGAGTTATATCAGGCAATTAGGGAGATTATTAGTGAGTATGGAATCAATTAAGTACGATTATATTCTTATCCGTTATGGAGAATTAACTACCAAGGGTAAAAACAAAAAAGATTTTATCAAGCAGTTAGCTGACAATATGAAATCAGCTCTTTGCCAGTATCCTAATTTGCGTTATGAAAGAACAAGAGATCATATCTATGTTCATCTTAATGGTACTGACCCTGATAAACTCACTCCTATCTTAAAAAATGTCTTTGGTATCCGTTCTTTTTCTAAAACATTAAAAGTTGAAAAAGATTTAGAAAAGATCAAGGAAGCTGCATTAATGATCATGTCTGATAAGCAGGGAACATTTAAGGTGAATGCTAGAAGAGCAGACAAGAACTTCCAGATTCATTCTGATGATGTCAACAGAGCCGTAGCTGGCCGTATTCTAGCAAACAATCCAAACTTAAAGGTTGATGTCCATAATCCTGATTACTTATTAATCGTTGAAATAAGAAATGATGCCGCTTATATCATGGCTGAAACAGTATTAGGCGCCCAGGGTTATCCAGTTGGTGTTGGTAACAGGGCAATGTTAATGTTATCTGGTGGTATTGACTCACCAGTTGCTGGTTATCTGACTATGAAAAGAGGAGTACAGATTGAAGCTATCCATTATGCTTCCCAACCTTATACTTCTGAAGCAGCATTAAACAAAGTTAAAGAGTTATGCCGTATCATTTCCCCTTACCAGGGAAAGATCAGATTACATATCGTTCCATTCACTGATGTGCAATTGGAAATCTATAAGAATTGTGATGAGTCTTATGCCATTACAATTATGAGAAGAATGATGTACAGACTTGCAGAGAAGATTGCTGAAGAGAATCATTGTCTAGCAATCGTTAATGGCGAAAGCATCGGTCAGGTTGCTTCCCAGACTCTAGCAAGTATGTCAGTTATTAATAATGTTATTGATATGCCAGTTATCAGACCAGTAGTAACTTACGATAAACTGGAAATCATGGACATTGCCAAAAAGATTGGCACATATGAAACTAGCATTTTACCTTTTGAAGACTGCTGTACAATTTTCACACCTAAAAACCCAGTCACAAAACCAAGATTAGATAAATGTGAGATGTTTGAAAGAAAATTTGATTGGCAACCTTTATTAGATGAAGCAGTTGCTAAAACAGAAGTCATTGAAATAAATCCATCAAGTGTCTTTGACGACAGTGATGATATCTTCTAGAAAGAATGATTTAAATGAGTGAAAAACAGACTAACCGAATCGGGCAGGATTTTACAATTTGGCAATTGGTATGGTTTGCCATGCCAGCTCTTTTGAATAACCTGTTCACCCAGTTATTCAGAACATTGGATGATGGTC
>R27__coassemble_735_pt1 | contig 18232 bp, 31 predicted proteins | sample R27__metabat2_high_PE_053 | metagenome-assembled genome bin R27 | reverse complement strand
TAATTAAACCACCAAAAATAAAGAACTGGTAATGTTCTTTATCAAATACTCCTGATTCGTCTGAATAAATATAAATGTTCATGCTCTTTAAGAAAAAAACCACCATTAGGTGGCCTTAGGACTGACGATCTTGCAGATCGCTTAAACACCTGTTCAGCACCCTAAGTAGACAGTGTAACTCTACCTGCATACTTATTATAACTTACTAAGGTGTTTAAATCAATTATTGCCAGAATATGTCAAAGGATCTGACCATTCAATGCCTCTTTCAGCTAAGTACTGTTTCTTTAACTGATTGTATACTTCACTGCTGTCAGCATCATCGCTATCCTTTGTTTCTTCATAGATTCTTTCTTCAATTTCGTCTATGACAGCTAAGTATTCTTCGCTATCTTCAACAGGGTCATGTTTAGTTGCGTACTGGCATTCCTCAAGAATGTCTTCACGTAAACTCTTTGACTTTTTGACATAGTCGGAAATCTCTTCTTTTAAATTTTCACTGTCATTTCCTTCAAACAGATATCTGACCATGACAAGCTTTGTATATAAAGATCTTAATGGTTCAAAATACTGTCTGTTTTCATCAGCTAATGATTTGCCTAATTCAATGGCCTCTCTGTAGTAGTCTAATGCCAATTGCATTCTGCCACCACTGTAATACCCATCACCTAAGAATTCATAAACGGAAATCTTATCGATGATATGAGTAGGGTCATCAGCCTGGATTTCTTCTGCCTTCTGGGCAATTTCATTAAGAACTGGGGTAATCTTAAAAGTTAAGTTATCTTCAATTAACTGATATACCTCATCTCTTTTTTCAATAATCTCATTTACTAATGTTTCGTAATCCATAATTGTTTCCTAAAAAGAAGCGGGCCGCTTTAAAACAGCCCGCACTTTTATAACTTATTTTGTGAATTCGATATAAGCAACTGGTGCGCCATCGCCTTTTCTAACGTCAGTCTTTACAACTCTTGTATAGCCGCCGTTAACATCAGCAAAACGTGGTCCAATTTCATCGAATAACTTCTGTAAAGCAGTCTTGCCAGTCTTCTTGTCTGCAACTACATCTCTAACGTAGCTAGCAGCCTGTCTACGAGCATGTAAGTCACCCTTCTTAGCTAATGTTACTAAACCATCAACTACGCTTCTCATTTCGAGAGCTTTCTTTTCAGTTGTAGTGATCTTTTCATAAACAATCATATCTGTAGCTAAGTTACGTAATAATGCCTTACGATGATCTGCTGTACGACCTAATTTACGATTATGCATCTTGAATCTCCTTTTGATAATTAGTCATTTGTGCGGAAACCTTTATCAATAGTAGTAAGCTTATCTTTAACTTCTTTAAATGACTTCTTACCAAGGTTTCTAATTCTTAACATTTCTTCTTCTGACTTCTGTGTCAGTTCATCAACAGTCTGGATACCTGCACGTTTCAAACAGTTGTAAGAACGTACTGATAAATCCAACTCTTCAATTGGCATGTTAGAACCCTTTGAAGTATCTTCACTGCTGAATTCTTTAATGACTGAACCATTTTCACTTACTGAAGGTTTAACTGATTCCAATAAAGTGAGGTGGTCTGCCAAAATCTTGCTGGCAAGGGCGATTGCTTCCTGTGGTTCAATTACTTCGTTTGTCCAAACTTCAAGTGTTAAAGCATCATACTTAGCACTCTGGCCAACACGTGTAGGTTCAACCTGGAAAGCAGCCTTCTTTACAGGTGTAAATACTGAATCTGTAAAGATAGTTCCAATAGGTGTTGAAGAAGTATTGTACATTGCCTTGTTTTCATCAGCGCTAACATAGCCTCTTCCCTGACGAGCCTTAAGTTCCATTTCCAGTTTGCCGCCTTCTGCGACTGTACATAATACTAGATCAGGATTTAAGCATCTGACACCTGTAGGATATACGATATCACCAGCTGTAACAGTTTTTGGTCCAACAACATCAAGTCTTAATGTATGTGATTCGTCATCTTCTACATCCAGAATCATAGTTTTGATATTTAAGATGATAGCAGTTACATCTTCAACTACTCCTGGAATAGCTGTAAATTCATGGTGAACACCATCGATTCTAATTGAATATACAGCACCGCCTGGCATAGCAGCTAATAAAACTCTACGAATTGCATTTCCGATAGTTGTACCGAAACCTCTTTCTAATGGTTTCAGGATGAACTTTCCATAGTGCTGATCTTCTACATACTGTTCAATTGTGAATTCTGCTCTTTCAAATTGTTGCATCAACTATTCCTCCTATTATTTTTAACCACGAGGGCGCTTTGGTGGACGGCAACCGTTGTGAGGGATTGGTGTTACATCATTGATAGAAGTAATTTCCAGACCTGCAACCTGTAATGATCTTACAGCAGCTTCTCTTCCTGGACCTGGTCCCTTAACGTTGACTTCTACAGTCTTCATGCCGTGGTCGATTGCAGCCTTACCTGCAGCTTCAGCAGCCTGCTGAGCAGCAAATGGTGTAGACTTACGTGAACCTTTATAACCGATTGCTCCGGCTGAGCTCCATGCGATAACGTTTCCGTTTTCGTCACAAATAGTTACGATTGTGTTATTAAAAGTTGAATGAATATGGGCGACTCCGCGGGCAATATTCTTTCTGACTTTCTTTTTACGAACAACAGTTTTCTTCTTTGTAGCCATGATATTACCTCCTTACCCTTACTTCTTCTTATTAGCAACTGTACGACGTGGTCCTTTACGTGTACGTGCATTTGTCTTTGTTCTCTGACCATGAACTGGTAAGCCCTTACGATGTCTAATGCCACGGTAACAACCGATTTCCATTAAACGCTTAATGTTCATGTTGATTTCTCTTCTTAAATCGCCTTCAACCTTGATATTTTCAACCTGTGCACGAAGAGCATTTTCTTCAGCATCAGTGAGGTCTTTTGATCTCTTTGTTTCATCAACGCCTGCTGCAGCACAAATCTTCTTAGCAGTTGTAGGTCCGATTCCATAGATATAAGTTAATGCGACACCAACGCACTTATCGCGTGGGATGTCAACTCCAGCTATACGAGCCATATCTCTTTACTCTCCTCCGATTAACCCTGTCTCTGTTTGTGTTTAGGATTTTCACAAATAACCATGACTCTGCCTTTACGTTTGATAACACGGCACTTGTCACAAATTGGTTTGACTGATGGTCTAACTTTCATAAGTTTTTCCTCCTAGACTACTTATGTCTGAATGTTATACGCCCACGTGTTAAATCATAAGGTGAAATTTCCAGCGTGACACGATCACCTGGTAAAATGCGAATGTAGTTCATGCGGATTTTACCAGAAACGTGGGCCAAAATTACGTGTCCATTTGCTAGTTTCACTTTAAATTGAGCATTTGGAAGTGTATCTTCAACAATGCCTTCTACTTCAATTACATCCTGTTTTGATGCCATTAATTACTGTGTTTCCCCCTTTATTCTGTCTAAGACTTCTTTTACTTGATTAAACACTTGCTGTGGTGACTGTGCTGCATCGATATCGTAGACTACACCTTTTTCCCTGTATAAGTCAACTACTGGTCTTGTTTCATTTTCATAAGAGTTCAGTCTGACTTCTAACTTTTCTAAAGAGTCGTCTGCGCGCTGATACAACTGTCCACCGCACTTGTCACATACATCTTCAACCATTGGAGGTAAACTCTTCAGGTTGTAAGCTGCTCCACACTGCTTACAGATTCTTCTGTAAACAATTCTGTCTTCAAGAACCTGTTTGTCAATTGTTAAGTTCAGCACACAATTGATGCCGATCTCTTCAATTGCCTCAGCCTGTGGAACTGATCTTGGAAAACCGTCAAGAATGTAGCCATTTTGGCAATCTTTTCTCTTCAGTCTTTTCTTGACCATTCTGATAGTTACATCGTCTGGGACGAGTAAACCTTTAGTAATATAACTGTTTGCCTCTCGTCCCAAAGATGTTTCGCGTTTAATTTCATCCCTGAACATATCTCCAGTGGAAATATGCTGCAGCTGATATGTTTCGACGATTTTGTCTGAAACTGTACCTTTGCCACTGCCTGCAGGGCCCATAATTAACACTTTAAGCATTCAATTACCTCTTCATGAAGCCCTTGTATTCTTTTTGTGTTAACTGGTTTTCTAAGTCCTTGACTGTTTCAAGTGCAACACCAACTACGATAATGATACTTGTTCCACCCATTGTAATAGTGCTTGGGATATCAGTAAACATTGCTAATAAATGTGGTAATGCTGCAATGAAGCAAAGGAAGATAGCGCCAAGAAGTGTAATTCTGTTAAGAACTTTAGAGATGTACTCTTTAGTTTCTGTACCAGGTCTTACACCAGGAATGTAAGTTCCCTGTTTATTTAAATTCTCTGAAATCTGTTCTGGATCAACTTCCAGATTAGTATAGAAGAATGTGAACAGGAAGATTAATACTACATAGATTGCTAATCCGCCAGCTTTTGTATAGTCAGCGAAGAAGTCAAATATCTTTTCAAGCTTATCAGTGAAATCAGTTGACTTAAAGTTCTTCAAGTTAGTGATTAATGCATAGATTGTCTTTGGAGCAACCATGATAGTTGAAGCGAAGATAACTGGCATTACTGAAGCACTGTTTATCTTTAATGGCAAGTAGTTAATATCTCTACCACCTTTTCTGTTTGAGTTAGATGTGTACTGAATAGGAATCTTTCTTGTTGCTGTATCTGTGAAGATAACTAAGATGATGATTGCTACATACATAACACATAACAAGATAAACTTGAGAAGACCTGTTGCAAAAGCGACACCTTCAGTACCAGTTAAAGTTGCATAAGCACTTGTGAACTGGTAAGGAAGTGATGATACGATACTAGCGAAGATAATCATTGAGATACCATTGCCGATACCGAACTGTGCAATTCTATCGCCAATCCAAACAAGTAAGAATGAACCACCTGTTAAGATTGTTGCAACGAAAATGTAAGATGTAATTGAACTCTCAGTGAGAATTCCGTAGCTCTTGTCGAAGGTAACAGTCATTGTATATGCCTGAATGAAACCTAAAACTACTGCTACGTAACGAGTAATCTTGTCCATCTGCTGACGACCCTTCTGACCGTTCTTCTGAAGTTCAGTCAGATATGGGATGATGTCCATAGCTAATAACTCGATTACCATTGAAGCTGTGATGTAAGGTCCAACACCCATCGCGAAGATAGAGAACTGTGACCAGCTACCAGCTCCTAATACACTTAACATTGTGACTAACTGGTTTTCAGAAATTGAAATTAACTTTTTAGTGTTAATTCCTGGAACAGTGATAGCTGCACCAATTCTGTAAACTAACAGCATGCCTAATATGAAGAGTATCTTTCTACGAATATCCTTATTTTTGAACAAGGAAATTACGGTCTTGATCATATTAGATCACCTCGACTTTGCCGCCTGCTTTTTCAATAACTTCTACGGCAGATTTTGAGAACTTATTAGCTTTAACTACTAACTTCTTTTCTAATTCGCCTTCACCTAATACTTTTAGACCATCTTTAAGGTCTTTAACTAAGCGCATTTCTTTTAATAATGCTGGTGTAACTTCTGTATCATCAGCAAATCTGTTTAATTCACTTACGTTAATGATTGCATACTCTTTGCGAGTGAAGTTTGTAAATCCACGCTTTGGTAAACGTCTTGCTAAAGGTGTCTGTCCACCTTCGAATCCGAGTTTGCCCATTCCGCCACTTCTAGCCTTTTGACCTTTGTGACCTTTTCCAGCAGTCTTACCGTTGCCACTACCTGGACCACGGCCTACTCTATATCCATCCTTACGAGCTCCCTCAACATATTTCATTTCATGTAACTTCATTGACGTGACCTCCTAACGAATTTCTGTAGGCTTCTTGCCTCTTAACTCAGATACATATTCAAGAGTCTTCATTTCCTGTAAACCAGCGCATGTAGCTCTAACTAAGTTAACTGGAGTTCTTGAACCTAAGCACTTAGAGAGAACGTTGCTGACACCAGCAAGCTCTAATACGGCTCTAACTGGACCACCAGCGATAACACCAGTACCTTCAGCAGCTGGACGTAATGCTACAGAAGCAGCACCATATTTACCAACTACGAAGTGAGGTAATGTTGTTCCTACCAGGTGTACTTTGAAGACGTTTCTAGTTGCGTTTTCAGTTGCTTTTCTGATTGCATCTGGAACTTCCTTAGCCTTACCAGTACCGAAACCGATACGGCCCTTCTTATCACCAACAACTACAAGAGCAGAGAATCTCATTTTTCTACCACCCTTAACAGTCTTAGAAATACGATTGATCTTAACGACCTTTTCTTCGAATTCCTTTTCCTGACGGTTGTTGTTTCTTCTGTTTCTATCGAATGAACGACGGTTGTTGTTTCTTCTATCGTTATTCTTTTCTGCGTTTGCAGCAGTTTCTACAACTTCTTCAGTTGCTGGAGCAACTTCTGTGTTTTCAACTTTGTTTTCTAATTCTGACATTCTTTTGCTCCTTTCCTTAGAACTTTAAGCCTGCTTCTCTTGCAGCTTCAGCTAATGCCTGAACTCTACCATGATAGATGTAACCACCACGGTCGAATTTAACATCTTCGATACCTGCAGCAAGTGCACGCTTAGCGATTTCAGCACCAACGGCCTTAGCGCCTTCGATGTTTCCACCGTTTTCAAGTTTCATTTCAACTGAGTTTGCAGATACTAATGTCTTGCCAGTAACATCATCGATGATCTGAGCATGGATATTAGCATTTGATCTAAATACGTTTAATCTTGGACAATCAGCTGTGCCACTAATCTTAGTGCGGACACGGGCATGACGACGGATTCTTTCTTCATTCTTAGATGTGTTCTTAATCATATATCATGTCTCCTTTCCTATGCAGCAGTCTTGCCTTCCTTACGACGGATATGTTCACCCTTGTAAGCAATACCCTTACCCTTATAAGGTTCAGGTTTTCTAACAGCTCTGATTTCAGCAGCTAATTCGCCAACTCTCTGCTTATCAATACCACTTACAATAATCTGCTGTGGCTTTGGTGCTTCGATTGTTAAGCCTTCTTCTGCTTTAATAATAACTGGATGAGAATAACCGATTGTTAATGTTAATGTGTTGTTTTCTGCAGCAGCTTTGTAGCCAACACCTTCAACAACTAATTCCTTAGTGAATCCCTCTGAAACACCAATAATCATGTTGTTTAACAGAGCTCTAGTTGTACCATGTAACTGTTTGACGTGCTTTTCATCGTTTGGACGCTTAACAGTAATGATACCAGCATTGTCAACGATTTCCAGTCTTGAGTCAAACTGACGGGTTAAAGTTCCCTTAGGTCCCTTAACAGTCACCTCATTGCCTTCTGCAACGTTTACTTCAACGCCAGCAGGAATGGTAATCGTTTTATTTCCGATACGTGACATTTTATTTTTCCTTTCCTATATTTATTACCAGACGTAGCAGAGAACTTCGCCGCCTACGTGTTTTTCTCTGGCCTGCTTATCAGTTAATAAGCCTTGGTTAGTAGAGATAATAGCAATTCCTAAACCATTTAATACTCTTGGTAAGTCTTCACAGTTTCTGTAAACTCTTAAACCTGGTTTTGAAATTCTCTTAACACCACTGATAACTTTTTCACCATTCTTACCATATTTGATATCAATGATGATGTTCTTTCTGAAGTCGCCTTCAACTTTGTAATCGTTGATGTAGCCTTCTTCTTTAAGAATTCTAGCGATTTCTAATTTTTCTTTGCTTGAAGGAATTGAAACACTTTCGTGTCTAGCCTGTACAGCATTTCTGATTCTAGTGAGCATATCAGCAATTGGATCTGTCATCTTTATATTCCTCCTTTACCAGCTAGCCTTTCTTACGCCAGGGATTTCGCCTTTATAAGCTAATTCTCTGAAGCAGATACGGCATAATTTGTACTTTCTTAAAACTGAATGTGGTCTTCCGCAACGTTCGCAACGTGTATATGCACGTGATGAATACTTTGGTGTTGCATGAGCCTTATTAATCATAGCTTTCTTTGCCATTACTCCAACCTCCTACTTTGCGAACGGCATGCCTAACATTTCGAGTAAGGCATATGCTTCTTCATTGCTTTCTGCAGTTGTAACGATAACGATATCCATACCTCTGACGATAGCAACCTTATCATAATTGATTTCAGGGAAAATCAACTGTTCTTTAACACCAAGAGTGTAGTTTCCTCTGCCATCGAAAGCAGTCTTACTAACGCCTCTGAAGTCTCTTACTCTAGGAAGAGAAATGTTGACTAACTTATCGAAGAAGTCATACATTCTTTCGCCTCTTAAAGTAACCTTGCAGCCAATTTCCATTCCATCTCTTAACTTGAAGTTAGCGATAGACTTTTTAGCCTTTGTGATAACTGGCTTCTGACCAGTGATCTGAGTTAATTCTTCAACTGCTTCTTCTAAAGCTTTGTGGTTTGTGATAGCATCACCAACACCCATGTTGATAACGATCTTAACCAGCTTTGGAGCCTGCATTACAGAAGAGTAATTGAACTTCTTAACTAATTCAGCTTTGATTTCATCGTTAAATCTTGTCTGTAAACGGTTCATCTTTTACCCTCCTATTTCTTAGTGGCTTTAACTTTATTGCCACTCTTTTTGTTGATTCTTACTTTTTCGCCATTTTCAATGACGAATCCAACTCTACCAGCAACCTTTGCCTTAGTGTCGTAAAGCATTACGTTACTAATATCGATTGGAGCTTCCTGAGAAAGGATACCGCCATCTGGATTAGCCTGTGAAGGTTTGCAATGTTTCTTTAAGATATTGACGCCTTCAACAACTACTTTATGAGTTTCTGGATAAACTGCTAAGACATCGCCTGTAACGCCTTTGTCTTTTCCAGTAATAACCATTACTTTATCGCCCTTTTTAATCTTCATAAGTCGGCCTCCTATAATACTTCTGAAGCTAATGAAGCAATCTTAGTGTATTCAGCTTCACGTACTTCACGAGCAACTGGTCCAAAAATTCTTGTTCCAACTGGAGACTTGTCATCCTTAATGATAACAGCAGCGTTGTCGTCGAATCTGATGTATGTACCATTTTCTCTTCTGATTGGATATTTAGTTCTTACGATGACGCATTTAACAACGTCACTCTTCTTTACTGTGCCATTAGGTGTTGCACTCTTAACTGCGCAAACTACTACGTCACCAACTGAAGCGAACTTTCTGTTTGAACCGCCTAAACAACGGATAACGAGAACTTCCTTTGCTCCAGTGTTATCAGCGCCTTTTAATCGGCTTTCATTTCTAATCATTCAAGCACACCTCCTATAACACTGTTGCCTTTTCAACAACTTTAACTAAACGGAAACGTTTTGTTGCTGATAAAGGTCTTGTTGCCATAACTTCTACTACATCGCCAACTTTAGCAACGTTTTCTTCATCATGAGCATGAAGCTTAGTAGAGAATTTTACACGTTTACCATATTTTGAATGCTGTTTTGATGTCTGGATTTCAACAACGATTGTCTTATCCATCTTATCTGAAACAACTACTCCTCTGTAAACTTTACGGTTAGATCTTTCTTCTGACATGTTCTAGACCTCCTTAAGCCTTTCCGTTCTGACGTTCAGTCTGAACAGTTTTGATGCGGGCAATTGTTTTACGAATTTCTCTAATGCGAGCTGGGCTTTCTAAAACGCCTGTAGCCTGCTGGAAACGTAAGTCAAATAGTTCTTTCTTTAAGTTGTCAATTTCAGATACTAATTCGTCATCTTTCAATGCGCGGATTTCTTTCATCTTTTCCATAACTATTTGTCCTCCTGTCCTTTATAAACGAAGCGTGTCTTGATTGGAAGCTTATGGCTAGCCAAACGTAATGCTTCTCTTGCAACTGCTTCATCAACGCCGCCTACTTCGAATAATACACGGCCTGCCTGAACTACAGCTACATATCCATCTGGAGCACCTTTACCTGAACCCATACGTACTTCCAATGGCTTCTTTGTTCTAATCATGTGAGGGAAAATTTTAATCCAGACTTTACCACCACGTTTCATGTAACGTGTCATGGCAATACGAGCTGCCTCGATCTGGTTATTAGTAATATAAGCACCTTCATCAGCTACAAGACCATATTCACCGAATGTTACTTCTCTGCCGGCCTTGCTTCTACCTTCATAAGATATTCTGTGAGGTCTTCTGTACTTTGTTCTTTTAGGCATTAACATTTTCAGCTACCTCCTTCTTTTCCTCTGTTGCGTTTGCATCAGCAGGTTTTGTGTTTTTCTTATAAGGACGATCATTTCTGTTGTTGTTATTTCTTCTTCTGTCGTTTCTAGCGTTATTGAACTTAGGAGCCTCAGGATCCTTAACCATTTCGCCTCTTAAAACTTCACCACGGCAGATCCAAACTTTAACACCCAGAATACCGTAAGTTGTCTTTGCTTTTTCAATAGCATAGTCAATATCAGCTCTGATTGTATGAAGTGGAACAACACCCTCTGAATATCCTTCGCTTCTAGCAATATCAGCACCGCCAAGTCTTCCACCGACTGAAGTCTTGATTCCCTTAGCGCCTGCTCTCATTGTCTTCTGAATAGCTCTCTTCTGAGCTGTTCTGAATGAAGCTCTCTGCTCAAGCTGATCAGCGATGCTTCTAGCAACTAACTTAGCATCTAAATCAGGGTTAGCAATTTCTACGACTTTAATGTCAACTTTCTTACCGCCAGTTAACTTAACTAAGCCGTTCTTTAACTTTTCTGTTGTTTCTCCATTTGTACCGATAACAGCACCAGGTTTAGCAGTCTTGATGACGAGAACTACTGAGTTCTTCTGTCTTTCAATCTGAATCTTACTTACAGCTGCATCTAATGGATTTAATACAGAGTAGACGTATTCACGGATCTTAATGTCTTCTTGTAATAAGTCGCCATATTCTTTTTCAGCAAACCATCTTGATTCCCAATCACGAATGACGCCAACACGCATTCCAATAGGTGATACTTTCTGACCCATAACTTTCCTCCTACTCTTTCTCAGCTACCACAACTGTAATGTGGCTGCTGCGCTTTAAGATCTGTGATGCTGAACCTTTAGCTCTTGGCATCCATCTCTTTAATGTTCTGCCTTCATCAGCCCAGCAAGCTTTAACATATAACTTGTCTTCAACAAGGTTATGATTGTTAACAGCATTAGCTTCAGCTGATTTTAATACCTTTAAGATTACTGGAGCAGTGTTTCTGTTAGTGAACTTCAGAATTGCTTCAGCTTCTTTAACGTCTTTACCTCTAATAAGGTCTAAGACAAGTCTGACCTTTCTAGGAGTCAAACGAACGCCTTTAGCAGTAGCTTTTACTTCCATTTTTCTTCCTCCTATTAAGCCTTCTTATCATCAGTGTGTCCACCGAATTTTCTTGTTGGAACGAATTCACCTAATTTGTGTCCAACCATATCTTCTGTTACATATACTGGAACATGTTCCTTGCCGTTATAAACAGCAAATGTATGCTCTAAGAATGAAGGGAAGATAACTGAACGTCTTGACCAAGTCTTAATGATTTCTTTCTTTCCACTCTTATTCATTGCATCGACTTTCTTTAATAAATACTCATCACAGAATGGACCTTTTTTCAAACTTCTACTCATTTTTTATCTTCTCCTTTCCTTACTTGCCTCTTCTACGAACAATGTACTGATCGCTCTTGTTCTTCTTCTTACGTGTCTTAACACCCATAGCTTTCTTGCCCCATGGAGTCATTGGAGACTTACGTCCAACTGGACACTTACCTTCACCACCACCATGTGGATGGTCGATAGGGTTCATAGCAGAACCTCTGACTGTAGGTCTAACACCCATCCATCTAGTTCTACCAGCCTTACCTAAGTTAACCAGCGAATGGTCACCGTTACCAACTGTTCCGATTGTAGCTCTGCATACGCCTAAGATCTTTCTAACTTCACCTGATGAAAGTCTTACTAATACGTACTTACCTTCTGAACCAAGGATCTGAGCTGAACAACCAGCACTTCTAACTAACTGACCACCTTTGCCAGGCTTTAATTCAATGTTGTGAATTACAGTACCATCTGGCATATTCTTTAACATACAGCTGTTACCAACCTTAATGTCTGTAGATTCGCCTGAGATGACTGTCATACCAACTGTTAATGACTCTGGTGCTAAGATATATCTCTTTTCGCCATCGACATAATGTAATAATGCGATGTTAGCACTTCTGTTTGGATCGTATTCAATTGTAGCTACTTTAGCTGGGATTGAATCCTTATCTCTCTTGAAATCAATAATTCTGTAAGCTCTCTTGTGTCCACCACCCTGATGTCTAGTAGTGATACGGCCTGTATTGTTACGGCCACCTTTTGATTTTACAGGAGCTAACAATGAGCGTTCTGGCTTTGAAGCTGTGATGTCGGCTTTAAAGTCAATTGACTGCATGCCTCTACGACCAGGAGTCGTAGGCTTGTACTTTTTAATTGCCATTTTTTCCTCCTTACGCAATTATCCGGAAATAGCGTGTTCTTCCGATATTAATCTTTCTCGTACAGATCAATCTTGCTTCCTTCAGCAAGTTTAACGATTGCCTTGCGGTAACCATGTACTGTACCAGTGTAACGTCCCATTCTCTTCTGCTTGTCTGCAGTGTTTACGACGTTTACTTTAACTACTTTAACGTTGAAGATTTCTTCAACAGCCTGGCGGATAGCCACCTTGTTAGCGCCTTTGCTAACTTCGAATGTAACCTTGTTGTCGTCTTCCTGAGCTGTCAGAGACTTTTCAGTAACGATTGGGCGAATGATAATATCACGTGCTGCCATTATTTTAAGCCCTCCTCAATTCTTCTAATTGCGGCTTCAGTGCAAACAACTGTATATGCGTCTGCTAACTGTAAGCAGCTGATTGAATCTGCGAATTCCATTCCTGCTTCCTGAATGTTTCTCATGCTCATCCAAGCGTTTTCCCATTCTTCTTCGATGTCGAATACGAATAGAGCTTTACGGTTAGCACCGAGCTTGTTCATGATTTCAGCAAAATTCTTTGTCTTGATTTCTTCCATTTCTAACTTGTCAACAACTTTGATTCTTTCTTCTAAAGCTAAAGTTGATAAGTAAGAACGTAATGCAAGTCTTGCAACCTTACGGTTGATCTTGTATCCATACTTTCTTGGAGTAGGTCCGAATACGACGCCACCGCCTACGAAGTTAGGAGCTGACTTCTGAGCATGTCTTGCTCCGCCTGTTCCCTTCTGACGGATTGACTTCTTACCTGTAGCCTTTACTTCGCTACGTCCTTTAGTATCATGAGTACCCTGACGTAATGAAGCCTGCTGCATGATAACTGCGTCGAACATTGCCTGCTGATTTGGCTCAATACCGAATACAGCTTCATCTAATGTAATGTCATGTAACTTTTCACCATTCTGGTTAGTTACTGCAATTGTTAAGTTTGCCATATGTTTTAAGCCTCCTCTTTATTCTCATAACTGATTAAGTTGGCTGGTTCAACATGTTTAACTGGCTTAGTAGTTGTTTTAACGATAACTAATCCTTTTCTAGGACCAGGAACGTTTCCTTTAATTAATAAGCAGTTATGTTCCATATCAACCTTAATAATTTCGAGGTTCTGATTAGTTGTTCTATAAACACCTTCATGACCTGCCATTATTCTGCCCTTATTGATGTAGCCGTTGTTACGACCGATAGTAGCCATTGAACCAGGTCCTCTGTGGATAGGTCCAGTACCATGTGTAGCTGGCTGTAATGCCTGATTGTTACGATAAACGGCACCCATGTAGCCCTTACCTCTTGAAGTTCCAACAACATCAACCATGTCGCCTGCTTCAAATAAATCAGCTTTTACTTCTGCGCCAACTTCTAAGTCAGCCATTTCATCACTCTTGACTTCTCTGTAATATCTCTTTGCAGTTGTGTTTGCTTTAGCTGCATGGCCCTTATTAGCCTTTGTAGCTCTCTGCTCTTTTAAGTCTTCCATACCAAGCTGTAATGCAGCGTAACCGTCGTTTTCAACTGTCTTCTTCTGCATAACTACGTTTGGTGCTACTTCAACTACAGTTACTGGAATAAGAGTACCATCAACTGTGAATACCTGTGTCATTCCAAGTTTTCTTCCCATTAAACCTTTCATTGATGTTCTCTCCTTTCCTATAATTTGATTTCAATATCAACGCCGCTTGGTAATTCGAGGTGGGTTAAGGCCTGAATTGTTTCAGCTGTTGGGCTGATGATTTCAATCATTCTCTTGTGAGTTCTAATTTCGAACTGCTCACGTGAATCTTTGTACTTATGAGTAGCTCTGATTACTGTTACTACCTGTTTTTCAGTTGGTAGAGGTACTGGTCCGACGATTTTCTTTGCGCCATGATCCTGTGCAGCACTTACGATCTTCTGAGACGCAAGATCAAGTGAGCGGTGTTCATAAGCTTTAAGACGAATGCGAACTGTCTGTTTTGCTTTTGCCATGGATATTTCCTCCTTTTTTGCTATGTCTATTCCATGATAGATTACCGTTCCGTGCGAACTACCCGGCTACACACCATGACAACGAATATCAGTGTGCCGGCAACCTCGCACATCCATACGGTCGCATCTTCTATGATACAACAAAAGGGATTGCCTTTGCAACCCCTTTTTTACTTTATTTATCGGACTTTTTTAACTCCTCATCTAGGATATCTTATTTGGTTTAAAAAGACAACAGTTTTGTTATTTTTTGTAAAAATCGTCTTTTAGCCAACAATCAGCTAGAAATTATTCTGTAAAATGCTTCTAGCAACCTTAATACCATCTACAGCTGCCGAAGTAATACCTCCAGCATATCCTGCGCCCTCTCCACAAGGGTAAAAACCTTCAATATTGCTCATCAGCTGCTTATTTCTTTCAATTGTAACTGGTGAAGAACTCCTTGTTTCAATAGCTGTTAAGATAGCATCCGGGTTATTAAAGCCTTTAATCTTCTTTTCAAAGTAGAATAAAGCCTTCTTTAATGTTGAACTGACATAATCAGGAAGTATTTGATTAATATCAGTTAATGTATAACCAGGTTTATATGTTGGAATAATTGTACCAACATGGTCAGATGGCTTACCATTTTCAAAATCTTGGGCTCTTTGTACTGGTGCATTACCATTACTGCCGCCCAATTTGTAAGCCGCTTTCTCCAAATCTCTTTGGAAATACATGCCACTTAATACATCTTCGCCAAGATCTTCAGGTGTAACATTTACCAATAATGCCCCATTAGAATTTACCCCATCACGGGCAAACTTACTCATGCCATTGGTAACAATGCCGTCTTCCTCACTTGAAGAAGCCATGACTTCTCCTCCTGGACACATACAGAAAGAATAACATGCCCTACCACTTTCATCATGATAGACAAGTTTATATTCGGCAGGTGGTAATTCAAGTCTGGTATATAGGCCATATTGAGACTCATTAATTGTCTTCTGCAGATGTTCAATTCTTACACCGACAGAAAAATTCTTCTTTTTCATTTCAAAGCCCGACTCTTTTAACATTTCAAAAGTTGGCCTTGCAGAATGGCCAATTGCCAATACGACAGTATCGGTAATAAATTGTTTATCCTGACAAATAACCTTAATCAAATTCCCTTCTTTTTCAAAAGATTTGAAGGATGTATTGAAATAATATTGCCCACCTTTTGATTCAATATATTCCCTTATATTCTTTATTATATTAACCAGATTATCCGTACCAATATGTGGTTTTGATAAATATGTCACTTCTTGTGGCGCACCAAAACGATAAAATGTTTCTAAAACGTCAGTTACATATGGTGAATTAATACCAGTTGTTAATTTGCCATCAGAAAACGTTCCAGCCCCGCCTTCACCAAATTGAACATTACATAAAGGATTAAGTTTACCAGTATTTCTGTATTGCTCAACCCATTTAATACGTTCATCAACTTTTGCGCCCTGTTCAATGATTATTGGTTTTACTCCATTTTCCACCAACGTCAAAGCGCAGAATAAACCAGCAGGACCACTGCCAACGATTACTGGCGCATATTCACTATTCCTGTTAACAATTATTTGTTCTTTTTTTCTAACCTCAACTTTTTTTACTTTAGGGTATTTATCTTCGTCTTTTACTTCTATGTTAAGAGAATAAGAAAAATGGACATCCTTCTTATTTCGGCTATCAACACTTTTCTTTACGATTTTCCAATCTACAACATCTTCTCTTAAAATGCCGTACTTCTTTAAACCTCGGTTTAAAACATCCTGCTCAGAAATATTATCGTAGATTTTTAATTCATCAATTCTTAACATATTTTAATGATTTTATTCTGTTCTTTCCTTACCCCAGAAGAATAAGGCAACAGTTCCTGGACCAGTATGAGAACCAATTGTTGTACCAACATCATTAATTTCCACTTTTCCATCTAATTTAGGGAAAGTCTGTTCAACCAGATCAGCAACTTCCTTAGCGTCCTGGTAACAGCCTGATTGAGATATATAACACTTACCGCTATAATCCAAACCATCTTCTACTAACTGTTGCATCCATTCAACAATTGATTTGATAACTTTCTTTTTAGTTCTGACTTTTGTACGTGGAATCAAATGGCCATTATTATCCATATCTAATAACGGGCAGATATTAAGCATCTGGCCAACAAAACCGGCACTCTTAGAAATTCTTCCACCTTTAATATAGAAAGATAAGTCAGATGAGAAGAACAAATGATTTAACTTTAATTTATTCTCTTCAATATATTGAGCTACTTCATCAATACTTTTGCCCTCATCCCTTAAATCAGCTGCTTTATCCATAATCATTCCATAGCCGCTTGATGCCCCTAATGAATCAATGATTATAATCTTTCTGTCTGGGAATTCTTCCAATAATGCACTTCTTGCGATATTAGCTGAGTTAATAACACCAGAAAGCCCACTTGATAAGCAGACATGTAAAATGTCTTTTCCTTCTTGTAAGAAACTACGGAAATATTCTTCAAATTCATCAGAGTTGACCTGGGAAGTCTTTGTTTCGCTTCCTTCAGCCATCATTTTATAAAACTGGTCAAAAGGAACGCTTTGACCTAAATCATCACTATATTGTTTGCCATCCAATTCAAAGTGGAAACAGATGTAGTTTATGTCTCTTGACTGGAAATGTTGTTTTGTTAAATCGGCAGTTGAACAGCAACTTAATACATATTCGTTCATCGCCATACCTCCAAATTCTTTATACCCTTAATATCTTACTCATTATTTAAGAAAAAGACAAATTACCACCATAAGAAAAGGCTCACCTCAGTGAGCCTTTAAATTGTTAATCCGATAGAATTAATGTTTTCTTCTTACGAATACTACAGCGCAAGCTGAAGCCATTGCTGTTAATGACATCAATCCAACGATTGATTCAACGCCTGTGTCAGGGTTTACATTGTCCTTGACCACGATGCCTAAATCAGCATAGATAGTCTTTCCATTATATTTGTAAGAGAATGTAACGCTCTGCTCACCAGCTTTGTTAGGATCATATCCTGAAATTTCAATCTGGTCTACTACGTCGAATTCGAATCCATCAGTATTCTGATCTTGAGCAGTATTAGTGTAAGTTGCAGTTGCCTTTAAGAGTTCTCTTAAGTCGTCACCCTTCTTAACCTGAACGCCTGACTTTAATGAAACGTTCAAAGTAGCTGGGTCAGAAACCTGACAATGAGCTGGAACATCAGGCTGTTCAAATGAGAATGAACCGAATGATACAGTCTTTGTAAATCCGAAGAAACTACATACACCTGATAACTGCATGCTTAATGATTCATCAGCATGTCCGTCCTGTGCCCAACCTAAGTTGTCAATGATTTCATAATTCTTATTATTCTTAATGATGTAAGAATCTAAGAATAATGTAGCACGTGGAATATGATATGAGCTTGTAACAGTAACAAACTTGTTAACTGTTGAAGGAAGTTTGTTCATAGTGTTAGTGATGTTGCCAACAGTGTCCATAGCTACTTCATCGATGATGATTCTGCTTGGGTCAATTGTAGGTCTGTTTGGATCGATGTAGTAATCTTCAAGAACTGGGTCCATGCCTTCGATTGGTTCACCGTTGATGTTTGAAGGCTGTAATGGAGTCTGAGTCAGCCACTTGTACATAGCGCCTGCTTCTGAGTCATATAAATCAGTCTTAGTTGCTGCAGCGCCTCTGTTAGCAGTGTGTCCGCCTGATACAGCGATGTAAAC
>R27__coassemble_710_pt1 | contig 18826 bp, 13 predicted proteins | sample R27__metabat2_high_PE_053 | metagenome-assembled genome bin R27 | reverse complement strand
GAATGGAGATAGTTGTCAAAGGTGGATTGGTAAATGCTGAAACTTCAGTATTACCAGTACCGGTAATTGATAACTCATCAGGGACCTTGATACCAAGTTGATTTAGTTTGGATAATAACAGGATGGCGACATAGTCATTCGTACAGACAACAGCATCATATTGTTTATAACGTTTAATGAAGTTGTCAATTGTATCATCGATTGTTGTCGTATTGTAGAAAATATCCTGTTTATAATGAGTGGTTCCATGAGCAACTGTTGCCATGATGTAACCATTCATATGAGCTACGTCAGTATTGACTGATGGGTTGATTCCTATCATCGCAATACGCTTAGCTCCACTGTTATATAGGTTGGTAACATTTTCATACATCGCATTCTCACGATTGATAGTTACACAACTGACATTATTGTTAATCTCGGTTTTAGGATTAGAGCCAACTAAAAGAGGACGAACATGGTTCTGAATACATTTCTGAATAGCTTCAGAGATAAAGATTTCAGTAAAACCAATAATGATGAGAATATCGTCTTCCTTCAAAGATGAAATGTCATCCTTATTAATGAATTTTATCTTCTCCTTATTTGGTTTTAATTCACTATTAATACCAGAAACAATACGTTTATACCAAGTAGTATCAACGTATGACTGTTCGGGCAAAAGATTAATGTAATTCATGTTATCACCTAGAAAAATTATACTATAAACACTGAAATTTATAAAGGAAGAGTATTGGTATGTATATTATCAGAAATCCACAAAACAAATTCGAACTAGTGAATGTAGCAAATGGTGATGTTTTCGCTAAGATGCAGCCAGCTGTTATTGTTTTGGATGGAGAAGAGAACAGATGTGAGTTTGTTAAAGAAAATCAAAACACTTACGTCAGTCAGTTTTCAGGAGTTGTCTTCAAAGATAAGTTTAACTTTGTTGGCGAAAACAGAATTGAAGTATCTCGTACTATTAACAACACAAATAACCACCGTGTAAGATTCAAAAGCATTTTTGAAATTGAAGCTGGATTCAAAACAGAACATTATGTTTTCCCTGGATTCAATTACAACGGCAATGAATATGGTGGTTCAAATACACCTACAGGCTTAACTAGAGATGGCAAGCCATGGGTATTCGCTTATGACAGAGAAGGTATTCCTTCATGTTCATTAAGTGAAAATGATGACCATGTATTGGCTATCTTTGCTTCTGATATCAACGAAGATTCATTAAGATCATCTTCGTCAATGATATTAAATGAAGAAGGCCACATGATTCACAGGATTTTCCATCCTGTAAGTGAAATGCCTTATACATATGGTGAAAAGAATATGATGATGGATCCATATGAAGAATATATGCACTTAGTACCAGGTGGACAGATTACATTAACAATGGAAATATTCTTCTGTTTACCTAGATTTAAGAATTTTGGAACTGCTTCCTTAATGGAAGAATGCGATAAAGCATTTGTCTTTAAGAAAGAACCGTGTCTTAACCTTGATAGAGTTTGGGATTTAGGTATTGCCTTCTTCAAAAATCAATTTAAGGAATGTCATGGTGCTCCAATTCTGGCTGGCCATTTATCTGACAAGTTATTCAGAATGTGTCATGCAGCAACAATGACTGGTGAAAAGATGGCAATTGCCATGGAAGATCCAGCAAATACTTGTTTATCAGAATATTCATCAAGATATGAAATCGGTTGGGCAGACCAGGGAGCTATGACTGCTAGATTATTAGCTATTGATGGTTTCAAACGTAATGATCCAGAACTGATTGACTTGGCAACAAGAATTCTTGATGCTTATGTATCTACACAGAAAGAAAATGGTTTATTATATCCTTTCTATTCACACAACTTTATTGAAGATGAAAAGAAGAGACAGGTTCCTGATTCATGTAATATGGGTTGGGCAATGACTGAACTTATCAGAAGTTACCACTTATATAAACAACAGGGAATCAATAAGGATGAATACTTACAGTTCTCTATCAAGTTAGCTGATTTTGCGGTTGAGCATTATTCAGATGAATACGGATTTGGTAAAACTTGGAGTATTGATGGTAAAGCATTAAAGACTGATGGTGGAGCTGGTGGCTTCATGGTCATGGGCTTAATGGAAGTATACAAAACTGTTAAAGATGAAAGATATATGCAGACAGCCATTAAGGCAATGGATTTCTACTATAACAGAGATTTGGATAACTTCATCTGTACTGCTGGCGCACTTGACTGCTTATGTACAGATAAGGAAACAGCATATCCATTTGTCAGAGCTGCATTAGATTTATATGAAGAAACTAATGATAAGTTCTGGCTGGAAAGAGCAGAGAAAGCTGCTATCTACTTCTTCTCTTGGATGTTCTGGTATGATGCTATTTACCCAGTAGATGCTGAATTCACAAAATTCGGTTACTACACAACAGGCGGAACATTAATTTCTGCTGAACATAGCGCACTGGACCCTTGGGGAGCATTACTTGTTTACGATATGATTAAACTTTATCATTTGACAGGTAATGAATCATATAAGAAATGGGCTAAGATGACTTGGTGTAATGCTTTATTAGGCATCACTACTGAAGAAGGCATGTCAATTCATGGCAACGTAAGACCACTTGGTTCACAAAATGAAGGATTCTTCCATTGTAGATGGACTAAATACCGTCCAACATGTGAAGAAAGAGGACATTTTAATGATAACTTACAGACTTGGATGTCTGCATGGCGATTATATACAATCGCAAGTTTAGATCAGAATGATTTAGATATTATTGAATAGATTTGAGGAGGAACTAATATGAAGAAATTTCTAATCTGTTTATTAACTGTATTATTGGCATTAACAATGTTTGGCTGCTCTGGCAAAGAAGAGGGCGGCAATAACGACAACACAAAGCCAAATGATAACAACAAAAAAGGTAATGAATTATCAAATGTTACTTTGGAAGTAGCAATTAACTACACTGGTGATTCATTAACAGCATTCGAAAAAATCTGTTCTGCTTTCGAAGCAAAGACAGGATGCACAATTATTCTTGACACATATGGTTCTGACTATGCAACTATGATGACAACTCGTATGGCTGCAAACAATATGCCAGATGTATTCGTTACAGCTGGTTGGTCATTAAGAAAATATAAGGAATACTCTTTAGATTTAAGAGATGAACCTTATTGCTCAGACTACAATGATTCTGCATTAGGCGTAATTAAAGATACAGATGGTTCAATCTATGTATGTATGTTATCTTGCGGTGTTAATGGTAACGTTGTTAACTTAGCAGTTTGTGAAGCTGCAGGCGTTGACCCATATGCTATTCACACTTGGGATGATTTCTTAGATGCTTGTGAAAAGGTTAAAGAAGCTGGTTTCACACCAATCGCTTCTAACCCAGATGCTGGTTTAACAAGTAACTTAGCTGGTACATTCTTAACATACAAAAACGAAGTTGCTGATGTAGGCGCTAAATTATTAGATGGTACATGGGATTGGGAAGAATACAGATATTTATGTAAGTTCTATCAGAAGGCTTTACAGAATGGTTACTTCTTCACTGATGCAAGAACTATCAATACAAACGATATGTATGAAAGATTCGCACAGGGCAAGGCTGCATTCATCATTGGTGAAAACACAGCTTCAATTGCTACATGCTACACTTTAAATCCTAACGGAAGCTTCGCATTTGCTCCATTCTATGGTTCACAAGAAGGTGGCGAAGAAGCAGTAGTTGTTGGTGAAGGTGACGCTTTCTCAATTTCTAATAAATCAAAAAATATCGATGCTGCTAAGGTTTTCTTACAGTACTTAGCTACAGATGAAGTTACATTCAAATTATTGGATGCTACAAGCCGTATTTCTTGCCAGTTATCAGTAATGGATAACGACACTACTCCTGGTACTGTTGCTTTCAGAAAAATGCAGGAAGATTATGCTGGTCACAATATCGGTTATTACAACATTTGGGATAGAGACTACTTACCAAGTGGCATGTTCGGTATTTTAGGTAACGCTGCTGGCAAATTATTCGCTAACTATTCTGATAAGGGAATCGATGATGTAATCGAATATTGCAGAACAAACTTCAAGAGACTTTACACTGGAAAATAATATAGACTTATGCAGAAGAAACTAAATAGAAAATATTTTCTCTTCATGCTTCCGGCTATATTTATGGTCGTAGCTCTGAAGTTCTTCCCTATCGGAAATGCCTTCAGACTATGCGTATTTGACTGGAATGGTTATTCCCAGGATATGAAATTTGTCGGTTTAGATAACTTCAAAGAGTTATTTAAGGATGAATATTTCTGGAAAGCATTAAGAAATACACTGATTTATGCATTCGGTATTACATTCATTAAGAATGTTGTCGGATTAGCATTAGGTTTGTTTGTTAATATGAAGTTCAAAGGCCGTGGAGCAGTAAGAGCAATCATTTACTTGCCAATAATGATATCAGGATTCATTATGGGTAAAATTATGTACTACTTCTATCAGTATGATGGTGGTATCTTCAACGAAATATTAACTAAACTTGGTAAAGATCCAGTTTACTGGATGGAAACAGGTCTTAGTTCAGTAGCAGTCATTGTATTGACAACATCAATTATCCATTGTGGTTCTACAATGCTGACATACCTTGCCGGTTTACAGAATATCCCACAGGATTTAAAAGAATCTGCAAGACTTGACGGATGTAACAAATGGAAAGAGTTCATTTATATCACTTTACCTCTGTTATCTCCAGCAATTATCAGTTCAGTAGTCTTGAACCTGATCGCTAGCTTCAAGATTTACGATATTATTACTGCTTTAAGTGGTGGTGGTCCAGATGGTGGTTCTTCATCACTCACGCAGCTGATTTCAAAGTATTACTTTAGTCAGTCAAGAGCCGGCTATGCTTCAGCAATAGCAATGGTATTCTTCGTTGTCATTATTGTAATATCTATGCCAATTAATAAGTTCTTGAGTTCTAAGAAGGTGGAATACTAATGAAAAATAAAGTTATAAAGCCTAAAAAGAAAAAGAAATTCAGACTGTGGATATTAATTGTTGCTGTTGTTGTGTGTTTACTGGCAGCATGGCCACTATATGAACTTATTAACCTTTCACTTAGAGGTGAAACAGATTACGCTTCTAGATTATCTTTCCCACAAGTAATTGTTTGGAAGAACTATCTTACAGCGTTAAAGAACAAGCAATTATGGATGGGATTTAAAAACTCATTCATATTCGCCGGAACAACTATTGTTGTTGAACTAACTTGTGCTTCAATGGCCGGTTACAGTTTATCAAGAGGAAATAAGAGAACAACTAAAGCTGTTAAAAGCGTTCAGATGTTAATCATTATGGTTCCTGGTATCATCACATTGGTTGGTACATATTCATTAATGATTAAGTTAAATCTGACTAACAGTCTGGTTGCCTTAGCCTTCTTAACTGCTGCTGGTGGTATTCCTTCATGTTCGTTCATTTACATGAACTTCATTAACTCAATACCAATTCAGCTTGATGAAGCAGCAAGAATAGACGGGGCTGGTGTTATGAGAACATTCTTCTCAGTTATACTGCCTCAGTTAAAACCAATAACTATCACTAGAGCAATCATGATTGGTATTGGTGCATGGAATAACTACTTGATGCCATTGTATTTGATCAATGATGCCAGATTAAAACCAATTATTCTGGTTATCAGAACAGCATTCGGCAGCTCTGGTGGAGACTCAAATTTAGCATTAGCCTGTGCGACATGTACAATTGGTATCCTACCAGTAATAGTTGTTTATTCTATCTTACAAAGACGTATTATTGAGAGCCAGATTGGTTCATCAATTAAAGGATAAAGGGAGGAAATGGTATGAAGAAAGTTATTATTACCATTATGTCAATTATGCTGTTGGTATGTTCAACAGGTTGTAAAAAGACAAATAAAATAAAAGAAGAAATGTCTTATTACAGCTATGACAGCAGCGATAAAGAAGTTAACAAATCACTATTCTATGTAAACTCTTCATATGAATGGGGTGCTGACCCATCAATTATTTATGTAACTGAGGGTGAATGGGCAGGATATTATTTTATCTACTGTACATCAGCATACGTTAGCAACACTTCAATTAACTGTTGGTGTTCAAAGAACCTCACAGATTGGACATGTCTAGGACCAGCATTTACACCAGATGTAGATGCAAACTGGGCTTATAAAGGATTCTGGGCTCCTCAATGTATTTATGATAAAGAATATGGCAAATATTACCTGTTCTATTCAGCTCCATGGGGATCAAATGCTGAAATACGTTATGACTCTTGTGCTGTAAGTGATTCACCAGCTGGCCCATTCGTTGAAATTACAAATGATAATAAGGGTGTTAATGAACCATTATTACAGTTTGAATTACACAAGGGCGAATATGATTCAAGTCTGAATTCTCCAGCTGTAGGTTATTGGGGCATTGAAGGTTTCATTAAGGCCATCGGACCTAGCCCATTTATTGATCCAGAAACTGGTAAGAGATATCTGTTCTTCGTTGCTGACTTAGGCACAGAGAACAATGATAATACTTCAGGTGCATATTGTCTGGAAATGGAAGACTGGGCAACTCCTAAATATGAAACATTAAAAAGAATTACACGTTATGGTTATACAACTATTGACGGAAATGAAACAATTTCTGAAGGTGGTAAGACTAATGAAGGTCCTGTCTGCCAGTATAAAGATGGTAAGTATTATCTGACATTCTTGACATATACTTACTACAACACTAAATATCAGACACGTGTTGCTGTTGCTGATAATGTCATGGGTCCTTATACAAAGGTTGCTATGGATGACGGTGCTCAGGTTATTTACACTGAATACAACTTCCAAAGACAGGCAGTCGGTATCCGTGATTACAACACTGATGAAAACAACTTCACAATGGCAGCTTATATGACATTCGCTAATAACGAAAACTATGATGATGCCAGAAAGTTTGCAGTTGACAGAATTGTCTGGTTAGAAAACAGCGAAGGACAGTTAGTTCCACAATGTAATGGACCATCTGTTACTCCTCAACCATTACCTGAATCAATCAGTGGTTACAAGAACGTTGCTTTACAGGCAAAAGTTACTTCTGATAATACAAGAAGAGGCAGTGATGTAAGCTTATTAACAGATGAATTAATTCCATATCACAACAATTCAATCCGTGATGAATACAAGGCAAATAATGGAACAACTACTATTACATTCGATTTCGATGATTATGTAGCATTAAGAGCAGTCATGGTTTACAACTCAAAAGACTATGAAGAAATGTTCAACCAAATTGATTCAATCACTTTCGAATATCGTCAGAATGGTAAGACTGGTACAACAACAATTGGACCAATCAAGTATAACTGGGACTACTATGATTTAGAAAATGGTAAACCTGCTATCGGTTCAGCAGCAATCGCTGAGTTCAATGAATTAGATGTTAAGAAGGTTACAATCACTATTTCTGACCCAGGTAATGAGGATGGTATCGCTATTCCTGAAATCGTCTTATTAGGTAAGGATACTCCAACAACTTCAACTGCTTCACTTAAGGATGAATACACATTCATTAATGAAACATTTGATTATGACTGGAAGAATACTCCATCTAAATTAGCTGTTGATGGTGTTAAGGATGACTGCTACAAGACAGTTTACCGTTTATACCAGGCTAATGATGAAACAAGCGACACATATGCTGACTTATCTGTATATAGAGGCGATGATGGTATCTATTGTTACGTAGATGTTCATTGTACAAACCTTGTTTATGATGTTAAACAGTTAAAGTACGACCAGGTTAAATCAGTTGTTGATAACTCATTCATCACATTATTCTTCGCTAAGAACAATACAGGATTTGTTACAAAATATACAGCAGGTTATAAAGTTGATATTTCTAACGAAACAAGCCGTTATGTAGGTGTAAGAAGCCAAAAAGCTTGGTTAAATGGTTGGTGTAAAGGTGCAACAGCTACAGTAATCAAGAATGGTACGTTAGAAGATTTATCAAATGCTACTGGCTATTGTGTTGAAACATTTATGCCATATGAACAGTTAGGCATCTCTTCTAGAGAGGAAGCAAAAGTAATGAGAATCTACTTTGCAACTTATACAGTTGAGAACACTGGTGTTATCTTCAGAGACATCTCAACAGCTGTTAAAGGTTCAAGTATCTCTGACCCATCAACTTGGATGAGATTGGACTTAAATGATTAAGAAATATTACAAAATAATAATTACAGTTAGTCTTGTTGCAATCGCTTTATGCGGTTGTAGCAAGACTACTAATTTGTCAAAGGAAGAAATTACAGCTATGGATAAGAAATTATTCTATTCCAATACCAACTCTGTTGGTGGGGCAGATCCTTTTGTTACGTATATAGAGGATGGCGAATATGGCAATAAATTCTATATGTACGCAACAACCGGAGCTTTATCCACAAAGGGTTTCTATGTTTACGAAAGTACTAATTTGACAAAATGGAATATGATTGACACAGCCTTTGAGGCTGATGCAAGTACCTGGTGTACTTCGAAATTATGGGCTCCGGAAGTAGTCTATGATGAAGAAGATGGTGCATATTACATGTTCTATTCTGCTCAATGGGGAGATATGACTTATGGACTATACATCTCTGTGGCTGTCAGTGACAACCCAGTTGGACCATTCAGAGAGTACAGTGACAATTACAAGTCAATGAAGGAACCTTTAATTAATTTTGAAGAAAATTACAACAGAGTACCTGAAAGTCTACGTTCAGATTTAGTAGGTTATACAGGTAAAAAGGGATTTATCAAGGTCATTGATGCTTCACCATTTATTGACCCAGTTACTAATAAAAAATATCTGTTCTTTGTAGCTGATATTGGAACTGATTATACGGAAAATTCATTTGTTATGGCTATGGAAATGGCCGATTGGAAAACACCAATCTATGAAACATTAACAAGAATTACCGAATTCGGTCTAACTACTGTAGGTGGTGATGAAGTCATCTATGAAGGTGGTAAGACTAATGAAGGACCGTCAGTTTATTACCATAATGGTAAATACTATCTGACATTCTCAACATTTACTTACTATACAGTAGATTATCAGGTCAGACAGGCAGTTAGTGATAGTGTGCTTGGTCCATATACAAAGATTCAACCTAACGATGGCGGAACTGTTATCTCAACATCTGAAAGCAATGTTCGTCAGTCTGCAGGACACTCATGCTTCTTTGAAGTCGGTGATGAATTATGGTTGGCTTATCATACTCTAGCTAATGATAGGAACATTGATGATGGCAGAAAGCCAGCTGTTGACAGATTGGTATTTATTAAAAACAAAGATGGATTAGAAGTATTACAGGCAAACGGAACAACTTCCACTTTACAGCCATTACCTGAAAAGATCAGTGGTTATAAAAATGTTGCCTTAAATGCTAGTGTTGAATGTGAAAATGCGATTTCAGATGTTGCATTATTACACGATTCACTAATTCCATTAAGAAAAGTAAGTGCGGCCAAGGATTGCCGTATCGATGCTGGTAAGAGCACTATCAAAATCACCTTAGATGGTTATTACGATATCGGTGCAGTAATGATTTACAACAGCATCAACGAAGACATGCAATTTAAGTCAATTGATTCAATTGAGTTAAAGGGCAAAGGAAACAACAACAAGTTTGTTAATCTGGTATTTGAGTCAAATGTTGATTCAGCAAACAAAAAAGTTGTTTACGATAAAGCATTAATTGTCGAATCAAGTGCGACAAGTGTGAATGAAATTACTATCAAGATTAATAGTGATGAAGCATTCGCTATTGGAGAAATTATTATTCTAGGTAAGTAAAAATGGAAAACAGATTTGAAGAAATTGTTAAAGACATATACCTATTAAAAGTACCATTCGCTGGTGCTTTTACGGGGGTTATTTTGGTTAATTATGGCGAAAGAATGTTAATTGATACAGCAGCATCTGGTGATGATGTTGACAACTATATTCTTCCTGCTTTAGCTGAATTAGGCTTAACATTAAAGGATATTAAATATCTTTCTAACACACATAGCCATGGTGATCACATTGGTGGTTATCAAAGAGTTAAACAGTTAAATCCAGAGATGGTTGTTGTAGCTGCAAACAGTGACTATCAGAATGTTGAAAACCCAGCTGCATTAGCTATCAGAATCAGAGGAAAATATCCTGAGTATTCACCTGCACCACAATCATATTTGAAAGGCGTCAAGGTTGATAAGGTTTTAGCTGATGGCGAATATCTCAATGATAGAATGGCAGTTATTGAAACTCCAGGTCATGATTTAGGATGTGTTTGCTGGTATGACAGTTTCACTAAGACAATCATTACCGGTGACTCAATTCAGGGTAATGGAACACCTACTCAGGGCGTTGGCTTCTATCAGGATTTGGATGCTTATAGAAATTCAATGAACAAGTTACTGGACAAAGATGTAGAAAACATCATTTGTGGACATTACTATGACATGATTGGTGACATTATTGTCGGTAAGAAAGCAGTTGAAAATGCTTTGCATTTATCTTTGAATCTGACATATATTTATCAGAAATATATTGACAACAAACTGAATAACGGTATGGAAAATGATGGACAGATTGCTACAGCAATGATTAACGATATTGGCTGTGGTATGCCTGACAAATTATTCATGGCTGTTTATACAGTCAACCAACATAAATTAAAACATTAGAAAAGAGAATAGATATTATGGATAAAAATGGAAGAAAAAACGCCTTAATTACAGGCTCATCAAATGGAATTGGTGCTCAGATTGCCGTTGAATTTGCGAAGAACGGAATGAACGTTGGCTTAACTTATCGTAATGGTAAGGATTCTGTTGAAGAAATCAGAAAGACATGCGAAAGCTATGGCGTAAAAGTTGAAGTGTACAAGGTTGAATTATCTGACAGAGAATCAACATTCAATTTAATGGAAAACTTCATCAATGATTTCGGTAATATTGATGTTTTAGTTAATAACGCTGGTGGCGCATTAAAGATTCCTGCTGGCGAATTCGAAGATATTCCTTATGAATATTGGGAATCTCAGATTGCTCTGAACTTATCTGCTCCTGCTTACTGCAGCCAGTTCGCTATCAGAGATATGAAGAAGAACAATGTCCATGGTGCTATTATCAATATTTCTTCTGTCCATGGTACTGTTACATGGGTAAAGAGAAAAGCATTACCTTATTGTGCTGCTAAAGGTGGCTTAGATATGCTTACTAAGGCAGTTGGTGTTGAGGTTGCTCCTTATGGCATCAGAGTTAATGGAATCGCTCCTGGTTTCATTGCTACTAAGGCAACAACAAGATACACAGAAGAACAGAAAAAGAAATTCACAGATCACATTCCAGCTAATATGTTAGGCTGTACAAATGATATTGCTCAGATGGCTTTATATCTGGCTGATGAAAACAACAACCGTTTCATCGTTGGTCAGACATTCCATGTTGATGGCGGTCAGTCAGTTACTGGAATGATCGTTTCAATGAAAGAGGAGTTCGAAAAAATAGATGAATGATTATGATGTAATAATTGTAGGCTCAGGTTTAACAGGACAGACAGCTGGCTACGAATTATTGAAGCATAATCGAAAAGTGGCAATGTGCCGTTGTGGTTTAGGCGCTTCGCCGGGAGTTAGTGGTTTCAATATTCCCCATGCTGAAAACCAAGATACTGTAGAGTGTTTTGTTGAAGACACGTTAGTATCCGGCAGAGGCCAGTCTGATAAGAAACTAGTTGACAAGTTATGCAATGGTGCTGACAAACTGGAAGATTATCTCAGTTCAATTGGCTTTGCCTTTGATTACAATGAGGATGGTACACTTAAGGCTCGTAAGTCCTTAGGTTCATCATTCAACAGGGTAGTTGGTCATGGCAACAGCTCAGGTGCTCAGATTTTGAAGATATTAGAACAGAATCTGCAAGAAAATGCCAACTTCACGATGTTTGAAGACTTCAGAGTATTAAGACTAATAACTGAAGATGACAAAGTATGCGGTGTATATGGCTATGACATTGCCAATAAGCAGTTCAAATCACTTCACAGCAAAGCAGTTCTGTTATGCAATGGTGGATTCGCCGGTATTTATCCATTTACTTCCAATTCTAAGGATATTGGTGGTGATGGTGCGGCAATGGCATATTTAGCAGGATGTAATCTTGTCGATATGGAATTTGTTCAGTTTGAACCATCAAGTGCTGTATGGCCTTTAGAAATCAGAGGCAAGGGAATGATTACAACTTTATTCTATGAAGGTGCAATTATGACAAACGGCAAAGGTGAAAGATTCATGCTGAAGTATTCTGATAAAGCAGAATGTGTCAATAAGGATGTTCTAAGCCAGTGTATTGAAAAAGAAATACTTGCTGGCAATGCATCTGAGCATGGTGGAGTATACTTTGATGCTTCAGGTGTACCTGAAGAAAGATTACACGATGCGTACGAACCATTTGTGGTAAGATATGCAAATGTAGGCATTGATTTGACTAAGGAACCTGTTGAATTAGCGAACGCTGCACATACAAGTTTAGGTGGTATTGAAATTGATGAAAACTGCCACAGTAATCTTACTGGTTTATATGTAGCAGGTGAGGCAAGCGGACACTTACATGGAGCTAACAGAATTGGTGGTTCAGCAGGAAGTGAAACCCTGGTATTTGGCCAGATTGCTTCAAAGTCAATCAATGAAGACTTAGATAAACTGGGTATTTCTGAAAAAGAATACGTTAAAGAATATGGTACTGAATGTCAGTTAACTGATCAACAGTTAGACCAGTTCAATAAGGAATATAAGGAAATACTACAGAACAGCGTCAGTGTTTATCGTGTAGAAGATAAACTGGAAGCTGGTTTAAATCGTCTTGAGAAAATTTATCAGATTGTCGTCAGTTCAGATAAGAATGATGATGAAGAAACAAACTACAAACGTTTCAGATTAGAAAATGATCTGCTTACAGCAGCAGCTTGGTTAATGGCAGCTAAAGAAAGAAAAGACAGCTGCGGATGCCATCAAAGAATAGACTATCCTGATACTCCAAAGGAAAGCTATCATACTGTAATCAGATTAGAAAACAATGTTATGAATGTCTCAACGAAGGAAAATTAGAGACGGGAGGAAAAAGATATATGGCAAAGAAATACGAAGATATGCGTTCTTGCTGGGGATTCTCAGAAGCATCAGAATGCAGAAGAGGCTTAATGTGTGGTATGGGTTATACCAATGAAGAACAGAAACGTCCTTTAATCGGTGTTGTTAACTCTTGGAACGAATACAATCCAGGACATGTTCATTTAGATAAATTAGCTGAACGTGTTAAGCAGGGTATCCGTGAAGCTGGCGGTTTACCATTAGAAGTTGAAACAACAGGTATTTGTGATGGAATGGTCTTAAAGGATCCAAGATATATCGAAGTTCCTAGCCGTAACTGTATTGCCGACCAGGTTGAATTAACAGTAGAAGGTAACTTCTTTGACGGTATGGTTATGCTATCAACTTGTGACTCAGTTGTACCAGGTCATTTAATGGGTGCCGCAAGATTAAATATCCCTACAATCATCGTTACTGGTGGTTATATGCCTTTAGGTATATATCGTGGCGAAGAAAGATTACATATTCGTGCGCAGGATAAGGTCGGCACAGCTGCTGAAGGCAAGATTGATATGGATTACTACAATGGTTTAATTGAAAACTCTTGGGGAACATGTGGTGCATGTACTTCAATGGTAACAGCAAACTCAATGTGTATGATGGCAGAAGCTATGGGTATGACTTTACCTAACAACTCAACAATGGCTGCTGACAGTTCACAGATTTACAACTTAGCTTACCGTGCTGGTAAACGTATCATGGACTTAGTTTACAATGACATTAAGGCAAGAGACATCATGACTGTTGATGCTATCAAGAATGCAATTAAGGTTGATATGGCAGTTGCTGCTTCTTCTAACTTAATTCTTCATATTCCTGCTATTGCTAACGAAGCAGGTTATGATTTGCCTTGGTGGAAATACTTTGATGATGCTTCAAATGAAGTTCCATTATTATCTCATCTTGCTCCTGGTGGAGAATATAGCTTAAAGGACTTAGACTTGGCTGGTGGTTTACAGGCTGTTATGAAGAAGATGGGACCAGTCTTAAATAAAGATTGTATGACAGTAAATGGTTATACTGTTGGTGAAAATATTAGAATGGCTCATTGCTGGAATGATGAAGTAATTCATGACTTAGAAAATCCAGTATCTAAAGAACCGGGTATCGGTGTATTATATGGAAACATTGCACCAGAAGGATCAATTATTAAGATTGCTGCTGTACCACAGAACTTAATGACATTCCGTGGACCAGCTAAGTGTTATGACACTCTTGATGCTGCATTAGAGGCATTACGTAGTGGAAAGATTGTTAAGGGTGATGCTTGTGTTGTAAGATTCTTAGGCTTAAAGGCTCGTTTTGGAACTACAGCATTCACATTCCAGGAAGAATTAAAGGGTTATTCAGATTTATTCCATTCATGTGCTATTATTACTGATGGTCGTTTCTCTGGTGGTACATCTGGCTTATCAGTTGGATATGTTTCTCCAGAAGCAGCATTCGGTCCATTAGGTTTAATTAAGGATGGCGATATGATTGATATCGATATCCCTAACCGTAAGATTAACATGGAAGTTTCAGATGAAGAATTAGCTAAGAGAAAAGAAGAATTCCATTGGGAATTCCAAGCTGATAATTATCCAAAATTCTTACGTCTGTTTGTTAAGAACGTTGGCCCTATGTCAAAGGGTGGTATTTGGGAGTAATTGAAAAAGAAGGTAATTAATCATGAAAAAAGTAGTTGTTAAGAAAAAACGTTATGTTGACTCAGTTAGCTTAATGTCAGTAAGCAGCAGAGTTAATGAATTAGATGGTGTAAGCAATACTGAAGTTCAGATGGCTACAATCATCAACCGCCGTGTTTTAAAAGAATCAGGTTATGATGTTCCAGGTGAGGCAACAGCAGACGATTTAGTAATTGCTGTTACAGCTGAAACAGAAGAAAAATGTGATGAAGCCATCCAGTTCGCTATGGATATCATCGACCGTAAGAATGTATCAAATGCTGACAGCTTTGAATCATTAGACGATGAAAAACTTAACACTTCAGAATATAACTTATGCCAGATTTCTTTACCAGGTGAATATGTATATAACGAAGCAATCAAAGCTATTGATAAAGACTTAGACTTATTCATCTTCTCTGACAATGTTACATTGGAAGAAGAAAGAAAGATTAAGGAATATGGTAAGGAACATGGCAAGCTGGTTATGGGACCAGATGCTGGTGTTGGCTTAATCCAGGGTGTTGCTTTAGCTGCAGGTTCAATGAACTCTTTCGGACCAATTGGTATTGTTGGTGCATCAGGTTCAGGTTCACAAGAAATTGCTTGTATTGCTGAACATAAGGGTGTTGGTACTAGCCAGATCATTGGTACTGGTGGAAGAGACTTATATCCTGAAATCGGCGGTATCACAATGTTTGAAGGTATCAAACGTTTGGAAGCAGATGTTAATACAAAAGTTATCGTATTAGTTTCAAAATTAGCTAATATCGATGTAATGGATAAGGTATTAGATGTTGCTGATAAGTGCGTTAAACCAGTTGTTGCTATCTTCTTAGGTGCTGATGAAACTTTATATGCTAAGCATAAGGTTAATGCTGCATACTCATTAGAAGAAGCTGCTTTAAAGGCTGTTGAATTAGTAACAGGTGAAAAGCAGGCTCCATTATATTCTGATGAAGAAATTGAAAAATTAGTTAAAGAAGAAGTTGGCAAGCTTCCTAAGGAAAGAAAATACTTCCGTGGCTTATATTGCGGTGGTACTTTCACTGAAGAAGGCTTAATGTATTTCAATAAGCATAATCCAGATATCGAATTACATTCAAATCTTGAAAACAAATATTCAACTAAATTAGCTGATTTCCATATTAGTGAAGGACATTCAATTATTGATATGGGTGCTGAAGACTTTACTTCAGAAGCACCACATCCAGTATTCAATCCTGAATTACGTGTAAAGAGATTACGCGAAGAATTAAAGGATGAAGAAGTTGCTGTTATCTTAATGGACTTCATCACAGGTCCTGGTGTTGCTAGAGACCCAATCACTTCACATGCAAAAGAATTAAAGAAGATTAAAGATGCTGGAACTCCAGTAATCTTCATCGCTAATATCTGTGGTAGTGACAACGACCCTCAGAATATTAAAGAAAAAGTTAAACTGTTAAAAGAAGCTGGTTGTATTGTTACTGGTTCTAACTATGAATCTGCAAGAATTGCTAGTGCAATGATGACAGAATTAGAAAGAAGGTAAAAAATAATGGAAAAGAAGTTAAGCGTTATTAATGTTGGTATTTCATCTTTCTATGATGCGTTGAGCGAACAGAAGGTTAAGGTTGCTCAGATTGACTGGAAGCCTCCAGTAAAGGTTAACAGCGAATTAGCAAACAAAGTTAATGATATTATGAATAGCTCATTTGCTGAGAAGATGAACAAAGCAAATCAGGATGCTATCGATATGCTTATCAATGCAGACCCAGCATGGGTTGATGTAAAACTTGCTGGTGATGTCATTGAAGGATTAGACGACTACACAGTTACTCACTCTGGTCCACCAATTTCATTTGATGAAATGGTTATGCTTCACAAAAGAGGAATGGTTTCAGCTTGTTTATTCGAAGGCTGGGCTAAGACTGAAGAAGAAGCTCTTGAGTTAATCAAATCAGGTAAGATTAAGATGATTTCTGCTCTTGACACTAATACAGTTGGCGCTGGAACAGGTATCATTACTAAAAACGTAGCTATGATCATCATTAAAGACAGAAATAATGGTAAGGTAGCTGCTACATTCCCTGCAGAAGGAATTGCCTTCCAAGGTGGTTTCTGTGGTTGGGGCTTATATTCAAAAGAAATCGCTGAAAACTTATACCATATGAGAGACTACTTATTACCTCCTATGGCAGAAGTTGCAAAGAGAAAAGGTGGTTTACCAATTAAGCCTATCTTAGCTGAAAGTATGCAGATGGGTGATGAAAACCACACTCGTCAGTCAGCAGCTGACTTATTATTCGAACACCAGGTATTATTAGACATGGCTAAGATTGATGACATGCCTAAACAGCAGGTATTAGATTCAATGAACTATATCGTTGAAACTCCACGTTTCTTCCATTGTTTCGGTCAGGGTGCTTCAAGAGCTGCTAACTTAGGAAACGTTGGTAGAGATTATTCAACAATCGTTACTGCAGTATGTGGTAATGGTGTCCGTTTCGGTATTAAGATTGCTGCATTAGGTGATCAGTGGTTTGAAACTGATGCTCCATACATGACAGGTCAATATACTTCAAGCAAGTACACTATTGACGACCAGTTACCTTGGATTGGTGACAGCTGTGTTGTTGAATGTGCTGGTTTAGGTGGTTTAGCTGCTGCAGCTTCTCCAATCGTATGTAACTTACGTGGTATGACTGCTAAGGAAGCTATCGCACAGACAAGAGAAATGAAGAAGATCTGTGTTGGCGAAAACTACAACTACCCAATTCCTAATATGGACTTTGAATTCTTACCATGTGGTATCGATATGATGAAAGTCATCCAGACTGGTATCACTCCATGTATCCATGGTGGTATGTTCAATAAAGAGGGTGGCTTAATTGGTGCTGGTATGGCTAGAGTACCAATGGAGTGCTTCGAAAAGGCATTTGCTGCATATTGCGAAAAATACGGTTTATAGGAGACAAATATGAGTCAGCAGTTAATTGATGAAATTCTTGAGAATAAAATAATTGCGATTGTCAGAGGCGCCTCTAAACAACAGTGTTTTAAAGTTGTAGAAGCTTTATACAATGGTGGTATTAAGTTTGTTGAAATTACATACAATCAGTCAAAACCAGAATCATGGGTTGAAACTGCTGAAGTTATCGGCCAGTTAGCTGAAGAATACAAAGGCAGAGTTCATATTGGTGCTGGTACAGTAACAAATACTGAATTAGTTGAATTAACATACAAAAATCATGGTGAATACATCATTTCACCTGATTGCGATGTTGAAGTTATTAAAAAGACAAAAGAACTGGGCATGGTTTCCATGCCTGGTGCTTTGACTCCAACAGAAATTAAGACAGCTTACAATGCTGGTGCAGACTTTGTTAAGGTATTCCCAGCAGGCAATTTAGGTGCTTCATATATCAAGGCTGTAAGAGCACCTTTAAGCCATATCAGAATGTTAGCTGTTGGTGGAGTTAACGAAAAGAATATTAAAGAATATCTTGATGCTGGATGTTGTGGTGCTGGTATTGGCGGCAATTTAGCAAAGAAAGATTGGATTGAAGCAGGCGAGTATGAAAAATTAACTCAGGCTGCTAAAGACTTAATTGAAATTATTAAGTAGAGAGGTTCAACTATGGCAAAAGTTATTACATTTGGCGAAATCATGATGCGTTTGGATCCAGTAGGATTCCGTCGTTTTGTTCAGACTGACACATATGAATCAACATTCGCTGGCGGAGAAGCAAACGTTGCTGTTTCACTTGCTAACTATGGTGTTGATGCTTATTTTGTCAGCAAAGTTCCAGAACATGAAATTGGTCAGGCTTGCGTCAACTCATTAAGAAGATATGGTGTTCACACTGATTTAATCTTAAGAGGCGGCCCTAGACTTGGTATCTATTATTGTGAAAAAGGTGCTTCACAAAGAGCATCAAAGGTTATTTATGACAGAGAAAATTCTTCAATTGCT
>R27__coassemble_682_pt1 | contig 19521 bp, 18 predicted proteins | sample R27__metabat2_high_PE_053 | metagenome-assembled genome bin R27 | reverse complement strand
AAGATATGGAGCTGGTTTTACAATACCCTCATAATGATGAAAGAGGATATCAGGTAGTCTACCATCTGCTCTATTCTTGTGCAGCAGTGGAAGAAGGAACATTTGAAAAAGGAACAATGGAATATATTCTTGATGATGGCATTGATGCTTCGTATTTCGCTGACGCTGTTTTAGTTCAGACACCTTACGAAAATGTTAAGGTTATTAAAAACAAAGTAATCATTCTTGATAAGCAATGGGAATTCTATGGTGGTATGTCAATGAAATTGGCAATTGCTGATATTAAATCAGAATCAAAAAATTACCAGTCTTGTGATTTGTACTTCAGTGCAACTGCCAAAGATTTGTGGTATCCAAAAGATGAGAAATAGATAAAACTGCTTAGGCAGTTTTATTTTTTTCAAAACTATGTATAATGGTTATGTTAAAACATTGCATCCGCAAGGAGTGATAGGAGTAAACGTATGAAGAATAACAAAACTTACAGATTGGCTTTATTAGCATTATTTATTGCCTTAGAAATTGTTCTAGTAGTAACACCGTTAGGTATCATACCTCTTGGATTTATACAGATAACAACAATGCATATTCCAGCAATTTTGGCCGGTATCCTGTTGGGTAGAAAAGCAGGAGCTACAATCGGACTTGTTTTTGGTTTGGCATCAACAACTTATGCTGTATTGGCACCATCACCAGCATCACTATTCTTTACACCTTTTTATTCAATTGGTCAGTATAGTGGAAACATTTATAGTTTGGTAATTGCCATTGTTCCAAGAGTTTTATTAGGTTATTTTGCTGGTGTATTAGATGATTTATTCACGAAGTTAAAACTTCCTTTATCTTTAAATACTATCTTAACAAGCATTATTGCCTCAGTTTTACATACAGCAATGGTCATGGGTCTGATCTTCATCTTCTTTAAGGACCAGTATGTAGGCTTATTTGGGGGTAGTGTTACAACAATTTGGGCATTTATTTTGGCTACTTTACTTAGCAATGGTATTGCTGAAGCAGTTTTTGCCGGTTTACTGGACTGGCCAATTGTTGCAGCAGTTACTAAGATTTCTAGAAAAGAGGATTAATTATGTTACTTACAATCGATGCTGGAAACACTAATATTTCCTGTGGCGTTTTTGATGGCGAGCAGCTTATCACAAAGTTCCGTTTCATTACTAAACAGCAAAGAACATCTGATGAATTTGCTTTACAGTTCCATTCCATTTTTGAAGTAAGGAAATTATTTGAAGAACAGATTACTGGTGTTATCATTTCATCAGTTGTTCCTAGCATTAATGATGCTTTGATTTCTGCTGTCAAATCTTGTTTCAATGTTGATCCAATAATGATTACTGCCGGAATAAAAACAGGAATTGCTATCAATATTGACGATCCAAAGAGTTGTGGTGCTGATTTGATTGTTGACTGTGTTGCCGCATATGACAAATACAAAAGAGATTGTTTAGTTGTTGATTTTGGCACAGCAACAAAATTCCTTTATATTTCTGAGAAGGGTGTTTTCCAATACGGAATTATTTCACCAGGTTTAGAGATTACCGCAAGTTCTCTTTGGCAAATGACAGCGCAATTACCAATGGTTCAGCTTTCAAAACCAAGTAGCATTCTTGCAAAAAATACTGTTAGTAGTATGCAGGCAGGTATTGTCTATGGTTATATTGGCTTAACTGAAGGCATCATCAATCAGATTAAAAAAGAAATTGGTCATGATTTCCCAATTGTTGCCACTGGTGGTTTAGGCAGATATATTTGCCCAGAAGTTGATTGCTTCGACGAATACGATCCTGATTTGGCATATAAGGGAATGAAACTTATTTACCAAAAAAATAAGTAGTGACAAAATTGCGACATTTTTTGACAAAAAAAGAGTAAAAAAACGCCTTTTTAAGGTGTTAGAATGTTATTGTCATAAAAAGGATGGGGAAACCCATCTTTTGTTTTGGGAGAAAAGTATGAAGAAAAAACCGGGCAAGTTCATTCTCGTTATTATTATCGCTTTTGTCGTCTCGGCGATTAACTATTTATGTTATCCTCTGATTTCTGATTTACAAAGAGAGATGGTTACAGTTGGTGTAGTCAATGGGGAACTAAAAGAATATAGCATAATTGAAGAAACTGATATACGTTACATCAAAATAGAAAAGAATAATATACCACAAAATGTAATTACTGATTCTTCAGCAATAATAGGCATGATGGTTAAAGATGGTTTTACTTTAACGGACGGCATGTATTTTTACAAGGATAGTATTTGTAAGAAAGAGGATATTACTTCACCAGCGGCAGCTAACATAGAAACAGGTAAATACTTGCTTACACTAAAATTGGATAGGATTACGTCAACAGATAATTCTTTAAGACCTGGGCAATTTATTGATGTTTATTATATTGGTAATGATAGTAGACTCAAAACATCAATTATTACGGGTATGATTGTCAAAAAAGCTCAAATACAGCAGGTCAGTGATGATGGGGGATACTTGTATTGCACAATTTCCTTAAGTGAGGAGCAGTTGGATTACTGTTTAAGAGCAAGTGAAATTGGAAGGTTACAACCTTTTATCTCTTCAAACAGTTTTGACAATGAAGTTGTTGATGAACAGTATTATTCGTTAACTCGAATCAAAGCATATATTGACGAAAACAGTTTGGCGTTTAGAAAGAGTAACTTGAATGCATCAACTGAATGATGTTGAGTTAGGATTTATACTAAAGGACATTCTCAAAGACAGAAATGTCACGGATGTAATGATTTGGGACGGAGAAATATGGGTAAGTGATATTAACAAAGGACATTTTAAATATGATTACCAATATTATGAAGACAAACACAAAGAAGAATTAATGAATGTTCTATCAGTTTTACCAAGGCAAATAGCTATTAGAATGCAAGTTGGTTACAACGATTCTCAACCAATACTTGATGGCGAGGGTTTGTTTGGAGAGTTAGGGCAATTAAGATTTAACTGTATACACGAAAACTTGACCTCATCACAATTACCGGCGATTGCTATCAGAAGAAGTGAACACTCTTTAAGAATCAATCGTAAAGCGTTGTTGGCAAATAACTTTGTTGCTCCCGAATTCTTTCCATTAATAAAAATACTTGTTGAAAGTGGATGCAATATTATGATTTCTGGTCAGACCGGTAGTGGAAAGACGGAGTTGCTAAGATATATATGTCGTTTTATTCCCCAACAACAAGCGATTATTACAATTGAAGATACTTTGGAAGCATATTTAAAAGATATTTATCCTGATAAGAATGTTCTTTCCTTAAAAAGTAATGATATAGTGAATGCTTCGGATTTACTAAAACCATGTTTAAGACAGAACCCTGACTGGATTTGCATCTCGGAAACAAGAGGTGCAGAAGTAGTTCATTTATTGGAGGCTGTTTCAACAGGGCATAAGTTAATTTCAACAATCCATGCAGAAAGTGCCAAGAGCATTCCTTCTAGAATGTTGGAAATGAGTAATGGTGTTGTCAACAACAATAACATGTATCAGCAGATTTTTAACCATATTGATATAGGCATCTATATCTCTTATTACAACGATTCTTCAGGATCACATAGACAATTGACTGAAGTTACAGAGTTCTATTTGGACAACAATTTCGGTTGTCATTGTAATTACTTGTACAAATTTGACTATGTTAAAGGTCAGCCAAGTTTTGGCAAAATTGTTTCGGAAAAAATAAAACAAAAAATTAAAGAGAAGAAAGTTGATGTTTCTTCAATTAAAGGAGTGTTTTTAAATGGATAGATTAGTTTATGGACTAATTGTTTTTTCACTTATGTTAATAGCCGTTTTCTTTTTATATCGTAAGGAAATAAAGCTTTCATACATCTTGAAGAATTCATTGATTTATTATTTAAAAATTATCTTAATAAGCGTGGCAGCGACGTTAATGATAAGCTATATAAATCCAGATAATATGGGCAATCTAATTATCTACTTTTTAATGATTGTCTGCGTTCCGTTTGTTATTGCTGGTAATCAGCAAGCTAAAAGCCAACAGATAATGTTTGAAAAGATTATTGGTTTTTGTAGCAGTATGGCTATGTTATTGAAACAAAACGAAAATGTTTATAATGCCCTAGAGAAATGTCTGGACGAAGAAAAAGGATATTTACAACAGGATATAGAAGAAGTGATGAATGCTTTGCCGCAGCCAAAACAACAGCTCGAGAAAGTGCTGAAAAAGGTTGAAAGAAGATATCCTTACACAATCATTAGAGAATTGAACATCATAATTTTGCAGATGCATTACGAAGGAATGAATGATAGGCAACATATTATTTCAGTTTTCGAGAATGATGTTGAATTGCTGCAAAATGATATCCGGGAAAACCAAAGCAAAAGAAAATTGTTGCGTGTTCAATATATTGGATTAAGTTGTGGATGCATGGGAACATTATGGTTATTGGTGAATCAATTGAACGCTTCTATCGGACTTTGTGATAACAAGTTAATAGGTAATATTATGTTGTTTTATTATGTCGCGGTGTTGGTGATGTTGTTTTTTGTTGACCGTTATTTCACCACACACTTGTCTAAGGAGTAATTATGTATCAGTTCTTTTTATTGGGATGCATTCCGTTTTTTAGTCAATTAGCCATTTATATGGCTTATTTTTCTTTAGAAGTACAGGATGGCAAAAACGACCTGAAGTTTTTGCTCAAACTTATTAAGGAAGACAAAACTGATGATTTGGTGTTGACTGCATTTGGTAGTGGTTTATCTGTTGGAATATTTCAATTGATGAGGATTCTGATTTCAATAACTATCGGCACAGTATTGTATATTCAAGGAACTGTAAAATGGTATATTGCCGTATTAATTGTTGTTGTCATATATAAACTCTTTTATTTCTACCTATTACAAATTCGTTCTTCATCTATTAAGAGAATTAATGATGCAATGCCATATTATATGAAAACATTGATTAGTTTGTCATATTGCAATCCGATTAATGTTGCATTGGTCAAATCGCTTGATTATTGCGACGAAGTATTAACAGACGACATCCAAAGACTCGTTACAGAAATTGATAAAGACCCAAATTCATATCAACCATATAAAAATATGATTGATAGATATGAGGGGGAAATAAACCATTTAGAGCAGTATTTCCGATTGGTTTATAGAATGTCTTCATCAGGCAATGAAAATAGTGAAGGTTTATTGGATAACTTAAACAAATCGATTAGCGAAGATATACAGTTAACAAGAAAAAGAAAAAACGACATAGTCAACAATACAACGGGATATATAGGAATGATGCCCGTTGTTTTATTGGTCGTTGTTTTAACATACATATTAATCCTGATTATCGGATTGATATAGAAAGGAGTAAATAAATGGATAGCAGTATTAAACAGTTTGTGGCAGTAGTTATTGCCGTATTAGTAGGCACATTATTAATTGCCTTCGTCAATTCTGACAACTTCAAGGGAAAAATTGAAAGTGCTATTTCTTCACAGATAGAATCTATTACTTCAACTGATTAAGTATGGATAGTTCAATTAAGGCAATTACATCTATCTTTGTTACATTTGTTGGCATTGTTCTGATATTAAGCTGTGTTTCATTCTTTATGGCTTATAACAAAGCAACTAGTATTTTATATTCTGTGGTTCAGGATGTAGAAATATATGGTGTGGATCAGTTCAGAATAGAACAATACCAAAATGAAAACACGATAGTAGTTGTAGAGCCAGTAGAATCGACATATGGAAACAGATATCAAGTCAGCGTCAGTTTCAATTATGTCTTTTCTTTTTTGAACAGTGAGAAGCAAGTTACCATTTCTTCTCTAACAAGAATGGTGGAGCAATGAACAAGAAAGAAAAATTGCTGATTATTGTATGTGTGGCAATATTGTCACTAAATTTTTCTGCGACCATCTTTCTAGTTTACAGGGAATTAAAAAGGGATGCTGTTGATGATTATCAGCAACTCAACCTTTATGAAATGGACTATTTTCTTGAAAACAGTTTGACCGAGTTAAGCATGTACCAGCTATTCACTTTATCAGATAGTGAGTACATGCTTTACTTCTATGCGGATGACTGTTCATCATGTCAAATAGCAGAAGAATATGTGGCGGCATATGTTGACTATGGCTTTACGGACAGAGTTCCAATTTATTTTATTAATGTTGAAGAAAACGAAGAATTATTAGCACTTGAAGAATCAGATAGCCTCAACCCAGAGGAATTTAAAGTAGTTTATACACCTACTTTGTTGGTGATAAATAATGCCAATGTTGAATACTATACCGGTTCTAATTCTGTATATGATGTTTTAGACAAAATTGTAAGGAGATAAAAATGAAAAAGATTATAATAGCAGCAACTATATTAGTTATGTTCTTATTAAGCAGATCTGAAACTAGTGCCGAAGAAGGAAAAGTATATATTCTGGATTTGAAATCGATATCTGACGATTTTCTTAGTAATACAATTAAGTCTTTATCGATTGTTGAGGGAAGTAATGAATATCAACTCTATTTTAATGGTAGTAATGTTGGGAATAGCTATGTTAATAACGGATTATTGAAATATACATTTATTCAAAATGGTGTCACTTACCAAGTTGAGTGTCAGATAAACACACTGCAAGTGAGGGTAAGTTGTAGGGTAAATAATGATATTGGGAATACAATGCTTATCTCACTAGAAACAGTCAATGGTATTGATACGGTTTATGTTTATCCAAGATTAGCTGGCAATGAAGATGCCATTATTTTAGAAGGAACACATGAAGGTGGATTTACGGTATTTGATGAAGCTGTAATATTTTCTGGTCAAAATAACCAAAAGATTAGTTTTTTACTTGATAGAGAATCAAATATGTTTTACATCAATTTTAATGGTGTTACATATCCAGTTGAATGTTCTAGCAGCAAGCAACAACAGATAGTATTTTTAGAAACACTCGTCCCTGAGGGTACTCTTTCAACACTCAATTTACAACATTATGATTTTGCTCAAGCACAAACTGTGCATTATTCTGACGATGTTGTTGATGGTCTTGCTCGTACGATTCCAATTGTCCTTGAAAGCAAAAAGACTGGGTTGACATATCCTACTACACTTGCTGAATATATTTCTTATTGGGAGCGTATTGGCGATGAAGAATACAATATGGATCAAGGATATTACTTAACCCAACAGGTTATATGCCAGTTTGGAGATGAGGGGTTCGAATTGATTAGAAATTATGATGAGAAAACATATAGCGTCTATGGAAATAGTTTTCAATATCAGGTACCAGAATATTACACAAAGGTGGAAGTTGTAAAAGACTATGACAACCCAATTTGGTCTAATTGGATGAGTTTGCAGGATTATAACGATTCAACAGACGAGAAATTACAAACTGAAAGCAAAGAAATGAAGAGATATGGAATTGTTACAGAATGGAGCAACTATAAATATAGCGATAAGCCTATAGATGATAATAGCCTTACAAAGGTTGAAGAACAGTATAGTTACCGAACTGCGGACTATTCAGCCTGGAGCGATTACATATATGAAGAAGAGGATGCAAGAGCGTGTGCAAGTGACCAGTATTGTCAATATGACAGTAAACTTCTATATAGTAAATCTACAGCGTCATGGTCAGCATATAGCACATATAAATACACCTCAGCGAGTAGTGAGTATCAAGCGTGTTTAAATGATACTAATTGCCGTACTTCATCAAAAACGGCTTACGCACTTGTTAATGGTTCTTTAACAGGGAAATATAGTTCATATACGGACACGTGCACAAACTCTGAAGATTATCGTTGTTTAACATATTACAAATACACATGTAAATATTTGTTGAGTAAAACAGTTTACAGCGATATCAGTTATGCTGTAGGAAGCAGTGGACCATGTAGTGGTAATGCAATAGTGTCTAAAAAAGAGACCGGTTATCGAAAGGCGTATGTCAGTTTTAACGAGCCTTCATCATATCCGCTTAACACCTGCAAGTCGAATCCAGGATACAGTAAATGTTTCAGTCAGGTAATGTATGCTCTTAGCTATCGTAGCTGGTCGGATTATAGTAAGTATACAGATACAGTTTGTACTGCCAATGAAACGACAAGATGTCGAAGTCATAGGTTGTATGCTTTAAGGACAGCACAATGGACAAGCTATAGTGACTGGAAAAACAGTTTGCCAACTGGCCATGATTTCTTGGATTACAAAACCAGATGGAGATATCAAACTAGAAGCATCAAAGAATATGGATACGGAGAAACAGTTCCATCAGGGGCTATTTTTCTAAACTATGAAACATGTTATAGGTATTTAGAACCTTCCCCAAAAAGCATTTATACTGATATGGTTAGAAGTGGATGGCAAACTTTAGGGGAATATCAGCATTTAACGGCTAATGAAATTAATGAATTGGCAAATATTATTGCGATAAATAAAGAAAAAGTTGAAATAATTGAGAGAAATAGAGATGAATTGAGTAAGGACGAATTTAATAGAATGGTAGCGAACTTTAATTTTGGTAGTTCTTCTTATTACAATTCAGCTAAAAATAGCTTCTTAAATTCAGTAATATTTGCTCCAGATATTTATGTTGCTCAACATTACAGGGCAGTATATCAATTAATGCCAGTGGACGTATACAATGCTTCACTCATTATGCATAGTGGTGATGAAAGTTATGAAGAACATCAGTTTACCGGCATTTTGGATGAAATGGAACAACAGTATTCAGATAATAGTAAGGTGGTCTTTATAGATAAATATGATCCATTTGCAAATTACGAACAATTACCTTCCAACTGGATTGGTGAGGAATCGTTGATAAATAGAATTAGAACTATTAATAGCCAAGATGCGGATGTTGTAATTAGATTGAGCAAACAGGATATTGATGAAATAAGAGAAAACATCAACGAAGAGAACTTGCTAGACAAGTTTAGAAGAATATTTGTTAAAAGAAGGTGACGGGTAATGGATATCGGAATAAAAGTTTTATCCTTTATTGTCATTATCTGTTCATTAATATTATTGGTATTTGATGTTGAGCGGATAGAGAACAGTAAAGAAAATCAATATGAGGCAGTAAGGGCAGCGAATCAAAATAGTTTAATTCAAATACAAAATTCTTCTCAAATAATCGACGAAGAAAAAATGTTGGAGAATTGGATAAAGAATTATTGTCTTGCAACAGATAATACTTTGGATAGCATAGAAATATTGTTTAATATTGTATCAACTGATCCCCCATGTTATGTAGTTTCTATTAAAGGGACTGATAAGTTTTCATTTATTACAGCCCCTTTATATACTTCATTTACTTCGGCAGCAACCATAGTGAAAAAAACTGAAAATCCTATTGACTGACCCGTGAATGCTTGATATAATTAACAAGCGTTGATAAATGGTCCGTTGGAGAAGCGGTTTAACTCACATGCCTTTCACGCATGCATTCACGGGTTCAAATCCCGTACGGGCTACCATCGAAAATAAACTTCCGTAAGGAAGTTTTTTTGTGCCCGTACGGATATTAAAAGAAAAACAATATGTTTGTTTTGAAAATGTTGTTAAAATGTTAAAATTAAACTAGTGATGATGTAGTTGTTAGAAGGAATATAAAAATGAAATTAACTAAAATTTGGGAAGCAGATTTTGACAGATATTATGATTTAGTTCAGCAAATGCCTTCCGAGAATGGATTTATCAATGATGCTAGTGGTTTAGATAGAAACCAACTCCGCGATTTTGTTGAGGAAAAGAAAGAAAACAGTTTTGGAAGGAATTTAAAAGATGGCTATGTTCCTGATACTAAATTTATTGTTGAAAACAATGATGGGGAATATGTAGGCTTCGTAAATTTCCGTCATTATTTGAATAACTTTTTAAGAAATGGAGCTGGACATATTGGATATGGAATAGCACCAAAATATAGAGGAAAAGGATATGCGACTGAAGCTTTGAAATTAGCATTACAAGTTGCTAAAGAAAGAGGAATTACAGAAGCATACCTGTCTGTAAACAAGAATAATGCGGCAAGTCTTGCTGTTCAAATGAAATGTGGTGGATATATTCATCATGAAGATGAGTTGGAATACTATACAAGAATTCCTTTAGAAGAAATTGTTCCTTGGCCAAATGTCAAAGCGATTTTGTTTGATTATGATGGAACACTAGGCGATAGAACCCGTGGTGCATATGATACTTATGTTGAATTTTTGCAAACTTTTGGTATTGCTGAACAGTTGCATGATGAAACTGAATTGGAGTGTGTCCTTCAACATATGATGAACTGGGACCAGTATGGCAATTTTGAGAAGGAGTTCATACTTCAACAATTGAAAGATACATATGGTCTAGCATTGGATGTTGATAGATTGACAGAGTGGTGGGTAGATCATCTTTGCATGCATGAGAAATTGTACCCAAGAACTATTGAAACTCTTGATTATTTAAAAGGAAAATATAAGCTCGGCATGATTACTAATGGCTTTGTTGAGTCTCAAAATATGAAACTTGATAATGTTGGAATAAGAGATTATTTCGATACGATTGTTATTGGTGGGCAATATAACACTGCTAAGCCAAACAAAAAACTATATCAGATTGCACTTGAACAATTAGGAGTTCAGCCGGATGAAGCAGTATTTGTTGGAGATTCTTATATGACAGATATTATTGGTGCGTATCGTACAGGCATGCGTTCAATTTGGTTATGGCACCAAGATGGCAGAATAAATAGTGATGGAATAAAAAGAATAAATGAAATAGAAGATTTAATGGATATTTTGTAGGAGGTCGGTTATGTATCTAGGCGTTGATTACTACCCTGAACATTGGAGCAGAGATCTTATTGATGAAGATTTAGCCAACATTAAAGAATTGGGCTGTAACATCATCAGAATAGGTGATTTTGCTTGGGACGTTATGGAACCACAAGAGGGACAATATGATTTCTCACTTTTTGACGAGGTTATAAAAAAAGCTGGTGAATTAGGAATTAAAACAATGATGTGTACGCCAACTGCTACAATGCCACGTTGGTTAAATTTGAAATATCCAGAAATAATGTCAGAAGATGAATTTGGTAACAAGCAACCTTATGGTGGAAGAAGAGGATATTGTTATAACAGTGAAGTCTATCGTCAGAAAGCAATGAATATAACAAGACAGTTAGGCATGCATTATAAAAACAATGAAAATATCGTGGCATGGCAATTAGACAATGAAATAGGCCATGAAGGTTCTGATATGTGTTATTGTCAGAATTGCCATAAGGGATTCATTGAGTATTTGAAGACACAATTCTCAAGTATTGAAGAATTGAATGATAAATGGGGAACTAGATTCTGGACACAGACTTACAGTTGTTTTGAAGACATTCATTTACCAAAAACAGCACATACAGCACAGAATCCGACATTAAGGCTCTATTGGGAAAGATATAGATCATTAAGTATTGTCAGATTCCTTAAGGATATGTACTCTGCCTTAAAAGAAGTAGTTCCAAATTCTGTAATTTTACATGATTTTGAAGGCGGTACTTTGCAAAAACATTTTGACCCATTTGAGGTTTCAAAGTGTTTAGATGATGTTGCATATAATAACTATCCAGTTTGGGGTGGAACAACAGAACCGATGACACCTGCAGAAGTAGCATTTACACTTGATACTGCAAGAGGATTCAAGAACAGTAAATTCTGGATTACTGAAGAAATAATGGGTGCTCAAGGGCATGATATAATCGGATCTGCTGTAAAGCCGAATCAAGGCTCAACTTGGGCTATTCAGGCAATGGCACATGGATGTAAATCCTTCCTGATTTTCCGCTATAGAGGCTATAACAAGGGCGCAGAGCAGTATTGTTATGGTATTTTAGATGCTGATAATCAGAAACGTCGCAAATTCTATGAAGTAAAGAGTTTGTATCAGCGAATTCGCAAGTATCAAAGTTTCTTTGAGAAGGATATTGTTGCTGATGCAGCAATTATGTTTGACTATGATTCTGCGGCTGCTTTCCGTATTCAAAGACAATCAGATGTTTTTGATTATGTTGATGAAACTGTCAAATTATACAGCCAGCTGTATGATCGTAATATGACAGTTGATGTCATTACAAAAGATACAGATTTCAACAAATATAAATTATTAATACTGCCTTATATGATTATCATGGATAGAAATTTCCACGACCGTTTAAAGAGATATGTCACAGAAGGTGGAAAACTTGTCCTAACAGCTAGAACAAGTTGGAAAGATGTCAATAATACATTTGTTTTCAATGAAAGATTACCTTATGGCTTAAACAGTTTAGTTGGTGCTGTTGTTGAAGAAACAGAAAGTCTTCTTGATGGCCAAAAGCGTTCAATAACATATAAGGGTCACAAAGGAAATGGAACAGTCTTTGCGGATATGTTAAAAGTTGATAGAGCAGAACCAATTGCGAAATATTTAAATAATGCATTTGGTAATTATGCTGCTGTTACAAAGAACAAATTTGGGAAAGGATATTGTTACTACATTGGTACATCAATGAACAAACAGTTGCTTACAGAATTATTCGATGAAATTACAGATAAAGAAGTGAAGAGCAATCCTAATATGGAAACAATCATTCGTGATGATATGACATTGGAAATTGATTTTGAAAATCTTATTACCACATTGATTGAGAAAAATCGTTAGTTCATTGTTATTAAAATGACATTAAGCTATAATTATGGAGCGTCAAACATTCGTGTTTGAATGCCGGTATAGCACAGTGGTAGTGCAACTCATTCGTAATGAGTAGGTCGTTGGTTCAAATCCGACTACCGGCACCATTGGAAAAATAAAACCGCCAATTGGCGGTTTTTCTTATACAAGTGTTTTTCCTGTTAGGGTTCTCCAAAGGAAGAAATATTTTAAACATGAGAAGCTGGCAGCTTTACGGATTTCATAACGTTTGTCGTTGTGAGTGAAGAATAGACAGGTACTTCTGAACATTCCCATTTTAGAAATGCGGTGCCAGTAGAAAGTAAATAATTCATTATTTTCTTTACCGCTGACAGTGATTCTATCTCCATAAACTCTTACGATAGCATCTCTGAAGACGATTACCTTATCATCTTCTCCCTTAACAACATAGAATTGACATCCCTGGTCACTGGAGAAGAAATCTTTAGTTCTTTCTTTCAGTCTGCTTGCATTAGCAAGTAAATATTCTTTTTGGAACTTATTCCATTTCAAAGATGTGTTAACGATACTGTCTTCTTCATTTTCTAAGAAACCGTATTCGTTGTACTTCACCTTATGACCACAACTACAGGTTATCATATTACCCTCTGTTTTTATTGTGTCAAAGTTATGACACTTAGGACAAATGAAGGCCATATTTTCAAAGCCCTCAGCTAAAGCTTTTCCGGTGTATTTTTGCATATGCTGCTGCTGATATTCAAAAGCATCAACATATAAGTCATCACAAATTACTTTATAGATTTCATCAACGGACATTTCGGCAAGTTGTTCATGAGAATACTCATTTACAACTGTTCCAAATACTTTGCCTTTTCTTTTGTTGACTGCCCATCTTGGCGATCTGAGGTAACCACCATCGAAACGATAAGTTAATAATGCACAATCTGTTTCTTTTAAGATGGTAGCTGTACGAGGAGAGATGAAACATGTCTCACCATCCCAGGATTTATTTCCTTCCGGGAACATGGCAACGTTAATCCCAGCATTGAGGTTTGCAATGATGGCTTTTACTGTATCATCAGCTGAAGCACCTTTTGCTCTTGGAATAGGGCCTGATAAGAAGTTAATAATTTTTCCTACAAAACCAGAAAGGATATTAGCACTAGCGACAAATTTGAAATGAGTTTTTAAGTGGATGACCATTAATAATGGGTCGAAATCAGAGTTGTGATTTGCCAGTATTAAAACTGGTTTATTCTTTACTTTGTATCTTTTATAAGAGAAGTTTCTAATTAAAACAATTATCCACCCAATTAAAAGTCCAAGGAAGGAATATACAAACTTATTTCTTAATAAACCTTTTCGTATGTCGCTGTTTTTCATAAAATTACTATTCTTTGTCTTTCTTTGATTCTACATCTTCAATGTAATGCTTCTTAGCAATTGTGATTGGGATGAAAGTTAATGGCATCCAGCATGCAGCAACGATAAATGTAATCCAGTTTGCTGAATAACCAGCAACGCCATATTCATTCTGCATAGCAAAACCGAAATGTTTAATTAAATATGAACCAATTGGTGTACCAATACACATTGGAATAACAACATAGAAAATCTGTCTTAGACCTTCTGACTGACCATGCATGTTTGCAGGCATTGAGTTCTTTAACATAACCATTAATGACTGGTAAATGCACATATAACCTGTGCCAAATAAGAAGATACCAATCATTGAAACAATCATGTTCTTCCACCAACAGAAGCATAAACCGACAATAGTTAAACCTACAGAAAGGTACATTACATTGTAGAATTTGCCATTATCAAGGTATTTGCTGCAAAGGAATGTGAAAGGTAATGCAGCAATTAGTGGTAAACCAAGAACTAAACCGGCTTTACCAGTAGGATAACCTTGAGTATAAACTAAGAAGTTTGTTAGATGTGAGAAATACATCTGGAAACCAATAAAATATACTGAGAAGATAATGCAGATATCACGCATTAATCTGTTTTCTTTGAATAATGAGAAATCAAATGCTGAGAAGACCTGATGCCAGAATCCTTTCTCATCACGGTTAGGCTTGATGTCTGGTGCATCTTTAACCATAAAGAATACGCCAACACTCATCAAAACTAAGAAGATTCCTAATACGATGAAGAATTTGAAGTAGTCAATCTTTTCAATAATCTTGCCAAAGAACAGACCACCCATAATTGTTCCAGCAACTGGTAAGATTGCTACTACAGCACCCATCTTTCCTCTGTTGCCTTCTTCTGTAATATCGGTTGTCCAAGCAATGAAACCTGAATCGTTAGCCATAGCGCCAATGAAACTCATTAAGCAGTCTGCAAATACAACTATTGTTGTAATTAGAACGAGATTGCTGTGATCAACATATTCAGTTAAACCGAATAAAATTACAGTAACACCCCATGCAGCATAACCGATGAGCATTTGAGGACGACGTCTTGCTAATCTGTCACCCATTGTTCCCCATACGAAACAACCAAATGTGCTTGCCATTGCTGAAAGAGCAACCATCCAAGAAATAATTGAAGCGTCTGGTGCAATCTTTGCATAAACAAAGTTAGGATACCAAGTGTTTTCTACACACCAGATAAGTTGTCCTGCCAGACCTACAACGATAACGAAAAACCATTCTTTTGCAGTTAAAACTCTCAAGCCCTTTTCGTTACGATGAATTTCTAGGGTTTTTGATTTTTTAGCATTTTTTTCTTCCATAAAAGTACCTCCGATTTTTCATATATTTATTCAAGTTTATAATATATTATAATGCAAATGCAAAATAAATGCGCATACCTATACTAAAATAAATGAAAAATATCAGTGAAAATGATATCCTTGAAATGTATGAATGAAGAATTGATTAGTAAAATTAGAGAAAAAGCGTTAAATGATGGTGTTCCAATTATGGAAGATGAAGGCATCAATTATGTCCGTCAGTTTTTAAAGGACAATGATGTTAAATCTTTATTAGAAATAGGAACTGCTGTAGGTTATAGCAGCATTGTTTTTGCTTCATATTGCCCTGACTTACATATTACAACTGTAGAGATTGATCAGCAGCGTCATCAGACAGCCGTGAAGAATATCGAAGAAGCTGGGTTGACAGATAGAATAACAGCTGTTTTAGCAAATGCTAGAGAGTTTGAATGTGAAGAAAAGTTTGATGTTCTATTTCTTGATGGACCAAAGGCCCATAACCAGCAACTGTTGGAAAGATTTGAAAAGAACCTAAAGGAAGATGGTATAATAATTGTTGATGATGTATATTTCCATGGTTTCCTTGATGCTCAAGAAGACCAGATTGGTAAAAGATTAAAACCATTAGTAAAGAAGTTTAAAAAGTTCAGGGAAGATATGCTGAACAGTGATAAATACGAAAGTGAATATTTGCAGATTGGTGATGGAGTAATGATCTGCAGAAGGAGGAAACAAGATGATTAATGCTAACGGATTTGTAGAATTTTTGAATAAGTCTCATTCAGTATTTCATGCTGTAAAGGCAATTGAAGACGAACTGTTAGAAGCAGGATTTGTCAGATTAAAAGAAAATGCAGCTTGGAAACTGGAAAACAACAGATATTACTATGTCATCAGAAATGATTCAAGTATTATCGCATTTAAGATTCCAGAGATAATGAACGTTAAGTCTATTAACATCGTTGCTTCTCATTCTGATTCACCATGTTTCAAAATTAAACCAGTTGAGGATGTTAAAGATGGACATTACAATAAGCTGAATGTTGAAATGTATGGTGGTGCCATTTTATCCACATGGCTTGACAGACCTTTATCAATTGCCGGCAGAGCAGTCGTCAAGAGAAATGGTTTATTAATGACTGAATTAGTTGATTTTAATGAGGATGTTGCAATTATTCCTAATGTTGCACCTCATCAGAACAGAGAAATTAATAGTGGCTATAAGTGGAACATTCAGACAGATTTAATTCCAATGATGGGATTAGAACCACAGGAAAACTACTTCTCAAAAGTATTGGCTAGAAAACTGAATTGTCAGCCTGAAGATATCTTCGGCCATGACTTATTCTTATATAACCGTCAGCCAGCTGAGGTTTGGGGAAGCAATAAGGAATTCATTTCTGGCATGAGAATTGACAACTTAGAAAGTGCTTATACTTCATTACAGGCTTTCAAAAAATCATACAGCACACATTCATTAAACATCATGGCTGTATTTGATAACGAAGAAGTTGGTGCTACTACAAAACAAGGTATGGCATCAAGTTTCTTAAAAGACACAATTGATAGAATCTTTGCTGCATTCTATTACAACAGCATTGATGTTAAGAGCATCTTAGCTAACTCATTCTTAGTAAGCGCAGACAATGCGCATGCTGTTCATCCAAATCATCCAGAAATGTATGATGGATTCAATCAGACTTATATGAATAAAGGTGTTGTTATTAAGACAGCTGCTCAACAGTCTTATGTCAGTGATGCTGTTTCAATGGCAATTGCTAAACAGTTATGTTCAAGAGCTAATATTCCTTTCCAGGTATTTGCTAACAGAAGCGATTCAAGAGGTGGAGCTACTCAGGCTGCAATCAGCACAATCAATTTACCAATTATGGCCGTAGATGTTGGCTGTGCCCAGATAGCAATGCATTCTTGCTATGAAACTTGTGGAAGTATGGATGTCGACAACATGATCAACTTCATGAGTGAATTCTATAACAGCACGGTTTTAGTTGAAGATAAAACAATTAACGTAATCAAATAAAATTACAGGTGTAAATCACCAGGATATAAACATGAAAACGACAAGTATTATGGTGCAAAGCTTAATTGTTCCTTGTTATTGCCATTGCCGATACTGTCTTTTGTCATGGGATGGTAAGACAATAGGTTGTAATTACAAACGAAGTGAGGAGTATGCACTTCGTTTTCATGATTGGTTGGTAGAAAACCGCCCACAGATAGATTTCAACTTTTCATTTGGTTACTCAATGGAGCATCCAGATTTACTTGAAGCCATCGATTTTCAAAACTCAATCGGTTCAGTTTCTGGCCGTTTTCTGCAGATGAATGGGTTGAGATTTAGAAGTGACGAAGATAAACAAAAAATGATGAATGATATTAAGTGCCATGGAGTTAAAGCAGTTAACTTTACTCTCTATGGTGCAAAAGAGTATCATGATAAATTTGCAAGCCGTCAAGGTGATTATCAGCATGTGATGTCTTTGATTGATGCTGCCAAACAGGCAGGTTTGGATGTAAGTGTTGGCATTGCACTAACTGGCGAAAACTATATTCAAATGGATGAACTTGTTGAAAATATAAGGAAGCATGAAATAGATGATATTAGACTGTTTATCCCACATGAAGAAGGAAGAGGAATCACGTTAGAAGAGTCACGTTTATTGTTGCAACAGTATCAACAATTAAGTGGCGAAGTTAAAGAACTGTTGAATAGAAATGCATATCGAACCGAGGCTGAGTGGATTGCTTCTACTGATGTTCCGCCAGAAACAAAAAGATCCCTTCTGATATCTTTAAGTGAAGAGAATATTACCCAGTTTGAACAAATGGGTTTTGAAAAGGTCATAAAATATGTTGAGTCTTTAGATGAACAGTATTACAACACTATTCCAAAGTTTACTGATTTGTTAAAACAATATGGTGATCCTAATGGACAAAGGCTATACAGCAAGCGTGATATTTTCCAGCATTATCAGAAAAAATACCTTTCGGATAATAACATCGACATTTATGATGCTACCGATGAAAGGCAATGCGGCAGCAGAAGATTTAACTAAAAGAAAAACCGGCATTGCCGGTTTTAGTTTTCTTCAACTTTCCAAAGATCGAATGGATAAATGCCTTCCTCTTTATACTGTCTTAGTTTTTCAACGACCATTGGTTTATCTTCAGGATAAGTGACACCAAACCATTCAGCAGTTGTTGACATTATCTTAACCTTCATATCTGTATCCTTTACCATTCTGCCAACTGTAGTTGGAATTACTAATTCTGATTTAGGAACATCAATGTATTTTTCCAAGAATTCTTTAAAGTCTTTTTTCATGTATGGGTAAACGGCTGGAGTGAAGCCCCAGTAGTTCATTGAACAGATGCCGTCTTCAACCTCAGTTATTGTGCCATCTTCATTTACAACATATGGTTTTCCATCTTTTCTGATAGTTTTTTTCGTTTCAATGATTTGATCAAGATGTCCATCAACTGGTTTGCATAAAGCTCTAGTTACAGCACCACTATCAGATAAAGTCTTGCTTAATATGTAGCCAACCATACCAAATTCTGTATCGGAAACCTCATTCTTTAAGAAGTTGTACATAACTTCAAATGATTCTCTGCCATAGAAATCATCAGCGTTGATAATCATAAATGGGCCATCAACATATGGTTCAGTTGATAATAAAGCCTGGACTGTTCCCCAAGGTTTAGTTCTTCCTTCTGGAGCTGTAAAACCCTCTGGCAAATCGTTTAAACTCTGATGAGCGTAAACAACTTCCATAAATGGGCGGATTTTATGGCTAAGATTCTGTTCAAACAGTTCTTCATGTTCGGCTCTAATGATAAGAATTACTTTTTTAAATCCTGCTTTATAAGCATCATAAATAGAGAAATCGATAATGCTTTCACCATTGCTGCCAACAGTATCAATCTGTTTTAAACCGCCATATCTGCTTCCCATTCCGGCTGCTAAAATAACGAGTACTGGTTCACACATATTATAATCACCTCATTTTTTCCACTATTATTTTACAAACATTTGTATCCATCTTCAATGTTTATCTTAAACGCTTTCAATTATTACTTCAAGGG
>R27__coassemble_680_pt1 | contig 19661 bp, 15 predicted proteins | sample R27__metabat2_high_PE_053 | metagenome-assembled genome bin R27 | reverse complement strand
AGATCTGTAATATTACAGATCCTGAAATGATGAATAAATTCCTTACAGGTTTATCTTTACCTATTGATGGATATAAAGGCTATGTTCAAATAAGATACAATGACATCCCTGTTGGTTTCGGTAAAGGAGATGGCAGCCAGATTAAGAACCATTTCCCTAAAGGTTTGCGTATTGTTTAATTAAATCCATGACCTCAAAGAGGTCTTTTTTTATGAAGGTGGTCAAAGATTTGATTTCATCATTTGGCTGAACCAAATCAGGAACCATGACACAAATACCACCAGCAGCAGCGGCAGCTTGAACTCCATAATATGAGTCTTCAACAATAAGACATTCTTTAATGTCAGTATTTAATAACTCAGCAGCCTTAAGGAACACTTCCGGATGCGGTTTACTATGTGTTATCATTCCGCCATTAACAATTTTATCAAATGGTACTTCCCAATCATTGGCATTGAAATGTCTATAGATATTCTCAGGATCGTTTGATGTTGCCATGGCAATTGGAAAGTTGATTTCTTTTAACCAGGTAATTATCTCAGGTGCTCCTTTTTTGAAAGGCATGTTTTTGTTTTCGTATTCTTCTTTAACAAACTCGTCCCATTCGTCATAAATAGTTTCCATTAATTCTACTGAACCAACTCTTTCAGCAACCATTTGACGACAGACATTAGTTGTAATACCAATAAGTGAAGCATAAAACTCATCATCAACTTCTAAATTGTGAAGATGAAAGGCTTCTCTCATTGTCTTTTTTGCGATGGTTTCCGAATCAAATAAGACACCATCCATATCAAATATAACAGCATTAATTTTCATACCGCTTTATGATATCATAAAAAGGTAGTGCATTGCACAAGCAGAACTACTATTTTAAAGACTTTTGAACAGGGGACTCGATTATGATTAAACTTTATGCAACAGATATTGACCATACATTGTATAGCTCAGAACATAATGCTATTCCACAGAAGAATATTGATGCTTTCAACAGACTGATTGAAAATGGCATCAAGATTTGTTTGGTATCGTCTAGAACAATGGCACCTATTATGCAATATGTGGATATGTTTAATTTGAAAGAGAATGGTGGGTTTGTTGTGTCTGACACAGGAGCAATAGTTCTAGATTGTGCTAATGATGAAATACTAAATTACGAGTATATTGAAAATGAAGATGTCGAGTATCTTGGACAATTAGCTCATGAAATTGGTGTCAATTTCCGTGTTGTTTTTGATGACCATGTTGTTTCGGAATCTTTTGGATTAATTGATAAATATGATTTTGAAGTATGTGACCTAAACATAATAGTTACAAGTGACTACCATAGATTTATGGATGGAAAGAGGACTTGTCATGTTTCATTTTACGATGATAGCCGTGATGTTAATGAAATATATGCAATGATTAGTGATGAGGATAAAGAGAAATACAACTTTGTAGCATCACAAACAACAGTCATTGACATTTCCCGTAAATGTGTCAGCAAAGCAGCTGGTTTACAAAAGGTTATGGACAGATTGGGAATTGATGGAAGCGAAGTGGCTGTTACTGGTGACGGTGATAACGACATTTCAATGTTTGAGCTGGCAAAGATTTCTGGCTGTGTTGCTAATGGTTCACAAAATGCTCTAAATGCCGCAACTTATCAGTTGGCTGGTGATTGGGACGGCGGTGTAGCAGATTTTATTAATAACTATATTTTTGGAGACAACAATGATTAAGTATTTAGTGTTTGATATTGATGACACTTTGCTAGCAAGAAAAGAAGACAAACTTGAAGAAAGTACAATAAATGCTATTAACTTGGCAAGAGAAAAGGGTTTAGTTATTATTGTTTCTACAGGTAGAGGCTATTCATTTATGCAACAATGCATTATTGATGATGTGAAAGCTGATTATTTTGTAACAATTAATGGCTCATGCATCAATGGTAAGGATGGTAAACCTGTAAAGGAATATCCGGTAGACCCTGATACAGCGCAGAAACTATTTGAAATTGGATATCGTAACAATTATCCATTCGGAATCAAATATGGCGAATCATTCCAGATTTATAACCGTTATGACGACTTTACTGATGTTTATTGTGATAAAGCAGTTCCAAAGTCAAAACTGACAGATCATACACAGTTAAGAAATTATCATCTGACACATAAACCATTAAGTTTCTTCTTCTATCAAACTACTGATAGAGACCCGCAAATGGACCAGTTACCATTAAGATGGTATGGGGCTGCAGCAGCTAATTCTTGCGAAGCGGTTAATAGGGATGTTAATAAAGGAAGAAGCTTGAAGGAACTAATTGAGTCTTTAGGTGGCACCATGGATGAAGTCATGTCATTTGGGGATGGAGATAACGATATCGCAATGATGGAAATCAGTGGTATATCTGTCGCCATGGGAAATGGCAAAGAAAGTGTCAAGGCTATTGCTGATTACGTAACTGATCCTATTTTGCATGATGGAATCTATAACGCATTAAAAAAATACCAGATTATTTAGGGTAAACAGTCCGGCGCAACTAATATATGTACAGAAAGGACAAATATCAGCTGTTGTTGCCGGATTTTTATTTTCCCTTTGCCTGATATAGAAAATGAAAGATGAATAAAGTAATCGCGTTTGCCTCCATAACTCTTTTAACGTACTGGATTATCCGTTTAAGTTTATCGTCAAGAGGAAGAATCAAATTATTTGGCTTACAGATTAGCTGGAGATAGGAGGGAAAATGTCAAAAATAATATTTGCATTGATGTGTGCTGCTCTTGCTGTAACGATCTATAAGTTAGCGATGGCCAGCTCAGGCAGTGTTGCCCTGGCGAAATTTCGCATTACATTCCATTAATGAGTGTCAAAAATTGGGATAAAACATTACGTCCTAGGGAAAAGGCCATGGAACATGGCTTTTTCTGCCTTTCTGATGCCGAACTGCTGGCAATCATATTAAGAACTGGCACTAAAGAATACTCAAGTGTAGAGTTGGCTGACAATATTTTGAAACAATGTGGCGGGTTGAAAGGGGTCTTTTCATTGTCGATGAAACAGATTATGGAGTTTAATGGTGTCGGTCTGGCCAAAGCCACTGAACTAATGGCATCTATTGAATTGGTGAAGAGAATATCGTATCAGAATGCTTTAAACACTGATGCAATTAAAGAGCCACTTGCCCTAATAAACTGGCTACAACAATCCATTGGCCGACAAGATCAGGAATATTTCATTTTGATATTTTTAGATGTTAAAAATAGAGTGATAGGTTATCGGGAACTTTATAAGGGAACAACTGATGCAGTCGATTTGTGTATTCGTGATGTATATAGGGAAGCATTGAATAATGGAGCCAACAAAATCATTGCTGCCCACAATCATCCATCACAATCAGTTACGCCCTCCATTGCGGATAGTACTTCCACCAGATTATTGTTAGAAGCAGGAAAATTAATGAATATTCCTCTTGTTGATCATATTATTATTTCCTATAAAGACTATTACAGTTATCGAGAAAAAGGCTTGTTGTGAAACGATTAAAGTAAGCGAATAAGCCATTAGTGTGATATAATCAATAATGGAGGCTACTTATGAAAAAGAAATTGATTGTATTACTGACTTCGCTATTGTTGATAAGTGGTCTTTGTGGCTGCAGCAATGAAAAAGCAACTATCACAACAACAACATATGCGGTTAAGTATTTAGTAGAACAGTTGGCGGGGGATAGAGTTAATGTTGAATACATCAGTTCTGATGATTTCATCCAAGTTGCCAATATTGTTGATGACTACGATGAAATATTGAGCAGAACAAACCTGTTCCTTTATGTTGGTGAGTTGGAACCATATCTGGATGTTTATCAGGATTTCTTAACTAGATATGATTGCGAAATTATCAACTTGGCTTTGTTATCAGCAGTTAATAAATTTGAAAGATACAAAGTCGTATACGCTGATGATGTCAAGGTTGTAAAACAACTTCCATATTACGAAGGTGAAGAGTTTGAAAGCATTGATGAATATGAAAAAGATCCATTCATCTGGATAACTCCAACAGGAATGTGCTCAATGGCTCTTACAATTAAAGAATGGTTACAGAGTTACTATTCTGGTGAAGCATTGGTTATCGAAAATAACTACAAAACACTTTATTCTTCTTTGATTAGAATGGATGCTGAATATCAGGAACTAAACAAACGTTCAGATGTTAAACTTGTTACGGTTACAGCTTCATTTGGTAACTGGCAGAACTGTTATGGTGTTGAAGTATATCCGTTGATTTTATCTAAGTATGGTTCATTACCAACTGATGATCAGTTGACAATAATCGAAAAATCAATCAAGGATAACAAAGTTAAATACATTGTTTATGATGAAACATTGCCTGAAGAAATGCAGGAATTATACGCAAAGGTCAAGAAAGATCTCAATCTTACCGAAATCAAACTGTCATCATTAACAAAGCTATCAGATAAACAAATAGAAGAAAACAAGGATTACGTTACAGTAATGTACGATAACCTTGATGAATTATTAGCGACATTTAAATAGAAGTTGAAAAACTTCTATTTTGTCATTGGAGGTAAAATGGAGAAACTGTTACTGATTGATGGCAACTCTATGCTGTTTCGTGCCTATTATGCAACAGTGTATGGCCAATCAATGACTTCTCAATCGGGCATTCCGACAAATGCCATTTTTGGTTTTGCGTTAATGTTGTCAAAAGCTATTAAAACCATTGAACCAGAATATGTTGTGGTTGCTTTTGACCATGATAAAGATACATATAGGCATCTTGAATACGAAGGATATAAAGGCACTAGGAGTGCTACTCCTGATGATTTGAAGATTCAGTTCCCAATTATTAGGGAGTATCTTGATTCATTACACATTGTTCATCATGAACAATCAAAATTAGAGGCTGATGATATCATTGGTTGTTTAGCAAAACAGAATAAAGAATACCAGGTAAACATTCTTACAAGTGATAAGGACCTTTTGCAGTTGGTTGATGATGAAATTACGGTTTGGCTGATGCATAAAGGTATTACTGATATCGTAAAGATGGATGAAGCAGCAGTGTATGAAAGATTCCAACTTAAACCTGAACAGATTGTCGATTTAAAAGGTTTGGCAGGTGATTCTAGCGATAATATCCCTGGTGTTAATAAGGTTGGCGATAAGACAGCCATTAAATTATTAAGTGAATTTGGTACAGTTGAAAATCTTTATGAGCATATTGATGAAGTAAAGGGAAAACTGAAAGAGAATCTGGTAAATGATAAAGATAATGCTTTCTTATCTAAGCATTTAGCAAAGATCATTACTGATGAAAAGATTGATATTGATATTTCCAAGTGTCATTATCAGCCTGAAGGTGAAGATGCTTATAACTTCTACAGCAAGTACAATATGCGTTCACTCGCCGATAAAGTTGAGATAAAAGAAAAACCAGCGTCAAAAGAAGAAACATATAAGAAGCGTTCTTTCGGTATGACTTCATATGTTTCTGAAGACAGTTTAACTGACAGAACAGTCATTTATTATGACAGAGAAAATAAAGCTTTCAGTATTGTTAATGAAAAGGTTGCTTACAACATGAGCTTCTCTGATTTCTTTAATAGTAAAGAGATTAGAAATTTTGTTGAAGGTGAAAAGTGCAAGATATTTTATGATATCAAAGATGCATATCATCTGTTTGATGAAAACGGCATGAAGATTAATGGTAAAAACATTGATTTAATGATTATGGCTTTCTTATGCGATTGCAAGATAAAGAATGTCAATGACCTATTAATGAAATATCACTTACCTTTACAGACTAAAAATGAACAGCTTGATTTGTTTGATACGGCAGCTGATGTTTCCGTAATAAATGAAACAGCAGATAAATTATTGTATTTATGTCCAACTATTGAAAACGATCTTCAACAGAAAGACATGGTCGATTTGTATTGGAAAATGGAATTTCCATTAGCTGAAGTATTGTTTGATATGGAAAAAACAGGAATTAGATGTGAAGAAAGCATTCTTGATAAGATTGCCGTTGAAACAAACGAAAAGATTGAAGTCTTACAAAAGAGCATTTACCAGTTAGCGGGCAAAGAGTTTAACATCAATTCACCAAAACAGTTAGCGGAAATTATCTATGATGATTTAAAATTGGCCAGAAGCACAAAGAGAAGTACAGACGCAAAAGTTTTAAGTAAGATGGCAGACACTCATCCGATTATCAACGAAATACTTGAATATCGTAAGTATGCCAAAATTTATTCAACATATGCTAAGGGATTACAGAAGTATATCGCTGCCGATGGCAAAATCCATACAATTTACAATCAGTGTATTGCTGAAACTGGTAGATTAACTAGTAGCGAACCTAACCTGCAGAATATTTCCGTCCGTAATGAAGAAGCATCAATGATTAGAAAAGCTTTTTTAGCAGATGAGGGATGCGTTTTGGTAGGCGCCGATTATTCACAGGTTGAATTAAGAATCATGGCTCATCTGGCAAATGAAGAGAACCTCATCAATGCCTTTAAAGATGGCTATGATATTCATACTAAGACTGCTATGGATATCTTCAATGTCGAAGAAAAGGGTGTTACAAGTGAAATGCGCCGTCAAGCTAAGGCTATCAACTTTGGTATTGACTATGGAATGAGTGTGTTCGGCTTATCTGAACAGTTGTCAATTCCAGTTTCAATGGCCTCACAATTCATTAACGCATATTACCAGAAATATCCACGTATCCGTGAATATATGAATGAGACAATCGAATTCTGTCAGAAAAACGGTTATGTAACTACGATGTTCAACAGAAGAAGAGATATTGCGGAAATTAACAGTTCAAATCATAACTTAAAAGAATTTGGCAAGCGTGCTGCTATGAATGCTCCGATTCAAGGTAGTGCTGCTGACTTGATGAAGATTGCGATGATTAATGTCTACAACAAGTTAAACGAAAAGGGTTATAAAGCCAAAATGATTTTACAGATTCACGACGAAATGATTTTAAATGTTCCTGTTGAAGAAGAGAAGGAAGTTATGGAACTTGTAGAAAGAGAAATGGAAAATGCATTGACACTGCAAGTGCCATTAGTTGCTAAAGCAACAAGCGGAACAACCTGGCTGGAGGTAAAGTAAATGCCTGAATTACCAGAAGTTGAAACAGTTGTTCAAACTTTAAAACATCAGATGGGCAATCCGGTTATTAAATCGGTAGAGGTCATATATCCTAGAATTATCGACAACAAAACAGTCGATGAGTTTTCAAAATCATTAGAGAACCAAAAATTTGAAAGTTATGGCAGAAGAGGAAAGTTTTTGTTGTTTTATCTGACGGATTATCTTCTTGTTGCTCACTTAAGAATGGAAGGCAAATTTTACTATTATAAACAGAATGAACAGCCTGCAAAGCATACCCATCTAGTATTCCAACTGGATAATGGGCAGTTACATTACAATGATGTCAGAAAGTTTGGCCGTTTCTATTTGTATAGGAAAGGTGAAGAACCAACTTGTTTAAATAAATTGGGATTTGAACCTTTTGATGAGGCTTTAAATACTGCCTATTTAAAGAGATATTGCCGTAATAACAAGACGCCTATTAAGACGATGCTGCTAGATCATAGCATGATTTGCGGTATTGGTAATATCTATGCTGATGAAATCTGCTATAGAAGTTCATTAAATCCATTAAGACCAGCCTGCTTTTTGAGCGAAAACGATTGGCAGAATGTTATTGAACAGACTAGGGAAGTATTGGGTGAAGCCATTAAAGCTGGCGGAACAACAATAAGGAGTTATACCTCATCTTTAGGAGTAACAGGGCTTTTCCAGCAGCAACTATATGTTCACACTCAACAGGTTTGTCAATGTGGTAATCCAATTACTAAGATTAGGGTTGGAGGCAGAGGGACATATTATTGCCAACAGTGCCAAAAAGACAGAAATATTGTTATAGGTTTAACAGGAACTATTGGTAGCGGTAAAAGTACAGTAAGAGAGATTATTTCTGAGCAATATCCAGTATTCAGCTGTGATGATGCTAATAGTGAAATATTAAATAAAGAAGAAACTATTAAGGCTTTAGCAGAAATAATGGGATGTCAACCAGGCATAGTTGATAAGAAATATATTGCTGATGTAATTTTCGCTGATAGCGAAATGAAGAAAAAAGTTGAAGAATATCTACATGGTGCCATCCTTAAGGAAATGAAGAATTGGATGGAAGAAAATAAAGAAAGCCGATATCTGTTTGCAGAAGTTCCATTACTTTTTGAAGCACAATGGAACAGGATGTTTGACTATAATGTTCTTGTGGCATGCCCTGAAGAAATCATAGTAGAAAGATTGAAAAATGACAGAGGAATGAGCCAACAGCAGATTGAAGCAAGGATGTTAAGTCAGATGCCAACAGAGCAGAAAAAACAATTAAGTGATTATGTAATTATTAACGATTCTTCCCTTAGCAAATTACATAACAATGTTGAAAAGCTTTTGCAGTTCATTGTAAAATTAGATACGAATCGGACGTAAAATTATGGAAGGTAGAAACAGTTTTAAAGTAAGCTTTTTAAATCCTTTAATCGACAATTATCAGAAGGTAATTGTCACTTTGTACATGCCTATTGTGGGCAAGGATGCTGCTGTTTTATATATGCTGCTTGTTGAAGACAAAAACAGTGATATGTATGGTTCAAAACTGGAAAGATTATGTACTCTTACTTCTTTGGATATAGATTCTTTACAGAAAGCATTTAAAGAACTTGAACAGTGTTCACTTGTAAAAACATTCATCTCTCAGAATAAAGACAGTTATTTGTTCAAAGTAATTTCTCCATTGACACCGGTAGAGTTCTTTAAACATGAATTATTAAGCAGACGTTATTTAAATGCTGTAGGTAAGACAGAATATGAAACAAGCAAATATATGTATACTGCAAATCAGGCAGATACAGAAGAATATGTAGATATTACAGCTCCGTTAGATTTATCTGTAATGAAGGACTGGTCAGAAGAAGATGAAAAGGTATATCAGAAATCATCAGAAGTCCAGCCTGAACTGCCAATCAATTTTGATTATGCGGAGTTCTTGCAGAGCTGCACTGATCTTGTTTTCCCTTATTCATTAAGAACAGAAGAAAATCTATATGCCATTGGACAATTGGCAACAATGTTTGCTGTTCCAGCTAAAGAAATGAGGAAGTTGGTAGGGAAAAACATAAAAGATTATGGTAAGCTGGACCTTGCTGATTTAAAGAAAAGATGCATTAATGACAAGGAAATTGATTATAAAGAAGTTGAGGACCCTTATACATTATCACCAGTTCAATTCCTATATTCAAAGCAGATGGTCCCAGTAGCAGCGGCAGATAAGAAACTTCTTGAATATTTACAGACTGAATTACATATGAACGGAGAAATGATCAACATTCTCATTGAACAATGTTTGGAGAATACTAATGGTCGTTTTAATAAAAATTATGTGGAAAAGGTTGCTACAGCTTGGGTAAGACAGGGCGTTGATACACCTGAAAAGGCAAAAGAAGCTGGCTCAACAATTACCAAGAAAGAAGCTCGCATTACTAAGAAAGACATGGAAGTGGAAGAAGTCGACATTGAAGAACTTCGTAAACAGATGTTCGGGGAGAAGTAATTATGGAAAAAGTAGGCTTTGAAAAAAGAAACCCCGCTGAAAGAGAAGCAGCGATCAATGAATTAAAGAACAATAAAGCAGTTGTGGCTTTATTGAAAAAACGTGGTTTATCACCTGATGTGATTGATGATAACTTTGTTGCCGTTTCTAACTGGTTGCAGCAGTATAGTTATTGCCAAATGTGTCAAGGTTTGGAAATGTGTAACCATCAGATTAAAGGTTACCAATATCAGCTTGATGAGCATTTAAATACTGTTTATGGTCAATGTCAGTTTGCGACAAAGAAAGCAAACAGTATTGCCCACAAAGATAACTATTTATTATGTGATCTTTCTGATGATTCACTACAAAACTTCATCAGTAAAATTGACCTGACAGATGAACCGGCAAATTACAAAAGCATCGTTTCATGGGTTGAAAAATGGTTGGAAGACCCACCTATACAAGGATTCTATTTCCATGGTGGATTAGGAGTTGGCAAGAGTTACTTGGCAAGTTGCATCACAAATGAAATGGCTGTTAAAGGACATAAGGTAGCTTTCGTTAATTTCCCTAAACTGGCAACAGATTTACGAAACAATGTTACTGAAGATGATTATGTTGAAAACAGATTGAAAAAACTAAGATCAGCTTATGTTCTAGTAATTGATGATTTAGGCGCAGAGAATACGACCAATTTCATAAGAGACGATATTTTATTCACTGTTCTGGATTATCGTATGGAACATGGTAAACGAACAATTATTACATCTAATCTTTCATTAGATGCCTTAGAGAAAAAACTTTATACAGATGATGAAATCAAAGCATCACGTGTAATAGAAAGAATTAGAACCTTATGTATGACGGTCCCAATGAAGGGCCAGTCAAGAAGGATTGGGAGGTAAAGTTATATGTCAAGAGTAATTGGAATACTAACAAGTGGTGGCGATGCACCAGGTATGAATGCGATTATTAGAGCAGTCACAAGAAGTGCTTTAGCAAGAGGCTATGAAGTATATGGTATTAAGGACGGCTATAAAGGCTTAGTAGAAGGAAATTTCCAGAAACTGGAAAGAAGCAGTGTTTCTGACATTATGTTTAGAGGTGGCACATTCCTTGGAACAGCAAGACTTCCTGAATTCAAAGAAGAAAATATTCAGAATATCGCAATTAAGCAGATGAAACGTGTCAATATGGACTCATTAGTCGTTATTGGTGGTGATGGCACTTATAGAGGTGCTTATGACCTCAGCAAGAAGGGTATCCATGTTGTTGGTTTACCTGGAACAATTGACAATGACTGCCCAGGTACTGAATATACTGTTGGCTTCTATACAGCATTAAATACAATCGTTGAATGTATCGACAAATTAAGAGATACATCAAGCTCACATCACCGTTGTTCAGTTGTTGAAGTAATGGGTAATAAGTGTGGAGATTTAGCTATGTATGCTGCTTTATGTACAGGTGCTGAAGTTGTTGTTACACCAGAAACTGGTTATGATGAGACAGCTATTTTGGCTGAATTAGTTCATCTTGACCAGGTTAAGAAAGGCAGACATGCTATCGTAATCGTTACAGAGCATATGTGTGATGTTCATGAACTTGCTCAGAAGATCAGTGATGTCACTTCATTTGCGGGCAGAGCAACAATTCTAGGTCACATTCAGCGTGGAGGTTCACCAGTTCCATCAGATAGATTACTGGCTACAAGACTTGGTGATAAAGCAGTTGAATTATTAGAAGAAGGAGAACATTCAGTTTGTGTTGGAGTAGTTCATAATGAAATCGTGGCTTCAGATATTATTGAGGCATTGGATAATATGGATATTCCAAAGACTGATTTATATAGTGTATTTGAAAGGTTAGTATAAAAATGAGAAGGACAAAGATTATTTGTACAATCGGTCCATCTTCACAATCAGCAGAAATGTTAGAGAAACTTGCTGAAGCAGGAATGAATATGGCCCGTTTAAACTTTTCACATGGGACACATGAAGAGCAATTAAAAAAGATTAAACTTATTAAGCAGTTGAATGCTAAAACTGGTAGACATATTGGCATTATGTTGGATACTAAAGGACCTGAGATCAGAGTTGGTCAGATGGGCGATGGTGTCGAATACAATAAGGGCGATATTGTCAGAGTTGTAAAAGAAAATGTTGTCGGTGATAAAGAAAGATTCCACATTGATTGCATCGAACTGTTTGACGACGTCAAAGCAGGTGATAAGATTTTGATCAACGATGGTAAGTTAACATTAACAGTAAAAGAAATTGAAGATGGTGCTTTAGTTTGCGAAGTTTTCAACAGCGGTAAAATTTCAACAAGAAAAGGCGTTAATGTTCCAAACGTTAAGTTATCAATGCCATTCATATCAAAAAAAGATGATGAGGATATCAGATTTGGTTGTTCTAATAACGTTGATTTTATTGCTGCAAGCTTTGTAAGAAGAGCAGATGATGTTAAACAAATTCGTGAAATTCTTCATGAAGAAGGACATGATGAAATCGAAATCATTGCCAAGATTGAAAACCAGGAAGGTTATGATAATCTGGCAGAAATTTTGGAAGTTGCTGATGGTGTAATGGTTGCAAGAGGTGACTTAGGTGTTGAAGTATCTTTACAACTGGTTCCTTTATATCAGAAGAACATCATAAAGATGGCAAATAAGGTTGGCAAGCCTGTTATTACCGCAACTCATATGCTGGAAAGTATGACAGAGAATCCAAGACCAACAAGAGCAGAAGCAAGTGATGTTGCAAATGCTGTATTTGATGGAACAGATTGTATCATGTTGTCAGCTGAATCAGCATCAGGTGAGTACCCAGTTGAAGCGGTTAAGACAATGGCCTCAATTGCCCAGGCTTCAGAAGCAGAATATGACTATGCAGCATACTTGAGAAATGCGATTGACGGTTCATCAAGAAGCATGTCTGATGCTATTGGTATCAGTGTTGCCGAAAGCTGTTTAACTATGAAAAATGTCTCAGCCATTATGGCATTTACTGAGACTGGTGGTACACCAAAACGTTTGATGAAATATAAACCATGTGCCCCAATTATTGCGGCAACTAACTCATTAAGCACATGCCGTCAGATGTCACTATATTCAAATGTTTATCCATGTTATGCGCCAAATATCGTAGACAGTGATTTATATGATATTACTGCCGGGCAGATTGCTAAGCAGATGAACCTTCCTGTAGGAAGTACTTATATCATTACTGCTGGTTGGCATGCTGGACATGGAAATACAAATACAATGAGATTCGCAACATGCGAGGAGGATTAATAAATGAACGAAAATATTTTAAGAAAATACGCTAGATTAGCAGTTTGCTCAGGTGCTAATGTTCAGCCTGGTCAGTTATTAGTAATCAGTTCATCAGTAAAAGATTATCAGTTTACTAAACTATGTGTTGAAGAAGCATATAAAGTTGGTGCTGGTGCTGTTTCAGTAGAATGGGATTATGAAGATATCACAAAGATGAGATTCCAATACTGCAGTATCGAAACTTTAACAGAAGTTCCACAGTGGTCATTTGACAAGAGAAAGTGGGCTCAGGATAAAGGCTGCTGTTTCTTACATATCGAATCTGATACTCCAGGTTTTATGGCTGATGTTGATCAGAATAAGATTAGAGAAGCAAGAATGGCTGCTATGAAAGTTATGTATCCATTAAGAGAATACACAATGGCAAATCATGGCCAATGGTGTATAGTTGCTTTACCTTCAGTTGGTTGGGCTAAGAAAGTATTCCCAGAAATGAATGATGAAGATGCTGTTAATGCACTTTGGGATGCAATTCTTAAGTCAGTAAGAATCAGTGAAGATAATGACCCTGTTGCTGAATGGAAACAACATGATGAAGACTTAGCAAAACATTGCCAGTTATTAAATGAACTTCACTTTGATAAGTTACACTTTACTAATAGTAAGGGTACTGACTTATATGTAGGTTTAGTAAAGAAACATTGCTGGGCTGGTGGCTCATGCTTCTCTACAAAGGGTGTTGAATTCAACCCTAATATGCCAACAGAGGAAGTATTCTGTATGCCTGACAAAAACAATGTTGAAGGTGTCGTATATGCCAGTAAGCCATTAGATTATTCAGGTAAAGTTATTGAAAACTTCTGGTTCAGATTTGAAAAGGGCGCTGTTGTCGAATATGGCGCAGAGAAATCTGAAGATGCATTAAAGAACTTATTAGATACAGATGAAGGTTCAAAACATCTTGGCGAAGTTGCTCTTATTTCTTACCATTCACCTATTTCATTAATGAACATTTTATTCTACAACACATTATTTGATGAAAATGCTTCTTGCCACTTAGCACTTGGTGAAGCATATCCAGAGAATATCGTTGGTGGAACAGAAATGAGTCCTGAACAGTTAGCTGCTGAAGGTGCAAATAATTCTCACAACCACGTTGATTTCATGTTTGGAACTGAAGATATGAAGGTTGTTGGAATTAAAGAAGATGGTAGTGAAGTAGTTGTATTTGAAAACGGAGACTTCATTATCTAGTTATACTTAAAATTAGAATAGCTAACGGGCATCAAAGTTGACATTGATGCCCGTTTGTTTTAAACTACAAGTAATGTGATGATTGAGACAACAGCACTACACGATGAATCAGAGAGAACTGTGGTTGGTGAAAACAGTTTGCAGTCATAGTGTCTTACCGCTCATGAACAGGTCTATTGAAATAGATCCGTCTGCTACGTTACAGCACTGAGAAGTAAATAAGGTGGTACCACGTTTTCGACGTCCTTAACAGGACGTTTTTATATTTATGGAGGAAATTGATTATGATCAACATTAAAGAAGATGAAAAGCTGAATGTATTGAATCATTCATGTGCGCACTTATTAGCACAATCCGTTAAGCATCTGTATCCAGAAGCAAAGTTCTGGGTAGGACCAGTTATTAGTGATGGGTTCTATTATGATATGGACCTTGGAGATAAGAGCATTACCGAGGACGATCTTGCCGTAATTGAAAAAGAAATGAAGAAGATTTCTAAAGATGGCAAGCGTATTGTCAGAGAAGAGATTTCTAAAGAACAGGCTTTAGAAATGTTCGCAGATGATCCTTATAAGTTAGACCTTATCAACAATATGGATGAGGACAGCACAGTAATCAGTTGTTACAGACAGGGTGATTTCGTTGACTTATGCAGAGGACCTCATGTTGAAACTGTAAAGCAGATTAAGTTCTTTAAGTTATTAAAGGTTTCAGGTGCTTATTGGAAAGCTGATGCCAATAATAAGATGTTACAGAGAGTTTATGGTATCTGTTTCGAAAACCAGGAAGATCTTGATTCTTACTTAAACTTCTTAGAGGAAGCAAAGAAGAGAGACCATAAGAAACTTGGCAAAGAAATGGAATTATTCATGTTCTCTGAATATGGCCCAGGTTTACCATTCTGGATGCCTGATGGATTCACATTAAGAAGAGTATTGGAAGACTACTGGTTAGACTTACACAGAAGAAGAGGCTACCAGACTATCGATACACCAATCATGTTAAACAGACAGCTTTGGGAAACTAGTGGACACTGGGATCATTACAAAGACGATATGTTCACAATTGAATGTGAAGATGGCACATATGCTATTAAGCCTATGAACTGCCCAGGTGCAATTCAGGTTTATAACAATGGTTCACATTCATATAAAGAATTACCATTAAGATATTCAGAACTTGGTCATGTACATAGATATGAAGCTTCAGGTGCTTTGAATGGCTTATTCAGAGTTAGAGGCTTTACTCAGGATGATGCTCATACAATGCTGATGGAATCTCAGATTGGTGAAGAAGTTGGTAAGATTATCCAGTTATATGATGAAGTTTATTCAGTATTTGGCCTAGACTATGCCATCGAATTATCAACAAGACCAGATGATTTCATTGGTGAAATCGAGGTTTGGGATAAGGCTGAAAAAGACCTTGAACAGGCTTGTTTGGCAACAGGACATTCATTCAAGATTAATCCTGGTGATGGTGCATTCTATGGACCTAAGCTTGACTTCAAGTTAACTGACTCACTAGGTAGAATTTGGCAGTGTGGTACTGTTCAGCTTGATATGCAGTTACCTGGCAGATTCAATTGTGTTTATATTGCTGAAGATGGCAGCAAGAAGACTCCAGTTATGATTCATAGAGCTTGCTTCGGATCACTGGAAAGATTCATCGGTATCATTTTGGAAAACTATGCTGGCAACTTACCTTTATGGTTAGCTCCATGGCAGTTTGTTGTCATCCCTGTTAATCCTAATATTCATGATGACTATTCTAAGGAATTAGTTGAAAAATTAGTCGGTGAAGGATTCAGAGCAAAAGTTGATGACAGAAACGAAAAATTGGGTTATCGTATTAGAGAAGCACAGGTTAAGAAAGTTCCGATCCAGATTATTATTGGTGACAATGAAATCGCCAATAAGTCTGTATCATTCAGAAGACATGGTGCTCAAAATACAGAAACATTAAGCATAGATGAATTCGTTAAGGCTATGCATGAAGAAGTTAACAATAAGGAGAATAAATAAGTATGGAAAAAAACGGTTGGAAAAGAGTAGCTGACAAGAATGCCGTAATGCAGTTTGCAGAAGGCTACAGACAGTTCATTTCCCAGAACAAGACTGAAAGAGAATGTGTTGCAAGTTCTATTAAGATTGCTGAAGCTCATGGTTACATGAATCTTCAGGATTGCATCAACAATAAAAGAGCATTAGCTGCTAATGACAAAGTGTATGTTAACTATATGAATAAGGCTTTAGCTTTATTCGTTGTTGGAAGCGAACCAATTGAAAAAGGTATGACAATTCTTGGCGCTCATATTGACTCTCCAAGATTAGACCTTAAGCAGCATCCAGTTTATGAAGATCATGACATCGCATTAATGGATACTCACTATTATGGTGGTATTAAATCTTACCAGTGGGTAACACTTCCATTAGCTCTGCATGGTGTTATCTGCAAGAAAGATGGTTCAACTGTTAATGTTGTAATCGGCGAAGATCCTAATGATGTAGTTGTTGGTATTTCAGATTTATTACCTCACTTAGCTGCTAAGCAGATGGAAAGAAAGCCTGCAAACATTATTGAAGGTGAGGACCTTAACGTAACTGTTGGCTCAATTCCATTAGAAGGTGAAGAAAAAGAAGCTGTTAAAGCTAACGTATTAGCCATCTTAAAGGCTAGATATGGTATTGATGAAGATGACTTCATGTCAGCAGAAATCGAAGTTGTTCCAGCTGGTCAGGCTAGAAACTACGGCTTAGATTCAAGCATGATTATGGGCTATGGTCAGGACGACAGAGTTTGTGCTTACACTTCTCTAATGGCAATGTTTGAAGTTGATGCACCAAAGAAGACTTTAGCTTGCTTATTAGTTGATAAGGAAGAAGTTGGTTCTATCGGTGCAACAGGTATGCATTCAAAATTCTTTGAGAATGCTGTAGCCGAATTATCATGGTTAAAAGAAGGTTATAACGAAATGAAGGTTAGAAGAGCACTCGCTAACAGTAAGATGTTATCAAGTGACGTAAGTGCTGCATTTGACCCTAACTATGCATTCGTAAACGAAATGAACAATACTTGCTTCTTCGGAAATGGTCTTGTAATCAATAAATACACTGGTTCACGTGGAAAATCAGGCTCAAATGATGCTTCTGCAGAATATCTTGCTGAAGTAAGAAGAGCATTCGATGCACATGATGTTGTATGGCAGACTTCAGAACTTGGAAAAGTTAATGAAGGCGGTGGCGGAACAATTGCTTATATCATGGGTAACTATGGTATGAACGTTGTTGATTCTGGTGTTGCTGTTCAGAACATGCATGCTCCTTGGGAAGTAACTAGTAAGATGGACGTATACCAGGCTAAGCAGGGTTATGTTGCATTCTTAAAAGAAATGTAATTTCGTTAAACAAAAGAAAATAAAAAAGGGTTGTAAGAGAACTTAAGAAATTAAGTTGAGGCTTACAGCCCTTTTTGTTTTACTATTTGTGATAATTTAATTATTCTTTTGCGCTTCTTTCTTTAATTGTGTTAATTAACCACATACCTGTATCATTGAAGTCATCAAGAGTAAAATCTTTGATTTTAGTGGTATTTGCTTTAAGAGCTGCGCAGGCTTCACCTGATTTAGAGAAGTTCCACATAACATAACTTATATTGTTGTTTTCAAGGAAATCAATCCAGATATCAGCTTCGTCAAGATCTCTTGGGAAACCACCATTGGAAGCAACACAACCGAATTCGCTGACAAATATTGGCAGTCCTTTGTCAATTGCGACCTGAACTCTGTTTCTAAGTTCTTCTTTATGAGTCGCGGAATAAAAGTGGAGGGTATACATAATATTGTCGTAATCCAAAGGATCATTAGCAGCTACATCAACATCTTGTGACCAGGTAGGTGTACCAACTATTATTACTGATTTAGGGTCATTGTTTCTGATGATTGGGATTATGATGTCAGCATATTCTTTTATTTCATCCCAATCACAATGGTTTGGTTCGTTACAAATTTCATAGAGAACATTGTTGTAGTTTTTTAGTTTTGCTGACACCTCTTCAAAAAATGTTTTGGCATCATCAAGATATTTCATTGGGGTTTTATCGTCCAAAATGTGCCAGTCAACAATAACATACATATCATTTTCTTTAGCATAATTTACGGCATCATAAATATCTTGTTTATATCTGTCTTTATAGTCGCTTGTACAATAACCGAATATTCCCATACCCTTGGTGTAAAGAGCGAGTCTGATGACATTACAACCCATTACTTCGGAGATGGATTTATAAGTTTCGTTAGTTGTGTAAAGTTCACTGATGGAAACACCAGGATTGGATATTCCTCTAAGCATTACAGGATTTCCTTTTGCATCACAGAGTTTATCTTCAACTACCTGAAGTTTTCCACATGATGATGGTCTGTCTTTTCCGTCAAATGATTCTTTTTTACATCCGCATAGCAATAGCAGAACGATAATTATGACTGATAGTTTTTTCATAAGTTTATTATCACCTCATTGTCCTTTAGTAAGTCTTTCTCATTTATATAGTTTCTGTTTTGAAGGATGCCATTCAAATACAGCCCTTTATCTTTTGCCTGATTGTTAATAATGATATGAAGTTTCTTGTTTCTGTATATTTTGTCAATTTCCAGATGTTTCCACTCATCTGGGATGGCAGGGGAAAGTTTAAGGCCATAAAGGTCTGGCCTGATACCAAGAATACCTTCAACACATCCCACCATGACTGTAGAAGCGGTGCCTGTAAGCCAATGAACATTACTGCGTCCATGCTTTGGAGATAATCTTCCTTCTGTAAACTGGCCATAACAATATGGCTCCATAACTCTTATTTCAGCATTATCATTTTGATAAGCAGGGCAGCTTTCTTTGTAGTATCTATAGGCACGATTGCCATTTCCATTTAAGCTTTCGGCTAAAATCAGCCAACCTTGTGGTTGTAAGAAGATACTGTTGTTTTCCTTGTTGCCGGCGTTATAGCAAATAGCTTTATAGCCATCGTACAAATCTTTTCTTAATGGTGGATACATAAGTTCTGCACCATAAGAGGTATTCAATATTCTTTCAACGGAATCAAGGATAATGTCAGCGGTCTTTTTGTCAGCAAGGCCAGAGATGATAGCCCAGCTTTGATGATTTAACCACATATTTGCTTCTTCACTTTCTCTGTTGCCGATAATCTTTCCTTTTTCGCTATAACCTCTTATATAACGGTCATTATCAAAACATTTATCCAAAATCTTCTGGTATTGTTTTCTTTCTTTTTTCAGGAATGCGAGATAATCTTTATCTTTTTTATATTCGGCAAATTCTTCCATGATATTAATCGCCAGATATAACTGCATCGCGACAAAGACAGATTCGCCTTTTTCACCAAGTCTCAAGCAGTCATTCCAGTCAGCATATAATCCTGCTGGCATATGGTGTTTGCCGGAATGGGTGATGGAGAAATCAATAGCTTTTTTTAGATGACTATAGAC
>R27__coassemble_541_pt1 | contig 23183 bp, 21 predicted proteins | sample R27__metabat2_high_PE_053 | metagenome-assembled genome bin R27 | reverse complement strand
TCTCTTTTATTAATGACTTTAATTGTTCTAAAAACATTGAACTTGTAATAGGCAGAACTTTCTGTTCATTGTAACAAGGTACGACAATCCATAAAACTGGTTTCATAAACTAATCTCCTAACTCATATAGAAAAACGCGATATATACTGTCTGTGGTTTCAAAGACATTCAGCAGGTTGAGGTTAAGCTGCTGAGCATTATCAATCTGTACACTACTGAAAAGATAGTCACAGCCCAACTGTTTCAGCTTGGAAGTGTTTATCTGCAAATCAATGTGCTGGTTTTGATTTTTGCTTACGATATATCTTTTACCTATCTGGCTTGAGAATATGTAACATCTATTGCCCCAGCCCTTAAAATATGAAGATATCTGTTCGTCCCTGTCCAACTCATCTTCAATGATTTCCAGAAAACTATGTTTATATTCTAAATCATAATTGTTAGAATAGCCATCAACACAATAAAAGCCATTGTATAAGGCAATGCTAGGATATAAACCTACTGATGCCACTTTATAGCTGCTCTTGTCTTTGCCGATATATTCATCTATCTGATCAAACAGTTTATCCTGATAAAAGTCATCCCAACAATAATAAGCTTTTGACATGCCACGAGTCTTATTACCAAAGAAAGCATTAAAAGCCGTAAATGTTAAATCGCTGTCACTAATTACCGGTATGCAGCAGATGGCAAATATTGCCAGTACGACTACAAGCGATTTCCCCTTAAATGTTTTGTAGATTAAAGATAATATCAAACCTAAACTGCCATAAAACAGTGTCGGAAGACTCCAATACATTCTGTCAAACTGGAAAGCTATTAAAGCACTGCCAGCAAACAGATCATTTCTTAATTTGTCCCCTGTTGTACTATGGAAGAATATATAGAAAGCATCAATAAAGACAATCAGAACAAAGAAAGCAATCAGATATTTGTACTGTTTGCTAAGCCTGTTCTGTCCTTCTTTTTTCTTAAAGAGAATATAGAAGATGCTTAATATGATAAATGTCACTAATAACATCAATATATATTTATGGTTACTGACGGCATGCATCTGACCATTTTCCACAAAATCAATTATTGAATCCAAAGAAGGATTCATTTGTGTTACGTCATATTCAATTTTATGAGATACTGTCCCAATGCCTAGAAGAATGCTTAATATCAATTCGTAGTTTTCCAACGCATAAAGGGCAATCAATAAGAAAGTGCCCAATATAAAGTGCTTCTGAACAGGTCTGTCCTTTTTTATTAACATGCATATAATATGCACTACCAGAAAACCGCATAAGAAATAGCCTGATAAAACCAGCGATGATGACAAGGCAAATATTACTATCAGCGAATATGAAACCAACAGTTTGTGACTGTTATATAAATTAATGAATGCATATACCAATAATGGGATTCCCATTACACTTAAGCCATAAACCGAATAAAGTGGTAGGTATGGGAATAATGCGGCAACCAGAAAACAGATAAATGGTTCAACATCTAATTTATCCAGCATTTTAAACATTCCCACATATGCAAGAATTCTGACCGCAAACTCATTTACGATAAAAGCAACCTTTGGAGTAAAGAAAACATATGGCAATATGCCTAATAATGAGGCAACTTCCACCATGGCACTACCATTCATGAATTCTTTATATGAAGTGACAAAAAGATTAGGGAAGTTTTTTGCCCTCAGCATGTAATATGTCATCTCGCCATCTAGTTGGTCAAGATAATATACCATCAAATCATCTTTATTGATTAAAGACCACAAAAACAGAAAGACCCATATCATCAATCCGCCATAGAATAGAAGTTTCTTTTTTGTGCAATTCATAATCTCCATTGATTTTACCTGACCGCGTTTTCAGTCTCCATGCTTAACAGAGATAATTATAACATTTTTAAACATTTTTATCGCTTATATGAAACAAACAACAGCCAGGCACCAAATTAAAAGACTGACTATTCAAAGTCAGCCTTTAACACAACCTTATTCTCTTTTACTGATGCTTCGACATCAATAATTCTCTGATTTGTTGAACCTCTAAATGGCAGAGATATATCACGTTGTTGTTGTAAATATTCGCCATCAACAATTACATCAACATAGTTTATTATTTCCAGATGTTTTATCATTTCATAACAGTATCCTGTGTATAACCAGATATCTTTATGAGGATATTCTTCTTTTACTGTTTTCGCCAAAGCTGTTACAGTCTCTATGTTTTTGGGATACAAAGGATCACCGCCGCTTAATGTCAAACCTTGAATAAAATCATCCTTCAACAGTTTTTCAATAAGTTCAAACTGCTGCTGTGTAAATTCTCTTCCTGCTTTATCATCCCACAAATCAGCATTATGGCAGCCTGGGCAATGATGTTCACAACCACTTACCCACAGAACAACACGCCATCCTGTTCCGTTTGCTAATGAGCAGCTTTCTATTTTCTGATAATTCATATTAGTACACCATGTTATGTCTGACACGCATTTGTGTTTCCTGCTGCTTTCCCTTATTGAAAGCTGTTAAATAATTGCCTGTTAAATAGCCAGTTACCCTTCTTAACTGCTGAATATTCGTGCTTTGGCACATTGGACAATGGTCATTGAACTCACCTGTATAACCACAATCCAGGCATGAATCATTCGGAACGTTAATTGCAAAGTAAGGAATATCCTTATCCATCGCATAGTTGACTAGTTTTTCCAATGCTTCGATGTTGTTTTTAGCACTGCTTTCCAGTTCTACATAAGTAATACATCCAGCATTTGAATATCCCGTTAACTGTGCTTCAATATCGATCTTTTCAAATGGTGTAATCTGGCAATAAACTGGAACATGGATTGAATTAGTAAAGTAATCCTTATCAGATACTTTTTCAATTACCCCATATTTATCCTTAAACTTTGTCATGGAAGTATAACATAAGTTTTCTGCTGGAGTATAGTAGACACCAAAGTTCAGCTTATACTCTTCCTTAAACTCCCCACAACGTTGTTTATATAACTGCTCAATACGCTTTGCTAAAGCCATGCCTTTTTCACTGGTCTGGTCTTCACCTACCAATAACTGCAAGGTTTCAGCTAAACCTAACTGTCCAATGACAAGAGTACCATGCTTCAAAGCACTTCTGATTCCTTCTTCAGGGACATATCCTTCCATCGTTCCGTTTTCATACATGAAGTTTGCACTGTTTGACGGCTGGGAACAGATCCAGTCAAATCTTTCCAGCAGCATTTCTTTCGCTTCATCAATTTTTTCATCCAAAAGGGTCATGAACTTTTCAATATCCCTGTCTGCCTCCATTGCCAATGTTGGCATGATGATGGTTACTGGACAGATATTACCACGGCCATCTTTCAGTTGACCAAAACCGTTGATATCAAAACCATTGGAAGTTCTGCATCCCATTGTTGACATGAAAGTCTTTGGGTCTTCAGGGTCATATCCGGCATTGTTGGTCCAATCTACATTTACATAATTTGGATATAAGCGTATGGAAGTTGACTTTAAGGCCAATTTGAATAAGTCGTAGTTAGGATCTCCCTCTTTACGATTAACTCCCTTCTGACATTGGAAAATGCCGCATGGGAAAATTGGCGTTTTATGAAGTTTTCCTAATCCGTCAATAGACACTTCCAATAATTCCTTTGTGACCATTCTCCCTTCAGGTTTTGTACATGTACCATAGTTAATAGAACTGAATGGTAACTGCTGACCGGAACGGGACTGCAAAGTGTTTAAATTATGATATAAGGCTTCAACAGCCTGATGTGTTTCCTTCTGTGTCATTTCACTGGCATAACGATATGCTTTTGGATACTTCTTATATCTTTCATCATCTATTGATATGTCCTTGGCTTCATCTTTACTGAAATGGATACAACCATCCTCGAAATAATTAAGTGCATCAATATAGTGTTTATAGAAGGAATAACGGACATAAGGCACCATTGCCCAGTCAAGATGAGTAGCTGATACGCCCCCAAACTGCTGTAAAGACTGTAGCTGCATAATTACAGCCACTAACTGCATTGCCGTATTAACGCTTCTAGGTGAACGGACATCACACTGTCTTGTTTTAAAACCATTTTCCAGTAGTTTGTCAAAAGGTATGGAAAGACAGTTATGCATACCAACAGCGTATGAGTCCAAATCATGAATATATATCTCATTGTTCAAATGGTTGTTTCTGCTCATTTCACTCATGCAATTGTATAAAGCGTAATCCTTCATGACGACACGGTTAGCTTCATTCATTCTGCCAGAAAAACTTCTTTCATCAAGATTAGCATTTTGGTTTTCAACATTTGTGGCATTCAATTTGCTGGCAATATCACTCATCAGTTTGCTCTTGTTCATTCTAACCTTCTCACGGTCATAACGATATCTGATATACCTTCTGGCGACATCCTTCAAATCTGAATTCATCAACTTTGATTCTACTAAATCCTGTAATGTTTCAATCTCTATGACCTTTGTCTTTTGGTTGATAAGATCTATTTCTATTTCCTGAGCTATTTCTTCTGCAACATCGTCCTTGTCATAAATGCCTGAGGCATTTAAGGCCTTAATAATTGCATCTGTGACCTTCTGTGAATCAAAAACTTGTAAATTACCATTTCTCTTTCTTACCTTCATAAATTAGCCTCCAAAAGAAAACCCGCATCTTTCTTCTGCGGGTATATAAAATAGCTCAAAAAATTGAGTTGTTTTCCTATCCCCAGAAGAAACATTTCCATCAGTACTTGGTAGGTCTACCGACTTAACTTCATTCTACTTTCCTGCCTTCTCACATTTCTGCAATGGCCTATTAGGATTTCGTCTGCTTCACGGTTGCTGGGACAGTTTGAAAATTTCATCCAATTCCCTATTGAGTTTTGCAACGCCAAATCTGATACATCTATTTTACTATATTTGTTTTTAAAAATTAAAGTATTTTGACCATTTTGTTTGAATTATTCAGATAACATTGACGTTATCCATTAATTATTAAAAAAGGCTTGAAGACATATCAGCCGATATATCTTTCAAGCCCTTTATTTTTAATGATTCAACAAATAAATAATCTATTTTTTACTTAATTCTTGCCACACCAGTATCAATAGCTGCCTGGGCTACAGCCTTAGCAACAGTTGGACCTACACGCTTATCAAATGGTTTTGGAATGATGTAGTCTTCATTCAGTTCTTCATCACTGACAAGTGAAGCAAGAGCATTTGCGGCAGCCATCTTCATTTCTTCATTAATTCTGCTTGCTCTAACATCAAATGTTCCTCTGAAGATTCCAGGGAATGCCAGAACGTTATTAATCTGGTTAGGGTAATCACTTCTGCCTGAAGAGACAACCTTAGCGCCACCAGCCTTTGCGTCCTCTGGGAAAATTTCCGGTGTTGGGTTGGCACAAGCAAAGACGATAGCATCCTTGTTCATTGTCTTGACCATTTCAGTTGTTACTAATCCTGGAGCAGAAACACCAATGAATACGTCAGCACCTACTAACATATCAGCAAGTGAACCAGCTTTATGCTGCAGGTTAGTCTGTTCAGCCATTTCTTCCTTAATCCAGTTCAAGCCTTCTCTGCCTTTGTAGATAGCACCTTTTCTATCACACATTGTAATGTTCTTGAAACCAGCTGCTAATAATAACTTAGTGATGGAAATTGCGGCTGCACCAGCACCAGAAGTTACTACTTTGACATCTTCTTTCTTCTTGCCGACAACCTTTAAGGCATTAGTCAAACCAGCCAAAGTGATTACAGCTGTACCATGCTGGTCATCATGGAAGATTGGAATATCGCACTTTTCCTGCAGTTTTCTTTCAATTTCAAAACATCTTGGTGCAGAAATATCTTCCAGGTTGATACCGCCAAATGATCCTGAAATGTTATAAACAGTTTCAACAAACTCATCAACATCCTTTGTCTTTACACATAAAGGGAAAGCATCAACACCACCAAATGATTTAAACAGTACACACTTGCCTTCCATTACTGGCATACCTGCTTCAGGGCCGATATCGCCTAAGCCAAGAACGGCTGTGCCATCAGTAATGACTGCGCATAAATTGTGACGTCTAGTTAGATCATATGACTTATCAACGTCTTTCTGAATTTCCAAGCATGGTTGAGCTACACCAGGAGTGTAAGCTAAAGACAGGTCATCTTTAGTTTCTACAGGTACTGTTGCGACAACTTCAATCTTGCCTTTCCATTCGTTGTGTAATCTTAAAGATTCTTTTGCGTAATCCATAGTTGTTCTCCTTAATCCTCAAATGGGAAATGATAATCTAATTTAAGTTCGTCACGTAGGGCAATGAATTCCTTCTGGATTGTTTCGCCAACTGGAACACCTTTGTCTTTTCTATCCTGGTATGCCAGGTATTCTTTTTCACCAGCTGTATAAATTCTCTGCTGACCAGGAGCCTTTTCAGAAGCACGTAATCCTCTTAAGATATCTCCTGTAGTCTTCTTGAATGTATCCAGACCCATAAAGAATTCTGGGTTAATGACAAAGAAGAAATGTCCTAATCTATACATGCAAGGATTACCATTTTCATCCTTACCGTTAAGCTGTTTCAGGTTTGGTCCACCAGCCAGTGCAGATGATAGGATTTCAACGATTGTTGTAAAGCCATAGCCTTTATAACCGCCAGTTTCCTCACCAAGTCCACCAATTGGTAATAATGCACAATTACCAGCACGCATCTGTTTTAGAATATCACCTGAATCAGTCATTGTGCCGCCATCCTTAGTTACTACAAGTCCGGCAGGAGTTTCTTTACCAGATCTCTGATAGAATTCAATCTTACCATTCTGAACGATTGATGTTGCACAGTCGAAGTTGAATGGGAATTCCTCATCAGTTGGCATTGTGAATGTAAATGGGTTAGTGCCCATCATTGGTTCAACACCAAATGTTGGAGCAACACTAGGTCTGGCATTAGTACCAGTGATACCAATCATGCCAGCCTTTTCAGCCATTGTTGACCAGTAACCGGCAATACCATAGTGAGTTGAATTAAAGATAGTTCCGCCAGCCATGCCGTATTTCTTTGCCTTTTCAATCAGCATTTCCATCATCTTATAGCTTGCTACCATGCCCATGCCATTGTTGGCATCCATTACAACTGTTGTTTCTGTTTCCTTAACAATATCAATCTTTGTTACAGGAAGCAGAGTTCCGTTTTTAATCCTATCCAAATAAATCGGTTTGAATCTGTTACAACCGTGTGATTCTATACCTCTTCTGTCAGATTCCAGCAGTACATCAGTACAGATTTTTGCGTCTTCTTCTGGAACCCCATAAGCTTTGAAAACGTCTACCATGAAGCCATTTATCATATTCCATGGTATGTATGGTCTTTCTTCCATATGCATTATCCTCTTTTCGTATGTCTTTATATTAATTATACATTGTTTTATTTCTTATGTAACGATTATCGTTGTAAGAAATGAAAAGACTCACCACATGGTGAGTCTTGTTTATTTGTTTATATGTCAGTTCAGACTACTCTTCGTCTTTCTTGCGCAAAACTAGAGCAATTACGCCACAGAGTGATACTGACATTGCTGTAAACAGTGACATTAAGTTAACAGTTACTGCTTCTACATCATATCTAACTCATCAGTATCAGTAACTTCACAGCAATTACAACACATACCAAAGCTATAGGATATGTTGCAGCATATGCAGATGCAACTTCATCACATCCAGTACTGTTGATCAAGGCACCTAATGCAGGAGTTGATGTCATGCCGCCGGTAACAGATGCCAAAGCATTCAGTATATTCATCTTAAATGCCTTTGTAGCAACTATATAACCAATGATCATTGGAATGATTGTTATCAAAGCACCATAGAGGAAATACTTCATTTTCAGACAACTTATGAAATTAACACCGCCATTGACGCCTGAACCAACCATAAACATGTATAGGCCAAACTCTTTCATTGAGGATACCGTTTCTTTATTTATTGTGCAATCCAAATTGCCAATGTGACCAAAATGTCCAAACAGCAATCCTGACAGCAGGCAACCACCAGAATTACCTAAGGAGAAATTAAGCCCAGGAATATAGATGGAGCCAATCAGACAACCAACAGCGACAGCCAGTAAAAAAGCAGTCAGATTATTCTTATCTAATCTTTTATAATTTCCTTTACTGTCTTCATTTTCTTCAAAGACAACCTGCAGATAGTTGGCTTTTTCTTTTTCCATGTCAATATTTAATGACTTTGGTACTATCTGTACAAATAGCGTTACACCTAAAACGCCAAAGATATAGGCAATGCCATAGCCTGCCGTAACAACATCACTATTCTGCAACGCAACTTCCTTAGCAGCTGAAAAACCTGGAGTGGATGTCAGTGCCCCACACATAAGCCCTGATGCCATGTATTGGTTAAGACCATTGTCTGAAATAAACAGAATAACCGTTATTGCCGTACCAGATAAAATAATGATTATTGCCAATAATACATAGTTGATGGTTTTCTTACCGAAATTTCTAAAAAATCTTGGCCCGGCTATAAAGCCAATCGCTGTAACAAACAGTGTTGTACCGATAGAAGATATCAGACTGAATTTTTCTTTAATGCCCCCATCAAAAAGAACTATTGTCTTTTCACCAATAGTAATCTGTGGGCATTTGTACACCAGCATTCCATATAGCAAAGCAACCAGTAAAATACCAGCTGACGATAAACATACACCTTTTACTTTAATTGAGCCAATTACATTGCCTATAACAACAATAAAAAAGCACACAAAGATGATTGTCATAAAACTGTTAACGACATTCGCAAAATATGACATATCTATTTTTTACAAACATCCAAAAGATTGTTTTCTTTTAAAACTTCAATCAGGGTTTCACCAATCATATCGGCAATTGGAGCAACCTTGACGCCCAACTGTTCCAGCTGTCTGGCTTTTTCATTGGCATCAGAACTGATTCCGTTAACTACAGCTCCGGCATGACCCATACGTTTTCCCTGTGGTGCAGTCCTACCACCAATGAAAGCAACAATTGGTTTATTGGAATGCTGCTTCGCCCATTCAACTGCAACAACTTCATCATTTCCGCCAATTTCACCAATAAGCACAATAGCCTTAGTGTCTTCGTCATCATTAAAAGCTTTCACAACATCCAAAAATGACAATCCCTTAATGGAATCTCCACCGATTCCTACAGTACTTGACTGACCAATTCCTGCCTTACTTAACTGTTTGATTGTCTCATAAGTTAATGAGCCGGAACGGGATACAATACCAACATGACCTTTAAGATGAATATCCTGTGGCATAATGCCAAGTTTACACTGATCAACGGAAATAATACCTGGGCAGTTTGGACCAAGTAGAATTGTCTTTTTATCTTTTAAATAATCCTTAACTTTAACCATATCTAAAGTAGGGATATTTTCTGTTATACAAACAACAAAATCCAGTCCGGCATCAGCAGCCTCCATAATGGCACTAGCTGCCCCAACTGGCGGGACGAAAATTATGGATGCATTGCAGCCAGTAGCTTCTTTAGCTTCCTTTACAGTGGCAAATACTTCAACACCCTCAACATATGTTCCAGCTTTTTTAGGATTGGTACCACCGACAACATTTGTACCATATTCCTTCATCAGTTTAGTATGTAAAGAGCCCTGTAATCCAGTAATGCCCTGAACTATAACTTTTGTATCTTTATTTACAAATACTGACATTACTTTTCCTCCTTAAGAAGCTCAATCATCTTAATACATGCTTCACGACAGGAGTCTGCACGATAAATATTACCCTTACACTTCTCTATTATTTCATTTGCTTCCTTACTGTTGTTTCCTTCAATACGACAAACTACAGGTCCTTGATATTTCAATTCTTCGATAGCTGCAACAATTCCCTCCGCAATCAGATTGGTTCTGGCAATGCCACCAAAAATGTTGACGACTATTCCCTTTACGCCTTCCTCCATACTGACAAGTTGGAAAGCCTTCTTTGCTCTTTCAGCAGTAACTGATCCGCCTAAATCAAGGAAATTAGCCGGTTTACCACCATAGTAGTTAATTGTATCCATACTGGACATACCCAAACCGGCGCCATTACAAATACAGCCAATATTGCCACCCAATGATACATAAGACATATTATTTGCACTTGCTTCAGCTTCTAAGTACTGTTCTTGTGATAAATCTTCCATCAGTTTGTTTTCAGGCTGACGGAACAGAGCACCAGAATCAAAAACTACTTTTGCATCTAATGCCAAAAGATTATCACCAGAGATAACCAATGGGTTTATTTCTATCAATGAACAGTCTCTTTCAACAAATAACTTATACATATTTTCGGTAATAGTAACCAGTTGCTCAGTCAAATCGTCTTTCAATCCCAATTTATCCGCAATCCGTCTGCCATTGTCCTTTACAAATCCTGCAGAAGGTTCAACTACAACCTTAATAATCTTTTCAGGACTTTTCTGGGCTATCTCTTCAATGGAGGTTCCTCCATCACCACATGCCACAAAACAGCATTTGCCAATGCTGTTATCAATCAATAGTGAAAGATACAGTTCTTTTTCAACATCAGCTGCTTCTTCAAAATACAACCTGCTGACAACCTTTCCTTTTGGGCCAGTCTGTTTTGTACTAAGGTCATGCCAAACATTTTAGAAGCGATATCTAATGCCTCTTCAACATTATTGGCAAGCTTGACACCACCGGCTTTGCCTCTTCCACCTGCATGTATCTGGGCTTTAACCACTACTTTTTTATCTGAAAAATGTTCGTTAAGTATCTCCCTCGCTTCATCCATGCTTAAAGCAGCATATCCGTTTGAAACAGGTATACCATATTCTCTAAACAGTTGTTTTGCCTGATATTCATGAATATTCATACTATTCCTCAACAGCCTTATAACCAGCCGCAAAAGCCAGCATGTTAATATCCTTAATCTTAGCAGGCATTCTTTCTTCTAATGTTTCCAGCATTTTTTCCTTGCTGGTATAACCACTTATTTTACAGATTGCGCCTAAAGCAACAATATTTGCACAGATAGCTTTACCCGTGCTTTCCTTGGCGATATTGGTCAAAGGAAGTTTATAAAGATTTTTGTGCCCTTCCTTTACATTTTCTACAAGGTCGCTGTCAACAATGATGATTGTGTTTTCATCAGTATCATTCAGATAAGAATCATAAGCCAATTGTGACATTGCCAGCATCAAAGTCGGACAAGTTATTGCTGGGTAGGCAATTTTATCGTTAGAAACAATCAGCTCGCTTCTACATGCTCCACCTCTGGCCTCTGGCCCATATGATTTTAACAAAACGATTTCTTTTTCTTCTTTCATTCCTAGGCAATAGGCCATTAAATCACCAATCAACATCATTCCCTGGCCACCAGTACCTGAAAATCTTAATTGATACATACCCATTAATTATTCTCCTTTGCCCTCTTGATGTTTTCCGCATAAATATCTGTGTATTCCTGACGGTCATCACTCTCAATAAATTCACCAACAATTACTTTGCCAGCCAGTTCATATTTATTCAGTTTATCCAGTTCCTTGATGTTGATAATGCGGTCTTTCCAGGAAAGCATCATCTGTGCAGCATCACCTTTTTTATTCAGTCTTCCATATAAGCTAGGACAATCACTGGCACAGTCAATTACCGAAAGACCATGATGCTTAATGCCCTTAAGAATATAGTGTTCCATATTTTTAGGCAGATATGTACATCCTCTAGCTACATAAGTTGCACCCGCACTCATTGCCAGTTTACATAAATCAAATGGTGGTTCATAACTGCCATAAACAGAAGTCTTTGTATAAGAACCAACTGGTGTGGTTGGTGAATACTGCCCACCAGTCATACCATAGTTGGAGTTGTTCATGCACACAATTGTAAGATCAATGTTTCTACGACAAGCATGAATAAAGTGATTGCCACCAATACTTGTGCAGTCACCATCACCCGTAATAACAATAACATTCAATTCCGGATTAGCCATCTTCACGCCAGTGGCAAAAGCAATGGCACGGCCATGGTTGGTATGCAGACAGTCAAAATTCAGATAGTTGACGGCACGTGAAGAACAGCCAATTCCTGAAACGATGACAACCTTATCAGGATCAAGGCCTGATTCATCGATTGCTCTGATAATAGCCTGTAAGACAATACCATTACCACATCCTGGGCACCACATTGTCTTCATCTTATCAAGGCGCAAATATTTCTCATAAAGATTATTACTCATTTTCATTTGCCTCCTTGATTGCCATTAAAATATCACTGTCTTTTATAACATTGCCATCATAGCATTGGACTGCTATGACTCTCTGATCTCTGTCAATATCTTCGGTTACAACCTGATTAAGCTGACCGATATTCATTTCAGCAACGACGAAAGCCTTGGCATTTTCATTCATCTTTCCAAAGTATTGATGTGGGAAAGGCCACATTGTAATAGGTCTGAACAGACCAGCTTTAATGCCCATCTTCCTTGCCTGATCTACTGCTGCTTTAGCACTTCTAGAAACAATGCCGACCGCAATTACTATCACATCGGCATCATCACATAAATATTCCTCAAATCGGCTGATGTCTTCATCGTAGTTATCATCAATCTTACCCATCAGATGCTGGATTGATGCGGATAAGCCTTTTGAATTGGCAGTTGCTACTGGGAAACCTGTCTCATCATGGATTAAACCACATAACAAAAAGTGATATCCTTCTCCCAGTTTAGCCAATGGCTGAACATCATTGTTTTTATAGTTGAAAGGTTTATAATCCTTCTTATCTTCCAAATATTGTGCACGGTTAATAATTTCTAATTCAGATTCGTCTTTTACGTAAATCTTTTCTGACATATGTGCCAAAACGGCATCATATAAAAGAATAACAGGCTGACGGTATTTTTCACTTAAATTAAATGCCCTGATTGTCTCTGTATATATTTCCTCAACAGAGTTAGGCATCAAAACTAATCTAGGATGGTCACCATGTGTACCCCATTTTGTCTGCATGATGTCAGCCTGAGCTGGTAAAGTTGCGCTTCCCCCAGCTGGTCCCTGTCTCATGACATCAACAATGACACAAGGAATTTCATTAATATATGCCCAACCCAGATTTTCCTGCATCAAAGAAAAACCTGGACCGCTGGTAGCCGTCATAGCTTTGCTGCCAGCAACACTGGCACCTATTACTGCACCAATGGAAGCCAGTTCGTCTTCCATCTGCATAAATACTCCACCTGCACGTGGTAAATATTCACTTGCAATTTCCGCAATCTCTGTGGCAGGTGTTATTGGATAACCGGCAAAGAAACGCATACCTGCAGCAATGGCAGCTTTAGTGCAGGCTTCATTTCCAGTCATGATCTCATATTTGCCCATTATTTATCTTCCTCCACAACTATCGCAAAATCAGGGCAATGGTATTCACATTGTCTACATTTTATGCATTGTTCTTCATCAATGATTTCTGCCTTTTCTTTATCATTGACCTTTATTATTCCCTTTGGACACATAACTGCACATATTCCACAGCCTTTGCACCAATCAATGTTTACTTTTACCATCAAGCCACTTCCTTTTTAGTGTAATAATCATGAACATACCTTTTAAATCAGAAGAAATTTTCATCATTTAAAACCATTCAAGATTAACTATATTCATCAGCTAAATTATAGCATATAACCACTATAACCGAATGGCATTTTAGTTTGCATTCATAAGATGATAATCGTCACCTTGAAATCAGAAAAGATATTTGTTAGAATATTTAAGCGATAAAATGCGCCCTTAGCTCAACTGGATAGAGTGTCTGACTACGGATCAGAAGGTTGCGGATTCGATTTCTGCAGGGCGCGCCATTTAAAACTAGACCCTGTTAAAGGGTTTTTATTTTAATGAAAACAAAGAGGGCAATGCCCTCTTATTTATTTACACGATTTAGAAATTATACTCAAATAATTCAACATCAATATTGCCGGTATCTTCATAGTAGACATTAAGCAAGCCACGGTATACAAAACCATTTTTCTGATAAAGTTTCTCCGCCGGAACATTGCCGATATACGTGTCCAGATGAATTGCCTTTAAGCCCTGCTGTTTAAGCTGGTCAATTAGAAACTGCAACATTTGTGAGGATATTCCTTTTTTGCGATACTTTTTACTGACCGCAAATATATGAAGAACACCTACTTCATCATCATTTAGATTCTGACTCCAATTATCACAATGATACATTGGGTCTTCTCTGTTACTGACAGCTCCGGCAGCAACTATTTCCCCATCCAGTAAACCAATATACACCTCATTTTTCTGGATATGTTTTAAAATGTCATCATTACAAGGATATACATCTTTCGTCCATTTTGCTGAATATTCATCATCAACCTGTCCATCTATGATGTCATCATAGAACTTTTTAATATCCTTTAAATCAGATTCTGACGCTAATTTAAACTCCATAACTAACCAATCACGATACTTGTATTATCTTTATCAAGAATATAAACTTCCGTGTTTCCACCAAGGTTCTCTTTAATCATGTCTGCCAGACTGTTTATTGCTTTTTCCATAGCATCAAACCTGCTAGGGTCAACGCACTCAATAATCATGAAAGCATTCTTTGTATCTTCGTCCAAGCATGTTCTTACTGCTTCTCGCCAGTTCCAACAACGACAGACAGCACCTGCGTTGTCTTTATAACAAATTTCTCCTTCATATGGTGGTTCGGACTCGTCTGTTCCATAAGTTACAAATGGTTCGCCTCCATTAGCTTTCGTCAACAGTAAATCACCATCGAATTTATCTATATCTTCTCCACCGCATGGTAATGCATATGTCAAAGAAACAGAATTATAGATATCTACCAATGGGTTGATTGTGCCAATTCCTGTCTGTTTATATGCCCTTTTTAGCAATGCTTCAATAGATGATCTTGCACCCTTTTTAGTTTTGAATTTAGTAAATGCATCTCTCCACACAGAGATTACAGGGTTGCTTGATAATTCTGGATTTGGCAGATATACCAAACAGTCTTTTTCAGCTTTGTCCAATAAAGAACGATATTGTTCCTCATCCATAATCTTATTGTTTATTCCATTGCATACTGCAACAGCAATCTTGGCATCTGGGAACAGCTGCCAGAAATCATCTTCAATAATAAATCTTTTTTCGTCTTTCATTTTATGGCCTTTCCAGATTGTTTCTTATCTTTAATATGTTTTCTTTTTAAATTTTAAGTAAAACCAAATCTGTATGGCTGTATACTCACAGCCTATTGTTCATCTTCAGGTATGGATTCAGATCCCTGCTGCAGATGATACTTCTTTCTGAATTCTGATGGAGTAATCTTTTTAAGCTTAACAAAATTCCTTTGGAAACTCTTGGCATTGTTGTAGCCTACAGATATACCAACATCGATTATTGTCATATCAGTGTCAAGAAGCAGTTCGCATGACTTGTTGATTCTTAAAAAGTTCAGCAGGTCATCAAAGTTCTTCTCTGCACTATAAAGTAAAGATGTATTGATTTCATTTGCGTTGACATTGAATTCATTAATCAAATCAACAATAGTCAAATTGTCAGTGTAATGTTTTTCAATGTAGGAAATAAGTTCAAAACCTAATGATCTGTCTTTCTCCCTGAACAGATTTTCTTTTACCTGGTATACTTCCCTGTACTGTTTTGGAGCTAGACCAGTCTTTTCGGTGAATACCCTAATCAGATGTGAGGCATCACTGAAACCGACAATTTGAGCAATATCATATAGCTGTAAGTCAGTAAACATCAGCAAATCACCAATTTTGTTTATTCGCATCTCATTAACAAGATAGTTGAAGTTTAAACCTGTCATAGAAACAATGTATTTTGAAACTGCCGATTCAGACATATAGAACACATCAGCCAGTTGACTTAAAGTTATTCCCTCAGAAATATGCGAATAGATATACTTGAATATCAGATTTCTTTTATCAACCTCAATGTTTTCGCTATTTTCGTAGGATAACTGCTGTTTGTTTTGAAATCTTGAAAACATTATCAGCAATTCATAGATTTTATTGGACGTGAGCAAGTCACTCAGCATTTCTTCCTCTTCTATCTGATACATTGACTCAATACCGACTTCATCTTTGATCGTATCAAGAATGTTATTGATTTTCTCAACTTCATCTTTTTCCAAATCAACAATTGGAGAAGTATTTATGGAACTGATTATCTTGTTGTAGTTGAACTCCATTTTCTTATTAAGATTGAACTCTGAAAGCAAATCCAGATTAAAAATAACCTTGATTATCTGTAAAGGTTTGACAACTTCTACTATTGTTGTTGTATCCCATGGCAATATTGCCGCAAAGGAATTCTCCTTGACGTTGTAATGATTGCCATTAATGAGAATCGTTCCCTCGCCTTTTTTGAACAACCAAAATCTCGCTGACTGATGAATTAACGGTTTTGTAGGACCGCTAATAAGTTCAATGTCATACGAGCACAACTTTCTTTTATCATAAGAAGAACAGAACTGTTCCTGAATTACACTTAAATCTTCTCTTGCCATAATACAATCTTATTATAGACGAAAAAAAAGTAGCGTCAAACTGACGCTACCTTTTTATATCTGTGAATAAGCTCAATAAGGGAAATTTTCAAATAACACAGATTATTGATTACATAATCATCATTGCGATTGTTACAACGATGATGTTGACAATACCAATTACGATTACTGGTTTTAAAGCAAACTTCATGTAAGTTGTATTTTCAATCTTAGCAGTCTGCATACCACCCATTAACGCACCGCCAGTTGGAGCGAATAAGTTGATTAAACCATTTGCAGCTGAGAAGATTAAAATCATTACTTCTACTGAGAAACCTAACTGAGCAGTAACAGGTCCCATGATTGGCATTGATAAGCCAGCTAAACCAGATGTAGATGGTACTAAGAATGATAATGGCAAGTATAAGATGTATGCTAATGGAGCATAGATGAAACCAGGAACGCCCTGTAATGTATTAGCAATAACGTTAACTAACCATTCACCTAAACCAGTGTTGCCCATTAATACCGTTGCACCTCTAGCTGTAGCAATAATGAATGCAACAGAGATTAAATCTGCAGAACCATTAATGAAAGTCTGAACAAATTCGCCTTCAGGCATACCATAGAATAAACCAACTACGATTGCCATGATGAAGAATAATGTAGCACCTTCATCGAAATACCAGTATCCCATTGGGATGCCTTCACCCATGATAACTTCTGACCAACCACCGAAGATGTTTACGCCATAGTCTTCCCAAGGAATGAAGCCACAAATCATGATGATGAATGATAATGCAAATAATACTAAAGTAACCTTCTGTTTGCCATCTAACTTAGCATCAATCTGGAAGTTCTTAGAGAATTCATTTTCCATAACTTCCTGTTCTTGTAATGATAAGAATGTTGAACCCTTATCAGCTTTAACTTTCTTAGCATACTTTAATACGAAGAATAATGCGACAGCATATGATGTTAACCATAATACTACACCTAAAGCAATCATCTTACCTGTGTCAACAGCAACACCAACATCGTTGCATGCAGCAACAGCAGCCATTGTACAGAATGGGTTAATAGTTGAACCTAAAACACCAACACCTGCACCTAAAGCAACAATTGCGCCACCAACTAATGTATCCATACCAGCAGCAACCATAGTTGAAGCTAACATGATATAGAATGGAACTGTTTCTTCACACATACCGTATGTTGTACCACCAATTGAGAATACAAACATAACAACAGCGATAAGGATTTCTTCACGTCCGTTTAATTTACGAACTAGTGTAGCAATACCTGCATCTAAAGCACCAGTAGCCTTGATAATGCCAAGGAATCCACCGATTGAAAAAATAAATACGATTAAGTCTGCGCCTGAACCAGCAGCATCTGAGAAACCATCAATGACAGATCTGATAATTGTTGAGAAGCTAGCAGCTGTTACACCTGAATCTGGTGCAGCTGCAGCAACGATCCAAGATACTACTGCAAGAGCAAGAATCATCAGAATAAGAATAGTGAAAGATGATAACATCTTCTTTGACTTCTTTTCCATATTTTCCTCCCAAAATTAAATTTACTATAACTACGAACTAACTCCCTTATAAACCAGCTCGTGTAATACCACTATTTGTGGATGATTGTTCCAGTCTTACCCTGTAAAGCATCCTTGGCTTTTTCAAGTGATGTAATCAGAGCCTGACCGTTTGTAGCATTTACATATTCAATACAAGACTGTACTTTTGGAAGCATGCTTCCTGGTGCAAAGTGACCTTCTTCAATGTACTGCTGTGCTTCTGCTACAGAAATTTCAGATAATTCCTTCTGATCCGGTTTGTTGAAGTTGATACAAACCTTATCAACAGCTGTAAGAATTACCAGCATGTCTGCATGTAAATCAAGAGCTAACTTTGAGCTTGCTCTATCCTTATCGATAACTGCAGCCACACCTCTGTAACCATCTTCATCTTTGACAACAGGTATGCCACCGCCGCCAACAGTAATAACAATTACGCCCTCATTAACCAGTTTTTCAACAACTTCCAGTTCAACGATTGATACTGGTTTTGGAGAAGGGACAACTCTTCTGTATCCTCTGCCTGCATCCTCAACAAATGTATATCCTGTTTCAGCGACGATTTTTTCAGCCTGTTCTTTTGAATAGAATGATCCGATTGGCTTTGTTGGATTTTCAAATGCCTTATCAGATTCACTTACTTCTACCTGTGTTACTACACATGCACATGGCTTATTGATATTACGTCTGCTCAATTCTCTTTGAATTGACTGCTGTAAATGATAGCCGATGTAACCCTGTGTCATAGCACCACATTCAGGGAATGGCATTTCAGGAGTTGTACCGCCATTGTTGTGAGCATATTCAAATGCCAAATTGACCATTCCAACCTGTGGGCCATTACCATGACCAACTACAACATCGTAACCTTCTTCGACCAGGTCAACGATTGTAGAAGCAGTTTTCTTTACAAGTTCCAACTGTTCCTGGGGATTTTTACCTAAGGCATTTCCACCAAGAGCAATAACTAATTTCTTTGCCATATTACTTTAATGTTGCATACATAACAGCTTTGATTGTATGCATTCTGTTTTCAGCTTCGTCGAAGACTTTTGACTGTTTAGACTCAAATACTTCATCAGCAACTTCCATTTCAGTAACACCAAACTTCTTAGCAATTTCAGCACCGATAGTAGTGTTTGTATCATGGAATGAAGGTAAGCAATGCATGAAGATAGCATTTTCATCAGCATTTGCCATAACTTCCTTAGTTACACGGTAAGGTTCCAGTAATTTGATTCTTGTTTCCCAGATATCATCTGGTTCACCCATTGATACCCAAATATCTGTATAGATTACATGAGCACCCTTTGTGCCTTCTTTAACATCTTCTGTTAAAGTGATTGTTGAACCGTTTTCTTCAGCAATCTTCTTACAAGTTTCAACAAGTTGAGCATCTGGCATCTGCTGCTTAGGTCCACAAGCAACATAATTGATGCCTAACTTTGAACAGATAACCATTAATGAGTTAGCTACGTTGTTGCAAGCATCACCCATGAATACTAATGTCTTGCCCTTCATGCTGCCGAAATTCTCCTCTGCAGTCATGATGTCAGCTAACATCTGTGTAGGATGGAACTGTGTAGTTAATCCATTCCAAACTGGAACACCAGCTTTTTCGCCTAATTCTTCAACGATTGACTGGTCAAATCCTCTATATTCAATACCGTCATACATTCTACCTAAAACTCTAGCAGTATCCTCTAATGATTCCTTCTTACCCATCTGTGAAGAACCTGGATCAAGGTATGTAACACCCATACCTAAATCTCTGCCAGCAACTTCAAATGAACAACGAGTTCTTGTAGATGTCTTTTCGAATAACAGAACAATGTTTTTACCAGCTAAATATTTATGAGGAACGCCATTTCTCTTCATTCTCTTGAATTCAGCTGCTAAATCTAATAAATAACGAATTTCTTCTGGTGTGTAGTCCAATAACTTTAAAAAGTTACGACCGCTTAAACTAATTGGCATATGTATTTCCTCCCTTATATGTGTATATTAGTCTTCTCTGATTAGAGGCATAGACATACATCTTGGGCCTCCTCTTCCTCTTGATAATTCACATGATGGCATTTCCAGCACTTTCAATCCTTTTGATCTTAAATATGCATTAGTGACATCATTTCTTTCGTAAACAACAATTGTGCCAGGTGCAATACATAATGTATTTGAACCATCATTCCACTGCTCTCTTGCAGCGGCAATGCTATCACCTGCTCCACATGGCAACAATTCAACCTTCAGTCCTAAAATTGAGCTTAAAATGTTTTCCAGTGTATCATTAATTTCCTCAATAGTTACTCTTCCATTACCGCCATCAGTCAGTTTGAAGACCTGTAATGGTCCTAAGATTGCTGGATGAATTGTAAATTTATCATAGTCAATCTGTGTAAATACAGTATCCAAGTGCATGAATGCTCTTGATTTTGGAATAACGAAGCCATAAACTTCCTCAACCTTACAGTCAGGGTCAGCAAACAATGCTCTAGCTGTCTTTTCAACTGCATCTGGATTTGTTCTCTGTGAGATGCCAATAGCAACTGCCTTTTCAGTTAAGTTAAGGACATCTCCTCCTTCGATATGGTCAACATCATATCTGTCGAAGTATTTAACAGTTCCAACATAATCCGGATGATAGTTGAAGATGTATTCTGCAAAGATTGTTTCTCTATTTCTTGTTTTTGAGTACATCCTATGAAGTGTGATGCCGTTGCCAACACTTGCAAACGGGTCTCTCTGGAAATATAGATTAGGAAGAGGTGCAAGCAGCATCTCAGCCTGGTCATTATTTACCAGGTCTATTAATGTCGTTGTCTTTTCCTTTGGCAGTTCGGAAATTCTCATACCTTCAATCAGTTTTAAAACTAACTCGTAATTATCCTTATAATTAGTATTTAGGTAATCACTGATTAAATTAATGTAGTAATCGGTAGTAATGTTTGCTTCAGCTAAAAACTGAACGATGAATTTCTGACGGATATCTGGATTCTGGTCCAGTACTTCTGCCATAAGTTTTTCAATGTATACTACTTCTACACCATTGTCAGTAAGAATCTTTGCGAATGCATCATGTTCCTGCTGAGCAATTTTCAAGAATGGGATATCATCAAACAGTAACTCTTCCAATGTATCTGGAGTCAGGTTTAATAATTCTTTGCCAGGTCTGTGAAGTAATACCTTTTTTAGCGGCTTGATTTCGCTAGTTACATGTATACCTTTCATTTTTCTATCCTTTCTTGGCATTTTCTATTGCAATTTTATATTATCAGTTTAAGCGCTTTCATATAGGACAACAAGCTGATATTTAGTTGTAAATTTTGGAATTTTTATTAATTTTTAACCCAAATCGACAATTGTAATGCCCTTTTTGGGGACCAAATGTGCCTGAATCGAAAAATTCCCTTACGGGAATTATTTCATTAAACATAATAACTTGTAATATCACATTACAAATGGGCTTCAAATGTTTTGGATTGTTTAAAAATAATGACTGAATAATCTGTTCTTTGGCAGATAAAATTCTTTATATTCTTTCTTAAAATCAAACGCCATGTATTCTCCCTTCATACATTTATCCTTTAGGGAACTTTTTTAAAATTTCGCAATCAATATCTTCTCTAATATTCTCTGACTGATTCAAGTTCCCCTTCTCTGGTAGTACTGCCCTGACTTATTCTTATCCTTCCGGATTTGATATCCAGGAAATCAGGCATGCATATTGAATCTATCTTCCAGTAGCACCACCATTCTAATACAGTTTAGTTGGAGCATTCTCTTTGAATATGACCTTTTCGAAACGGAACATTCCGTCGGAATCATCATCCATTCCAGGCTCCGGGTCGTGAGGATCCGGGTGAAACCGATGAAAGAATTCGACGATATGGAATCCACACCTATTTACATAGAAATGAATGTTTCTCTTCTCAAAATACGGAGTATAGGTCTCCCAGATTTCCACCTCTGGAAACATAGCTTCAACTGCACACCATGCTGCATAACCGATGCCTTTGCTATGTGATTTCGGGGAGACGAATAGGAGGTCCAGATCTCCTTTGTTTCCATTGATACTAATAACAAGGCCGCCGACTACTTCACCATCCGCGACAATGCGAAATGCCTGACCACAATCAATAGAATCCTCTATTGTTTTTCTGGAAATGATCTCACCATCATCTTCATAATGATCATCCCGAAGACCAAATTCCTCCATGGCGCCATAGCGAAACGCCTCCTGATTATCCAGGATGAACTGATTTCTGTCGTTTTCCTCAAGCTTTTTTAAAATAACCTGCTTCATGATATCCTCCATTAAAAAACCCGGCTACAATGAATCTCTTAATTGTACCGAGCTCACTCGACATCTTATCCAACAGGCGGCCTGCAAAGCTTTTGCTTTACGATCCCCTACGCTACGGCGTACTGTCCTCCGATGACCGTTATTGTTTTGTGCTTAAATACTATCACATTTACGATAGATTTTCAATCAGCAAGCTGTGGAACAGGCAGTTTTCAACGACAACAATCCAAATCCCATATCACACAAACAGCCACCACAGCTTCCAGCTTTACAGGAGTCTATACGTATGTAATCAGGAGTGAGAACCATATCATCAGGCATCCCGCAAGTCTTAATAATTTGTCAGGGTATGAGATCTGTATGTCAGATTATGATGCTTGCCGGACGCTGTTAGAACCTCAGATGGTCCCCGCGGGTTTGACTGTGAGTGTATTGTTGGTATAATGTTAACTGAACAGAATAACGGGAGGACGAAAATGGAAACGGTATATATGGGTACGTATCCTCAGAATGACCCAGATATGAATGAGTCGATAGAGTGGCTGGTCCTGAAGAAAGAGGAAGACCGCGCTCTTCTGCTCAGCAAGTATGCCCTGGATTGTCAGCCATACAATCCTTTGATGTACAGCTGGAACGATGTGACCTGGGAGACCTGCACGCTGAGAGTCTTCCTCAACGACTTCTTCTTCGATTACGCCTTTATGAAGAGTGAAAAGGAGAGGATAAGAACAGAGAGACTGGTGAATGCGGACAAC
>R27__coassemble_446_pt1 | contig 26932 bp, 27 predicted proteins | sample R27__metabat2_high_PE_053 | metagenome-assembled genome bin R27 | reverse complement strand
ATACAACGTAATAAAGTAGTCTTACCTGAACCACTTGGACCAATGATGGAAATGACATCTCCATCATTTACTGTTAAGTCGATTCCCTTAAGAACATCTAATGTATCGAATGTTTTCTTGACGTTTTTAACAGTAATCATAATGACTCCTTGTGACTGATATAAGAACTCAATTTCTTTTCACCAAGTCTCTGTACTTTTGTTAAGACAGTAGAGAAGATTAAATAAACGATTGCTACTTCAATATATAAAGCTAATGGTTCCCAAGTACGGGCAACGATTCTTTGAGTAACCATAAACATTTCCACAACAGTAATATTGGATGCTAATGATGTGTCCTTTACCATACCAATCAATGAATTAAATAAAGAAGGGAAGGCTGTTCTTAAAGCCTGTGGTAAAACGATTCTTCTGATTATCTGAACATAACTCATTCCAACACAATAACCCGCTTCTAACTGTCCCTTATCTACTGATTCCAAAGCAGCTCGCATAGTTTCTGCACAATAAGCGCCTTCGTTAATACTGAAAACAATGATAGCTGCTGGAATTGGATTTAAAGTAATGCCAACTGAAGGTAAACCATAGAAGACAACAAATAGTTGAACTAGTAAAGGTGTTCCTCTAATTACCCAAATATAGAAACGGGCAATCTGTTTTAAGACCTTGATATTGGCAAACTGTACTAAAGCTGTGATTGTGGCAATAATCATTGCGCATGAAAAAGAGACGATTGTTAAAGGGATTGTTACAGTTAATCCCGGTAACAATATTTTCCAAAATGATGTTAATAAAATGTTTAACAGTCTCTCACTCATATCAAAATTATATGTTAAACAGGGGTTAAAAACAATAATACTGCTCAAACAAAAAAAGGACCAAATGGTCCATTTAACAACAATTATTATTGATCCTCACGCAACATCATATTGAGGCTACGACATTCTAAATAACTGTCGCATTCCGGCATTTTAAAACTGATCATGAAAGCATTGTCAATATATCTGTAATCGATATGTTCGCCATTCAAATAGAATGAATATGAAGTGTCAGTAGCGATGACATCATACTTCAATACCACCAGATCACCAGCCTTATATTGGTCTTTTCCATTTTGATAAGCGTCTTTATAGTCATACTTCAGTGTATAAGTCTTTTCCTTCTTCTTGAATAATTTACACATTGTTTTTCTCCTTATCAGATTATTTCAAAATGTTTTAGTGCTTTATATAAACCATCATTATCAATATGGTCACATACATAATCGCCACATTGTTTAACTTCATCTTTGCCATTTCCCATGACAACACCAATCTGTGCAAACTTAATCATTGGGATATCGTTTTCTCCATCGCCAAAAGCCATTGTTTCACTTTGCGGAATATCTAATATTTTAATTAATTCAGCTATGGCCTTAGCTTTATGACAACTGTTGGAGACAACATCATAACCATAATCATTCCAGACTTCCAAATGACAATTAGGAGTCATGTCTTTGGTGAGTTGAATCAGTTCTTCACATTTCCCGGGAAATATTGAAACCATATAGAATTCATTGCCACTATATGGCTTTATTGGTGGAACAGGTGAAGATACACCGTTTGTGACATATTCAACAACTTCATTGACATAGTTAATGTAGTAATCATTTTTTTCGCAGATAACTAGTGGCATTATATTTTCGTTAAAGATTTTTAATAGATTTTCCTTATCTTCACCAAACATTGGCAAGTGATAAATGATGTTATCATCTTTATCAAGAATTAACTGGCCATTAGTATAGATGTAATAATCAAATGACATCGGCATGTCAAAATACTGGTCAACTTCATATTTACATCTGCCTGTGCATAAGCAGGTAATTACATCTTTCTGTTTTAATTCGTTGAACGCCTGAACAGTTGATTGTGGGAAACAATAAGTAGAGTGTGAATAGATAGTTCCGTCAAAATCAAAAAATATAATCCTTGTCATTTTGCTGCCTTTCTGATACATAACTATATTAACAAAAACAACCACATAAGTGTATTTTAAAAGACACCTTTCGGTGTCTTTGTTTTAGTAATCAATTCGATCCATTATCTCTTTAACAAATGACCTATCGAATTTTTCAACTTGTCTGTCATAAGTTATTAAGCCGTTAACCTCATCCTCAACGTCTGAAGTTTGGGTATAAATGATAGCCGATAATCCATTTTCAATTAGTGGAATGATTTGTGTGTCGTGTAATTGTTTAAAGGCATTCTGTAAAGCCTCTTTATCCTGGTAGCCTTTATAACCATAGTTAGCGTCGTTATATGTATGGCCTTGTATTGGCTGGTTATATCCACCATATTCAGTTAGAGCAATTACTCTTTCATCTTTCTTAAACTTAATTTCATTGAAGTAGATATGACGGCTGCATAAATCTCCACCACCCTGATCATGCCAACCAGAAGCGTGGTCAACAGTTCTAGTGTTATCTAAACTTCTCAATAACTTTTCATTTTCTAATGCATCAAACTGTCCCCATCCTTCATTGAATGGCACCCACATAGCAAGTGATACGCAATTATATAGCAGATGTACTGTTTCAATTAACTCATTTTTGTACATATCTTTTGACTGCTGCTGTTTTCTAGCAAACAAGCCATAATGATTATCTTTAATATGGATATCCGCAAATGGTAAAGCAGCTGTGCAAAGGAAGCTGTATTTAGTACCACCACTTACCATATCCTGCCACAATAACATTCCATATTTATCGCAATAGTAATAGAACATTTGTGGTTCAATCTTGATGTGTTTACGGATGGTGTTGAAACCCATTTCCTTCAACATGATCACATCATCTAAATAAGCCTGGTAAGATGCTGGAGTATAAATCCCATCTGACCAATAGCCCTGGTCTAATACACCCTTATGGAAATAAGGCTTATTGTTTAGCATTAAACGTTTATAACCTTTATCATCTTTTCCAACAGAGAACTTACGCATTCCAAAATATGACTGAATGAAGTCTTTACTGTTATCAATGAAGAAGTCATAAAGGAATGGGTTTTCTGGAGACCAGCTAATCATATTATCAATCTTGATTTGACAATCAGCTTCTACTGTTCCTTCATAAATGACTTTATCTTTTTCTTTAATGATTAAATGGTAGCTTTCCTCACTTCCGTCAATATGGAATTTAACAGTCTGATTATCATAATCGATATCTGTTTTAACTGCTTCAATATGCTGGGCAGGATAACTTTCTAACCATACAGTCTGCCAGATACCACTTACTGGTGTATACCAGATGCCGCCTCTATCAGTTGACTGCTTACCACGCGAATAGTAGGAAGTATCACTGTAATCTTTAACATAGACAATTAATTCATTATCTTCTTTTAAGTAATCAGTAATATCAGCACTGAATGGTAAATAACCACCAGTATGTTCCTTAACTAATTTGCCATTGATGTAGACTTTACAAATCTGATCAACAGCACCAAAGTTAATAACAACTCTTCCTTGGTTAAATCCTTCAGTTAATGAGAAATGATGTCTGTACCAAAGAATATCTTTTGGTGATAATTGTTTTTCTACTTGAGATAGTTGGCTTTCTAATGGGAAAGGAACAAGAATCTGACCATCATATTTATCAGGTAATGTTTCCAATCTGTTAATAGCGTAATCCCAATAACCATTTAGGTTAATGTAGCTGTTTCTAACAAATTGAGGACGAGGATATTCAGGTAAAACATTATCTGTATCTAGCTGTTTTCCATATTCTGTCATTAGGTTGTAATGCTTATTATTATCTTCTCTCCGGACCGTTTGTAGCCACTTGTAACAAAGCAACAGTAATGCGGCAACAACTGCTGCGGCTACCCAGATTGCTGGTGTAGGGACCTGTTTAACGGTTCCTAAATCAACATATGTCTGATTAGAAGATTTTATAACAGCAGCGCCAATATATGGTCCAATTATCATTGGCAACATAACACCAAAGATCATTCTGATACCCTGGAATCCACCGGCTTTTTCTTCAGGTGTACAGTTACGGATATTGCCATTAATGATGGCTGTAACAATTAAGTTTCCACTCATCATAATGATGCCTGAAATGATTAATGGTACAGTTGTTCTTACAACAGCCATTAAAAGTAAACCGACAACCAGTAAGATAACGCTTGGTTTAAAGAACTTATCAGCACCAGCCATATCAATAACTTTACCAGCTAATACTGAAATAATTGAAGCAACAATCAATACAACGCCTAATACGATAGCATAATCAGTAATACCTAAATAAGATTGGATATAGATAATCATATAAGGCATGAATACCTGTGTAGAAATACTTAAAACTAACAATAAGATGAAAGAAACATATAACTGTTTGTTTTCTTTTATAATGCTTGGTTTAAAACCATAAACAATATCTTTGAAGAATGAGTTAGTAGATTTATGTGTGTTTTCATCATCAATAAAGAAGAATCCGGCAGCACCACCAAGAGAAACTAAACTACCGATAATGATAAAGAATGTTGACCATTTGCCTTGTTGAGTTAAGGAATCCAACAAGCCAAAGATAATCAGCATACTAATTAATGGCAGTGTGGCAATTACAGTTTCAAATTTACCTCTTTCCTTGCTGGTCACATTATCAGTAATCCAGGCATTGAAACAGGCGTCATTACTTGTTGAACCAAAGAATGTCATAACACAGTCCATAATGACTGCTAGTGTACCAGCAAAAGCAATCGGTTGGGCTGCCTTAAAGATGCGGGCAACATTTTCCAGATTGAGGAAGGCAAACATGATAACTGTTAAGCCCCAGATAAAGTAGCCTAAACAGATAAAGATTTTTCTTTTACCAAGTTTATCAGATAAAGCACCCATTAATAGGGTTGTTACAGTGGCAGTGATGGCACTTAAAGCTACCATTGCGGCAATAGTATCAACAGTACCGGAAAGGCCATAATAAACAAAGGTGTTGAAATACATGTTTTCAACAGTCCAGGCCAGCTGACCGATTAAGCCAAAGCACAAAAGAGCTAGCCATAATCTAGTTTGTTTTTTCATAAAAATTTCTCCTCAACTTTTATTCTTCAACGTTTTTCTTTTCTTCGTCATTACCGCCTAAAAGTTCTCTTAACTCATCAACGGTCATGTCTACATCATTATCTCTATTTGAAAGTCTGACTGAGTTGTTCAATAAACTCATTGAGTTGATACGATATTTTTCACCATTGTAGTAAACAACAGAATTTAGCTTTGGTAATCCTTTTCTTAACTCTTTATAAGCGTCATCTTCGTATTTTAGACAGCACATAAGCTTACCGCACTGGCCAGATAATTTAGCTGTGTTAAGGGCTAATAATTGGTTTTTAGCCATATTGATAGAAACGATGTCGAAGTCATCTAAGAATCTTGAACAGCATGTTTCCATACCACAGTTTCCTAAACCGCCAACAATCTTAGCCTTATCACGAGGACCGATCTGTCTTAATTCAATACGGCATTTAAATGTAGAGGCTAAAACCTTTAAAAGTTCACGGAAGTCAACTCTTTCATCAGCGACATAAGAGAAGATGACTTTACTGCGATCTAATGTGTATTCAGCAGAAATAAGATTCATGTCCAAACCTAAATCATCAATGCACTTTTTGCATCTAAGCATCAAATCATCTCTTTCAGCTAAGTTTCTTTCCTGCTGTTTGACATCGTCTTCAGTTGCTTTACGTAAAATTGGTTTTAAAGCTAAAGAAATAGCGTGCTCACTGGCATCCCTGATATCGGAAATTAGTTCACCTAATTCCATTCCTCTGACTGTTTCAACGACAACTTTATCACCATATTTAAATGAGTCATCATTAGTGCCAAAGTTATAGGCTTTCTTTGAATTGTTGAATTTAACCGCAACACAGTATTTAAAACTGACTTCTTCAGTTTTGATTTCTTCTACTTCGCTCATGTTTTATACCTCCAATAATTTGTATAACATCTGGTCTGCTAATAACAGACAGTTACCTGCTCTGTTTAAAAAGTCTTTTGTTTCAATCATGGTCTTAAGCCATAAAGGATAGTTGAAGTCAATGCTTCTAGCTGTTTGTAACAGCTTCTGATAAGTCTGATCTTCACTATTGTAATTGTTGAGATAATCTTCCGCAAACATCAAAGCGATGTCCAGGAAGTATTTAAAGGTCTCTCTAAGCTGACCATTATTCTTTTCTTCTTTTTCTTGAGGATCAATATCATCATCAGATTTTTCTTTACCTTTAGTTTTGCTGCCAGAGCCTTTAATGGTTGTTAAAGTGTTCTGTAAATAGATAGCTCCCATCTTTGGGCTGTCGAAGAATAGTGATGTAAACTCACAGAATATCTTAACAGCTAAACTGTAAGATTTCTTTTCGATGATGCTGTTCAATTCATCAAAACTGCTGGCCATACTGGCAATTAAATGAGCATCTAATGGGTCGGCACCATGTTCAATTGCACGAGTGTAGAATGATTCTCTGTTTAAAGGACGGAAGTTTAAAATCTGACAACGGGAAACGATTGTTCTCAAAACTCTTTCCTGTTGAGTTGTAATAAAGATTCCTGTTGTATTACCAGCTGGTTCTTCAATGAATTTCAACAAAGAGTTAGCAGCCTTGTTTGTCATGTTTTCGCAATTATCAATAATGAATACTTTTTGACCAGCTCTTTCCAAGGCAGTTCTTTCAAACTTTGACTGTAATGCTTCTACCTGGTCAATCTTGATTGTTCCATCTTTATCATCAATGAAAACGACATCGAAATATTCGTTATTGGCAACACGTTGACAAGTTTTGCACTGTTCGCATGCAAAGACATCTTTATCCTCACATACTAAAGATTGAGCCAATAAATATGCCGCATTCTTTTTGCCAGTTCCTTTATCACCAACAAAAAGATAGCAGTGTGATAAATGATTACTGCTTAGGGCATTATAAAGCGTCTGATAGACGATTGGCTGTTCTTCTTTAAGTACGTCTTTAAACATTTTCTTTAATCTTTTCGATGATTAGTTTATAAGTTGCTTCTGCTACTTCCTCACGAGATTTAGAAGCATCAACAATCTTAATTCTTTCTGGGTATTTTTCACAAAGAATCTGATATCCTTCCTGCACCTTTTTATGGAAGTTCAAACTTTCAGCATCAAGTCTGTCTAAGTTTTCTCTTCGGCAGGCGATTCTCTTTAATCCTTCCTCAGCATCAATGGCATAGTAAATTGTCATATCAGGCATATGCTGGTCGATGGCGAAACGGTTGATCTCGAGAACCTCATCCATACCAATACCTCTTGCATAACCCTGGTAAGCTAAAGAAGAATCAACAAATCTGTCACATACAACAATCTTTCCTTCTTCTAATGCTGGTAAGACGACTTCAACTAAATGTTGACGTCTGCCAGCAGCATAAAGTAAAGCTTCTGTACGGATGTCCATAGCTGTATTGTTAACATCTAATATGACACGTCTGATCTGTTCAGCAATATCACTTCCACCAGGTTCTCTAGTCAATAAAACATCGTAGCCTTCCTGACGTAATTTATTTATTACTGTTGAGCAGGCAGTTGTTTTGCCGCTTCCGTCGCATCCTTCAATAGTTAAAAATAAGCCTTTTTTCATAATCTGATTCCTCTTAACAATTATACCATAATATTACTAACCAACCGAATAATAACCATTTTAGAGTATAATGATTTTAGTAAACTTTACTTAAGAGGTAACAATCATGGAAAAAAGAAAGATGATTTTGGATTGCGATACCGGTCATGATGATGCGGTAGCCTTAATGTTAGCAGGTTCAAATGAGAACATTGACTTAGTTGGTGTTACAGTTGTAGCTGGCAATATGCGATTAGAAAGAACATTACCTAATACCTTATTTGTCTGTCAGCATACAGGTATTGATGTTGATGTTTATGGTGGTATGACATTGCCGCTAATAAGAGATCAGGTAACTGCTCCAGAGATTCATGGTGTATCTGGCTTGGATGGCGCCCGCTTTGAAAACATTACTAAACAGCCTGGTGATAAGCATGCCGTACAGTATCTTATCGATACATTAATGGCTTCAGATGGGGATATTACATTAGTTCCAGTTGCACCTTTAACAAACATTGCCATGGCTATCAGAATGGAGCCAAGGATTGTTGATAAGATAAAAGAAATCGTTTTGATGGGAGGATCAGTCGGCCTTGGTAATACTACTGCTTCAGCAGAATTCAATATCTATGCTGACCCAGAGGCTGCTTATATTGTTTTCACTTCCGGCATCAAGATTACCATGATGGGATTAGATATAACTAGGACAGCAATCGCTACAGAAGAAGTCATTCAGCGTATTGAAAAGATAGGCAATAATGCTTCCAGATTATTTGCGGATATCTTAAGAGTAGCTTATGAAAAGCAGAAAGATAATGGTATGGGTGGTGTGCCTGTCCATGATGTCTGTGCAGTATGTTATTTGATTGCTCCGCAGATTTATACAACAAAGGACATGTATGTACAAGTCGATATCAACCATGGACCATGTTATGGAAGAACAATCTGTGACTATTATGGCCAAAGCGGAAAACCGGCAAATGTCACTGTTGGTTTAGCTGTAGATTTAGATAAATTCTGGGATATTGTTGCCCAGTCAATTGCCAAGTTAAAGTAGTATGAATGAGTTAATTTTAAAGAGAGTATACCGTCATTTTAAAGGCGATTATTACCTGGTTGAAGATGTAGCAAAACATAGTGAAACTGGTGAAGAATATGTTATCTACAGAAAGCTGTATGATGATGGTTCATTATGGATAAGACCTAAGGAAATGTTCCTCAGTGAGGTGGATCATAATAAGTATCCTGATTGCCAACAACAGTACCGTTTTCAGTTACAGGACATCAAAAGTGTTAAAAAATAGGAAAGGTTTTACAACAAACCTTTCTTTTTGTCTAAAAAGTCAAAAATAAGGTGGAACAAATATTATATCGGCATACCGATATACAAAAAAATCGTAAAAAATAGGTACTTTGATAAAAAAATAAGAAATTTAACAATCGATAGTTCGTTTTTGGCTAAAATTCACACATGTAAAAACATCAAAAAAGTCCTTATTTAAAGGGTAAAAATGAATGTTTGACAACCTAAAAAGATGTTAAAAAGCATCAGAAGAGCAAAAAGTTTGTGAAATACCACCTGTTTTTAGCAATATTTTCAATATTGACAACATATCGGTAAACCGATATAACAGTATAGGGAGTTTGGGCAAACTTTATGATGATTAAAGATATTTTAGAGAAGAAAAGTATGTCAATGTATCGCCTTAGTAAGGATAGTGGAGTTCCTTATACCACTATTCAGGAGATAGTTTCCGGTAAGGTGAGCGTTGAAAAATGTTCTGCAGAAACAATATATAGGATTTCTAAAGTTTTAGACATAAAGATGGAAGAGATTCTAGAACCGTTTATTGGTCAACAATCAAGTTTTGAAACATTCAAAAAATCAACACGTCAACAAGTTAATAAGCTTGGCGATTTTGAGTTTATTGGCGAAGTATTAGAGAGAAATGATATCCGTAATTTTCACAAGAAGAAAGCATATCCAGAGTGTTACTATCTGTTGGCGATGATCGATTATTTATGCAACGAAAACGGCTTACCTTTATTCAGTGATTACGATGATATCCGCAAAGAGAAATTACCTCAACCTCTATATCCAACTGAAGTAGTTTCTTTATCAACAGCTTTAAAGGATGATGATATTTTGCAGGAGGCATATCGAAATTCACTTGATGAGTTCAGACGTTTCAATATCATTGAGACACAAGTAAGACAATGATAGATAGTAGAGGAAAAGAATATGTGTACAGGATTTATAAAAAAAGGTAACGATATAGTTTTTGGTTATAACTTGGATATCGACCCTAATGTCTGGAATTATGGTTTATATAAAACTAAGGATTATTTTACCGTTGGCATTAAAGTTGGTAGTACTTTGTATTTTACCCATGGAGTTAACAAAGAAGGCAACTTCTCAAATCTCCCATATATGAATGGTGATGAAAGTCTAAACAAACCAACTAGCAATAAAGAAAGAATCGACTTACTTACAGACAGATACATCAGAAACAAATTTTCATATCAAGACATTGAAGAAATCATTAAAACAAAATCTATCGTCAATGTTAAAAACGGTTCTATGCATTCTTTAATCGGTGATAAAGAAGGACACATTCTATTAATTGAACCAGGATATGGATATAAACAAATTGAGGGCAATTATGGCATAGTAACAAACTTTCCGCTTTTAACTGAACTGGACGATTACTCAAATCCTTTCTATGGTAAAGATAGGTATGATATCGCTGATGAGATCTTAAAGAACTCAACAGATGACTTCTCAGCTAAAGATGGCTTAAGACTTCTACAGGCAGTTAAACAGGAAGGTAAATGGGGTACAAGGATCTCCTTTGTCTATTCACATAATGAGCATACTGTCTATTATTGTTTAGATGGTGATTTTGAAAACATTGAAATGCATAGATTTGTTTTATAATAACCGAATGAAACTGATTACATTTCAAGAAATTTGAAGTAAACATTTTCTATTTTTAATGATTTGATATTATAATAATAAATATGAAACTGCATATTGTGTTTTGCGCTTAAAACAGGAGGTATTAAATATGAGTGTTGAACAGCAACTTATAACTAACATTGAACAAACCGTAAACCAGTTATATCCTGAAACTCTTCAGGATGGTATGGTCATGATTGAAATCCCAAGAGATAATTCAAATGGAGATTATTCAACAAACATTGCCATGCGTCTTACAAAGGTTTTAAAGCGCAGACCTCAGGAGATTGCTGAAGAAATCAAGGATGCATTATTACAGAATTGTGATGATGTTGATAAGATTGAAATTGCCGGTCCAGGTTTCATTAATTTCTGGATGAAGAAAGATTCAATCGCTAATGTTATCAATACAGTAATTAACATGGGTGACAGATATGGTGAATCTGACAGTGGTAAGGGTGTTAAGTATCTTGAAGAATATGTTTCAGCAAACCCTACAGGACCATTACATTGTGGACATGCTCGTGGAGCAGTATGGGGCGACAGCTGCGTTAAACTTTTAAACAAAGCAGGTTATCAGGCAACTAGAGAATACTACATCAATGATGCTGGTGCTCAGATGATGAATTTAGGGAAATCTCTTCTTGGAAGATACAGAGAATTGTTTGGTTTAGATTTCCAGTTACCAGAAGATGGCTATCATGGACCAGATATTATCGAAATTGCTAAAGAAATCAAACAGAATGAGGGAGATAAATACCTCAATATGCCTGAAGAGGAAGCAGTTTTAGCACTTAAGGAAGTTGGAAGAGCTAAGGAACTTGAAAGAATCAAAAGAGACCTCGAATACTATGGATGTGAATTTGATTCATGGATTTCTGAACAGTGGATTGTTGACCAGGGCTTAGTTGATAAAGCTATTGAACAGATGCAGAGCATGGATCTGTTATATGAACAGGATGGCGCAATCTGGTTCAAAGCTACAAAGTATGGCGATGACAAGGACCGTGTTCTTAAGAAGTCAGATGGTTATTACACATATATGACACCTGATATTGCTAACCATATTTACAAATATGCTAGAGGATATGAAATCTTAGTTAACATTTGGGGTGCAGACCATCATGGATATATTCCAAGAATGAAGGCTGCTATGGAAGCACTTGGTTATCCTAGAGACAACTTACAGGTTGACATTTGTCAGATGGTAAGAATGGTTGAAAACGGACAAGAAGTCAAGATGAGTAAGCGTACAGGCAATGCCATCACATTAAGAGAGTTAATTGATGATATCGGCGTTGATGCTACAAGATACACATTCTTATCAAAGGCTCTTGATACACATATGGAATTCGATTTAGCATTAGCTAGAAAGAAAGACAATGATAATCCAGTCTTCTATATCCAGTATGCTTATGCGAGAATTTGTTCAATCTTAAAACAGAGCAATTTCCAGCCTCAGGAAAGCTATACATTATTAGTTGATCCTCGTGAAGTTGACTTATTAAAGCATATTGCTGCATTACCATCAACTGTTGCTGATGCTGCTGCAACAAGATTACCAAACAAGATTTGTAACTACTGTTATAAATTAGCTACATTCTTCCATTCATTCTATGGTTCATGTAAGATTAATGACCCTTCTAACCCAGAGTTAACAAATGAAAGATTAGCTCTTATTGAAGCAACTAGAATCACTTTAAAGAATGCTTTATGGTTATTAGGTGTTAGTGCTCCAGACCATATGGATAAAGAAGATGTAAGAAAAGAAGACTAATCTTCTTAAATCAAAAATTAAATTATTAGAGAACTGACTTTGTCAGTTTTCTTTTTGTCATTCTTAAAAGAAACAATAGATTGTGTTAAAATGAAAGAGCATTCATATTAGTGAATTAAATATCTTAGAAAAAGGAGACGGAAAAATGTTTGAAACTGATGAAGGAAGAAAAATGCACATTGGAATCAGAGAGGGAGATGTTGGCGAATACGTTATCTTACCTGGTGATCCAAAAAGATGTAAATTAATTGCACAATACTTTGATGATGCACAGTTAATGGGCGACCATAGAGAGTTCGTTACATATACTGGTACTTTAAATGGTAAGAAAGTATCTGTATGTTCTACAGGCGTTGGTGGACCAAGTGCTTCAATCGCAGTTGAAGAATTATACGAATGTGGCGCAAGAACATTCATTAGAATTGGTACTTGTGGTGGTATGCAGTTAGATGTTATGGGTGGCGATGTTGTTGTAGCAACAGGTGCTATCAGAGCTGAAGGCACAAGCAGAGAATATTGTGATATCGAATTCCCAGCTGTACCAGATTTAGATGTTGTTAATGCTTTAAGACAGGCATGTGATAACTTAGATTACCCTCACCATGTAGGTATCGTTCAGAACAAGGATGCTTTCTATGGACAGCACAGACCAGAAGCATTACCTAATGGCCAGGAATTATTAAGAAAATGGGATTGCTGGTTAAAGATGGGAGCTTTAGCTTCTGAAATGGAATCTTCAACAATCTTCATTGTTTCACAGTTCTTAAGAGCAAGAGCAGGCGGCTGTTACTTAGTAGTTGCTAACCAGGAAAGAGAAAAACTCGGATTAGAAAATCCAAGAGTTACTGATACAGACAAGGCTATCAGAGTTGCTGTTGAAGCTGTTAAGATCTTAATGAAACAGGACGAAGAAAAGAAGAAATAATGAATAAAATAACAATTAACGAAGCGGTCAAAAAGTCATTACAGTTAAAAGCGCAAGGCTATCCAACAAGTATGTTGGGAATTGGCCCAATGTCTTTTAATTTGATTAGAGCTACTATCCAGTTAGGAAAAGAAAAAGACTGCCCAATTATGTTCATTGCTTCCAGAAATCAGATTGATGCTGGCCAGTTTGGTTATGGCTATGTTTGTGGCTGGGACCAGAAGACATTTGTGGACAACATTAAAAAGATTGCTGAAGAAGAAAAGTTTGATGGCTTATGTTATATTTGCCGTGATCATGGCGGGCCTTGGCAGAGAGATAAGGAAAGAAATGACCACATCCCTGAGCAGGATGCCATGAAGATTGCGGTTGAATCTTATATCGAAGATATCAAAGCTGGTTTTGACTTATTACACATTGACCCAACTAAAGACCCATTTGAAATGGGCAAAGTTATTCCATTAGATACAGTCTTAAGCAGAACAGTTTACTTAATTGAAACTGTAGAAAAAGAAAGAATTTCTTTAGGCTTACCAGCTATTGCTTATGAAGTTGGAACTGAGGAAACTAATGGTGGATTAACTGATATGGGTACATATGAGTCATTCATCATCCGCTTAACAGAAATGCTGGATGAAAAGAATTTACCTCATCCAATTTTCATTGTTGGCCAAACTGGCACCTTAACAAGAAAGACAGAAAACGTTGGTCATTATTCAATTGAAAATGCCATTAAGTTAAGTGACATTGCCAATAAATATAATGTTGGTGTTAAGGAACACAATGGTGACTACCTTTCTGACAGCATTCTTCTCACTCACTTAGCAAGTGGGGTTACTGCTGTTAACGTTGCTCCTGAATATGGAACAGCTGAAACATTAGCATTCCTACAGTTATGTGATGTAGAAGATGACCTAGTTGAAAATGGTTTGTTGGAAACACCTAGTAACTTAAGAAAGACACTTACTGAACATGCTATTAAGTGTGGCAGATGGAAGAAGTGGATGTTAGAAGATCAAAAGAATCTGACAGTTGAAGAAATCTTTAAAGATGCGGATTTATGTTATGAGATCTTAACAATTGCTGGTCATTATACATTCAATGATGAAGAAGTAAAGAAAGAAACAGAAGTTCTTTACCAGAATCTAAAGAAGAATGGTATTGATGGAAACAGATATGTTGTTAATGCGATAAAGAGATCAATCGGCAGATATTTTGAAGATTTGAACCTTGAAGGTTTAACAACAAAATTATTAGAAATTAAATAATTAATTAGCCCCTGTAGGGGCTTTTTAATTAGGGAAGATAATTGTGGTATCATTTAATATAGATAAATAAAAGGGAAAAGTAATATGAGAAAAAATTTCAAAGTTAGTGCATGCATTTATCCTCAACCAGTCGCTGTATTGGGAACTTACAATGAAGACTTATCCGCAAATGCCATGACAGCAGCGTGGGTTGGCGTTTATGATTATGAGAAACTGTTTATTGCTTTAGCAGAACATCGCTCTACAGACAACATCAGAAGAAATAAAGAGTTCACTGTTAGTGTTGCTGATGCACTACATGTAAAACAGGCTGATTATGTTGGCATGGTTTCTGGAAATGAAGTGGAAGATAAAGTAGAAAAATGTGGCTTACATCCTATTAAGGCTGAGAAAGTTAATGCACCAATCTTTGAAGAATTTCCAATTGCTTTAGAATGCACTTTAGATAAAGAAAATGAATATGGCATTATTGCTAATATTGTTAATGTTAGTATTGATGAAAGAGTATTGGATGAGAATGGCAAAGTTGATCCTGAGAAGTTACAGGCTATCAGCTTAGACCCATTAAATAATCAATACTTAATGGTTAAAGAAGTTGTTGGGCCAGCTTTTGAAGAAGGAGAATAATATGAAAGAGTCAAGATTTTATCCTGGATTTGATATCAAAGCAACTACCTCACCAATGGGATTTGAATATGGTGAAGATGTATTTGGACCAGAAGTTGAGGTAAGAAAACTTGATAGCATCCGTAAATCATTAATGGATCCAACTTGCCAAGGCCCGGAAGATGTTTATGCTATTGCTATGGATGTTGGTGATGAAAGTGATAAACAGGCTATGCTAGATAGAAACTTATTGTATGGTGCAGTAACATATGCAAAAGGATTATTAGGCAAAGAACCTGTTAGGTCACAGGGTCACATTCATGCCATTTCACCTTCATGTGGTATGTCTACTTGTGAAGTCTATGAGATCTGGTCGGGAACAGCTATTATCTATATGCAACAGACAGCAAAAGATTACCCAGGAAAATGTTATGCGATAATCGCTAAAGCGGGTGATGTTGTTATCGTTCCACCAGGATGGGCACATGCCACAATCGTTGGTGATGTTAATGAAAATATGACATTTGGTGCTTGGTGCGTTAGAGATTATTGCTTTGACTATGTTGATGTCAGAGCACATAAAGGTGTTGCTTTCTTCCCAATAGTAAAGGAAGATGGCACAATGGATTTCATTCATAATGATAATTATAATGATTGCCAACTGATTGTTAAAAACGCTAGAGAATATGATGACTTTGGTATAAAAAAAGGGGTACCAATTTATACACAATTTAAGGAAGATCCAGATAAATTCTTATTTGTTTCTAAACCACAATTAGCTAAAGATAAGTGGGAAACTTATCAACCATAAAGAGGAGAAAACATTATGAAAATTATTGAACCATTAGCACTTATGAATTTTACAGAAGGCACTTTAGAAGGTGACGATGTTGTTTGTGGTCGCAAGACTTTAAAAGATAATGCAGCTATTTATCTTAATACAGAAAACTGTGATATGGATACAGTCGTTTATGATGTTTTCTCATATAATAAAGCTCAACCAGGCAGAAATGGTGATTTGTTATGGGGCATGACAGTGTTATACCCAGTACAGGTAAATGGCGAGTGTAATATGACTAGAGGCCATTGGCATGTTGATAGAGATAATGCTGAATTCTATTTTGGCATTACTGGTCATGGCTTATTGATGCTAATGGATAAAAATGGCAATTGCTGGTGTGAAAAGGTATTCCCTGGTTCATTACATTATATAGATGGTATATATGCACACAGACTAATCAACACCTCAGAAACAGAAACAATGAAGGTTGGTGCCTGCTGGCCAATAACAGCTGGACATGATTATGCTGCTACAGAGAAACAGCCATTTACAACAAGAATATTTTTAAAAGATGGTCAGATTGAAACACTGGAAAGTGAGAAATAATTATGAGTTATCTTAATTTCGTTAGTGATTACGATAAATACCCAGAAACGAAGATTGAAGGCTTTGATAATGAAGCGTTTAATGGTTGGGATAATATAGTTAATAAAATCAGAGAAAAATTAAAAGACTACAATTTGTTAACTGTTGATACTTATCCGGGTGTTAATGATGAAGAACTATTCTCACATTTTGTTAAATGTGCGGGTTTTGATTTAGTCGTTAAGATGGATGATATCTTCTATGATGGTGATAAATTAACTGAAATGATGAAACCATTTTTAACAGAAGATAGAGTAAGAGGTATTTACTACTTTGGTCAGATAATGGATTTCATTGATGAAGAGAAGTTGTCACAAGCTAAAAAAGAAGTTGAAGAAAAACTAAAAGACAATAAAAAGGTCTTAGTTTATGGTTTTGGAGCATATTTAGTAAACCAAAGAGGTTTATTGGTTTATGGTGATATGACTAGATGGGAAATTCAACTTAGATACCGTAAAGGAATGCCAAACTTTAAGCAGACTAACTATAAAGAGGATGCTTTAAAGAAAAATAAAAGAGGTTATTTCATTGAATGGCGAATTGCGGACAAGCATAAAGAACAACTGTTTGATAGAATTGATTACTACCTTGACACAACTGTTAAAGATGAACCAAACATGGTATGCGGTGCTGGTTTATTAGCCGGTTTAAAGAAGCTGACCACAAAACCATTCAGAATGGTTCCATACTTTGATCCGGGTGTTTGGGGTGGACAATGGATGAAGGAAGTTTGTCATCTTGACCCTAACGAAAAGAACTTTGCTTGGGCATTTGATGGCGTTCCTGAAGAAAACAGCATCATGTTGCGTTATGGCGATGTCAGAGTAGAAGCACCAACGATGAACTTAACAAAATATTACCCTAGACAGTTTTTAGGCCAGAAAACATTTAGCCGTTTTGGTGCTGAATTCCCAATCCGTTTGGACTTCTTAGATACAATGGATGGTCAGAATTTAAGTTTACAGGTTCATCCATTAACAGAATACATTCATAAAAAGTTCGGTATGTCTTATACACAGGACGAAAGCTACTTTATTCTTGACTGTAAAGAAGACGCAGGTGTTTTCTTAGGCCTAAAGGAAGGAATCAATCCACAAGAAATGATTGATGAACTTAAAAAAGCACAAACAGGAAAGATCAAATTTAATGATAAGAAATATGTTAACTTCTTTAAGGCTAAAAAGTTTGATCACTTCCTAATCCCAGCCGGTACAGTTCACTGTTCTAGCAGTAACTGTATGGTTTTAGAGATTAGTGCAACACCATACATTTTTACATTCAAACTTTGGGACTGGGATAGACTTGGCTTGGATGGTCTGCCTAGACCAATACATATTGAAGATGGTGAAAAAGTAATTCAGTTTGACCGTACTACTAAATGGGTTGAAGAGAACCTCGTTGATAACTTTACTGTCTTACATGATGAAGCAGACTATAAAGAAACAAAAACTGGTTTACATGATTATGAATTTATTGAAACCAGATTATATTCAATTAATGAAAAAGTGGAAATTGATGGTAAAGGTGAGTTCTGTATCTGCAACTTAGTTGATGGTAAAAAAGCTATTATTGAAAGTGTAGAAGGTAAGTTTGAACCATTTACAGTTAACTATGCTGAAACATTCATTATTCCAGCTGAAGCAGGAAAGGTTATTTTCAAATCAACTGATCAACAGCCAATAAAGATTATCAGAGCTTTTGTTAGATTCTAAATACTTTGCTTAAACCAAACTTAAAACGAAAATCGATACTCAAAATGTATGTGAAATTTTTTACACAATTAACTATTTGAGAATCGTTTTTTCTTTACATAGGGTAAATGCTCCTATAAAATGTTAATGTAAGCGTTGACATTACGACGCTTTGATAATGACTTTATATTGTAAGAAGGAGGAAATATGAAAAAGTTACTTACAGTATTATTAGCTGTACTTATGCTTGTTAGCTTCGCTGGCTGTCAGAAAGAACAGGACCCAGCAGTAGACGAAACAACTGCAGAAAAAGCAGCAAGAATTCAGAAGGAAATCTTATCTAAGATTGAACCTGATTTATCAGTTACTGGTACATTAGTTGTATATTCACCTAACTCAAATGGTGAAATCAATGCCATCAGACCTGGTTTCACAACTTTATATCCTAACGTAACATTACAGATCATCTCATTAGGAACAGGCGACTGCTTATCAAGAATTGCTGCAGAAGCTGAAAACCCTCAGTGTGACGTAATGTGGGGTGGAATGAACTTCGAAAAATGGTACAACAACCAGGGTTTATGGGAAAACTATGAATCACCAAACGAAGCAAATATTGACGTTGACAGTGCTAAGACTGCTAACCAGGGCGAAGGCAGAGGTTACTTCACTAGCTATGGTTTAAGTGGAAACACAGCATTCATCATCAATACAGAAGTATTAGAAGAATTAGGCTTAAAGGTTGAAGATATCACTGGTTACCAGTCATTAATCGACAACATGGATAAGTTAAAAGGCCAAGTATTAACAGGAGACCCTGTTAAGTCATCTTCAGCATGGCAGGAATTAGTTGCTATGATGTATGTATATGGTGGCGCAACAAATAATGATTTCGCTTCAATCGACCAGGAAAAAGGTTTCGCATATGTTGAGAAATTCATCGAATTAGTTGATGGTAACGTATTATCTTCATCTTCAGCAGTTTACAAGAACGTTATCGCTGGCGAAGCTGCAATCGGTGTTACTTACGAAGACCCAGCTTTACAGGCAGTTAAAGACGAAGTTGAAAACATCACTATGATTTATCCTAAGGAAGGCAACAACTGGACACCATGTGCTGCTGCAATCGTTAAGGATGGCCCTAACACTGAATTAGCTAAGAAGTTCATTGACTTCTTAATCTCAGACGTAGGTCAGGATTTATACACTTGTACAACATTACGTACAGTTGTAAAAGCTAAGACAAACATCGTTGAAGGCTTCAAGTCATTCGACGAAATCCCTAATATCTTCGATCAGGATCAGTTATACATTGCTGCTAACTATACAAAACCTTGGAAGGCAAAATGGACTGAAATCCTTGATGCTTATCTTGCAAAGAAATAATAATCTTTAGAGTATTATTAGGTATCTGAAGAGAATTGCGTTATGCAATTCTCTTTCATAAGTAATGCATATAGCGCTGTTATATGTATTACCTATGAAAATAGAAGGAGATAAGAACTATGAGTGTAGGAATTAAAATTGATCATGCCGTAAAAGCTTATGGCAACAACGTAGTTATTCCTGATTTATCTTTACAGGTTAAAGATGGGGAATTCTTCACATTGTTAGGTCCATCAGGCTGTGGCAAAACTACTCTTTTAAGAATGATTGCCGGATTTAACTCTATTGAAGGAGGAGACTTCTTCTTTGGTGAAAAGAGAATCAACGACATCAACCCAGCTAAGAGAAATATTGGTATGGTTTTCCAGAACTATGCAATTTTCCCTCATCTATCAGTTAAAAAGAATGTAGAATTTGGTTTAACAAACAGAGACTTCTCTAAAGAAGAAAAAGAACAGTTAACTGAACAGTTCATGAAGTTAATGCACATTGATGAATATGCTGACAGAATGCCTGAAAGATTATCAGGTGGTCAGCAGCAGCGTGTTGCTTTAGCTAGAGCGTTAGTTATTAAACCAGATGTCTTATTAATGGACGAGCCATTAAGTAACCTTGATGCTAAGTTAAGAGTTGAAATGAGAACTGTCATTAAGCAGATTCAGCGTGAAGTTGGTATCACTAACGTATACGTAACTCATGACCAGGAAGAAGCTATGTCAGTATCTGATAGAATTGCTGTTATGAACTTAGGTGAAATTCAGCATATCGGTACACCAAAGGACATTTATCAAAGACCTGCTAACTTATTCGTTGCAAGCTTCATTGGTAGAACAAACTTAGTAAACGGTAAGTTAAAAGTTGAAGACGGAAAGTGCTTTGCTGAATTTGCTGATGGATACAGAATTCAGATGGACAACATTTTTGAAGAAGAACAGCATGACCAGGATATCGTAGCTGCTATCAGACCAGAAGAAATCGTCATTAACGAATTAGAAGGTATTAAGGCAACAGTTAACGATTCAGTATTCCTTGGCTTAAATACTCACTACTATGTATTAAGCGATAAGGTTCATTGTGTTCATACAGAAGACAAAGATGATGACAGATTTGAATTAATCCAGGAATCATTAATTGATGAAATCATTCCTAACGGAACAGAAGTATATTTGAAGATTAAACACGAAAAAGTTAATATCTTCTCTGCAGACGGTTCAAAGAACCTCGTCAAAGGCGTAAAGAACGACAAATATCTCTATGGCAATGACTAATTAATGGGAGAATTATTATGGCTAAACAGAAACAAATTACTCAGAAAAAGAGTAGTACGTATGATAGCTGGCTGATTGTCTCATTAGTATTGATAGCAGCGTATGTATTCTTCATGATTTACCCGACTGCTTCACTAATTAAAAATTCATTTGTTATTGCTAGTACAGGTGAATATTCATTTGCCAACTATCTGTCATTCTTCCACAGTGCGGCAAACGTCCAGGCTTTAGGAAACAGCTTTAAGGTTTCTATTCTGGTAACATTGTTTGCATTACTGCTAGGAATTCCAATGGCGTACTTTACAACTTGCTACAAAATTGCAGGTGCAAAGATCTTAAATATCATTATTATTTTGACAAGTATGTCTCCACCATTTGTTGGTGCCTTCTCATGGATTGTCTTTGCTGGTAATAATGGTATCTTCACTAAATTCATGAAGAATACTTTCGGAATTAAAATTGGAAGTATTTATGGATTTAAGGGAATCGTATTAGTTATGTCACTTGGCTTCTTATCATTGGTATATTTGTATATCAGAGGAGCTTTAAAGAACATTGACAATACATTAATTGAAGCTAGTGCTAACCTTGGTACTGATGGCTTAAAGAGATTCTTTAAGGTTATCATTCCATTGATCATGCCAACAGTTTTAGCAAGTGCTTTATTAGTATTCATGAGAGCATTTGCTGACTATGGTACTCCAGTATTCATCGGTAAAAACTATAAGGTATTTACCGTCTTGATTTATGACCAGTATTCAGGTGAAATGGGCCAGGATAAAAACTATGCAGCAGCACTTAGTGTTATTGCTATCATCGTTACAACAGTAATCTTCTTATTACAGAAGTGGGTTAACTCTAAGTTCACATTCACAATGAATGCATTACACCCAATCGAAAAGAAGAAAGCAAAACCAGTTTCTAACTTCTTTATGCACTTCTATTGTTACTTTGTAACATTCTTAGCATTCTTACCACAAATCTATGTCTTCTATTCTTCATTCCAGAAGACAACTGCCAGTGGTATTGCCTTCAAGAAGGGTTTCTCAACAAACAGTTATAAATATGTTTGGGAAGCCTATAAAGAATCAGTATGGAATACAGTTAAGATTGCGGTAACAGCATTAGCAGTAATCATCTTCTTAGGTGTATTAGTAGCTTACTTAGTTGTCAGAAGAAAGAATGTTGTCAACTCTTCATTAGACGTATTAACAATGATGCCATACATCGTTCCAGGATGTGTTATCGGTGTATCATTAATTACCGCCTTCAATAAGAGAGTATTGGGATTACCTGTATTAACTGGCGGCGTATTTATCATGGTAGTTGCCTTAGTAATACGAAGATCACCTTATACAATCAGATCAAGTGTTGCTATCTTACAACAGATTCCAGCAACTATTGAAGAAGCATCAATTTCTCTTGGTTCTTCAAAAGTTAAGACTTTCTTCAAAGTTACTTTACCAATGATGGTAAATGGTATCATTTCAGGCGCAATCCTGTCATGGGTTTCTATCATCACTGAGTTATCAACAGCTATGTACCTCTTCACTTACAAGACAAGAACAATGACAATTTCTGTTTACGAACTTGTCACTAAGGGCTCATATGGATATGCATCCGCAATGAGTGCCATCCTTACACTGTTCACAATTATCTCCTTAACAGTTTATACAATTGTCACTAAGGGTGAAGGCGACGGTATCGGCTAAAATTAAAATCAATAAAGAGGCGGGTAACCGCCTCTATCTTTAAACAATGACACAAAATTTAAAATTAATTATTCAAGCGTTATATTTAGTTGTTAATGCCATCCTCATTTATCAGAGCATTGACATTGAAGGAGCAAGATTCTTCTACGTCATGGTTCTTTGTTTTGGTGAAGCTATTATTTCTTTAGCTTATGTTTTCTTCAATCGCAAGAAATTATCCAAGCAGGACAAATTAAAAGAATATCTGATAATAATGATGTTTATATTAGCTGCCATATTTATGATGTGGTTTATCTAATGAAAAAAATAGAGCCGGGTAATTACCCGGCTTTTTCTATAGTTGAATCCAATATCTTTGGACGATTTCACCATCCTCTAATACTTCATTTTCTAAAATGCCACCATTTTTCATGATGTGTTTTGCGGATGCGATATTGTTCTTGTCACATGTCATCAAGACTTTATCAATTCCTAATTTCTTACATTCCTGCAAGGCTAATCGAATCATTTCTGTGCCATAGCCTTTGCCTCTTTGTGAAGGTCTGATACCATCACCAATGTGTCCACCTGTAGCTAATAAGCCCTCATTGAGGTAATGACGGATGTTGACAGCCCCGATAAAGATGTTTTTGTCATAGTCGTAGCAGAACAATGTCGTATCTGGAACATGGCCATATTCATCTTCTTCTAAAAAGTCTAAATGGTTGATGTAATATTCATAATCATTAAAGTCATGAAGCCAAATCTTAGAAGGGGATCTGTTGGTGTGGTTGGTATCACTATCCGTTTTCCATTCATTTAACATTTCAAATAACTGTTGTTTGTTTTCTTCATTAGGTTTAATAAGTTTTAAGTTCACAATCTTCACCAGCCTTTGTTTAATATTATATACAAATGAAATTATAGTTAAATGGATTTATTGAATTATAATAAAAATGTAATATTTCAGGAGGAATTAATATGGACAGCAAACAATTAGCAAGTTATTTTGATCACACTTATTTAAAGGCTTTTGCTACAGAGCAGGACTTTATAAAACTTTGTGATGAGGCAATGGAATTGGGATGCGCAATGGTTGCCATTAATTCTTATCCAGTAAAGTTTTGCAGAGAATATATGGGTAACAGCCCAGTTCATGTCGGTGCTGCTATTGCTTTTCCTTTAGGACAGACAACAATCCAGTCAAAAGTAATGGAAACAGAAAATGCCATTAAAGATGGTGCTGATGAAATTGACTATGTCGTTAATGTTGGTAAAGTAAAGGAACATAATTATGACTATGTTGAAGAAGAAATGCGTCAAATGGTTGAAGTTTGTCATAAACACAACAGACCTGTAAAAGTAATTTTTGAAAACTGTTATTTAACAGATGATGATAAGATTGAGCTTTGTCATATTGCTAAAAAGGTAAAACCTGACTTCATTAAAACATCAACAGGTTTTGGAATTTCTGGTGCCACTATTGATGATGTCAAATTAATGGTTAGGGAAGTTGAAGGACTGGTTAAGGTTAAAGCAGCTGGTGGAATAAGAGATTTGAAAACTTGTATGGCAATGATTGAAGCCGGTGCTGAAAGAATTGGCACAAGCAGTTCAGTTAAAATAATCGAAGAATTCAATAATTTAAATAAATAACTCAAATGTCTCTTTATAAACGACCTTTGGCATATCTAGGAATACTAAAGTATAGATGTAATAAGGAGACACAAAGATATGTTATTTATTAAAATTGAAGAAAGAATTAATTCAAAAGACTGCATTGAATATTAAGAAAAGAAAGGTTATAAACCTGTTAAAAAACTGGATTTGAATGTTGATGAGATTGTATTAGCGATTGACACTGAATCTAAGACATTCATATTAGTTGAAGAGGGCGAATATGTTGAAAAGAATGTCCTTTCGTATGAAAGAGAATATGATATAATCAACAACTTCGTTAGTGGTATCGTCTATCACTATCATTGTATTTGTTTTTTAGGAACATGTGGTATTGATATTAAGTCAGATGGAACCATTGAGGTAGAACAGAGATTCTTCAAGAAATGTAAAATTGAAGTAGAACATAAAGAAGAATTGGTTAAGGGCGTTGTTTCCATAATTAAAACTTTCAAGAAATCAAAGAAGAAAGAAAATAATCAACAAGAAAATTACATCATGATCACGGATGCCGCTAGTAATTCATATTTCTTTATAGATGGAGAAGGTGGATATCACTTCTACGATGACAGGGATTGTTATGACGATCTAAATGAGAATGACTTCAATAAAGTTCACCGAAAGATCTTAAAATACTTAAAAGACAAATACAGTTTAAGACTTGATGTCTAAAGTCAGAAAGCCATCTGTCAGCAGATGGTTTTTAATTTGTGAAAAAATGGTTAATTTTGTTTATACGCTATTTGATATGTTAAAATTAATGGGGTTAGATATGAAGTTAAAAATTTATCAGATAATATTTATGTGTTTGTACTTGCCACTACTTATTCTTTATTTTTCTTCAGAGGTAAGTGGCATATTTAAAAAACGAGCAATCAATAAGATTGTCATGGCATCATTGTTTTTAATCTGTGGAACAATAGGATTTGTTCTAGGTGAGAAAAATGTTGACCGGATAATTTTACTAATTGCTATGTTTTTCTCTTTCTTAGGCGATGTAATATTGCTGTGGAGTTTTAAAAAAGGTGGTATAGCCTTTATTGTAGGAAATGTTTTCTATGTCATTTACTTCTTGTTACATTTCTACAGAAATGGTTACTCAATAGTTTTGTGGCCTATTGTCTATGCAATAATTTACGGGTTCTTTGTATACCTTGTTAAATCAGGTTATCTTAATTTGGGAAGCATGAAATCCTTCTATGGATATATGGCTTCTGTTATTGGACATGGCTCATTTGGTATAGTTTTGTTGACAAAAACAAATAGCCCGGTAATGAGGGTTCTGTGTGTTGGTTTGATTTTGTTTATGATTTCAGACTTCTTCATTGCCGCACATAACTTCCATGATAAAAAAGACAAAACTATATTGCGTATTAATAGCGGTTCGTACTTTATAGGAATGATGCTAGTTGCATTATTCTTTGGATTATAAAAATAGAAAAGGGAATAATTTTATGAAACATGTATTTATCATTAATCCAGCTGCTGGGCAGGAGAATTCAGAGCAACCATTACTTGATGCTTTGAAACAGAAAGAAAACCTTGATTATGAGGTTTACTACACAACAGGACCTCATGATGCAACAGAGCACGTAAAGAAACTTGCTGAAGAAAATCCAGATAAACAGTTCTGCTTCTATGCATGTGGTGGAGATGGAACTATTAACGAAGTTGTAAATGGTGTCTATGGCCACAGCAATTCTGCTATGTCAGTTTATCCATGTGGAAGTGGTAATGACTATGTTAAGTACTTTGGCGGCGCTGATAAGTTCACTAATATTGACAATTTAATCAATGGTGAAGAAATTATGGTTGACGTAATGGAAGTACAGGGCATTTATTCGTTGAATGTTATCAATTTCGGTTTTGATACAGTAGTAGCAAAGACAATTGGATCAGTAAAGAGAAAACCAATTATCGGTGGTAAGAACTCATATACAACTGGTGTAATTAGAGGCGTATTATTCGGCAGAAGTAATGAAGCTGAAATTAAGGTTGATGGGGAAATCTTAAATCCTAATGGGAAATATTTATTATGTACTTTAGCAAACGGCTCACATGTTGGCGGTTCATTCAACTGTGCTCCAAGAAGTGTTGTTGATGATGGCTTAATTGAAGTATGTATGGCTAAGAAAATGTTATTGGTTAATTTCATATCATTGATTGGCAAATACCAAAACGGTTTACACTTAGATGATGAAAAGTGTAAGAAGTTAATGGAATACAGACAGGCTAAGAAGATTGAAGTGACTTGTTCAAAAGAAATGGATTTATGTATTGATGGGGAAATCATTACTGGAAAGCATTTTGAAATCATCAACAATCCTCAAGCCGTTAAGTTCATTGCACCAAAAGCATAAAAGAACAAAACATTATGAAACAAAGGGCAAGTTTGTTGCCCTTTTATTGTGGCTTTATAATCAATAGGAATTAGTTTGTGTATAATAAAAGAGTAGACTTTAACAATATGAAAAGATTCAACAACATTAAACTATTATCTTGCGATATTGATGGAACATTAGTTGGCAAAAGTCGCATGATAACTGAAAACACAGTCAGAACAATTGAAGAGGTAATGAGGGAAGGTTATCTTTTTGGCGTTGCTTCTGGCAGACATGTTGCTGACTTAAAAGAGTATTGTTCAAGATGGAACATGAA